>FWWM01000818.1_pt1 | contig 101233 bp, 92 predicted proteins | sample 2228351 | NCBI WGS metagenome assembly FWWM01 (sample SAMEA103939774, study PRJEB20133) | metagenome
TCGCGCTGGCGTTCATCTATTGCCAGAGCCGGATGCTGCAGGCCGCCCGCGGCATTCCGGCGTGGCGAGCGCCGCGGATCGTCGCGCTGCTGCTGGCGACGAGCCTTGCCGAAGGCGCCGCGCTGTTCTGGCTCGCACAGCCGTGGCATCGGCAGGGCACGCCGACGCTGGCGCTCGTCTTCGCCGCGCTGCTGCTGGCGCGCATCGCGCTCTGGTACGCGTATCGCGTTCGACTCGACGCTCATGTGGCGCCGCGCGCGCTCGCCGCGCTCGACCACGCCGACCGGGTACTGCTGATCGGCGGGACGATCGCGCCGCTGGCACTCGCCGCAGCCGCGCTCGCCGCCGGCGGGACGACGGGCACCGCGCTCGCCGCGCTGGCCGGTCTGGCGGCTGCGGCTGCGGGCGCCTTTGTGAAGTTCACGCTGATTGCGCGCGCCGGCTTCAACCAGGGCTTCGCGCTGCCGCAGCTTCCGGTGCGCGGTCAGGCGCCGCAAGGGACGCGGTGATGGGCGCGGCGGTGCGAGTCGATGCATTGCGCGCGCCCGTCGGGGGTGCCGCACCGTTCTTCGATCGCGAGATCGAAACGATGCCGCGCGAGCGGCTCGCGGCGCTGCAGCTCGAGCGGCTGCGCCGGACGCTGCGGCACGCGCGCGAGCGCGTCCCTGTCCACCGTCAGCGGCTCGCGGAGTGCGGCGTCGAGCCCGACGACGTGCGCACGCTCGATGACGTGCGCGCGCTGCCGTTCACGCACAAATCGGATCTGCGCGACCACTACCCGTTCGGCATGTTCGCGCGGCCGGTCGGCGAACTGGCGCGGCTGCACGCGTCGTCCGGAACGACCGGAAAGCCGACGGTGGTCGGATATACCGCCGCCGACCTCGACACCTGGGCGCAACTGATGGCGCGTTCGCTCGCTTGCGCCGGGGTGCGAGCGGGCGACGTCGTGCACAACGCGCACGGCTACGGGCTGTTCACGGGCGGGCTCGGCGTGCATGCGGGCGCAGAGCGGCTCGGCGCGGTCGTCGTGCCCGCGTCGGGCGGCGCGACCGAGCGGCAGATCGCGCTGCTCGTCGATTTCGGCGCGCGCGTGCTGGTGGCCACGCCGTCGTACGCGCTGGTGATCGCGGAGACGGCCGAAAGGCTCGGCGTCGATCTGCGCGCGAGCGCGCTGCGCACGGGCGTCTTCGGCGGCGAGCCGTGGAGCGAAGCGACGCGGCGCGCGATCGAAGCGCGCTTCGGACTGCGCGCGCACGACCTGTACGGCCTGTCCGAGATCATCGGGCCCGGGGTCGCCTGCGAATGCGACGAACAGGCGGGGCTGCACGGCTGGGAGGACCACTTCCTGTTCGAAGTCCTCGATCCCGAAACGCGGCAGCCGGTGCCCGAGGGGCAGGCGGGCGAACTGGTGATCACGACGCTGACCCGGGAGGCGATGCCGATGCTGCGCTATCGCACGCGCGACATCACGCGGATCGTGACGGAGCCGTGCGACTGCGGCCGCACGCACCTGCGCATCCTGCGCATCGCCGGTCGCAGCGACGACATGCTGATCGTGCGCGGCGTCAACGTGTATCCGTCGCAGATCGAGGCGGTGCTGGTCGGCAAGCCGCGGCTGGCGCCGCACTACCAGCTCGTGCTGCGCAAGGCCGGGCCGATCGACGAAGTGACGCTCGAGGTCGAGGCGCTGGCCGGTGTGGCGCCGGACGACTTCCCCGCGCTGGCGCGCGAGGTCGCGCACCTCATTAAGGCGATGGTCGGCATCAGCACGCAGGTCGTCGTCAAGGGACCGGGTGACATCCCGCGCTCGGAAGGCAAGGCGGTGCGCGTGCGCGACCTGCGGCCGAAGGAGGGCGCGTGATCAAGCGGCTGCTGCGTTTCATCGTTAACGGCCGGGCGCGCGAGCTGGCGGTGGCCGACCACGCGCTGCTGATCGACGTGCTGCGCGAGGACCTCGGACTGACCGGTACCAAGCGCGGCTGCGACGGCGGCGAGTGCGGCGCCTGCACGGTGCTGATCGACGGCGCGGCGAGGCTCGCGTGCATCACGCTCGCCGCGCGCTGCGAGGGCGCCGAAATCGAAACGATCGAGTCGCTCGCCGCCAACGGTCGCATGAGCCGGCTGCAGCAGGCGTTTCACGAAAAGCTCGGCGTGCAATGCGGCTTCTGCACGCCCGGAATGATCATGGCGGCCGAGGCGCTGCTCCGGCGCAACCCGGCCCCGAGCGAGGGCGAGATCCGCGAAGCGCTGTCCGGCAATCTGTGCCGCTGTACCGGCTACGTGAAGATCATCGAATCGGTGCGGGCGGCGTCGTGCGCGGGCGCGACCGGGAGCGGCGGATGAAATCCGGATGCGACACGGCGACACGGAGAACACTGAGAAGACCTTTCGGATCTCCGCTACCTGCCTTCTGCGTGCTTCGTGGCGGCATCGCGGACTTCGAACGCCGAAGGGTTGACCACCGAGACACGGAGAAAAGATCTGAAGCCTTTGGTTTTCTCGGTGTGCTCGGTGTCTCGGTGGTGAATACGACTTTATGAACGCGCCGAAGGACGAAACGCTGCGTCATGCCGTGCCGGCGGCGGTCGGCGTGCGGCAGCCGCTGATCGACGGGATCGAGAAGGTCACGGGCCGCGCGCAATACACGGCCGATCTGCCGGCGCGCGAGCCGCTCGTCGGCGCGATCCTGCGCAGCCCGCTCGCACACGCGCGCATCCGCGGCATCGACACGCGCGCGGCGCGCGCGTTGCGGGGCGTGCGCGCGGTCGTCACCGGCGACGACTGCGACGTGCCGTACGGCGTGATCCCGATCGCGCAGAACGAGTTTCCGCTCGCGCGCGAGCGCGTGCGCTATCGCGGCGAACCGGTCGCTGCGGTTGCCGCCGTGGACGAAGCGACCGCGCAGGCGGCGCTCGCGCTGATCGCGCTGGACCTCGAGCCGCTGCCCGCGCTCTTCGACGCCAAGGCGGCGCTGGCGCCCGACGCGATCCTGCTTCACGACAACAAGCCGCGCAACATCGAGCGCGAGGTCGATCACACGTTCGGCGACGTCGAGGCGGGCTTTGCCGTGGCGGCGCTCGTGCGCGAGGCGAGCTTCCACTACGCGGAAGTCACGCACGCGATGATGGAGCCGAACGCGGCGCTCGCCGAATGGGACGCCGAGCGCGAGCGGCTGACGCTGCATTCGGTCACGCAGGTGCCGTACTACGTGCACCTGGCGCTCGCGCGCTGTCTGAAGCTCGACGAGTCGCAGATCCGCGTGGTCAAGCCCTTCGTCGGCGGCGGCTTCGGACACCGCACCGAGACGCTGAACTTCGAGATCGTCGCAGCGCTGCTCGCGCGCGCGGCGGCCGGCACGGTCAAGCTCGAGCTGTCGCGCGAAGAAACCTTCCTCACGCATCGCGGCCGGCCCGAGACCGACGTTCGATTGAAGATCGGCTTGACGCGCAGCGGAGAAATCACCGCGGTCGACTGCGAGGTGATCCAGCGCGGCGGCGCCTATGCCGGCTACGGGCTCGTGACCATCCTGTATGCAGGCGCATTACTGCATGCGATCTACCGCGTGCCGGCAAGCCGCTATCACGGCCTGCGGGTCTATACGAACACGCCGCCCAACGGTGCGATGCGCGGCCACGGGTCGGTCGACGTGCGGCATGCGTTCGAGGCGCTGCTCGACGCCATGAGCGAGGAACTGGGGCTGGATCCGTTCGCGGTCCGCCGCGCGAATCTGCTGACCGCGCCGTATCGCACGATCAACGAGCTGCAGGTCAATTCGTGCGGGTTGGCCGAGTGCCTCGACAAGGTCGAAGCGGCATCGGGCTGGCGCGAGCGGCGCGGCCGGCTGCCCAAAGGACGCGGGCTCGGCATGGCCTGCTCGCACTACGTCAGCGGATCGGCCAAGCCCGTGCACTGGACCGGCGAGCCGCACGCGGTCGTCAACCTGAAGCTGGACTTCGACGGCTGCATCACCGTGCTGACCGGCGCGGCCGACATCGGGCAGGGCTCCTCGACGCTGCTCGCGCAGGCGGTCGCCGAGGTGCTGGGGCTCGCGCTCGCGCGGTTGCGCGTGGTGGCCAACGACAGCGCGGTCACGCCGAAGGACAACGGCTCGTATTCGTCGCGCGTGTCGTTCATGGTCGGCAACGCCGCGATCCGCGCCGCGCACGCGCTGCGCGACGCACTCGTCGCGGCGGCCGCGCGCAAGCTCGGCGCACGCGCGGACGACATTGAATGCCTCGGCGAGCTGTACCGCGTCGCGGGCACCGACCGCGCGCTCGGCTACAAGCAGGTCGTCGCCGCCGCGCTCGAGGACACCGGCACGCTGACCGTCAAGGGCATCTGGTCGACGCCGGTCGAAGTGCAGGGCGGCAAGTTCAAGGGCGCGGCGGTCGGCACCGGCGCCGGGTACTCGTACGCGGCGCAGGTCGTCGAAGTCGACGTCGACGAGGACACGGGCGTGGTGAAGGTCGTGCGCGTGTGGGTCGCGCACGACTGCGGCCGCGCGATCAACCCGCTCGCGGTCGAGGGCCAGGTGCAGGGCTCGGTGTGGATGGGTATGGGGCAGGCGTTGTGCGAGGAGACGCAGTACCACGACGGTCTGCCGCTGCGCGCGAACTTCCTCGACTACCGCGTGCCGACGATCGTCGAGTCGCCGCCGATCGAGACCTTCATCGTCGAAGCGCCCGACCCGAACGGGCCGTTCGGCGCGAAGGAGGCGGGCGAAGGTTCGCTGTCCGGCTTCCTGCCCGCGCTGACCAATGCGATCGCCGATGCGACCGGGCTGCGGATCCACGAGCTGCCGGTCACGCCGGACCGGCTGCTCGCCGCGCTGCAGGCGCGCGCGCGCAAGCGCCGGGTCCAACAGGCGATCGCCGAGCGTGCGCAAAAGTCTGTGCCCGCGTAGGCGGGGAACGAAACCCGCAGATGCCGACCCTCGCACCGTTCACGCTGCACCGGGCCGCCACCGCCGCGCACGCGGCGGCGTTGCTCGCGCGGCTGCCCGGCGCGCGGATCGTCGCCGGCGGCACCGACCTCGTGCCGAACCTGCGGCGCGGCATCGGCGGGCCGGCCGCGCTGGTCGACGTGTCGTCGATCGCCGGGTTCGATGCGATCGGCCGCGACGGCGACGGCTGGCGCATCGGCGCGGCCGCCACACTCGCGGCGCTGGCGAGCGACGCCACGCTCGCGCACGAGTTGCCCGCGCTCGCGCAGGCCGCCGCCAGCGTGGCGGGGCCGGCTCACCGCACGGTCGCCACCGTCGGCGGCAACCTGTGCCTGGACACACGCTGCGTTTTCTACAACCAGAGCGAGTGGTGGCGCCGATCGAACGACTACTGCCTGAAGCTTGGCGGCGCGACCTGCCACGTCGCGCCGCAGGGCGAGCGCTGCCACGCGGCGTTCAGCGGGGATCTTGCGCCGGCGCTGCTCGCGTACGAGGCTTGGATCGAAATCGTCGGCGCCCACGGCGCGCGCTCGCTGCCGTTGGCCGATCTGTATCGCGACGACGGCGCGCGGCACCTGGCGCTCGCGCCCGACGAGCTCGTCGCCGCCGTGCGCATTCCGCCGCAGCCGGTCGGTGCCCGCTCCGGCTACCGCAAGGCGCGTATGCGCGGCGCGATTGATTTTCCGCTGGCGGGCGTGGCGATTCGCGCGACCTTCGACGGCGGCAGACTCGCGACGCTGCGCGTGGCGCTGACGGGCACCAACTCGCGGCCGCTGCCGGTCGCCGACACCGACGCCTTGTGCGGCGCGCGCGTCGACGATGCGCTGCTCGCCGCGCTCGGCAAGCGCATCGGCAAGCAGGCGAGTCCGATGCGCACGACCGTCACCTCGTCGTACTACCGGCGCCAGGTCGCGATCGTGCTCGCGCAACGGCTGCTGCGCGCGCTGGCCGACGCGTCGGGCTGAAAAAGCGTCGGGATGGGGGCGGTCGAACCGTTGACCCTGAAAACCGCGGTTGCACCACCGAGACACGGAGAACACCGACGAAAAACAAGGTTGCCCCGGTCTTGAATGTCTCACCCGTCGGGCGATCGTTTTTCCTCGGTTCTCCGTGCCCTCTGTGTCTCTGTGGAGCGGAGTTACAGGTTCACGGCTTCTCAGACGCCGAGACGGCGTTGCAACCGCGCTTCGTCGCCGAGCAGCTCGGCGGCGCGGCCCTCGACCACGACGCGGCCTTTCTCCAGCACGACGCCGCGGTCGGCATGCGCGAGCACGGCGCGGTAGTTGCGGTCGACCACGAGCGAGGCGATGCCGCTGGCGCGCACCAGCCCGATGATGCGCCAGATCTCGGCGACCACGAGCGGTGCGAGCCCTTCGGTCGCCTCGTCGAGGATCAGCAGGTCCGGGTTGGTCATCAGCGCGCGTCCGATCGCGAGCATCTGCTGCTCGCCGCCGGAAAGCTGGTTGCCGCCGTAGTCGATCCGGTCCGCCAGCCGCGGAAAGGTGTCGAGCACCCGTTCGAGCGTCCAGTGCGTGCGGCCGTCGGTGCCGGCGCGCGCGGCCATCACGAGGTTTTCGCGCACCGTGAGGTTCGGGAAAATCCCGCGCCCTTCCGGCACGTAGCCGATGCCGAGCTGCACGATGCGCTCGGTGGGCAGCCGAGTGGCGTCGCGGCCGGCCACGCGGATGCGCCCGCCGCTGGCCCGCACCAGACCGAGGATGCAGCGGATCAAAGTGGTCTTGCCCATCCCGTTGCGCCCGAGCAGCCCGACCGACTCGCCGCGGCCGATCGTGAGCGACACGCCGTGCAGCACGTGGCTCGCCCCGTAGTGCACGTGCACGTCCTGCGCGTCGACGATCGGTGTCGCGTCGGTCATCACGGCGAACCGGCGTCGATGTCCGCCGCGTGCAGACCGTCGCCCAGATAAGCGCGCTGCACGTCCGGATTGGCACGCACCGCGCGCGGCGCATCGCTCGCCAGCACGCGCCCGTTGACCATCACGGTGATGCGGTCGGCCACGCGGAACACGGCATCCATGTCGTGCTCGACGAGCAGGATCGCGTGCCCGGGTTTCAACTGCTCGATCAGCGCGAGCATCCGTTCGGTTTCGTCGGCGCCCATGCCCGCCAGCGGCTCGTCGAGCAGAAGCACCTGCGGCGACGTGGCCAGGCACACGGCGATCTCGAGCTGGCGCCGCTCGCCGTGCGACAGCGTGCCGACGATCCGGTCGGCCACCCCCGTCAGCCCGACGCGCTCGACCGCCGCTTCGGCCGCGCGCAGGCTGGCGCGGCAGCGCGCGGCCGGCGTGACCCAGTCCCAAGGGCGCTGCAGCCCCGCCTGTGCGGCGAGGCGGCAGTTCTCCAGCACGGTGAAACTCATGAACAGGGTGCTGCGCTGGTAACTGCGTCCGAGGCCCGCGCGCGCCCGGCGCGGCTGGCTCCAGTGCGTGACGTCCTGCCCGAGCAGCTCGACCCGGCCGCCGCTGACGGGGAGCTCGCCGGCCAGCACGTTGACCAGCGTGGACTTGCCCGCGCCGTTGGTGCCGATCACCGCGTGCAGCTCGCCGCGCTCGAGCGTCAGCGAAACCTCGTCGACGGCGCGCAGTCCGCCGAAGCGGCGCGACACCGCGTGCGCGGCGAGCAGCGTGGCCGGCCCGGTGCTCATCGCGCGCCTTTGCGCCGGTCGAACAACCCGATCAGCCCGCGCGGCATCAGCGCCACGCAGGCGATGATCGTCAGTCCCAGCGTCAATTGCCAGTGCTTGGCGAACGGTCCGAAGATCGCGTGCCACTGGTACAGCTCCTGCAGCAGCGTGAAGACGAACGCGCCGAGCACCGCGCCGCGCAGATGGCCGATACCGCCGAGGATCACCATCAGCAACACCGCGCCCGACTGGTGCCACGACAGCAGCTCCGGGTTGACGTAGCCGTCCTTCAGCGCGTGCAGAAAACCCGCCAATCCCGCCAGCGCGGCCGCCAGCACGAACGCGACGAGCTTGTACGCGTACGTGTCGAATCCGGCCGCGCGCATGCGCTGCTCGCTGACGCGGATGCCCGCCAGCGCGCGGCCGAAACGGCTGCGCAGCATCAGCGCAAGCAGCCCGAAGGTGCCGACCAGGCAGACGAGCACCGCGTAGTAGAAGGTGTGCCCGGCGTCCAGATCGAACGGCCGCCAGCCGAGCAGCGACGCATCGGGCCGGAAGTTCAGGTAGATCCCGTCGCTGCCGCCGCCGAACGGCGTGTCGTGGAACACGAAGTACGCCATCTGCGCGAAAGCGAGCGTGATCATGATGAAGTACACGCCGCGCGTGCGCAGCGACAGCGCCCCGACCGCCAGCGCGTACAGCGCCGCCGCGCCGATCGCGGCCGGTGCGAGCAGCCACAGCGAGCCCGGTTCGTTCTTCGGCGCCAGCAGCGCGGCCGTGTACGCGGCGATGCCGAAGAAGGCGGCGTGGCCGAAGCACACCAGCCCGGTCTGCCCGACCAGCAACTCCAGGCTCAGCGCGAAGATCGCGAGGATCATGATCTTCGTGGCCAGATCGACGTGGAACTTGTCGCCGAACCACGGGAACGCCGCGAGCACGATCACGGCGGCGGCCAGTGGCGCCACGCGCGCCAGCGCGTCGCTGTCGCGCCAGGTGCGCGCCTCGGCGGCGGCGTCGAGCGCGGGCGTCGCGGAGGAGGCGGGCGGGTTCATGCGGCGCTCGAGCGGGGTCAGCCGACCTTGAACAGGCCCTCGGGCTTCCAAAGCAGCACGGCGGCCATCAGCAGGTACACGAGCATGCCGGCGACGGCGGGAAACAGCACCTTGCCGAAGGTATCGACCACGCCCACGAGCAGCGCGGCCACCAGCGCGCCGCGGATCGAACCGATGCCGCCGATCACCACGACGACGAAACAGATGATCAGCACCTGGTTGCCCATGCCCGGATACACCGAACTGACCGGCGCGGCGATCATGCCCGCAAGCGCGGCGAGCGCCACCCCGACCGCGAAGACCATCCGGTACAGAAGCCGGATGTCGATGCCGAGCGCGCGCACCATTTCGCGGTTGCTGGCGCCGGCGCGCACGCGCATGCCGAGTCGCGTGCGCGCGAGCACCAGCCACATCGCCACCAGCAGCGCCAGGCACACGGCCGAGATGAACAGGCGGTAGACGGGGTAGCTCAGCACGTCGGACAACGGGATGCTGCCGGCGAGCGCGGCCGGCGCCTGCACGCCGTGCACGTCGTCGCCGACCAGCAGGCTGCGCAGTTCCTCGAACACCAGGATCAGCCCGTAGGTCATCAGCACCTGCTGCAGGTGTTCGCGCTCGTAAAGAAAGCTGAAGAACACCCACTCGAGCACGTAGCCGAGCAGCACCGACAGCGCGACGCCGAACGCGAGCGTCGCGAAGAACCCGCCGCCCGTCCATTGCTGAACCCAGGGCGCCAGCCCGTAGGCCATGTACGCGCCGATCATGTAGAAGCTGCCGTGGGCGAGGTTGATCACGCCCATGATGCCGAAGATCAGCGTCAGGCCGCTGGCGACGAGGAACAGCAGCAGCCCGTACTGAACCGCGTTCAGGCACTGGATCAGGAAAGTGGCGAAATCCATTGCGGATCGACCTCGCGATCGCGACGGCCGCGATCGCCGGCTGGGACGTCACGCAGCGGCAGGGACCCGCGACATCGCCCCCATGCGGCGCTTCGCGCCGCCCGGTCCCGCCGATGCGGGCGAGGATCCGCGCCCCCGCCGGCCGCGGCGGGGGCGCGGACGTGGCGATCCGTCGCGTGTCCGCCGCTACATCTTGCAACCGCGCGCCGGATCGGCGAGCGCCTTGACCGCGACGCCGACAACCTTGTTCTGCTTGCCTTCGACCCTGCGCAGATAGAAGTCCTGCACCGGGTTGTGCGCCTTGGACAGCGTGAAGGCGCCGCGCGGGCTGTCGATGCGCGCTTTTGCCATCGCGGCGATCAACTCGTTTCGTTTGCCGATGTCGCCCTTGACGGCGGCCAGACCGACCGCCAGCAGTTGCGCGGCGTCGTAGCCCTGCACCGCGTACACGTCGGGCTGCAGCTTGAACGTCTTGGCGTAGTTCAGGCGGAACGCGTTGTCGCGCGGCGTGTTCAGGTTGTCGGCGTAGTGCAGCGTGGTCAGGATGCCTTGCGCCGCCTCGCCCTGCGCCTCGAGCGTGCCGTCGGTGAGGAAGCCGGGTCCGTACAGCGGGATCGTCTTGTTCAGACCCGCCGCCGCGTAGTCCTTGACGAACTTCACGGCGCCGCCGCCGGCGAAGAACGCGTAGACGATATCGGGCTTCAGCGATGCGATCTCGGTCAGCAGCGCCTGGAACTCGACGTTCGGAAACGGCAGCGTCAGTTCCTTTAGCACCTTGCCGCCGCCTTTTTCGAAAGCCTCCTTGAAGCCGGCGACGGTTTCGTCGCCCGCGGCGTACTTCCACGTGATCGTCACCGCCGTCTTGTGCTTGCGGTCGGCGGCGACCTTGCCCATCGCGTATCCCGGCTGCCAGTTCGAGAACGAAGTGCGGAAGATGTTCGGCGCGCACATCGGACCGGTGACCGCGCCGGCGCCGGCGTTCGGAACGATCAGGATCGCGTTGCTGCCGCGCACCGCCTTGGCCATCGCCATCACCACGCCGGAATGCACGGTGCCGACGATCACGTCGACCTTGTCGCGGTTGAGCAGCTTGTTCACGTTGTCGGTGGCCTTCGCGGGATCGGACTCGTCGTCGACGACGAAGTACTCGATCTCGCGGCCTGCCAACTTGCCGCCCTGTTCCTGCACGTACAGCTTGAAGCCGTTGTCAATCGCGGTGCCGAGCGCGGCGAAGGTGCCGGTAAACGGCAGCATCATGCCGACCTTCAGCTTGCCCTGCGCGCCGGCGGCGCCGGCAGCGGCGAAAAGCGCGGTGGCCAGCAGGCCTGCCAGGATCCTAAGTCGCATCATGGTGTCTCCTCCTGTCGTCGGGATGCGTGCTGCGGTGATGAATCTTACGGTGGCGCGCGACGAACTCGAGCGTCGCCTGCGTGACGGCCTCGGGCCGGTCGCGGTGCGGCGAATGCGCGCAATCGTCGAGCTTCAGCAGCTCGGCCTGCGGCACCCGGGCGGCGAGGTCGTCGATCTGCGCCATCGTTCCGTACTCGTCATTGTGCCCCTGCACGGCCAGCACGGGCACGCGGATCGCGGGCAGCAGCGCTTCGATGTTCCAGTGACGGAACGCCGGGTCGAGCCACACGTCGTTCCAGCCCCGGAACGCGGAATCGACGTCGGCGTGATGGCGCGCGAGCCTGCGGCGCATGTCGGTCGTTTCGTACGCGTATTTCGCCTGCTCGATGCTGCGCACCGACAGGTCCTCGACGTAAATGTGCGGCGCCAGCACGATCAACCCGGCGAGCCGGTCCGGATACGTCGCCGCGTAGATCAGCGCGATCGACGCGCCGTCGCTGTGGCCGAACAGCCACGGCGGATCGGCTTCGACGTCGACGCCCACCGCATCGAGAAAGGCCGGCAGCACCTCGCGCGCCTGTACGTGCATGTAGTCGGTGGCCCAGCGTTCGCCCGGCGCGCGCGGCGTGGAACGCCCGTAACCGGTGCGCGAATACACGAGCCCGCGGAAGCCGCCGGCCTCGCACAGACGCGACGGGTAGTCCTTCCACATCGACGTCGAGCCGAGCCCCTCGTGCAGGAACACCAGCAGCGGCGCGGCGCGATCGGCCACGCCGACCCAGCGGTACTCGAGCCGGACCGGGCGGCCGCGCTGCGTGACCGCGGCGAAGTGAGGCTGCGTGGCGGCGTCGAAGGTCATCGATCGTGGGTCGGGTTGCGGGCCGCATCGTAGCGGCATGCGGATGGATCAGCGCGCCGCGCGCGATTGCTCGCTTTCCCGCAGCCGGAAGCGTTGGATCTTGCCGGTGGCGGTCTTCGGCAGCTCGTCGATGAACTCGATCAGTCGCGGGTACTTGTGCGGCGCAAGCCGGGCCTTGACGAACTGCTTCAGCTCCTCGGCCAGCGCCTCGCTCGCCTGACCGCGGTCCTTCAGCACGACGAACGCCTTCGGCCGGGTCAGGCCGTGCTCGTCGGCGACACCGATCAGCGCCGCCTCGAGCACGGCCGGGTGCTGCACGAGCGTGGCCTCGACCTCGAACGGCGAGACGTACTGGCCGCTCACCTTGAGCATGTCGTCGCTCCTGCCGGCGTACACGTAGTAGCCGTCGGCGTCGCGTTCGTACTTGTCGCCGGTGCGCGTCCAGGTGCCCTGGAAGGTCGCCGCGCTGCGCGCGCGGTCGCCCCAGTAGAACAGCGCCGACGACGGACCGCGCACGTACAGATCGCCGATCGCGCCGCTGCCTTCGATCGCGCGGCCCGCTTCGTCGCGGATCTCGATGTCGTAACCGGGAACAGGCTTGCCCGAGGTGCCGTAGCGCACGTCACCCGGCCGGTTCGAGATGAAGATGTGCAGCATCTCGGTCGAGCCGATGCCGTCGATGATCTCGCAGCCGAAGTGCGCGGTGAAGCGCTCGCCGATGTCGCGCGGCAGCGCCTCGCCCGCGGACGAGCACAGGCGCAGCGCGACCTTGTCGCGGGCCGGCAGGTTCGGCGACGCGAGCATGCCGGCGTAGCCGGTCGGCGCGCCGAAGAACACGGTGGGCTTGCGTTCGGTCCAGCGCTTGAAGATCGCATCCGGTGTGGGCCGCTCGGCCATCAGCAGCACGCTCGCGCCGACCGCCAGCGGAAACGTCAGCGCGTTGCCCAGACCGTACGCGAAGAAGAGTTTCGCCGCGGAGAAGCACAGGTCGTTTTCCTTCAGGCCGAGCACCGGCTTGCCGTACAGCTCCGCGGTCCAGTACGGGTTCGCGTGCGTATGCACGGTGCCCTTTGGCTTGCCGGTGGAGCCGGACGAATACAGCCAGAACGCGATCTCGTCGGCGCCGGTATCGGCCGCGGCCGCCAGCGGCTCGTGCGCGGCGAGCCAGCGCTCGAAGTCGAGCGCCCCGGCCGGCAGATCCGCGCCGCGCGCGACGATCACCGCCCTTACTTCGTGTCTGGCCTGGGCCATGGCCTTGTGCAGCACCGGCGCGAGCGGCGCGGACACGAGCGCGGCCTGCGCGCGGCTGTGCGCAAGCATGAAGGCATAGTCGTCGGCCGTCAGCAGCGTGTTGACGGCCACCGGAACGACGCCTGCGTACAGCGCGCCCAGGAACGCGACCGGCCAGTCGTTGGTGTCGTGCATCAGCAGCAGCACGCGCTCCTCGCGGCGCACGCCGAGCGCCAGCAGCGCCGCGGCGCAGCGCCGCGCGCGCGTGGCCAGCTCGCCGTAGGTGAGTTCGCCGGCGTCGTCGTGGTACGCGACCTTGCCCGCGCGCGCGGCGTTGCAGTCGAACAGGTGACGGGCGAAGTTGAAGCGCTCCGGCGGCGGGAGCGCACGGGTCGCAGCGGTATCGGTCATATCGGACCTCCGGAACCACGCGGGGGAACGGGGCAGTTCGGGCGCAGGCGGCGCGAGCCCCTCCGCATGCCCGCGATGCCAGCCCGGGTAAGTCTGGATCGAAATCGGTATTAGGGTACTATAATCGCGTCCGATCTGAACGGGGGGGAGTTTCGATGAACGCGCCCGAAGCCGCTTTCCTCGCACGCGTCAGCTACCAGACCGACCCGTCGCGGTACCGGCACTGGCGGCTCGCCTTCGACGGCCCGGTCGCCACGCTGGCGATGGACGTGGCCGAGGAGGCGGGGCTCGCCCCAGGCTACAAGCTGAAGCTGAACAGCTACGACCTCGGCGTGGACATCGAGCTCGCGGATGCGCTGAACCGCATCCGCTTCGAGCACCCGGAGGTTCGCGTGGTCGTCATCACGAGCCTCAAGGAGCGGATCTTCTGTTCGGGCGCGAACATCTTCATGCTCGGGCTGTCGTCGCACGCGTGGAAGGTCAACTTCTGCAAGTTCACCAACGAGACGCGCAACGGCATCGAGGACTCGAGCGCGCACTCGGGGCTGAAGTTCATCGCCGCGGTCAACGGCGCCTGCGCCGGCGGCGGCTACGAGCTGGCGCTCGCGTGCGACGAGATCATCCTGGTCGATGACCGCTCCTCGACGGTCAGCCTGCCCGAAGTCCCGCTTCTCGGCGTGCTGCCGGGCACGGGCGGGCTGACGCGGCTGACCGACAAGCGCCGCGTCCGGCACGATCTCGCCGACGTGTTCTGCACGACCACCGAAGGCGTGCGCGGCGAGCGCGCGTTGCAGTGGCGGCTGGTGGACCGGCTCGCCAGGCCGGCGGTGTTCGCGCAGACGGTGCGCGAGCGCGCGCTCGAGCTCGCTGCGTCGAGCGACCGGCCGGCCGACGCGCAAGGCGTGGCGCTGACGCCGCTCGAATGCGCGATCGAGGCCGACGCGCTGCGCTACCGCCACGTGACGGTCGAGATCGATCGCGCCCGGCGCACGGCAACCTTCACCGTGCGTGCGCCGGAAGGACCGCAGCCGCAGACCGTCGACGCGATCGTCGCCGCCGGTGCCGCCTGGTGGCCGCTTGCGATGGGGCGCGAACTCGACGATGCGATCCTGTCGATGCGTACCAACGAGCCGGAAATCGGCCTGTGGCTGCTGAAGACCGCGGGCGACGCGCAGGCGGTGCTGGCCGCCGACGCGCTGCTCGCCGCTCATCGCGATCACTGGTTCGTGCGCGAGACGATCGGCCTGCTGCGGCGCACGTTCTCGCGGCTCGATGTGTCGTCGCGCTCGCTGTTCGCGCTGATCGAACCGGGCTCGTGCTTCGCCGGCACGCTGCTGGAGCTGGCGCTCGCCGCCGATCGCAGTTACATGCTCGCGGTCGGCGACGACGCGGCGCGGGCGCCGAAGATCGCGGTGAACGAAACGAACTTCGGCTTCTATCCGCTCGCGACCGGGCAGACGCGGCTGGCGCGTCGCTTCTACGAGGAAGCGCCTGCGCTCGATGCCGTGCGCGCCCGTTGCGGCCAGTGGCTCGACGCCGAGGCGGCGCTGGCGCTCGGGCTGGTGACTTTCGCGCCCGACGAGATCGACTGGGCCGACGAGGTCCGCCTCGCGATCGAGGAGCGCGCGAGCCTGTCGCCCGATGCGTTGACCGGCATGGAAGCGAACCTTCGCTTCAACGGCCGCGAGACGATGACCACCCGCATCTTCGGCCGGCTCACCGCCTGGCAGAACTGGATCTTCAACCGTCCGAACGCCGTCGGCGACAAGGGCGCGCTGAGGGTCTACGGCAAAGGCGAGAAAGCCGCGTTCGACTGGAAGCGCGTCTGACCAGGCCGCGACGACAACCGTCCGCGCGCAGGCGCGGACCCACGGAGCCCAACGATGTCAACCGTCGATTACAGCGAGAAGATCCCCAACAACGTCAACCTGTCCGAGGACAAGGCCCTGCAGCGCGCGCTCGAGCACTGGCGGCCGAACTACCTGTCGTGGTGGAGCGAGATGGGGCCGGAAGGCTCGCGAAACTTCGACGTGTACCTGCGCACCGCCGTCAGCGTCGATCCCGGCGGCTGGGCGCACTTCGACTACGTGAAGATGCCCGAGTACCGCTGGGGCATCTTTCTGAACCCGCCCGAGCCGGGGCGTCAGGTCAACTTCGGCGAGCACAAGGGCGAGCCCGCGTGGCAGGAAGTGCCGGGCGAGCATCGCGCCAATTTGCGCCGCATCATCGTCACGCAGGGCGACACCGAGCCCGCCTCGGTCGAGCAGCAGCGCCACCTGGGAATGACGGCGCCGTCGCTGTACGACCTGCGCAACCTGTTCCAGGTCAACGTCGAGGAGGGCCGCCATCTCTGGGCGATGGTCTACCTGCTGCACAAGTACTTCGGCCGCGACGGTCGCGAGGAGGCCGAGGCGCTGCTCGCGCGGCGCAGCGGCGACGCCGACAACCCGCGCATCCTGGGCGCCTTCAACGAGAAGACGCCGGACTGGCTGTCGTTCTTCATGTTCACCTACTTCACCGACCGCGACGGCAAGTTCCAGCTCTGCGCGCTGGCCGAGTCCGGCTTCGATCCGCTGGCGCGTACCACCAAATTCATGCTGACCGAAGAGGCGCACCACATGTTCGTCGGCGAGTCCGGGGTTTCGCGCGTGATCCAGCGCACCTGCCAGGCGATGAACGAGCTGAAGACCGACGAGCCGGACAAGTTGCGCGCCGCCGGCGTGATCGATCTGCCGACGATCCAGCGCTACCTGAACTTCCATTTCAGCGTGACGATCGACCTGTTCGGCGCCGACGAGTCGAGCAACGCCGCGACGTTCTACAGCTCGGGGCTGAAGGGCCGCTTCGAGGAAACCAAGCGCGACGACGACCACAAGCTGCACGGCATGACCTACAAGGTGCTCGGCGTGCAGGACGGGCGGTTCGTCGAGCGCGAGGTGCCGATGTTGAACGCCCTGAACGAGGTGCTGCGCGACGACTTCATCCGCGACTCGAGCGCCGGCATCGGCCGCTGGAACCGCGTGATCGAGAAGGCCGGCCTGCCGCACCGGCTGGTCGCGCCGCACAAGGCGTTCAACCGCCGAATCGGTACGCTGGCCGGCGTGCGCGCCAGCCCCGACGGTCGCGTGGTCAGCGAGGCCGAGTGGCAGCAGCGCCGCAACGAATGGCTGCCGAGCGACGAGGATCGCGCCTTCGTCGCCTCGCTGATGGGCCGCGTCGTCGAACCCGGCAAGTTCGCGAACTGGATCGCGCCGCCGTCGGTCGGGATCAATCGCCAGCCGATCGATTTCGAGTACGTGCGCTTCAACTGAACGGTCGCCGCGCCCGCCGATGAACGCGCCCGAGCTGCTGCGGCAGCACCTGATCGATCCGGAGATCTGCATCCGCTGCAACACGTGCGAGGAGACCTGTCCGGTCGACGCGATCACGCACGACGCACGCAACTACGTCGTGCGCTCCGACAAGTGCAACGCCTGCCTCGCCTGCATCGCCCCTTGCCCGACCGGCGCGATCGACAACTGGCGCACGGTGCTGCGCGCGCGGGCGTATTCGATCGAGGAGCAGTTCGCCTGGGAGGCGCTGCCCGCGGAGCAATCGCTCGGCGAGGCGGTCGCCGCCCCGGCCGGCGAGATCGGCCCGGAGGACGCGCCGCCAGTGCCGGCCGCGGCCGTGCCCGGCTCCAAGGTGCCGCCGTGGTCGGCTTCGCATCCGTACGTCAATCTGTACACGCAGCGCAATCCGGCCGTCGCGACCGTGATGGGCAACTACCGCGTCACCGACGCCGCCGCCGAAAGCGACACGCGCCACATCGTGCTCGACTTCGGCGCGACTCCGTTTCCGGTGCTCGAAGGGCAGTCCATCGGCATCCTGCCGCCCGGGGTCGACGACCACGGTCGCCCGCATCACGCGCGCCAGTATTCGATCGCCTCGCCGCGCGACGGCGAGCGTCCCGGCTACAACAACCTGGCGCTCACCGTGAAGCGAGTCACGGCCGATCACCAGGGCCGGCCGGTGCGCGGCGTGTGCTCGAACTACCTGTGCGACCTTCAGCGCGGCGACACGGTGCGCGTGATCGGCCCCTTCGGCAACACCTTCCTGATGCCCAACCACTCGCCGAGCCATCTGTTGATGGTGTGCACCGGGACCGGCTCGGCGCCGATGCGGGCGATGACCGAACGCCGGCGCCGGCGGCGCGGCAAAGGAGAAAGCGGCCAGTTGATGCTGTTCTTCGGCGCGCGCTCACAGGCCGAGCTGCCTTACTTCGGCCCGCTGATGAACCTGCCGCGGGACTTCATCGACATCAATTTCGCGTTTTCGCGCACGCCCGGGCAGCCGCGCCGCTACGTGCAGGACGCGCTGCGCAGCCGCGCCTCCGACGTGGGCGCGCTGCTCGCCGACGAGAACACCTATGTCTACGTGTGCGGGCTGCGCGGAATGGAGGAAGGCGTGCTCGACGCGCTCGGCGCTGCGGCGGCCGCGCAGGGTCTCGACTGGACCGCGCTGCGCGAGAAGCTGCGGCAGGAAGGGCGACTGCACATCGAGACCTACTGAGGCGCGCCGCGCGGGCGCGTCGATCGAAATGCGCGTATACTCCGCGCTCGTCGCCGATCGATCCGGCCGACACACCAGTTGCCGCGGGGTGGAGCAGTCTGGCAGCTCGTCGGGCTCATAACCCGAAGGTCGAAGGTTCAAATCCTTCCCCCGCAACCAGACATCTCGGGCACTTGCCCGACGAAAGAGCCGCCCATCCGGGCGGCTTTTTCGTTTGTTCGTGCCTCGTGGAGGGTCCGTGCCAAGCGCAGATGCGGCGGGCAGCGCGCGGTGCCACAGCGACGTGCGGGCATTCGCACGGCGACGGCGCCTGCACCGCCGCGTGCCGAAGACCGCCGCGCCGCGCGGCGCCGTCCGTGTCGGCGCCGCCCCTGCTTGCGCGAGCCGTGCAGCGCGCGTTGGCTGCGGCCCTGCGGGTCATGCCGGTCGTCGTCGTGCTGGGTGCCCGTCAGACGGGCAAGACCACGCTCGTGCGCTCGCATCCGGAGCTAGCGGCGCGGCCGTACCTCACGCTCGACGATCTGAGCGTGCGACTGCTGGCAGAGGCCGATCCCGAGGCGCTGGTGTCGCGCGCCCCCAGGCTCGTGCTCGACGAGGTGCAGCGCGCGCCCGGCCTGCTCATCGCCGTCAAGCGCGCGGTCGATCGCGACCGGCCGCGCCGGCCGGGGCGCTTCGTGCTGACCGGATCGGCGAATCTGCTGATGATGAAGCGGATCGGCGAAACGCTGGCGGGTCGCGCCGCCTACGTCACGTTGTGGCCGATAACGGTCGGCGAGCTCGGCGGGGCCGCGCGCACCGGCCTGTGGAGCGAGCTGCTGGCCTCGCCCGCGTCGAAGTGGCGCAAGCGGCTTGAAGCGACCGGACGCGCCCCTGCGGAGTGGCGCGAAGCGGTGCGTCGCGGCGGCTTTCCCGTGCCGGCGTATGAACTTGCTCGAGCCGAGCAGCGCGCACTGTGGTTCGCCGGCTACCTGCAGACGTATCTGCAACGCGATCTGCCGGACCTGCGCGCCGTCGAGAACCTGGCGGACTTCCGCCGACTGGCGCAGGCCACCTGCCTGCGTGTGGGATTGCTGCTGAACCAGGCCGAGCTCGGCCGCGACTTGGGAGTGAGCCAGCCCCAGGTGCACCGGTTCCTGAATGTGCTCGAAGCGAGTTTTCTCGCCGTTCGCCTGCCCGCCTACGCCGTCAACTGCACCAAGCGGCTGATCAAGGCGCCCAAGATCCACTGGTGCGACACGGCGTTCGCGCTGTACCTGAGCGGGGAGACCGGGCCGCGCGGCGCGCACCTGGAGAACCTCGTGCTGCTCGATCTGCTCGCCTGGCGCGATCTGCAGGTGCCCCGGCCGGAGGTGCTGTATTGGCGGACGGCCGGCGGTGCGGAGGTGGACTTCGTCATCGATGCGGGCAAGCGTCTGCTGCCGATCGAGGTCAAGGCATCCGCACGCGTGGCGCCCGCGGATGCGAAAGGCCTGGAGACGTTTCTCGACGAATACGGCAAACGCTGCGACGGCGGGCTGCTTCTGTACGGCGGCGACGAAGTCTTTCCGCTGACCCGTCGCGTGCTGGCCGCCCCGTGGTGGAGCGTCCTGTAAAAGGATGCGCACCGCTGCGCACGTGATCGCGCATGGGGCGAGCGCGACCCGGCGCGCAGGTTCGCGTGACGCTGGAGATCGAGGCCGAGATTCCGGCCGGCGCGTCCGATCACGGGGTTCGCACGGCGACGGAGAACAGCCGGACGTTGAAGTTCGCGACCCACGGGTGCGAGGTGAAGCGGCGCGTGAGCCACGCTGGTCCATGCTCGGCCAGCAACGCGTCGACGCGGCCTTGGCCATCCGGTCAGCGCGGCAACCACACCAACCTCGGCACCGCATCGTCGTCGGCGAACAGCAGTGCGTTCTGCCTGAACCGCACGGCCAGTTCGCGCGCGGTGGCGAGCGCGATGCCCAGCGCGAGGAACGAGGGTTCGGTGGGCCAGGCGCCGGTCGGGTCGATCGCCTCGCCTTCGAAGACGAAGGCGTCGGCAGCCACGAGCGCGGTGCGCAACGCCTCGTTGGCGACGCGGTTCGCGGCCTCCGAGGTGCGCACGCTGTAGGGGTTGCAGGCGGTCAGATACGCGGCGGTGGCCACGCCGTGTCGGCGCATCAGCGCCGCGAGCGCATCCGACGCCACGTCCACGCGCAGGTCGAACGCAGTGCCGCCCGCGTGCACGCGATAGCGCGTGGCGCGGTAGGCGGCGTCATAGCGGGCCGGGTCGTTCATACGAGGTGTACGGTTCAGCGGCTTGAAGGCGACGGGCTGCCGCGCGGCGCGCCGGTGGATGAACCCGCTCGACGGCGTGCGGACTGCGTCGGAGCCAACGCGCCGCGGCTCGGCGATCGGCTTCATTGTCCGCCCTGCGCGGCGGTGGCGAAGGCGCTCAGGTGGACGATGCGGTCCTTGGCGGCGAGTGCGGCGGCGTGCAGACCGTCGCCTTCGATACGCAGGTCGGTGCCGGTGGCCACCGCTGGGTAGGCGGCGGCGGGCGCCCGTGCGATGCGCGCAAGCAGCGCGCGCACTTCGGCGAGGCTCGAGGCGGCCGCAGGCACGGACTCGTCCTCGCGCTCGATGGCGTCGAACGCGTAGCTGTCGACCAGTTTGGGCAGCAGCTTGGCGAAGGTGGACTGCGCGTCGAACAGATCCAGCCCGACCAACGCGCCGCCGATGAAAAACGCCGCGCCCACCTGCCGCGGCTGCGGCGCGAAGGCCGCGCGGATCGCGCGCAGGCGTTGCTCGGCGTGGTCGTAGACGTCGTGCAGCGCGCTCGACTCCGAGCGGCACGCGAAGGCCGCCATCTTGCGGTCGATCGACGCCCACACGGCCGACTGGATGTCGCCGCGCGCACGCTCGCCCGACTCGCGCAGCGACGCGGAGACGCCGCGCATCTTCTCCATCCGCGCCCGCGCGTGCAGCTTGCGCTTGCCGCTCGCAAACCGCTGCGAGCGCCACGCCCAGCGGCCGGCCTCGACGCACGAGACGGGGATCGTCACCTGCTGGCCCGCCGCCACCAAGATCGTGAGATTGAGTACGCGGTTCTGCTTGGCGCCGACGAGCTCCTCGCCGTCGACGAGCAGGATGTCGCGGTCGGCGCGGTTGCGGAAGAGCAACTCCGGCACCGAGCCGCCCTGCGAGATTTCGGTCACTTCCGCCAAACCCGCGTCGAGCGCGTCGTCGAGCAGCAGGTAGTCGGGGGCGGCGGGCGCCGCCGTGAGCAGCGGGACCATCGTCAGGTTCTCCGAGCTGATCGGCGTGCCGAGTTCGAGCGATTCGAGCGTTTTGAAGACGACATCCATGAACGGGCTCCTGCGCTTGCCTGGATCGCCACGATGCAGCGGCGCAGGCTCAGGGGATGAGCCTGTCCCCGGGCGGCTGCGGCTGCTCACGCGTTCATGGCATGGCTCGCGCACCAAGCTTCGCAGACGCCGGCGATCCCGCTCGATGCGGCGTCAGACCACCCGCTCCCACGGCAGATCCAGATCGGAGCGACCGAAGTGTCCATACGCGGCCGTCTGTCGGTAAATCGGCCGCGACAGATCCAGGTGGCGAATGATCCCCGCCGGCGTCAGATCGAACTCCGCTTGCAAGTCCATCGCGATCTGCGGCGCCGGCCGACGCCCGGTGCCGAATGTCTCGACGGCGAAGCTGACCGGTTCGGCCACACCGATCGCGTAAGCGAACTGGACCAGACAGCGCCGTGCCCAGCCGCGCGCCACGACCTGCTTGGCAAGGAAGCGCCCCATATAAGCCGCCGACCGATCCACCTTACTCGGATCCTTGCCAGAAAAGGCGCCGCCGCCGTGCGGGGCCGCGCCGCCGTAGGTATCGACGATGATCTTGCGGCCGGTCAGTCCGGTGTCGCCTTTCGGGCCGCCGATCACGAACCGGCCGGTGGGATTGATCAACACGCGCAGGTCGGGTGCACGCAGATGGGGCGGAACCGACGGCATGACGATATGCTCGATCACGGCTTCGCGCAGCTCCGTATCTCCAACCTCAGGACGATGCTGTGTGGACAGGACCACGGCCTCGACGCGCGCGGGTCGGCCGTTGTCGTAGCGCACCGACACCTGCGACTTCGCGTCCGGTAGCAGCCACGGCAGCACGCCCTGCTTGCGCAGTTCGGACTGACGGCGAACGAGCGCGTGCGCAACGGAGATCGGCAGCGGCATCAGTTCCGGCGTTTCATCGCAGGCGTAACCGAACATCAGGCCCTGATCGCCAGCGCCCAGTTGACCATCCGTGCGGTCCACACCCTGGCTGATGTTCGCCGACTGCCGATTGAAGTGCACGAGCACGATGCAGCGACGCGGGTCGATGCCGGTCTCGGCGCTCTCGTAGCCGACCCCAGCGAGCACCTCGCGGACGAGGCCGGGGACCGCATCGCGCACCGCATCGAACGTGGCTTCATCGCGCGTCTTGAACTCGCCGGCCACGACGACGACCTGGTCGGCAAGCATCGTTTCGCAGGCGACACGGGCGTTGGGTTCGCGCGCAAGAAATGCGTCTAGCACCGCATCCGAAATCTGGTCGGCGAGCTTGTCGGGATGACCTTCCGACACGCTTTCCGATGAAAACAGACCGTCCAGGATCATGGTGTTCTCCGAATCGGAATCGAAATCGCCGCATCGGTGCCGCGCTTCTCGCGCGCTCAGTGCGGCGCGCCTCCGCCAGACGCGCCTCGAGCATCCGGCGGCGACGGCTCCGACAGCACCCATCGCACCCGCACCGTCCGATCCGGCGACCACAGCGTAAGCTGGGTGCCGGCGGCGAACTCTACCGGCACGACGAGCGGCGCGGCACCGTCGGGCCGGTCGTCGCGCAGCGCGAATGGTTCGCGGGCGGATGTCAAAACGCCGGTGTCTTCGAGCATCTGCATGATCGATGCAAGTCCCGCGAAGGGCACCGTCGTCAACACGCACAGCAGATGCCGCTCGATTTCCCAGGCGGGACGCTCGTCGGCTGCGCGCACGCGCTCGGCCGGGCGCCTGGCTCCGAGACCGGTTTGCCGTAGGCATCGTGCCAAGAGCGGGCTGGGGTCCTCGTCGTCGACGCCGTGGCACCCGTATGCGTAAGCGGTGTCGCACCGCATGCGCGTCAGCCACGTGGCCATCGGAAAAGGCAGGTTTGCGCTGTGCACGCGGCTAACCCACTGGCGGGCGAAGCCGGCGGCCCGCTCTACGCAGATGGGCACGATGACGTTGCGAAGGGGCCCGTCCGGAAAGTAGACAACGGCGTGTTTCGCGCTCGGCACGCTGAAGTACTCGAGCCGCCAGTTGGCACCGAACAGACTTTGCGCCGCCGCATCCCATTGGCGCGGAAGCGGTGCGTAGAGCGAGCCGATTGTCTGCTCGACTCGGATGCTGGCGGAAGCCGTCGAACTGCCGCCGTCGATTCCGCGCCATCGGTGCGAAATCGTGTTGGTATTGGCCGAACGCCGAAAGTGCCAATGCAGTTCGGTGTCCGGGTCCAGGCCCTTCCATGCAGCGGACCAGCCGTCGGCGTCGGCGCGAAAGCTGCTGTCGTCGCGCGCGCCCAGCATCAGGTAGGGCGGAAGCTGCGCCGGCCCGGTGACCGTGGCCGGCACCACGTCTCGAAGCGTCGGCCCCGCGCGCCTGGGGCGATGATGCACGAGCAGCGCCGGCGCATCGGATGTCGGATCGTCAAGGACATTCATGCGTGTGTTCCTTCGTCAGTCGGGCCAGACGGATCGCGCCACCGCTTCGATGTCTGCCGCTGTCAGCAGTCCCTCCCGGACCACGCCTTCCGGTCGCCCGGTCAGAGCCCCGCGGTCGCGCTCGGCGCGCCAGCCGCACGCCAGCAGTGCCATGGCCGCCTGCCGGGCGTCGAATCCGCGCCGCGGTATGTACGCATAGACCTGATGCACCCATCCCTCGCCCATCTCGTCGTCGTAGTAGCTCGTCCACAGGAACCAGTGGCTGCGTGCGCGGTTCATCGACAGCCAATAAGCATCGGTCCGCTCGTTCATCGCTGACTCGGAAAAAAGGTCCACCTCCGCGACCAGACGCGCGGATCGGGGCCGCGTCGGCGGGCAGCCGACGCCCTTGGGCGTGGACCAGTTGGCAAACGAGGCTTTGAATCCGGACTTCGAGCCAAGAGCCCAATGAGTCTTCATCGTGTCGCTCCATAGTTGGTCGGGTGCGTGATGGAAAGGTCTGTGCGGTGGCGGTGCAGTGCCACCGGCCGTCGGGAAAGCGCGGCGGATCACGTGCGCGCAGCGGGCCGACGTGGGCGCCGGCAGGCGGTGCGCCGTGCGCGTCGGTGATGGCGTGGGGATCGCCTCGGCCGATCGGCGAGGCACGGAACGGATAGACCAAGCGCATGCCAGCTCCTTCGGATCGGTGACGGCCGAACTCCTCCGGAGGCGGCCGCGCTTTAGCTGCATTTGTGAGTCGCCCGCAATCAGCGGAACAAATCGGCGACCGGGAAGCCTTCGCGCGTGGGCACCGCTCCCTCCCGACGACATGCGGCTTCGTCCATCGAAGCCTGTGTGCCGCGGGGCGTTGGGGGCGGTGCCCACCGCGTAAGCTGCCCGCAACGGCGTGAAACATAAGGCGGGTGAGGCTCACAGGATGAGCCTGTCCCAGGGCGTCTGCGGCTAATCGCGCGTTCTTAGCATGGCGCGCGTGGTGAGCCTCGCGCCTCGCACAGTGGGCTTCCGTTCAATCGGTCCCGCCGCGCACGTGCGGCGGCGCGCCTTCCTCGGAGGAGAACTCGATGAGAACGAAGCTTCCCCGCTTGACCTCGATCACGATCGCGCTGCTGTCGCTCGGCCTCTCCGCTTGTGGCGGAGGCAGCGGAAGCACACCGGCGCCGCCGCCGCCGCCGCCGCCGGCGCAGACCTCCAGCGCCGAAGGCTTCTGGAGCGGAACGACCTCCAGCGGCTTCAGCATCCTCGGCGCGGTGCTGGAAAACGGCGAGTACTGGGTCATGTACTACGCCAACGGCGTGCTGTACGGCGTCGTCCAGGGCACCGGCACCTCCAGCAACGGCAACTTCACGTCGACCAACGGGCTCGACTTCTCCCTCGGCGGGACCGTCACGCCGGTGGCCGTCAGCGGCAGCTATCGCGAGCGCGCGTCGCTGCAGGGCGTGGTGACCCCGCAGGCGGGCGGTTCCCCGGTGACCTTCACGGCGGCCTACGACGCGGCATACGAGATCCCCGCCACGCTCGCGGCGGTCGCTGGCGTCTGGCGCGGGCGGCTCGCCAACGGTGAAACCTACTCGATCAACGTCGGCGCCAGCGGTGCCTTCACGGGTGCGGGCTCTTCGGGCTGCACCTTCAGCGGTTCGATCGCGCCGCGTCCGTCAGGCAAGGCGGTCTGGAACGTGTCGGTCACCTTCAACGGCGGCGTGTGCCTGCTCGGCACGCAGACGATCACCGGCATCGCCGTCGTCGCCGGCAGCGGCGCCGCGCAGGTCCTGTACGCGGCCGCGCTCAACGCGACGCGCTCGGCCGGATTCGTGCTGATCTCGACTCGGTAGGCACGCGCCGGCCGATCCCGATGCGCCGGGCTCACCGCGGAGTTGCCGGGTGAGCCCGGCCGATATCCGCTGGCATGCCGGCCACCGCCTACGGTAGTCTGTTCGCCAGTTTGTTGGCGGGATGGCCTGCGCAGATGAACCAGACCGAGCGCTATTACCGGATCGACCAGTTGATCAAGGAGCGGGGGCTCGTCTCCTTCGCGGACCTGATGCGCGCGCTGGAAGTCTCGCGCGCCACGCTCAAGCGCGATCTGGCGCATCTGCGCGAGCGGCTGAACGCGCCGATCGTCTACGACCGCGACGCCGGCGGCTACCGCTATGAAAAGAACTCGCTCGGCCCGCGCTTCCAGCTCCCGGGTCTGTGGTTCTCCGCCGACGAGATCCTGGCGCTGATGACCATGCACCAGATGCTCGACGCGCTTGACGCCGGCGGGTTGCTCGGCCCGCACATCAAGCCGCTGATGGAGCGCCTGTCCAAGGCGCTCGGCAGCGAGGAAGCTCCGGCCAGGGAGGTGCTCAAGCGCGTCAAGCTGCTGCCCTCGCAGCAGCGGCGCGTGAAGCTGCAGTGGTTCGAGCTGGTGGGCAAGGCGCTGATGACGCGCCGCCGGCTCGAGATCGACTACTTCACGCGTCACCGCAACGAGCGCGCCCGGCGCGAAGTCTCGCCGCAGCGGCTGGTGCACTACCGCGGCAACTGGTACCTGGACGCCTGGTGCCACAAGTCCGAAGGCGTGCGCATGTTCTCGCTCGACTCGATCGAGAACGCCCGGCTGCTCGACGCAAAGGCGAAAGAGGTGTCGCTCAAGCAGGTCGACGAGGAAACCGCGCGCGGCTACGGCATCTACCGCGGCACGAAGCTCGCGTGGGCGACCCTCGTCTTCTCACCCGAGGCCGCGCGCTGGGTGCGCTCGGAGATCTGGCACGCGCAGCAGCAGGGACACGACCTGCCCGACGGCCGCTACGAGCTGAAGGTCCCGTACGCGGATTCGCGCGAGCTGGAGATGGACGTGCTCAGGCACGGGGAGAACGTGGAGGTGACTGCGCCGATCGAGTTGAGGAAGGCAATCGCCGCTCGCCTCGAAAAGGCTCGCCATCGATACGGCTGATCGCTGCATGCCGGCGCGTCTCGCGCATTCGCCGGGCCAGCGCCGTGCAGCACGTAGACGCGGTCGTCGACCGGCGCTTCAGCGCGCCGCCGGGGTTCAGGGATCGATCACTGGCACGGTCAGATCCTGGAAGTGCTTCACGTTGCGGGTCGCCAGCGTGGCAGGTCGCGCCTGCTTATCGCTGCGGTCTTGCACGACGCCGGCAGCGCCGCGCATCCGCCGTCCTCACGTCAAGCGGTTCTTCACCCATGCCGCGATTCGCATCGGCCAGCGGATCCTCCGGATGGACTTGCCCGGTGCCGGCGGAGGGGCGGCTTTCGGTGCCGGCCAATCCAGCCTGAAGACGGTTTGGTCGCGCGCCAGCGCTCGCTGCCGGATCTGCCTGGCGTAGGACGCGAGCGGTTCGTCGAAGTCCTGGTCGAGCAGGCGGATGCAGGCGTCGGAGCGGCCGAGCTCGCGCAGGGCTTCGGCCTTCTGCAACCGGCCGTCCGGAGCCTTCTCCTCGATGAGCTCCAGAAGCGCTTCGAGGTTCTGCGCGAAGAGAGCACCGTACCGCTGCTGGAACGCCGCAGCGCGCTGCTCCTGGTCCTTGTCCCCCGGTCGCTGGCGCCGCGGTTCGTTCAGCGCGTGCCACAGTGAGACGTGCACGTGCCGCCAGCGGTCGCGCGCGGCGAAGCGCGGATCGGTGACGGCCTCGGCCAGCACGTCGATGTCGGGCGACCCGATCACCGGCGCCTGCTGCCACTCGGACGCGACCTGCGGCGCCCCATCTTTGCCGGTCGATGGGCGGGCAATGCCGATGCGCCCCACTTCCTTTGCATCGCCGACCCAGAAGAGGGTTCTGCAGCCGCCGCAGCGCGCGATGCGCGGCGGTGCGGGCAGCATCGGCGCATCGAGCTTGCCGTCGCTCCAGAGCGTCGCGCCGAACGTGTTGCCCGACGCGATCGTCGCGAGCCGGTGCAGATGCCCGCAGCAGGGGCTGGCGAGGACGAGCGTGGGTCCGGGCGTCATGGCGTCGTGTCGCGTTCGGTGCCGAGGGGCGATCGCAGTGTTATCGAGGTCGAAGCGTGGTGCGCAGCGGGCTCACTGCGTGAGCCCGCGCCCCGCAGTCCGCCGAACGCGCGGCGATCCGTCGCGAGCCCAGCGTGTCATCGCACAGGCCGGCACGTCGGCCGATTGCCGACGCCGGCTTGCAGCGAAGCAGGCGCGTGCCGGAACGATCATGTCATGGCAAACGCGATCGCCTCGGGCGGGTGTTGCGGGCGGCCGCCGCTGCACCGTCCGGTAACATCGCGCCCCTTTAGAGCTTGTCCGCCAATAATTCGTGCGCCCCGCGGGGCACGGGTCGGAGATGTCGGAACAGCAGTCGTTATTCGCCGCGCCGGATGAAGGCGCGGAATCGCTGACGCTCGCGCAGTTCGCGAGCCGGGCGTATCTCGATTACGCGGTGTCGGTCGTCAAGGGCCGTGCGCTGCCGGAGGTGGCCGACGGCTGCAAGCCTGTGCAGCGGCGCATCCTGTACGCGATGAACGAAATGGGCCTGGCGGCCAACGCCAAGCCCGTCAAGAGCGCGCGTGTGGTCGGCGACGTGCTCGGCAAGTTCCATCCGCACGGCGACCAGGCCGCGTACGACGCGCTGGTGCGCATGGCGCAGGATTTTTCGCTGCGCTACCCGCTGATCGACGGCCACGGCAACTTCGGCTCGCGCGACGGCGACGGTGCGGCGGCGATGCGCTACACCGAGGCGCGGCTCGCGCCGATCGCACGGCTGCTCCTCGACGAGCTGGACGAAGGCACGGTCGACTTCGGCCCGAACTACGACGGCGCGTTCCAGGAGCCCAAGCTGCTGCCGGCGCGGTTGCCGTTCGTGCTGCTGAACGGCGCTTCGGGCATCGCGGTAGGGCTCGCGACCGAGATTCCTTCGCACAACCTGCGCGAAGTCGTCGCCGCGCTGCAGATCGCGCTGAAGAACCCCAAGGCGTCGCTCGAAGAACTGCTCTCAGCGATGCCGGGACCGGACTTTCCCGGCGGCGGCCAGATCATCTCGAGCAACGCTGAGATCCGCGAGATCTACGCGACCGGACGCGGCAGCCTGAAGGTTCGTGCGCGCTACACCTTCGAGGATCTCGCGCGCGGTCAGTGGCAGCTCGTGATCACGGAGCTGCCGCCGGGCGTTTCGGCGGCGCGCGTCGAACAGGAGATCGCCGAACTCACCGACCCGAAGGTCAAAGCCGGCAAGAAGTCGCTGACGCCGGAGCAGCAGAACCTGCGGCAGATGGCGAAGTCGCTGCTCGACCGAACGCGCGACGAGTCGGACAAGAGCGCCGCGGTACGGTTCGTCATCGAGCCGGCCACTTCGCGCATCGACCGGCAGGAACTCGTCAACTTCCTGCTCGCGCACACGAGCCTCGAAACGAACGTGCCGGTCAACCTCGTGATGATCGGCACCGACGGGCGGCCCCGGCAGAAGTCTTTGCCCGAGATCCTGCGCGAGTGGATCGAGTTCCGCATCGCGACCGTGCGCCGGCGCACGCAGCACCGGCTGGCGAAAGCGCAGGACCGCATCCATATCCTCGAAGGGCGCCAGCTCGTCCTGCTGAACATCGACCGCGTCATCAAGCTGATCCGCAACGCGGACGAGCCGAAGCCCGAGCTGATGAAGGCCTTCAGGCTGACCGAGCGCCAGGCCGACGACATCCTCGAGATGCGGCTGCGCCAGCTCGCCAAGCTCGAGGGCATCCGGATCGAGCAGGAGCTTGCCGATCTGCGCAAGGAGGCGGCGGGCCTGCAGAAGCTGCTCGATTCGGAAGCCGCACTGCGCAGGCAGATCGCCAGGGAGTTCGACGACGATGCGAAGAAGTTCGGCGACGCGCGCCGCACGCTGATCGAAGCCGCCGAGCGCGCCACCGTCGAGACCCGCGTGATCGACGAGCCCGTCACGGTGATCGTCTCGGAAAAGGGATTCGTACGTGCGCGCAGCGGGCACGGCCACGACGCCACGCAGTTCACCTTCAAGCCGGGCGATGCGCTGTACGGCGCGTACGAATGCCGCACGGTCGATCACCTCGTCGCGCTCGGTTCGAACGGCCGCGTGTACTCGGTGCCGGTCGCGCAACTGCCTTCGGCGCGCGGCGACGGCGCGCCGGTGACCTCGATGATCGAGCTGGAGCCGGGCACCCGGCTCGTCGCGTACGTCGCCGGCGCAGCCTCGCAGCCGCTGCTGGTGGCGACCTCCAACGGCTACGGCTTCGCCTGCACGCTCGGCGACATGGTCTCGCGGCAAAAGGGCGGCAAGCAGTTCATCGCGGTCGAGGAGGGCGCCGTGCCGCTGCGACCGGCGCTGGTCGATCCCGCGAGCGATGATCGCATCGCCTGCCTGTCGGAGAAGGGACGGCTGCTCGTGTTCGCTGCCAACGAGATCAAGGCGCAGTCGGGTGGCGGCCGCGGCGTCACGCTGATGGGGCTGGACGACGGCGAGTCGATGATCGCCGCATTGCCCTGCGGCGCGAGCGGCGTGGTCGTGCACGGCACCTCGCGCACGGGCAAGCCGGTCGAGTTGCTGGTGGCCGGCGAAGAACTGAACGCGCACATGGGTCATCGTGCGCGCAAGGGCACGCTGGCCAAGTCGAAGTTGAAGGCGAGCGGGCTCACGAAGCTGGCGCCGGCGCAATCAGGCGACCGGCGCGGCAAATCGAGGATGGCTTCGCCGCGCAGCACCTGCACGCAGCCGCCGCCCACGGCGGCGCGGATGCCGTCGGCCGTGCGCCGCGCCGACGCGAGCAGCAGGCTCGGCCGGCCCATCTCCACACCTTGCGCGATCTCGAAGCGCGCGTAGTTCTCGCCGCCCAGCGAAAGCAGGAACGCGGCGAGCGCGGCGTTGGCGCTGCCGGTGGCCGGATCCTCGACCGTGCCCGACAGCGGCGCGAACATGCGCGCGCGCAGCCGATGCGACGCGCTGCCGTCGACCCGCGCGTATAGGTGCAGCGACAGGCGATCGGGCGGTTCGTCGAAGCTTTGCGCGAGGCGGCGGAACGCGGCGAGATCGGGCACCGCGCGCGTCAGCGCCTCGCCCGTGACCTCGACGAAGCAGAACGGCAGACCGACCGACGCGACGCGCGGCGGATGCGCGCGCAGCACGAGATCGCCCGGCGCGAGCCCCGCACACGCGGCGACCGCTTCGACCGGGAGGTCCGGCCCGGTCGACAGCGGCTGTGGCGCGGCGATGTGCGCGCCTGCGATCGCGCCGTGCGCATCGCGCTCGATGCGGACTTCGACCAGTCCGGCGATTTCCTCGAAGCGCAGCACGTCGCCGGCGCCGCGACCCAGCGCCGCCAGCACGCAGCCGGTGCCGACGTTCGGATGCCCGGCGAACGGCATCTCCTGCGTACGGTTGAAGATGCGCACGCGCGCGGCGTTGGCCGGATCGGCCGGCGGCAGCACGAAGGTGGTCTCGCTGTAGTTCATCTCGGCCGCGAGCTGCTGCATCTCGCGGTCGCTCAACCCCTGCGCGTCGGTGAACACCGCCAGCGGATTGCCGCCGAAGCGGGTTCGGGTGAACACGTCGACGGTCACGTAGGGGTAGCGCCGGGTCATGCGTATCTCCTCTGCCCGGTGCGGCCGATCGCGATCGTCGCGACGACGGCCGCGGCAAACAGCCACGTCACCGGCTCGACGCGTTCGCCGAACAGCAGCGCCGCGAAGCCGATCGTGAAGAACGCCTGTAACAACTGCACCTGGCCGACGCGCGCGATGCCGCCGAGCGCCATGCCGTTGTACCAGGCGAAGAAGCCGATCAACCGCGAGATCAGCGTCACGTAGCCGAACGCGGCCCACGCGGCGGCGCCCGCGTGCGGCGGCGCGTTCCATACGAGCGCGAGCGTGATCGGCGCGGTGACCGGCAGCGCGACCGCGAGCGCCCACAGGATCACCGCAATGCCGCCGAGCCGCGCCGACAGCCGCCCGCCCGCGACGTAACCCACGGCGCCGATCGCGACCGCCGCGAGCATCGCCGCCTCGCCGAAGCCGAAGGCATGCGCCTCCCCGCCGCGCAGCGCGAACGCGATCACCAGCGCCGAACCGATCGCCGCGCACAGCCAGAAGCGGCGCGAGTGGCGCTCGCCGAACCAAAGAGCGGCGAGCAGCGCCGTCGCGAACGGCAGCGCGCCGTTGATGATCGCGCCGTGGTTGGCGGGGATGTGCTTCATCGCGAGCGACGACATCAGCGGAAAGCCGATCACCACACCGACCGAGCTCCAGATCACCAATGGCCAGTCCTCGCGCGCGGGGCGCCGCATGCCGCTGGCAAGGATCCACAGCGCCGAGATCGCGCCGGCGATCGACATGCGACCGAACGCGAGGAACCACGGGTCCAATTCCGCGACCGCGTGGCGGGTCATCGGCAGCGTCAGGCTGAACGCGATCACGCCGAGCAGTCCAAGGAAGAGGCCGAGCCCGACGCGCGGCCGCGCATCGATCGCGTGAACGGCCGTGCTCATGCCTTGACGGCGTCGGCCACGCGTTCGCGCAACAGCTCGCCGAGGATGGCGATCCCGGCGCGGATGCGCTCGGGCGGCACCGTCACGAAGGACAGCCGCAGCGTGTTCGCGCGCGGTGCGTTCGCGTAGAAGGCCGCTCCGGGTACGAAGGCGACGTTGCGCGCGATCGCCGCGTCGAGCAGCCGCGAGGCGTCGACGCCATCCGGCAGCTCCGCCCATACAAACATGCCGCCGTCGGGTTGCGTGAAGCGCGCCTCACGCGGGAAGTGCGTGCGCAGCGCTTCGAGCATGACCTCGCACTGCGCGGCGTAGCGCGCGCGAATCTGCGGCAGGTGCGATTCGAGCAGCCCGCTCGTCACCACGTGCGCGGCGGCGCGCTGCGCGAGCGTCGAGGTGTGCAGGTCGGTCGCCTGCTTCAGCCGCGCCAGCACGTCGACGAAGGCCTGCGGCGCGATCACGAAACCGAGCCGCAATCCCGGCGACAGGATCTTCGAGAACGAGCCGAGCCGGATCGTCCGCTCGGGCGCGAACTGCCGCAGCCCCGGCGGCGGCGCGTGGCGGTACCACAGCTCGCCGTACGGATCGTCTTCGACCAGCCACAGGTCGAGCGCGCGCGCCTTGTCCGCGAGCGCGGCGCGCCGCTCGCGCGACAGCGTGCGTCCGGTCGGGTTCTGGTAGTTCGGCATCACGTAGGCGAACCGCGCGTCGCGAACGAGCGCGGCGTCGATCGCAGTGGGCTGCAACCCTTCGGCGTCGACCGGCAGTTCGCGGAACTTCGGCTGGAACAGCGCGAACGCCTGTAGCGCGCCGAGGTAGGTCGGCGACTCGACCAGCACCGTGCTGACCGCATCGATCAACGCCTTGCCGATCAGGTCGAGCCCCTGCTGCGATCCGGCGACGATCAGCACCTGTTCGGGCGAAGTCGGAATGCCTCTCGCCGTCTCGCGCGCCGCGACCCACGCGCGCAGCGCGTCGTCGCCTTCGGTCGCGCTGTACTGAAGCGCCGTGGGGCCCGCGGCCTGCAGCACGGCGCCGAACGCCTCGCGCAGCGCATCGACCGGAAACGTCGCGGGCGACGGCAGTCCGCCGGCGAACGAGATCACCTCCGGCCGCTGCGTGACCTTGAGGATCTCGCGAATGATCGAGCTCTTGGCATCGGCGGCGCGTGTGGCGAGGCGGGGCAGGACGGACGTGAACGTGGGTGAGTTCATGCGGACGATTGAGGACCGAGGATTGAGGATTGAGTCGGATTGCGCTGAGATGCCTGCTGAGGGCGGCCGACGGCCGACGGAGATCACGCCACTCCCATCCACACCGCGGTCGCGGCGAGCGCGGCGCCCATCGTGACGTTGAAGTGACGTAGCCGGTGGCCGTGCGCGAGCCAGCGGCGCAGCGCCGCGCCGACCCACGCCCACAGCACGAGGCTCGCCGCGCAGGCGACCGAAAAGACGACGCAGACGATCGCGGCGCGCTGCCACGGCCGGTCGGTCGCGAGCCACGCGGCGGCGGTCGCGACCGCGAGCATCCACGCCTTCGGATTCAGGTACTGGAACAGGGCGGACTGCCAGAACGCGAGCGGAAGCTTGAACGGCCCGCCGGCGCCGCCGCCGTCGCGCGAGCGCGCGAGCCCCCACGCGAGCCACAGCAGGTACGCGATGCCGAGCCACTTCAGAAGCGCGGACAGCGCGGGCGAGGCGACGATCAGCGCCGCAACACCGCCGGCCGCCGCGAGCAGCATCGTCGAAAAACCGAAAGGCACGCCGACGATGTGCGGCAATGCGGCCGCGAAGCCGTGGTTCGCGCCGGTGGCGGTCGCGATCGCGTTGTTCGGCCCCGGCGTGAACGAGCCGACGAGCGCGAAGACGGCCAGCGCGAGCAACTGGTCCGCGCTCATGTCTCTGCGCCCGCGAGCACGCGCGCGAACACGTCGGCATCGACGTTGCCGCCGGTGAGCGTCAGTCCGACCTTGCGGCCGGCGAGCGTCTCGCGCTGCTGCAGCGCCGCCGCGAGCGAAGCGGCGCCGGCGCCTTCGGCCGTGTTGTGGGTCGTTGCGAACAACAGCCGCATCGCGTCGGCGACCTCGGCATCGGTCACCCGCACGATCCTGTCGACGTGAGCGAGGATGAGGTCGAGCGCTTCCGGATCCGGCACGCGGCAAGCGAGCCCGTCGGCGAGCCTCGTCGCCACCGGCGCGTCGATCGGGCGGCGCGCCTCGAAGGACAGCGCATAACACGGCGCGTGCGCGGAGACCACGCCGACGATGCGCGTGCGCAAACCGAGCGCGTTGCGCGCGGCGATACAGGCGCTGATGCCCGAGCCCAGTCCGACCGGTACGTAGACGACGTCGAGTTCGGGTGCTGCGCCGAAGAACTCCATCCAGTAAGTCGCCACGCCGCGCACGAGATCGGCGTGATACGAGGGGACGAAGTGCAGTCCGCGGGCGCGCGCGTGGCGGTCGGCTTCTTCGCGCGCGGCCTGGAAGTCGTCGCCGTGCTCGACGAGCCGGGCGCCGAGCGCGCGCATCGCGGCGTTCTTCTCGCGGCTGTTGCCGCGGGGAACGAAGATCGTCGCCGCCAGCCCGTGCCGGCGCGCGGCAAACGCCACCGATTGGCCATGATTGCCGCGCGTGGCGGCGACCACCCCCGGGCAGCTCGGCTCGCGCCGGCGCAAATGCTCGAAGTACACGAGCCCGCCGCGCAGCTTGAACGCGCCGACCGGCGTGTGGTTCTCGTGCTTGAGCCACACTTCCGCACCGAGCGCCTCGCCGATCTGCGGCCACGCGTATTGCGGCGTGGCCGGCATCGCGGCGTAGACGATGGGGGCGGCGTCTTCGATCGCAGTCCTGTTCGGCAGCATGGCAGTTCGTGCAGCAAGTCCGGTGCGCTTGCACTTTACCCGCATCGACCAGTACAGTGCCAGTACAGTTTGACGGTTAATCGCGGCCACTGGCCTGCCCGTGCGGGCAGGACAGTCGGGCCAAGGTGACCAGCGATGGCGTGCAGCGACGTGCGGGGCGAGAGGGCCAAGACGGCGAGCGGCGACGAGCGCTCGGCGGCGCGACGATGAACGACCTCGCCCGCATCGAACCGGCCGCGCTCGCGGCGACCACGCCGCGCGTGCTGCCCGGCGCCGAGCGCACGCTCGCCGACCAGCTCGCCGCCTGGCTCGCGCTGCGCATCGACGAGCACGCGCTGAAGCCCGGCACGCGGCTGCCTTCGATCCGCCGCTTCGCCGAAGACAAGCACGTGAGCCGCTCCACCGTCGTCGAGGCGTACGACCGGCTGATCGCGGCCGGCTACGTCGAGTCGCGCCGAGGCTCGGGCTTCTACGTGCGCGCGCGGCGCGGGCGGCCGGCGGCGCCGGCCGCCCGGACCGCCGCCGCTGCGCGCGCGACGGCAAACGCCGCGCCGATCGACGTCGTCTGGCTGTTGCGCAGCATGTTGCGGCAGGGGCCCGCGAGCGATCATCCGGGCGCCGGACTGCTGCCGCCGGCCTGGCTCGACAGCGAACTCGTCGCCGCGGCGGTGCGTTCGATCGGCCGCAGCGCCGGCGACGCGCTGCTGAACTACGGCGTGCCCGAAGGCTATCTGCCGTTGCGCGAGCAGCTCGTGCAGCGGCTCGCGCTGGCCGACATCGGCGCAAGCCCCGAGCAGATCGTCACGACCAACGGCGTCACGCACGGCATCGATCTGATCGCGCGGCACTTCATCGCGCCGGGCGACACGGTGTTCGTCGAGGATCCGGCGTGGTACCTGATGTTCGGCCGCTTCGCCGCGTTCGGCGCAAAGATGGTCGGCGTGCCGCGCGGTCTGGACGGCCCCGACACCGCGGTGCTTGCCAACCTGCTGACCCGGCATCAGCCGAAGCTCTTCGTCGTCGGCAGCGTGCTGCACAACCCGACCGGCACGTCGCTGTCCGCGGCCAATGCGCATCGGCTGCTCAAGCTCGCCGACGAATACGGCTTCACGATCGTCGAGGACGACGTCTACGGCGACCTGCATCCGGGCCGCACGTCATCGTCGTGCATGCGGCTGGCGAGCCTCGATCAGTTGAGGCGCGTCGTCTACATCGGCGGCTTCTCGAAGACGCTCGCGGCGAACCTGCGCGTCGGCTTCGTCGCCGCGCACCCGGACATCGCGCAGGCGATCGCGGAGCTGAAGATGCTGACGGGGCTCACCACACCGGAGCTGACCGAGCGCGTCGTCGCGCGCATCCTCGCCGAAGGGCAGTACCGCCGGCACCTCGAGCGTCTGCGCGGCAGGCTCGACGCCGCGCGCGACCGCACCGCGCGCGCGCTCGAAAAAATGGGTGTCAGGCTCTTCGCGCAGCCCGACGCAGGCATCTTCCTGTGGGGCGACTTCGGCCGCGACACCAACGCGATCGCCGCCGCCGGCGCCGAGCAGGGCATCCTGTGCGCCCCCGGCAGCCTGTTCTCCCCGACGCAACTGCCGAGCACGTGGATGCGTGTGTCGGCCGCCACGAGCCTGAACCCGGCCGCGATGAAGTTTCTCGCGCAGGCGATGGAATAGCGCGCCCTCCTCGAACCCCCCTTAAAAAGGGGGCAGGGGGGATTTCTCCGCTGGGTCGATCGGCGACGCGCTCTCACTGCGGCGATCGCGAAATCCCCCGCTGCTCCCTCAAAGGCCCATCTCCCGCTCGCCCGGCGGCTCCGGTTTCGCCTCCTCGATCTCGGTCATCGTCGCCTCGGTCAGCAGCAGCACGCTCGCGACCGACACGGCGTTTTCCAGCGCGATGCGCACGACCTTCGTCGGATCGATGATGCCGGCCTCGATCAGGTCGACGTACGCGTTGCGTGCGGCATCGAACCCGTAGTTGCCGGCCCCGTCGAGCATGCGCGCGACGACCACGCCGCCGTCGACCGCCGAGTTCTCGGCGATCTGGCGCGTCGGCGCCTGCAGCGCGCGCTTCAGAATCGCCGCACCGGTGCGCTCGTCGCCGGTCAGTCTTTCTTCCTCCTCGGCCACCGCCTGCGTACAGCGCAGCAGCGCCAGCCCGCCGCCCGGCACGATGCCTTCGGCCACCGCCGCCTTGGTCGCGCTGATCGCGTCGTCGAGCGCTTCGCGCCTGGCTTTCATCTCGGCCTCCGACGGCGCGCCCACACGGATCACCGCCACGCCGCCGGCGAGCTTGGCGAGCCGCTCCTGGAGTTTTTCGCGGTCGTAGTCGCTGGTGGCCTTGTCGATCTCGCGCCGGATCTGCTTGATGCGCGCCTCGATCTGCGCGCGGTCGCCCGCGCCGCCGATGATCGTCGTGTTGTCCTTGTCGACGACCACGCGGCGCGCGCGTCCGAGCTGATCGAGCGTCATGTGCTCGAGCTTCATGCCGGTTTCCTCGGACAGCACGAGCCCGCCGGTCAGAATCGCCATGTCCTGCAGCATCGCTTTCCTGCGGTCGCCAAAGCCCGGCGCCTTGACCGCGCAGCTCTTCAACGTGCCGCGGATCTGGTTGACGATCAGCGTGGCGAGCGCCTCGCCCTCGACGTCCTCGGCCACGACCAGCAGCGGGCGCCCGGACTTGGCCACCTGGTCGAGCAGCGGCAGAAAGTCCGCCAGTGCGCCGATCTTGCGATCGGCCAGCAGCACGAAGGCGTCCTCCAGCACCGCCTCCATCTTCTCGGCGTGGGTGATGAAGTACGGCGACTGGTAGCCGCGGTCGAACTGCATGCCTTCGACGACGTCGAGCGTGGTGTCGGTCGTGCGCGATTCCTCGACCGTGATCACGCCTTCGCCGCCGACCTTCTCCATCGCGTCGGCGACCAGTTCGCCGATCGCGGCGTCGTTGTGCGCGGAAATCGTCCCGACCTGCGCCTTTTCCTTGCGCGAGGCCACGGGCCGCGACAGCGCGCGCAGCGCCTCGACCGCACGCTTGCACGCGCGGTCGAGCCCGCGCTTGAGGTCGATCGCGCTGGCACCCGCGACCACGTTGCGCACGCCGTCGGCGAAGATCGCGTGCGCCAGCACGGTCGAGGTGCTGGTGCCGTCGCCGACCGCGTCGCCGGTCTTTTCGGCCGCCTGCCGCAGCATCTGCGCGCCGAGGTTCTCCTCGGCGTCCTTCAGATCGAACTCCTTGGCGATCGTCACGCCGTCGTTGCAGACGATCGGCGCGCCCCATTTTTTCTGGATCAGCACCGACTTGGACCTCGGCCCCAGCGTGACGCGCACCGCGTCGGCGAGCTGGGTGGCGCCGCGCAGCACTTTCTCGCGCGCGGCCGAACGGAACAGGACCTGTTTGTGTGCCATGGCGATCCTCCTTGCGGTGTCTCAGCGCCGGCGCCTTCGGGCCGGGTAAAGTTCGCCGATCAGGTGCAACGCGCCATGCGCCCGCTGTTCGAACCCGCCCTGGTCAACGACGCCTTCGGCGATCCGGGGCTGTACGTCGATTTCCGCGAGGAGCGGCGCGCGCTGCTGTTCGACTTCGGCGACGTCTCGGCGCTGCCGCCGCGCAAGCTGCTGCGCATCTCGCACGTCTTCGTCACGCACGCGCACATCGACCACTTCATCGGCTTCGACCGCTGGCTGCGCGTCGTGCTCGGCCGCAAGGAGCGCGCAACGCTTTACGGCGGCCCGGGTTTCATCGCGCATGTCGAGCACAAGCTCGCCGCGTACACGTGGAACGTCGTGCACCGCTACGAAGTCGCGCTGACGATCGAAGCGGTCGAGGTCGATCCCGACGGCGGCGCGCGCCGCGCAAGCTTCTGCAGCCGAGACCGCTTCGCGCGCGTCGAGGGCGAATCGTGGATCCGGCATGACGACCTGCTGCTCGCCGAGGAGTCCTTCCGCGTGCGGGCGCGTTTCCTGGATCACGACGTACTGTGCCTCGCTTTCGCGCTGGAGGAGTCGACGCACGTCAATGTCTGGAAAAACAGGCTCGCCGAAATGGGGCTGCCGACCGGCCACTGGCTGCACGCGCTGAAGCGCGCCGCGCGGTCGGGCGCGCCCGATCACACGCCCATCGAGGTGCGCTGGCGCGATCGCGACGGCGAGCACGTCGTGACGCGCCGCCTGGGCGAGCTGCGGCCGGCGCTCGAGTTCGTGCCGGGGCGGCGCGTCGGGTACGTGACCGATATCCGCTATACCGAAGCCAACCTGCGCACGCTCGATGAACTGCTCGCTGGCGTCGATCTGCTGTTCATCGAAAGCGTCTTCCTCGACAGCGAGGCCGAGCACGCGGCGCGCAAGAACCATCTGACCGCCAGGCAGGCCGGCGCGATCGCGCGGCGGCTCGGCGCGAAGGCGGTGGTGCCGTTTCACTTCTCGCCGCGCTACGAGGACCGTGCAACGGAATTGCACGCCGAGGTGCAGGCGGCGTGGCGCGGCTAGCTTCCTCTCCCCGTGCCCGGGGGGAGGGGGGGACGGGTGTGATCGAACGCGCGAGGCAGGCGGCAACGTTCCAGTGAGAGGAAGCCATTGCTCGAAATCCCCGGCGACACCGGCGAAGGCGGTGGGCAGATCGCGCGGATGGCGGTCGCGCTGGCGGCGGTCACCGGCACGCCGATCCGGCTGACGCACATCCGCGCGAAGCGACCCAAGCCCGGGCTCGCCGCGCAGCACCTGACGGCCCTGCGCGCGGTCGCGGAAATGGCGGACGGCGACATTGAAGGGCTCGCGCTGAGCGCGACCGAGGTGACGTTTCGCCCCGCGCCGATCGAAGGCGGCGAGTACCGCTTCGACGTAGGCACCGCCGGCAGCGTCACGCTGCTCGCGCAGGCACTGTTGCCTGTGCTCGTCCATGCGCGAAGGCCATCGACCGTGCGGCTCACCGGCGGCACCGACGTGCGCGGCGCCCCGCCGCTCGACTATCTGCGTTTCGTGCTGCTGCCGCTCGTCGCGCGCTGCGGTGTGGACGCGCGCATCGAACTCGTCAGACGCGGCTACTACCCGCGCGGCGGCGGCGAGGTCGTGCTCACCGTGCGGCCGTCGCCGCTGCGCTCGCCCGGCCGATTCGCCGCCGGCCCGTTGCGCGACGTTCGAGCCTTCGTGCACACGGCGAAGCTGCCGGAACACGTGGCGGCGCGCATGCGCGACGCCGCGCTCGCGCAGCTTGCGCACGTGCCGGTGACTGCGACTCTGGAGACGCGCGCCGAAAGCTTCGGCCCCGGCGGCGCGATCGTGCTCGCGGCCGAGCGCGGCGGCACGACGCTCGGCGCCGGCCGCGTGGCCGAACGCGGCGTGCGCGCCGAAACGCTCGGCGAATCGGCCGGGGCGGAACTGGCCCGCGATCTCGCGCTCGACACCGCGCTCGACGTGCACGCGGCCGACCAACTGATCGTCTACCTCGCGCTCGCGTGCGCCGCGGGCGGCACCGCATCGTTCACGACCGCAGATGCGAGCCTGCACACCACCACCGCGATCTGGCTCGCGGAGCGGTTCTTGCCGGTGCGCTTCACCGTCGCGCGGCGCGGGCGATGGGTGGAGATCGGCTGTCAGCGGCGCGCGTAGCGAAGGTGTGGATGCGCCCGAAATCCCCCTCCGGCCCCTTTTTACGAAAGGGGGAGGAGATGCCGGAGCGTGCCGAGACTTCGCCTGCCGTTCACTTGAAGCCCCCCTTTTGAAAAAGGGGGCAGGGGGATTTCTCGGTCTCGATCGATTCCCAGGAAACCTCTCATCCTCAGCTTCAATCCGTCCGCATCTCCCCTCGACGCACCCAGACACCTGCGCCTTCGCATTTCAGCAGCTCGTTGCCGCTGAGCACGAACGTACCGATCTCGTACGGGATGTCGTTGAAGTAGCACACACCGGGTCCCTGATCGAGGTCGAAGGAGTCCTCGTCCTCTTCGTCGATGATCGGCGAGGTCCGGCGTTCGGGGTCGGGGGCGTCGACTTGCGGGATCTTCTTGGGCATCTTCGCTCCTTCGTTCGTGGCGGGCTGCTACACGCTCACCATCGCACCGCCGTGGCCCGGCCGCTTTGACCGCCGTCAGGGCACGCGCGCGCTTGACCTGCGACACCCGGCCCGGATCGGCGTTGCGGCATGCTAATCGCGTTTCGATGGGGCGAAAGCGGATGCGCCATATCGACGTGTTCAACGGCGATGCGGACGGTCTGTGCGCGCTGCATCAGTTGCGGCTCGCGGAGCCGGCCGACGCCGAGCTGGTGACGGGGCTGAAACGCGACATCGAGCTGCTCGCGCGCGTGCGCGCCGGCGCCGATTGCGCGATCACGGTGCTCGACATCTCGCTTGATCGCAACCGCGCCGCGCTCGAACGGCTGCTGGCCGAAGGCGCGCGCGTGCGCTGGTTCGACCATCACCACGCCGGCCACCTGCCGGAGCATCCGCGACTCGAGCTGCACATCGATCCCGCGCCGTCGGCCTGCACGAGCATCCTCGTCGACCGCCATCTCGGCGGGCGCTTCCGCCGCTGGGCCGTGGTCGCCGCGTTCGGCGACAACCTGCGCGCGCCCGCGCTCGAACTGGCCGCCGCGCTCGGCCTGGGCGATGCGCGCACCGACGCGCTGCGCGCGCTCGGCGAGGCGCTGAACTACAACGCCTACGGCGAAACCGAGAGCGACGTGCTGATCCACCCGCGCGCGCTGTATCGCGTGTTGCACGCGTACGAGGACCCGTTCGACTTCGCCGCGCGCGAGCCGGTCGCCGCCGCGTTGATCGACCGCTGTGGCGCCGATCTCGCGGCCGCGCGCGCACTCGCGCCGGCGTACGCCGACGAGCGCTGCACGCTGTACCGCCTGCCGGACGCGCCGTGGGCGAGGCGCGTGCTCGGCACCTTCGCGCATCGGCTCGCGGCGGACGATCCGCAGCGCGCGCACGCGGTCGTGCGCGCGAACAGCGACGGCAGCTTCACGATCAGCGTGCGCGCGCCGCGCGGCGCCGACGCGCTGTGTCGGCAGTTCCCGCGCGGCGGCGGGCGCAGCACCGCGGCCGGCATCGACCGGCTGCCGGCCGAGCGGCTCGACGAGTTCGTCCGCCGCTTCCGCGCGCTCGGCTGGGTCGATGCGACGAGCCGATGAGCGCGAACGCGATCACGCTGTTCCTGTGCGGCGACGTGATGACCGGCCGCGGCATCGACCAGGCGCTGCCGCACCCGAGCCGGCCGCAGCTCTACGAGGACTACGTGCGTTCCGCGATCGGCTACGTCGAACTCGCCGAACAGGCCAACGGCCCGATCCGCCGTCCGATGGGCTACGCGGACCTGTGGGGCGACGCGCTCGCGGAGTTCGAGCGCCGGCGGCCCGATGCGCGCATCGTCAACCTCGAGACCGCGGTGACCGCGAGCGACGACGCGTGGCCGGGCAAGGGCGTCCACTACCGGATGCACCCGGCCAACGTGCGCGCGCTGACCGCGGCGAAGCTCGACTGCTGCGTGCTCGCCAACAACCACGTGCTCGACTGGGGGCACGAGGGGCTCGCCGAAACGCTCGATGCGCTCGCCCGCGCCGGCATTCGCACGGCGGGCGCGGGCCGCGATGCGGCACAAGCGGCCGCGCCCGCGATCGTCGACCTGCCGCCGGGCCGCCGCGTGCTCGTGTTCGGCTTCTGCACCGAAGACAGCGGCGTGCCGCCCGAGTGGGCCGCCACCGCCACGCGCGCCGGCGTGGCGCTGCTGCGCCGGCTCGACGCGCAGGTCGTCGCCGACATCGCGGCGCAGGTGAACGCGGTGCGGCGCGCCGGCGACGTGGTCATCGCGTCGATCCACTGGGGCGGCAACTGGGGTTTCGCGATCCCCACCGCGCAGCGCGAATTCGCGCACCGGCTGATCGACGAAGCCGGCGTCGACCTCGTGCACGGCCATTCGTCGCACCACGTCAAGGGCATCGAAGTCCATCGCGGCAAGCTGATCCTGTACGGCTGCGGCGACTTCGTCAACGACTACGAAGGCATCGGCGGCCATGAACGCTGGCGCGGCGACCTTGCGCTGATGTACTTTGCGACGCTCGAACCCGCCACCGGCGCGCTCGTGGTACTCCACATGACCCCCACCCGCATGCGCCGCTTCCGCGCGCGGCGCGCCTCCGACGAGGAGGCTCAATGGCTCGCCGACACCCTGAACCGCGAAGGCCGCCCGCTCGGCACGCGGGTCGAGCGACAACCCGACGGCACGCTTGCGTTGAGGTGGACGTGATCGCACTCGTCGAAGCGCACGAGCCCACGACAGTTGATCCCTGTCCCCGGGAACGGGGAGAGGGTTAGGGTGAGGGGTTGTCGCACTGGTCGGGCGAACGCCCGACCGGCGACACTCTGAACTGACCGACCGCCAGCCAGGAAACCACCATGCTCCTCTTCGCCCTCAAACACACCCGCGACTTCGGCCAACGCGTCGCCGCCAGCCTCGGCGTCGAACTCGCACCCTTGGAGGAGCGCGAGTTCGAAGACGGCGAACACAAGGCGCGCCCGCTCGCCGATGTGCGCGGGCGCGACTGCTTCGTGATCCAGAGCCTGCACGGCGGACCGGACGCCAGCGGCAACGACAAGCTCGCGCGGCTGCTGTTCTTCGCCGGCGCGCTGCGCGACCACCGCGCCGCGCGCGTCACCGCCGTCGTGCCCTACCTCGCGTACGCGCGCAAGGACCGCGTGACCAAGCCGCACGACCCGGTGATCACGCGCTACGTCGCGCAGCTTTTCGAGGCGGTGGGCATCGCCGGCGTGATCGCGCTCGAAGTGCACAACGTCGCCGCGTTCCAGAACGCCTTCCGCATCCCGACGCTGCACCTCGAATCGGCCGAAGTCTTCGCGCCCCGCGCGGGCGAGCTTGCAGGCGCTGGCCCCGTCGTCGTCGCCTCGCCCGACCCCGGCGGTGTGAAGCGCGCGCAGCTCTTCCGCGAAACGCTCGAAGCGCGCCTGCAGCGCGAATTCGGCGCCGCGTACCTGGAGAAGCGCCGCAGCGCCGGTGTCGTCAGCGGCTCCATGCTCGCCGGCGACGTGCAAGGCGCGACCGTCTTCCTCGTCGACGACCTGATCAGCACCGGCGGCACGATGCTGCGCGCCGCGCAAACCTGCCTCGCCGCCGGCGCGACGAAGGTCTACGCCTTCGCCGCGCACGGACTGTTCAACGCGGGCGCGAGCGACGTGATCGCAGACCCGGCGTTCGCCGCGACGATCCTCACCGACACCGTGCCGCCGTTCCGGCTGAGCGCGACGGCGCGCGAGCGCGTGGAGATCGTCAGCGCGGCGCCGCTCTTCGCGGACGCGATTCGGCGGGTGCACGCAGGAGCGCTCGCCGACACGTAACTGCGCGGGGGCTCGACGCTGCCGAAAGGGATTGACGATCTGCCCCGACCGGCACGACGATATGCGGGGAGTCAGCGAACAGCGGTTGGGCAGTGCCTGGTAGAGCGCCGCCATCGGCGCTGTTGGCCGCGTTCGTCGTTAGTGTTATCCGGGGGCGCGCTTCAATGAAGCAACGGCCTGGGGTTCAGAGTAGCGCAACAGCGCGGTGCTATTTCGCGCTCCTGAGCTAATCGAAAACAAGCCATGAATAGAGAGACCGAACACGAAGCACGGTCCCGCGAAGTCGCCGACACATTGCGCCGGTTCCTTATCGCCGTACACACAGGCGGGATTGGCGCACTGCTGGCGGTGGCGAGTTCTCTAGCCGAACAGAACATCCATCCTAGATGGACATTCTGGCCGGTGTCGGTATTCGTGGGTGGTCTTGTGGTTGTAGGCGTCAGTCTGCGGCTCGCGAAGGATCGAGAAATCAAACGGCGACATGCAGCGAGAGAGGGAAAACCGGAACCCGACTTCTCGGGGTTACTGTGGCGCAACCAAACTTGGGACACAGTTTCTCTGGTCCTTTTCGTTGCGGGCGCTGTAGCCGGGCTATTTGCGCTTTCGTGTGTGGAGCTGAAAGTTGGCTAACAACGCCATCAACTCGGACACGCAAAAGCTACGCCGCGCTCCGCTTTTGCGCGCCAGTTATAGCGAACGGTGGGCGTAGGAGGATCGCAATGACCTGTCTCGTCTACGTCGATAACTCGAACGTCTGGATCGAGGGGATGCACGTGAGCGCGGTCGCCAGAGGCCTCGCGCTGGATGTATGGGACGCGCAGAACAACCGCATCCGTGACAGCAGCTGGCGGTTTGATTTTGGCCGTCTCTACGAGTTTGCTGGCGGCGGAGACGTGAAGAAGGCTTTCCTCTACGGATCGAGGCCTCCCCCCAAACGACTCCCTGTGGGCCATCGCAAAGTCGAAGGGCTTTGAAGTGACCGTCTTCGATCGGAACGTGGCAAACAAAGAAAAGAAGATCGACACGCAAATCGCCGCAGACATGATCGAGCACTCCTTCACACTGGCGAACCCCAAGGATGACGAGTTCACGTTGGTCGCAGGAGACACTGACTTCGTTCCCGTGATGGAGAAGCTTCGAGCACGAGGCTATCGAGTAGACGTCTGCTTCTGGCAGCACGCGTCGAAGGAGCTCAAACATGCGGCAACCAAGTTCGTTGAGCTCGACCCATGGCTCGATTACCTTGCGCTTCGCAAGGACCACAGATAGTGCTCGCCCGGATACCCGCGCCCAATCGCGGCTTGCAGCCGACCGATGCAAGCGCGCTTCGCTCGCCTGCGGTTCCTTCGTCGCTTCGCTTCTCGGCGGCGGCTGAAGGCGAACGTTGGGCATCAGGAGTGCCCTTCTGAGACAATCCGTACTCCTTTCCGGCGAGACAGCAAATGGAACTCACCGCGGTTCTCACCCCTGCTGAAGAGGGCGGGTTCGTTGCGCTCAGTCCCGAGACCGGCACGACGACGCAGGGCGAAACGATTGAAGAGGCCGTCGCCAACCTGCGGGAAGCCACCGCGCTGTACCTTGCGGAGTTTCCGCTGCCCATCACTGGGCACCCTGTCGTGACCGTCTTCACGGTTCCGGAACCGGCGAATGCCTAAGTTGCCTCGCGTCTTGGGGGCGGAGATCATCCGCGCCCTCGAACGGCTTGGGTTTGCGAAGGTTCGGCAAAGCGGAAGCCACGTGGTGATGCGGTGCGAGTCGAAGGGATGCGTCGTACCCCTGCACCGCGAGGTGAAGGTCGGCACGCTCGCCGGCGTGTTGCGCCAGGCGGACGTTTCCGCCGAAGAGTCCATCGCCACTCTCCGCTCTTAGTGCCTCGTCCGTCCTACCATCCTGGAGCGCCCGATCCGCCGCCGCTGGTGCAATAGGGAAGGCGTAATAGCGATTGGGGAGTAAGGTCTGCCCCATGCAAATTGCCACAGGAACCGTCGTCAACGGGAAGATCGTCGTCGAGGGAGCGAGTCTTCCCAAGGGTACGGTCGTCACCGTACTCTCCCGGGGCGGTGCGGAGAGTTTTTCGCTGTCCGAGGCTCAGGAGAACGAGCTTCTCGAAGCCATCGCCGAGATCGAGCGAGGTGAATTCGAAACACTCGACGAGCTGCTTGCGTCGCTTCCGAAGAAGCCTTGAGCCTGGTGCTTCGGGTCAGGATCTCGGACCGGGGAGCAAGTCAGGTTCGTCGGGCCGCTCAAGCGTTGGCCAAGCGCGATTCACCGCTTATCCGGGCCGTTGACGGCTTCATGTTTTGCTGTCGTACGATGCGCCTCATGATCGATTGGTCGACCTGTCCAGCCGTTGAGCGCGACCCGCAGAGGGTGAGCGGTGCCTGGGTGTTTCGCGGCACGCGGATCCCGGTGGCTGCGCTGTTCGAGAACCTCGAAGACGGCGCGCTGGTGTCGGAGTTCGTCGAGTGGTTCCCCGGCGTCACGATGGAACAGGTTCGCGCCGTGCTGGAGCACGCCGCGCGGAGCGCGCTGGCAACGGCCTGAGTGCGCGTCCTCTTCGACCAGGGAACCCCCGTTCCGCTGCGGCAGCTCCTGACGCAGCATGAAGTCGTCACCGCGTACGAGCAAGGCTGGTCGAAGCCGAAGAACGGTGACCCGCCCGACGTTGCCGAACCGGTGATCTTGACACTGCGTCAGCAGCCGCTTCCCATCTTCACGGCCGCCCGCTCCGCCAACGCCAGATACTCCCTTGCCCGCTGCGGCCACTTGTGCCGTTCGCGCGGTTCGGGTTCGGTCAGGTGGGCGAGCGCGAGCCGGGCGCGCAGGCAGGCGCGTAGCGCGACGTAGAAGTGCTGCAGGCGGTCGTCGATGCGGTCGCCGAGTTGCGCTTCGAGGTCGCGGCGCAGTTGTTCGCCGACCCACGGCGCGCCGAGCCGCTCGCATTCGAGGCCGAGGAAGCCGATCTCGTCGAACGGGTCGACGAGCCGCAGCGCGCGGTTGAACTCCAGGCAGTCGATGACGACCGGCGCGTCGAGCAGGAAGACGTGCTCGGGGCGCAGGTCGCCGTGGCCCTCGACGACGTGGCCGCCGGCGGCGCGGGCTTCGAGCAGCGCGCGGTCGGCGGCGAAGAAGCGGTCGACGGCCGCGAGCGTGCTTTCGACGCGCGCACCGTCGAGCGCGAAGTCGGGCCGCAACAGCAGGCCGGCGTTGGCGTCTTGCTGGGCGCGCAGCAGTTCCACGTAGCGCTGTGCGTCGACCTCGGCGGGCGCAAGCCGCCGGTAGAACCTGCCCAGCAGCTCGCCGATCTGCGCAACCTGCGCCGGCGCCAGTTCGCCGCGGACGATGAGTTGCTCGAGCGTGCGCTCCTCGGGCAGCCGGCGCATGCGCACCAGCCAGTCGATCGTGACGCCCTCGCCGTCGATCGCGAGGCGGCCGTCGGGTGCGCGCGTCAGCCGCGCCACCCCGAGGTAGACGTCGGGCGCGAGCCGGCGGTTCAGCCTCACTTCGTCGCGGCAGCGCGCCTCGCGCGCCTGCAGCGTGCTGAAGTCCAGGTACGGATAGACGACGGGCTTCTTCAGCTTGTACGCGGCGCCGTCGGTGAGAAAGACCCACGACATGTGCGTCTCGCGCGCTTCGACGTGCGCGGGCCGCTCCGGGTAGGCGGCGGGTGAGGCGAGGAAGTCGACCTTCAGCCGCAGATCTTCGGCGCCGTCGCGCAGCGCTGCGGCGCGATCGACGGCGCGCCGATGGGTGGGGCGCATATCGGTGGTCGTGGTCATCGCGCCATGCCGGCGCGCGGTCCAGTCGCCGCGGGGCGGCATCCGCGCGCACGTTACGCAGCCGCGCGGGAAGCGTCAACGCGCGCGGACGCTGCGTTTGATCGAGGCAAAACGCGGTACGCGCAAGACGCAAGTCCATACAATCGCGGCCTCGCGCTCGCTTCTCCGCAGCCACGGCCCTTCCCCGGGTCGGTCCCGAGCGAAGTCGGAGGCTCAGGGCGAACGGAATTGCATCGGCAACGACGAGGACACCGTGACCGTCACCCTGACCCGACTGATCGGCGGCTTCGTGCGCCGGCACTGGCGCGCGTACGTGGCGTCGGGCTTGATGCTGATCGGGGTGGCGGTGCTGACGGTGTGGGTGCCGCGCCAGGTCGGCCGCATCGTCGACGGACTGGTCGCGCAGAAGCTCGCCGGCGGCGCGCTCGCGATCGAGCTGGCGTGGCTTGCGCTGATGGGCATCGCGATCTACTTCCTGCGCGTGGGCTGGCGGCTGCAGCTCTTCGCCGCCGCGTACCGGCTCGGCGTGGAGCTGCGCACGCGGCTTTACGCGCGGCTTGCGCAGCAGGGGCCGCCGTTCTTCAACCGCCAGCGCACCGGCGACCTGATGGCGCGCGCGACCAACGATGTCGATGCGGTCGAACTGGCTGCGGGCGAAGCCTTCCTCGCCGGCTTCGACGGCACGCTGACGCTCGTGCTGGTGGTCGGCATGATGACGCTCGGCGTGGACTGGCGGCTTGCGGCCGTCGCGCTGCTGCCGTTCCCGCTGATGGCGGCGTCGTTCTGGGTGATCTCGCGCCGCGTGCACGACGCGTGGCGGCAGTCGCTCGACCGCTTCTCGGCGCTGAACGAGCACGTGCAGGAAACGGTGGCCGGCGTGCGCACGCTGCGCGCGCTGGGGCTGGAGGCGCGCGCGGGCAGGGACTTCGCGCAGCGCACGCAGGCTGCGGCCGACGCGAGCTTCGACGCGCAGAAGTGGGAGGCGGCGTACGAGCCCGCCGTTGGCGTGACGCTGACGGTGGCGACGGTGCTGACGCTGGGCGTCGGCGGCTGGCTCGTCTGGCGCGGCGAGCTGACGGTGGGCGGCCTGACCGCGTTCACGATGTATCTGGCGCAACTGATCTGGCCGATGTTCGCCGCCGGCTGGGTGTTGTCGCTGCTCGAACGCGGCCGCGCGGCATGGACCCGCCTCGACCCGCTGCTCGCCGAGTCGCTGTCGGTCGACGATCGCGGTACGGTGACCGAACTCGACAACGGTGCGATTCGGTTCGAGGAGGTGACGTTCAGCTATCCGGAGGGGGCGGGTGCGCACGAGGGTGAGGGCGGCTCACCCCAACCCTCTCCCCGCCAGCGGGGAGAGGGAGTTCCTTCTGCCTTTCCCCGGACATGGGGAGAGGGCGGGGGTGAGGGGCTGTCGTCCAAGGTTGCCCTCGACCACGTCAGCTTCGACCTCGCCCCCGGCCGCACGCTCGGCATCGTCGGACCGACCGGCGCGGGCAAGTCGACGGTGATCCGGCTGCTGCTGCGTCACTACGCGCCGCAGTCGGGAACGATCTTCTGGGGCGCGCATCCGCTGCACGCGTACCGGCTCGATGCGCTGCGCGCGGCCATCGCGTGGGTGCCGCAGGAGCCGTTCCTGTTCTCCGCGTCGATCGCCGACAACATCGCGCTGACCAAGCCGGACGCCACACGCGCGGAGATCGAGCGCGCCGCGCAACTCGCCGCGCTGCACGAGGACATCCTGCGCTTTCCGCGCGGCTACGACACGCTGGTCGGCGAACGCGGCGTCACGTTGTCCGGCGGGCAGCGGCAGCGCGTGGCGATCGCGCGCGCGTTGCTCGTCGACACGCCGCTGCTGGTGCTCGACGACGCGCTGTCGGCCGTGGATACCGGCACCGAGACGCGCATCCTCGCGCACCTGCGCGGTGCGCGCGCGGCGCGCACCGCGATCATCGTCAGCCATCGCCTGTCCGCGGTGGCCGACGCCGACCGGATCGTCGTGATCCGCGCCGGCCGCGTGACCGAACGCGGCACGCACGACGAACTGCTCGCGCTCGGCGGCTGGTACGCGGCGCAGTGGAAGTACCAGCAACTGGAGGCGAGCCTCGACGCGGCGTAACGCGCGTCGGCCGTGGGGCATCGGCCGCCTCGCGCGAGGATGCGACCCGGAGTCCGCTGAATCCTGAATCCTCATCGTCAATCCTTGAGCGCACTCCGCAATCCGAACATGTCCATCGCCATCGAAGCCGAAACCCACCCCGACCTGCGCCCGGTCGAGCCGAACGAGCGGCGGCAGGCGTTCGCGCTGCTGTGGCGCGCGGCGCGGCCGGACAAGCGCCAGCTCGTCTGGGCCGCGCTGTGGCTCGCGGCGGCGGGCGGTCTGGAGGCGCTCGGCCCGATCTTCGGCAAGGTCTTCATCGACGAGCACCTGCTGCCGCGTTCGTTCGATCCGTGGGCGATCGCGCTGCTGCTCGGCGGTTATCTCGCGTCCGGCTGCGCGGCGAGCGTGCTGCGCTACTTCCAGCTCGTGCGGCTGGCGGGGCTGGCGATGCGCTCGGTGCGGCGGCTGCGCGAGCGCGTCTACGCGCACGTGCTGCGGCTGCCGATGAGCTTCTTCGACAGGGCGATCACCGGCCAGCTCGTCAGCCGCATCACCAACGACACCGAGTCGGTCAAGCAGCTCTACGTACAGGTGCTGTTCGAGATCCTGCAGGGGCTGACGGTGCTGCTCGGCGCGATCGTCGCGATGGCCTGGCTCGACTGGCAGCTGATGCTGATTGTGCTGACGCTGGTGCCGGCGACGGTGGCGATCGTCTGGGGCTACCAGCGGCTGTCCAGCAGCGCGGTCACGCGCTCGCGCGAACTGCGCAGCGACATCAACGCGCAGATGGCCGAAAGCATCGCCGGCATGAGCGTGCTGCAAGCCACCGGCGCGGTGCGGCGCTTCGGCCAGCGCTTCGGCGTCACCAACGACGCGTACTACCGCGCGCGCATGGGCGAGATCCGCGCCAACGCGTGGCTGCTGCGGCCGGCGCTCGATCTGCTGAACGTGCTGCTGATCGTCGCGGTGGTCGCCGCCTTCGGCACGCAGCAGTTCGACGCGATCGAGATCGGGCTGTTGTATGCGTTCATCACGTACATCGCGCGCGTGGTCGAGCCGCTGATCCAGATCACGATGCAGTTCTCGCTGCTGCAGCAGTCGGTGATCGCGGCCGCGCGCGTCAACACGCTGCTCGCCGAAGGCGAGTCCGAACGCGTGACGCACGCGCGCCGCATCGCGCGCGGGCGCGTCGAGCTGCGCGACGTGAGCTTCGGCTACGACCCGGACGAGCCGGTGCTGCACGACCTGAGCCTGCAGATCCCGGCCGGATCGTTCGTCGGCATCGTCGGCCACACCGGCAGCGGCAAATCCACGCTGCTTGCGCTGCTGCTGCGTTTCTATGCGCCGCAGGCCGGGCGCATCGAGATCGACGGCATTCCGCTCGCGACGATCGGCGACGAGCACTTCCGCGCCGACGTCGGGCTGGTGCCGCAGGAGCCTTTCCTGTTGGCGGCGAGCGCGCGCGAGAACATCGACATGGGGCGCGGTCTGCCGCAGGCGGCGATCGAGGCGGCGGCGCGCGCCGCGCGCGTGCACGAGGTCATCGAGCGACTGCCGCAGGGCTACGACACGCCGCTCGGCGAGGGCGGCGCGCGACTGTCGTCGGGGCAGAAGCAGTTGATCGCGGTGGCACGCGCGCTGGCGGGACGGCCGCGCGTGCTGTTCCTCGACGAGGCGACCTCGCGCATCGACAGCGAAACCGAGCGGCTCGTGCAGGCCGCGCTCGCCGAGCTGCGCGGCAAGGTCACGGTGATCGCGATCGCGCACCGACTGTCGACGATCCGCAGCGCCGACCGCATCGTCGTGCTGAACCACGGCCGCATCGCCGAGCAGGGTACGCACGACGAGCTGATGGCGACCGAAGGCGGCATCTATCAGCGGCTGTACCTGCTGCAGCAGATCGGGGAGTAGGTCGGCGGCGGTCGGCCGTCCTGCCGGCCGGGGTCCGCGAGCCGGGGCGGGCTTGAAGCCGCGCGACCCGCCCCCATAATGCGCCCCGCCACGGCCGTACCGGAGGAATTGCATGGGCGCACCCGACACCAGGATCAAGGAGACCCTCGGCTTCCAGGCCGAGGTCAAGCAGCTTCTTCACCTCGTCACCCATTCGCTGTACTCCAACAAGGAAATCTTCCTGCGCGAGCTGGTGAGCAACGCGTCGGACGCGTGCGACAAGCTGCGCTTTGCGGCGATCGCCAAACCCGAGCTGCTCGAAGGCGGCCCCGACTACGCGATCCGCGTCGCGTACGACAAGGCGGCGCGCACGATCACGGTGTCGGACAACGGAATCGGCATGTCGCGCGACGAGGCGATCCAGCATCTGGGCACGATCGCCAAGAGCGGCACGCGCGAGTTCTTCGCGCAACTGACCGGCGACCAGCAGAAGGACACGCAACTGATCGGCCAGTTCGGCGTCGGCTTCTATTCGAGCTTCATCGTCGCCGATCGCGTCACGGTGATCTCGCGCCGCGCGGGGCTGCCGGCGGACCAGGCGGTCAAGTGGGAAAGCGACGGCTCGGGCGAGTTCAGCGTCGAGCCGGCCGTGCGCGACTCGCGCGGCACCGACGTGATCCTGCACCTGAAGGAGGGCGAGGACGAGCTGCTGTCGAGCTGGAAGCTGCGCTCGATCCTGACCAAGTACTCGGACCACATCGCCACGCCGATCCTGATGAGGAAGCAGGAGTGGGACAAGGACAAGAACGACTACGTGGTCAGGGACGAGTGGGAGACGGTCAATCAGGCGAGCGCGCTGTGGACGCGCGCCAAGAGCGACATCACCGACGAGCAGTACAAGTCCTTCTACCAGCACGTCGCGCACGACTTCAGCGAGCCGCTGGCGTGGACGCACAACCGCGTCGAAGGCAAGACCGAATACATCCAGCTTCTGTACATCCCGTCGCGCGCGCCGTTCGACATCTGGGATCGCAACCAGCGGCACGGCGTCAAGCTGTACGTGCGGCGCGTGTTCATCATGGACGACGCCGAGCAGCTTCTGCCGCCGTATCTGCGCTTCGTGCGCGGCGTGGTCGATTCGAGCGACCTGCCGTTGAACGTCAGCCGCGAGATCCTGCAGGAATCGCGCGACGTCAAGGCGATCCGCGAGGGCTGCACCAAGCGCGTGCTGTCGCTGCTCGAAGATCTGGCCGAGAACCGCAAGGACGACTACGCGAAGTTCTGGTCCGAGTTCGGCCAGGTGCTGAAGGAGGGCGTCGGCGACGACCCGGCCAACCGCGAGCGCATCGCCAGGCTGTTGCGCTTCGCATCGACGGCGAGCGAAGGCGCGCAGAGCGTTTCGCTCGGCGACTACGTCGCGCGGATGAAGCCCGGCCAGAAGTCGATCTACTACCTGACCGCCGATACGCTGGAGGCGGCGAAGTCCAGCCCGCACCTGGAGATCTTCCGCAAGAAGGGCGTCGAGGTGCTGCTGCTCACGGACCGCGTCGACGAGTGGATGCTGACCTTCCTGCACGAGTTCGACGGCAAGCCGCTCGCGTCGGTCGCGAAAGGCGATCTGGATCTCGGCGAGCTGGCGGACGCGCAGGAGAAGGAGGAGCAGCAGAAGGTCGCCGACGAGTACAAGGAGCTCGTCGGCAAGGTGAAGTCCGCGCTCGGCGACCGCGTGCAGGACGTGCGCGTGACGCTGCGGCTGACCGATTCGCCGGCGTGCGTCGTCGTCGACCGCGACGCGATGAGCACGCATCTGGCGCGTCTGCTGAAGGCGGCCGGGCAGAAGGCGCCGGCGAGCAAGCCGATCCTCGAGCTGAACCCGCACCATCCGCTGGTGCAGCGGCTGAAGTACGAGGAGGCGAAGCTCGCCGACTGGGCCGCGCTGCTGCTCGACCAGGCGGTGCTCGCCGAGGGCGGGCAGCTCGACGATCCGGCCGGCTTCGTCAGGCGGCTGAACCAGATGCTGCTGGATGCCGCGGCGAAGTAGCCCGGCGCGCGGTGCCCGCCTCAGAGGGTTTCCGCCGGTCATCGACGCGGGCGTCACGACGCTCGTCCTCGGCAGCTTTCCGAGCGAGGCGTCGCTCGCCGCCGGGCAGTACTACGCGCATCCGCGCAACCAGTTCTGGACGATCCTCGGACGCGTGCTCGGCGAGCCGCTCGCCGAGCTGCCGTACGAGGCGCGGCTGGCGCGCGTGCTGGCGCACGGGGTCGGCATCTGGGACGTGCTTGGCGCCTGCGAGCGCGAGGGCAGCCTGGATGCGTCGATCCGCAACCGCGAGCCGAATGACTTCGCGCGACTGCATCGCCTGGCGCCGAAGCTCGAGCGCGTGATCTTCAACGGGCGGACGGCCGGCCGGTTCGAGCCGGTGTTCCGGCGGGCCGGCTTCGCCACCGCGGTGGTGCCGTCGACCAGCCCGGCGCACGCCGGGCGGACGCTGGCGCAGAAGCTTGCGCTGTGGCGGCGCGCGCTCGCGGCTGCCCGGCGGGGCTGATTTGAAGCCGTCGGGGTTCGTCCTCTCCAAACCCGGTCGTCCCGGCATTGCTGGCGCCGCGCCGACGCGGGGGCAGGCTTTCCCGGCCGAATTCGGTCGAATTCGGCCGATCGGTCGTTTTGCCTCGCCGGAACAGGTAACGTGCGCCGATACGGCGGCCGCCCGCTGGGGCACAATGCTGCGCGGAAGGATGCCGGGCCGCCCGGCTCGTCGCCTCGCTCTTGTCGATGGCCAACGAAAACAGAACGCTGCTGGACGCCGCGGTCGCGCCGGGTACCCCCGTGTCCCGGCGTCCCGGCGCGCGCCGTCTGCTGGAGGACTGCTGGACACCGATCCGCAACGCCGTCGAGCCGCGCATCATCGACGTGCTGCTGGAGGCGCTCGGTCCGATCGCCCGTTCCGACAACGAGGACGTCGCTAGGCCCGCGAAGGTCGCGCTGTCGCGCGACCGCGCCTTCGTTCAGGCGTATTCGGATGCGCTGCAGTCCGAGTTCAGATCCGCGGTGGCGGACTTCGTCGCGCATCGCCTCGCCGAGACCGGGGCGCCCGACCGCAAGTCGTTGAGTCTGGTCGACTACGACGACATGGAGTTCTCGACGCTGATCGAAAGCTCCGGCGCGCGGATCCGCAACGCGGTCGACGACGAATACACGAGCGTCAAGCTGCGCGTGGCCAACCTCGTGCGCGAGCCGGATCTGCGCGACGGCGACCATCCGTTCCGGCCGGGCATGTTCCTGCGCGCCGCGCACCAGGCGCTGGACAAGGTCGGGGTGCCGAAGGAAGACCTGCTGCGACTGACTCGTTGCTTCGATGCGCCGCTGATCCCTCCCGTGCGCGCGGCGTACGCGGCGGTCGATCACCACCTCGCTTCGCAGGGCGTCAGCGCCGAGCTGGCGCGCACGACGATCACGCGCAACACGGCGATGGGGCGCAACTCGATGCTCGGCGTGCCGACTGCCACCGGGATGGGCGCGCCCTTGACCGGCGGCGGCATGCACTTCGCGGGCGGCTTGAGCGCCGAGCAGGTGCTGCAGGGCCTGTACCAGCGGATGCAGCTTCTGCCGTCGGCGGTGTACCCGGGGCCGGGCATGATGGGCGATACGCGTCAGGCGGGGCCCGGCCATTACACGCCCGCGCCGACGCTCGGCGGCACCTCGGCGTTGCGCGCGATGCAGGCGCTGCAGGGCATGCCGACGATGCAGGGGGTGCCGACGATGCCGGGCGGCGGCTTCGGTTTGCCCCCACTGCCGACCGCGGCGATGGCGGGCGGCGCGGCCGGTGGCGGCGCCGCGATGCTGATCGATCCGGGTCTGCTCAACGCGCTGAACGAGATCCAGAAGCTCGGCGCGATCGCGATGTCGGCCGTGCAGATGGGACGCCCCGCGCCCGATGCGGCGATCAACGTCTCCGAACTGCGCGGCAAGCTCACCGAAACCGCCAGCAGGCAGGTCGACAAGCTGACGATCGAGATCGTGGGGCTGCTGTTCGACCGCATCCACCAGGACAAGCACGTCCCCGACGAGATCAAGCACCTGATCCAGCGGCTGCAGTTCCCGCTGATCAAGGTCGCGCTGACCGATCCGGAACTGTTCGTTTCGCCGCAGCATCCCGCGCGGCTGCTGCTCGACCGGATCGCCAGCACCTCGATCGGTTGGACCCGTGAGGGCGAAGACAATCGGCGCTACCTCGAGCAGGTGCAGAAGGTCGTGCACGCGGTGCTCGCGGCCAACGAGGACGGACTCGGCGCGTTCGAGAAGTCGCTGGCCGCCTTCGAGCAGTACCTGGCCGAAGAGAAGACGCGCGACGACGATCCGGTCGCGCGCGCCAAGCGCGCGCTTGCCGAGGCCGAGTCGCGCGAGGTGATGGCGATCAACGCGACGATCCAGGTCCGCAGCGCCTTCGACGGCGTGCAGCTCGAGTCGTACCTGCGCGACTTCCTGCTCGAAACCTGGGTGCGCGTGCTGGTGGCGGCGTCGCTGCGCGAAAAGGACAAACCCGGACAGGTGCAGCGCTACCTGCGCATCGTGCCCGACCTGGTGTGGAGCGTGCAGCCGAAGATCAACCCCGAGGATCGCAAGCGTCTGGTCAGCGTGATCCCGCCGGTACTGGCCACGCTGCGCGAAGGCGTGCTGCTGATCGACTGGCCGCAGGCGAAGATGCAGGAGTTCTTCTCCAAGCTGATGAATTCGCACGCGCAGGCGGTCAAGGCGCTGGAGCTCGCGCACGGCAGCCCGGGGGCGGCCTTCGAGCCGAGCACGCTGAGCATCAAGCTCGACGGCATCCGCTTCGACGCGCAATCCGAGGCTGCGGCCGATGCCGCTTCCTTGCACGTGTCCGACGACGTCGTGCGCCACGTGATCGCGGAGAAGGGCGCGCCGGTGAATCACCTGACGCTGCCGCCGGAGGCCGCGGCGACCGCGGCGGGCCCGAACGATGCGCAGATCGACGAGATCGTCGCGCGGTGGAAGCGCGGCGACTGGTTCAACCTGCGCGTCGGCGACGTCACCGAACGCGTGCGGCTGCGCTGGATCAGCCCGCGCAAGACGCTGTACCTGTTCACGCCCGCCGACGGCCAGCAGGCACATTCGTTGTCGCCCGAGACGCTGCGCGGCTACCTGCGCACCGGCCGCATTCAGCCGGTCGAGTCGGTGCCGCTGTTCGAACGCGCGGTGCACGCGGTGATGCAGGACCTGCAAGACGCGGCGGTGGGTGCTCGTTGAAGTCATGCGGGACCGGCTCCGTGGCGGCACCGGGTATCGGCGGTGAGCAAGCGTCGCACGGTCGATGCGCCGCGCGGCCACGTGGCCGCGGCACCGCGCATCACGCTGTCCGAATCCGACGGCGTGCGGTACCTGCACTTCGGCACCCAGTGGGTGCAAGGCGCGATGCGCATCGCGCGCCCGTACGCGCTCGAGCTGGAATACCAGCAGCAGATGATGGCGCCGCTGCTGTTTCTGCCGCAGCCGCGCCGCGTCGTTCAGCTCGGCCTGGGGGCGGGCGCGCTCGCGAAGTTCTGCTACCGCGAGCTGCCCGAGGCCGAGATCACGGTCGCCGAGATCAGCGACGCGGTCGTGCGGACGGCGCGGCGATGGTTCAAGCTGCCGGCCGACGATGCGCGGCTGACGGTGGCGCTGATCGATGCGCGCGAGTTCATCGCGCACCCGCGCCGGCGCCGCTGCGCCGATTGGTTGCAGGTCGATCTGTACGACGCGCAGGCACGCGGGCCGGTCTACGACGACGTCGAGTTCTATGCCGCCTGCCGCCGCGCGCTCGCCGGGCCCGGGGTGGCGGCGTTCAACCTGTTCGGCCGCAGCTTCGAGCCGGGTTTCGACGCGATCGCGCGCGCCTTCGACGACCGCGCGCTGGTGCTGCCGGAAGCGGACGCCGGCAACCGCGTCGTCCTGGGCTTCGCCGGACCGCCGCTCGCGGTCGCGTATGCCGAGCTTTACGAGGCGGCGCAGGCGATCGAGGCGTGCCATCGCCTTCCCGCGCGCAAGTGGGTGTCCGGGCTGCGCGCCGAGAACGGGGGCGGCGAATGGCTCCAGGTCTGACGAGGCGGCGCCTCGCATTCTTCCGTCGCAGAGGCGCACAGTTCGCGATGCCGCCGGTTGTCGTAGGCGTTCGCCGACGCGCACGCCTGCGCGGTGAGCGAAATCGATCCATCGACCGCACGGCCGATCGAACGGGGCTTCCAGGTTGCCCGCGGCCCCGACCGGAAAGCGCGCGCAACGAGCACGGTCGTCTGATCGCCCGACTTGGTACCGCGGACGGGCGGATATTCTCGCTTGACAGGGTTGCGGGGCTGACTAGAGTCCCCGCTGGGGCGCTTCCCGCGCGTCCGCTCCGTCGCCTGCATCGGTAACGCATGGATCTCAAGCCGCTGGCCCAGTCCGCGACGGCGAAAGCGCCGGGCACCCTGCCGTATCTGTCGGCCGCGCAGGCCTCCGCGCTGATGCGCTCGGGTCTGGCGATCGCGATCGAGCTGATCGGCAACACGTTCGATTCGATCTGTCGGGCGGTTCTCGAAGAACTCAATGCCAAGTGGGACTTCAACGTCGGCTCGCCGCTGGTGCAGCGGCTGCTGTCGGCGAAGGCGTCGGACCTGCGCCACGCGTTTCTGGCGCATCTGAGGCAGCGGCAGGATGCGGCGCTGGCCGAAGTGACGACGCCACCGGCGCCCGCGAACACGGTCGGGCAGGTCAGCGCCGAGATGCTGACACTGGTCGATGCGGTCACGACCACGCACGGCGTGATCGTCGATCGTGCGGCCGGCAAGATGCGCGGCATCATCGAGGATCAGCTTCGCGACCTGCAGGTGATCGTGCAGCACCTGACCGGCCGCAGCACGCTGCGCACCGCGGAGAATCCGTTCGGACCCGAAGTCTTCATGCGAGCGCTGCTCGACGCCGCCGAGGACCTGACGCTGCCCACCGAGGCCTGGGACTTCTATCTGAACGTCTTCGAAAAGCCGCTCGCGGAGGAGGTCGGCCGCATCCATACCGCGCTGCTCGAGCACTTCCAGCGCCACGGGCTCGATGCCAAGCTGATCCGCCGCGAGATGGCGGCGCGGCAGGCGGCTGCGCGCGGCGCGGGCGTTGCGGGCGGCGCGCACGTCGGGCCGCGCAACGAGCCGGACGCGACCGCGCGGCCCGGCGCCGCGCCATCGACGATGCCCGGCTACCCGGGCGCCGGCGCCATGCCGGGAATGATGCCCGGCGCGACGCCCGGTGCGCCCGGCACGGTCGGCGGCATGCCGGGCGCCGTGGCCGCGGCCATCTTCGATCCGAGTGTCGCGCTGAACAACCTGCTCGCGCGGCTGCAATCGAATGCGCGCGACCTGCGGCTGCCGCCGATGCCGCAGGTCGGCCCCGCCGAGGCGCCGCTGCTCGAAGCGATCGGCGAGCTGCAGCAGTTGGGGCTCGAAGGCGTTCACGGCGCGGCCTTCGCCGGCACCGCGGCCGGTTCGATCAACACCTGGCGCGAGCACCTGGTCGAGAAGTCCAACCGCACCGTCGACAAGCTGACGATCGAGATCGTCGGCATGCTGTTCGACCACGTGCTGCAGGACAAGCAGGTCCCGGCGGAGATCAAGGCGCTGATCTCGCGGCTGCAGTTCCCGGTACTGAAAGCGGCGCTGCTCGACGCAGACTTCTTCGCGTCGAGCACGCACCCGGCGCGCCGGCTGATCGACCGCATCGCCAGCACCGCCGTCGGCTGGGAGCCCTACGGCGACGAAAACGAGCGCTACAGGAACGAGGTCGACCGCATCGTGCGGGAGGTCCTGCAGAAGTTCGACAAGGACGTCGCGGTCTTCGAGAAGCTGCTCGGCGAGTTCGAGAACTTCGTCGGTGAAATCTCGCCGCGCGACAGCGATCCGGTGGCGCGCGCCAAACGCGCGCTGGAGGAGGCCGAAAAGCGCGAGATCCTCGCGATCAACACGACGATCCAGGTGCGGCGCGCGTTCGAGAAGGTCGAGCTCGAACCCTACCTGCGCGACTTCCTGGTCGGGCCGTGGGTGCAGGTGCTGGTGACCGCCACGCTGCGCGACGAGCAGACGCCGGGCTTTTCCAAGCGCTTCCGCGAAGCGATCCACGACATGGTGTGGAGCGTGCAGCCGAAGGCTTCCGTCGACGACCGCCGCCGGCTGGTGGAGCTGATTCCGAACCTCACGCGCGTGATGCGCGACGGGCTGGCGCTGATTCACATGGCCGAGCGCGAGCAGAACGAGTTTTTCAAGCAGTTGATGGAATCGCACGCGATGGCGGTCAAGCCGGTCGATCAGGCGCGCTACATCCGGTCGTCGCTGGCGACGACCGAGCTGCGCGCGCGGCTCGACGGCATGCAGTTGACCGGCACCTTCCCGATCACGACGGTCGCCGGCGGCGTGCGCGTGTCCACCGGCGCGCTGATGCGCGCCGCGGCCGAGCACGACGCGGAGTTGAAAGTGCCCGAGCCGGTGACCGACATCGGGCCGCTCGATCGGGTCGAAGAAGCGCGGCTCGACGAGGAGATCGCGAGCTGGCAGCGCGGCACCTGGTTCAGCATGTGGAACGGCAAGGAGATGGTCAAGGCGCGGCTGCGCTGGATCAGCCCGCTGCGCACGCTGTTCCTGTTCAGCTCGGACCGCGAGAAGAGCGCGCACGTGATGGCGCCCGACCTGATCAAGAACTACCTGAAGCGGGGCAAGCTCAAGGCGCTCGAGGCCACGCCGCTCACCAAGCGTGCGGTCGATGGCGTGGTCGGCGATTTCGAGAAGATGCCCAAGCGCCGCGAGGAAATGGCCGCTCGCTACGCGAAGGCCGCGTGATGCCGCGCCGCGCGGCGCCGGCCGCAGTTCGACCGTCCCGATGAACGCCCCCGACAGGTCGGTGCGCAAGCACGGCGCCGAACCGAAGCCGGTCGGACGGCTGCCGCTCGCCTACGTCGTTCGCGAATTGATGGCCGACGGCCTGATGGCGCAGGCCGACGGCGAGCGCGTGCTGTCGGTGCGCTCGCGCGAAACGCAGGTGCATCCGCTTGCGCTGCTGGCGGAGATGAACCTGCGCTCGCCTACGCCAGGCCGCGAGCTGCTCGACATCGAGCGGCTGACGCAGTGGCTCGCCGACAAGGCCGGGCTGCCGTACCAGCACATCGACCCGCTGCGCGTGGACTTCGCGCGCGTGGTCGACGTGATGTCGAGCGCGTACGCGACGACCTACTCCATCCTGCCGATCGCCGTCACCGGCGCCGAGATCGTCGTCGCCACCTGCGAGCCCTTCCTCGACGGCTGGCAGCGCGAGATCGAGCAGATCACGAAGAAGACCGTCAGGCGCGTGGTCGCCAATCCGCTCGACGTCGCGCGCTACACGGTCGAGTTCTACAAGCTCGCGCAGTCGATCAAGGGCGCGAGCAAGACCAGCACGACCTCGCTGGTCAGCAACTTCGAGCAGCTCGTCGAACTGGGCGGCAAGGTCGACGCCGAAAACCACCACATCGTCACGATCGTCGACTGGCTGCTGCAGTACGCGTTCGACCAGCGCGCGAGCGACATCCATCTCGAACCGAAGCGCGAGCAGGGTGTGGTGCGCTTCCGCATCGACGGCGTGCTGCACCAGGTCTACCAGGTGCCGCCGGCGGTGATGCATGCGATGGTCTCCCGCATCAAGCTGCTCGGCCGCATGGACGTGGTCGAGCGCCGGCGGCCGCTCGACGGCCGCATCAAGACCAAGGTGACGGCCGGCCCGAGCGCCGGCCGCGAGGTCGAGATCCGGCTGTCGACGCTGCCGACCGCGTTTGGCGAAAAGCTCGTGATGCGGATCTTCGACCCCGAGGTCGTGGTGCGCAGCTACGCCGAGCTGGGTTTTTCCGAGCGGGAGGCGGCCACATGGGACGAGCTGATCCACCGGCCCTCCGGCATCGTGCTCGTGACCGGGCCGACCGGCTCGGGCAAGACCACCACGCTGTATTCGACGCTGAAGCAGCTCGCCACCGACGAGGTCAACGTCAGCACGGTTGAGGACCCGATCGAGATGATCGATCCGGCGCTCAATCAGATGCAGGTCCAGCACGGCATCGATCTGGGCTTTGCCGACGGCTTGCGCGCGCTGATGCGGCAGGACCCGGACATCATCATGGTCGGCGAGATCCGCGACAGGGAAACCGCCGACATGGCGGTGCAGGCGGCGCTGACCGGCCACCTCGTGTTCTCGACGCTGCACACGAACGACGCCGCCAGTTCGATCGCGCGGCTGCTCGAACTGGGCGTGCCGGCGTATCTGGTCAACGCGACGCTGATCGGCATCCTCGCGCAGCGGCTCGTGCGAACGCTGTGTCCGCACTGCAAGCGGGAGGACGGTCCGGTCGACGAGGCGACCTGGAAAGCGCTGGTCGCACCCTGGCGCACCTCGCATCCGAAGCGCGTCTACAAGCCGGTCGGCTGCCTCGAATGCCGCCGCACGGGCTACCTCGGCCGCACGGGACTGATCGAGCTGCTGGTGATGACCGACAAGCTGCGCGAGCTGGTCGCCGCCGGCGCCGACATCGCCAAGATCCGCCACCAGGCCGCGCGCGACGGGTTGAAGTCCCTGCGCGTCTCGGGCGCCGAGAAGATCGCCAACGGCCTGACGACGGTGGACGAGGTGCTCCGCGCGGCGCCGCCGTTCGAGACCTGATGAAGTTCACGGCTGAAGCTGCCGGTCATGAAGATCAAATACTTCTCGGACACGGACACGCTCTATATCGAGCTGCGGGAATCCAAAGTCGCCGAAACGCGCGATCTGGACGAGAACACACTGGTCGAGTACCACGATCAGGGCAACCTGTGCGCGATCACGATCGAGCACGCAAAGCAGCGCGCCGAGTCGCCGAACCTGTTGTTCGAGCCAATCGCTGCCTGACGGCGCCAGCCATCGAAGTCTCGCGGTCGCTGCCGATCTCCGCTCTGAAGCGGTGCGCCACGAAAGGGGTTACGCCGCATCAGGTGGGAAATGTCGGGCGCGGTCCGAGGGTCGGCGGACCCGTCGGCGCGCCCGTGCTTGCGTTACGAAGACATCAGCCGGTCGAACTCCTTGATTGTCACCGCCGGCGCGGTGCGGAAGCCGATGCCGGTCAGCTTGGTCAGGCCGGTCGACGCCTTGATCGCGGCATCGTTGTCGGGCAGTTCGACGACGAACAGCAGATCGATATCGCCGAGCAGCGCGAAACCGGCCTTGATTTCGCCGCCCAGACCCTTGATCAGCTTGTCGGCTTCTTCGGTGCGCTGGGCGCTGACGCCGCGGATCGACTCGGGTGTGTACTTGCCGAAAAGAACGTAGGTCGACATCTGCGGTACTCCTTTCGGTCAACGCATCGCGCGCGGCGCTCCGCCGCGCACGGGGACCGCGGATCAATGTACGCGCGCTGCGGTGCGTTTGGGAACTCCGCGAGTCGGGCAGTGGGGGCAGGAGCGGTAGCGATTTAGCCGGTGCATCGCTGGTTTGGGCGGACCTGCGCCGGACGATCCGGGGCCGGGACCCAGGTTCCTGGGTCAGGAGGGTCACTGGATCCCGGTCTGCGCTGCGCGCAACCGAAATGACGCGGCCGTTTCCAAGCGCGCGTTGCGCGCTTGGACATCGCCGTCACTTGCTCAACTGCCGCATTGCGCGGGTCAGGCCTTCGAGCGTCAGCGGGAACATCCGGCCGCCGACGAGCTGGTTGATCAGCGCGATCGACTGGCGGTACTGCCACAGCCCTTCGGGCTCGGGGTTGATCCAGACGTGCTTCGGGAAGTGGTGCGTGAAGCGCTGCAGCCAGACGGCGCCCGCCTCGGGGTTGTTGTGCTCGACCGAGCCGCCGGGCTGCAGTATCTCGTACGGGCTCATCGTCGCGTCGCCGACGAAGATCAGCTTGTAATCGGGGTTGTACTTGCGCAGCACGTCCCAGGTGTCGAACTTCTCGGCGAAGCGGCGGCGGTTGTTGCGCCAGAGGTATTCGTAGACGCAGTTGTGGAAGTAGTAGAACTCGAGGTGCTTGAACTCGGCCTTGGTCGCCGAAAACAGCTCCTCGACGCGCTTGATGTGCTCGTCCATCGTGCCGCCGACGTCGAGCAGCATCAGTACCTTCACGGCGTTGTGCCGTTCCGGAACGAGCTTCAGGTCGAGCCAGCCGGCGTTTTTCGCGGTCGACTCGATCGTGTCGTGCATGTCCAGTTCGAGGTCGGCGCCCTCGCGCGCGAAGCGGCGCAGCCTGCGCAGCGCGACCTTGATGTTGCGCGTGCCGATTTCGACCTGGTCGTCGTAGTCGCGCCAGGCGCGCGCCTCCCACACCTTGACCGCGCTTTTGCCGCCGGCCGACGGCCCGCCGACGCGGATGCCTTCCGGATGCGCGCCGCCGGCGCCGAACGGAGAGGTGCCACCCGTGCCGATCCACTTGTTGCCGCCGTGGTGCGCGCCGTCCTGCTCTTCCAGGCGCTTGCGGAACTCCTCCATCAGCCTGTCGAAGCCGAGCTTCTCGAGCTTCGCCAGCTCCTCCGGCGAAAAGGATCGTTCGAGCAGTTGCCTGAACCACTCGTCGGGGATCTCCTTCGCGATGCCGAGCGTGGTCTGCACGCCGCGGAAGAACTCGCCGAATGCGCGGTCGAACTTGTCGTAGTGCGCCTCGTCCTTGATCAGCGCGGCGCGCGACAGGAAGTAGAAGTCGTCGATCGACGGCCGGATGACGTCCCTCTTCAACGCTTCGAGCAGCGTCAGCAGTTCCTTGATCGACACCGGCAGCCGCGCGGCGCGCAGGTGGTAGAAGAAGTCGATCAGCATGGCCGGCCGCGTCCTGCCGTCAGACCCGTCCGTGCGCGCGGGGCAACGCCGCGCTCGTCGTCGAGTGGCGCGCCAGGCGCAGCTCGAGATGCCGTTTCACGTCGGGCCACTCGGTGGCAAGGATGCTGTACATCACGGTGTCGCGCACCGTGCCGTCGCGGCGCGCCTGGTGATGGCGGATCACGCCGTCCTTCTTCGCGCCGAGCGCTTCGATCGCCGCCTGGGAAGCGAAGTTGAAGTTGTCCGTGCGGAAGCCGACGACCTTGCAGCCGAGCGTCTCGAACGCGTGCGCGAGCAGCAGCAGCTTGCATGCGGTGTTGACGTGCGTCTTCTGGCAGCGACGTGCGTACCAGGTGTAGCCGATCTCGACGCGGTCGATCGCCGGCACGATGTCGTGATAGCGCGTCGAGCCGACGATCGTGTCGGCAGCCAGATCGCGCACCGCCCACGGCAGCATGTGGCCGGCGTCCTGCCCCGCGAGCGCTGCGGAGATGTAGGCGTGCGTTTCTTCGGGGGCGGGCACCGACGTGAACCAGAGCTTCCACAGCTCGCCGTCGCTCGCCGCGGCGACCAGTCCGTCGTGATGCTCGCGCGCGAGCGGCTCCAGGCGGACGCCGTGGCCTTCGAGGGTGATCGGCTGCGGGGTGTTCATTCCGGCAACGCGTCGATCGGGCCCCGGCTTTCGCCGGGGCGATGACCAGCGGAGCGTTGGGCGGCGAAGCGAGCGCAGCGTCGCCGCGTCCGCGTCGAACGCGAGCGCAGGCGGCGGCGGCCGAGCTCGCACTTCATCGCGAGACCTCGCACCCCGTCCGCAACCTACCGGTTGTGCCTGGCCATGAAGACGAGCCGCTCGAACAGGTGCATGTCCTGCTCGTTCTTCAGCAGCGCGCCCGCCAGCGGAGGGACGAACAGCTTGTCGTCCTTCGAGCGCAGCGCCTCGGCGGGGATCTGCTCGGCGACCAGCAGCTTCAGCCAGTCGAGCAGTTCCGACGTCGACGGTTTCTTCTTCAGTCCCGGCAGCTCGCGGATCGCGAAGAAGGTCGCCAGCGCGTTGGCGAGCAGTTCGCGCCGCAGTCCGGGAAAGTGCACATCGACGATCGCCTGCATCGTCTCCTTGTCCGGGAACTTGATGTAATGGAAGAAGCAGCGCCGCAGGAACGCGTCGGGCAGCTCTTTCTCGTTGTTCGACGTGATGACCACGAGCGGCCGGTGCTTCGCGCGGATCGTCTGGCGCGTCTCGTAGACGTAGAACTCCATGCGGTCGAGCTCGCGCAACAGGTCGTTCGGGAACTCGATGTCGGCCTTGTCGATCTCGTCGATCAGCAGCACGCTAGGACGGTCCATCTCGAACGCCTGCCACAGCACGCCGCGCACGATGTAATTGGCGATGTCGTGCACGCGGTCGTCGCCGAGCTGCGAATCGCGCAGCCGGCTCACCGCGTCGTATTCGTACAGGCCCTGCTGCGCCTTGGTGGTGCTCTTGATGTGCCACGCGAGCAGCGGCATGTCGAGCGCGCGCGCGACCTCCTCGGCGAGCATCGTCTTGCCGGTGCCCGGTTCGCCCTTGATCAGCAGCGGACGCTGCAAGGTCAGGGCTGCGTTGACGGCGAGCTTCAGATCGTCGGTCGCGACGTAGGTGTCGGTTCCGGCGAAGCGGGCGGATGGGCTGGCGATCGGCATCGAGACACTCGGCGGCAACGGGAGCGTGCAGTATAAGCAGCGCGGCTCGCCCCCCGTCGCGATGGACGCGTGCGCATGCGCTCCGCTAGAATGCGCCCGCTTCGCGCAGCGGGGCGCCGTGTCGGGCCGTACCGATACGAATCGAGAGGAGACAGGATTGATGGCGATGAACAGCATGCGATTGCTGTGTGCAGCGGGATCGCTCGTCGCGGCCGCGACCGCCTACGGGCAGCAGCCGGCACCGGTCGCGGGCAACCCGGACGCGGCAAAGCCGCACATTTCGATGTGCACGGGCTGCCACACGATCCCCGGCTACCAGGCGTCGTTCCCGCGCGTCTATCGCGTGCCGAAGATCGGCGGGCAGTCGGCCAAATACATCGAAGCGGCCTTGCACGGCTACAAGAAAGGCGAGCGCGATCATCCGACGATGCAGGCGATCGCCAAGGGTCTGACCGATCAGCAGATCGCCGACATCGCCGCGTACTACGCGGCGCGCGGCGCGGAGGCGGCGAAGTGACGCGGCAACGGAAGCACACGATGAGCAGGACCATGCTTGCGCTGGCGGCGATCGCCGCCGGCCTGACCGGAACGGCCTGCGCGGCCGACATAGATGCCGGGCGCAAGATCGGTGACACGCAGTGCGCGGCGTGCCACGGCAAGGACGGCAAGTCGCCGATCGATCCGAGCTATCCGAAGATCGCCGGCCAGTACCCCGACTACCTGGCGAAGGCGCTGCTCGACTACCAGACCGGTGCGCGCAAGAACCCGATCATGGGCGGTATCGCCAAGCCGCTGTCCAAGAAGGACATGCAGGACCTTGCTGCGTACTACGCCTCGCTGCCCGGCCCGCTGACGCACCGCAAGTAGGACCGCAAACTGCGCGATGACGGGCCCTGCGGGGCCCGTTTCGCTGGGTGCGACTCAATGCTTTCCCAGCCTGCGCTGCAGGCATTCGAGATACGCCGCATTGATCGCCGCCATGTCGGGCGGCAGCGCGCCGCGCTGTGCCTGCCAGATCACGTCGCCCAGGCATTCCATCGCCTCGTGCGCGGCGGCGTGCTCGTCGCCGGTGCGCGCCGCGAGCCGCTCGAAGACGGCGCGCACGCCGGTCGGCTGGTCGATCGCAAGCTGCTCGTCGATCGCCAGATGCATCGAAAGATGTAGAAACGGATTGGTGACGCCGCGCTCGACCGTGAACTCCTCGGCGAGCGCGCGCTCGGGGTCGTCCAGGAGCGCGTGATACTCGGGATGCGCGGCGATCCATTTCAGCGCGACCGCTTCGAGCGGCGTCAGCACTTCGCGCTCGCGGTCCTTGCGCCGGGCCTCGCAGAAAAAGCGACGTACGTCGTCGCGTGAAGGATTGAACATGGGTGCCGAGATCGACACGGCCGGTCGGACGCAAACCGAGGGGCGCGCGCTCGGCGCGCTCGCGGTGGCGCTGTCGGCGGCGGCGTTCGGTGCGATGCCGATCTTCGCGCGCCAAGCCTATGCGGCCGGCGTCGATCTGACGGGCATTCTAGTGCCGCGTTTCGCGCTCGCTGCGCTCGTGCTCGCGCTGATCGCGTGGCGCGGCGGCGCGCGCCGGCCGGCGCGACACCAGACGCTTGCGCTCGTTGCGCTGGGCGGCGTCGGCTACGTCACGCAGTCCTTCCTCTATTTCACCGCCCTTCAGCACGCGACCGCGGGACTGGTCGCGCTGCTGCTGTACGCGTTTCCTTTCATCGTCGCGGTGCTCGCGGCGATCTTCCTGCGCGAACGGCTGACGGCGCGCCGCGTCGCCGCGCTCCTCGTCGCCAGCGGAGGGCTCGCGCTGACGATCGGCGGCGGCCATGGGAGTGCGCTCGGCGTCGCACTCGGGCTCGGCGCGGCGCTCGTGTACTCCGTCTACATCGTCGCCGGCACGCGGGTGATGCGCGAGGTCGATCCGCTCGCGGCGTCGAGCGTCGTCTGCGCGGCAGCGGCCGCCAGCTACACGCTGCTCGCACTCGGCCGCAATACACTCGGCCTGCGGGTGCATATGCCGCACGACGCGGCCGGTTGGCTCAACGTCGGCGCGATCGCGTTGGTCTCGACGGTTCTCGCGATCGCCGCATTCTTCTACGGGCTGAAGCGGCTCGGCGCGTCGCTGACTTCGGTGCTGTCGACGCTCGAACCGGTCGTCAGCGTACTGCTTGCGGCGATCGTTCTGCGCGAGGCGGTGACGCCGATGCAGGTCCTCGGCGGCACACTGGTGATCGGCACCGCGATCTGGCTCGCGCTCGATCGGCGCGACGGCTGAGGCGAGTCCTCGAAACGCAAGCTGCTCAGGGGGCGCTGTTCGTCGCCCCGGCGAAGGCCGGGGCCGGGTTTTCCAACGCCTCAACAGACTCAGGCCCGGGCCTCCGCCGGGGTGACCGGGCCGGCTTCTACGAAGCGGGCCCACTTGTCTTTCGGCGGTACTCGCACCATTCGGCGATCGCGCAGCGCCAGCATTCTGGCCTGCGCGCCTTGCAGACGTAGCGGCCGTGCAGGATCAGCCAGTGGTGCGCGTCCTTCTTGAACCCGTCGGGGACGAATTTCTCGAGCTTCCGTTCGACCTCCTCGACCGTCTTGCCGGGCGCGAGCCCCGTGCGATTGGCCACGCGGAAGATGTGCGTGTCGACCGCGATCGTTTGCTGGCCGAAAGCGGTGTTCAGGATCACGTTGGCGGTCTTGCGGCCGACGCCGGGCAGCTTTTCCAGCGCTTCGCGCGTGGCGGGCACTGCGCCGCCGTGCTCGTCGAGCAGCATTCGACACAACCTGACGATGTTCTTCGCCTTCGTGCGATACAGACCGATCGTCCGGATGTAGGGAATCAACCCCTCCTCGCCGAGCGCGGCGATCGCGGCGGGGGTGTTCGCCACCTTGAAAAGCGTGCGGGTCGCCAGATTGACGCTTTTGTCGGTCGCCTGTGCCGACAGCACGACCGCGATCAGCAGTTCGAACGGCGTCGTGTACTCGAGCTCGGTCGTCGGGTGCGGATTGGCGGCACGCAGCCGCTCGAAGATCGCGCGGCGCTTTTGCGGATTCACGGGGTTTTTTCGTCCTGTCGAGCGGCCTGGAGCGCGGCGCGCCGCGCCCTGGCCCGTTCGATCGCGGCCCGGACGATCGCCTTCTTCTGCTCGATGCTCTCGCGCGAAAGGTCGTCGCGCGCGTCGAGCTCCTCGATCTTCGCCAGTGCCTTCGCGGCGAGGCGTTCGTCGCGTGCGAGTCGCTCGCGCTGCAGCCGCGCCTTGCGCGCGTCGTAGCGGGCGCGTGCCGCGTCGGCGTCGGCCTGCGTCCACGCGCGCGGCGGCTCGACTTCGAGCATTGCGATGCAGTCCATCGGGCAGGGCGGCACGCAAAGGTCGCAGCCCGTACACCACTGCGGCACGACCGTGTGCATGCGCTTGGCGGCGCCGACGATCGCGTCGACCGGGCAGGCCTGGATGCACAGCGTGCAGCCGATACACAGCGCCTCGTCGATCAGCGCGACCCGCAGCGGTCGCTCCACACCGTTGTCCGGGTTTAGCGGGATCACCGGCCGGCCGAGCAGCTTTGCCAGCTTTTCGATGCCGGCCGCGCCGCCGGGCGGGCACTGGTTGATCTGCGCGTCGCCGGCGGCGATCGCTTCCGCGTACGGCCGGCAACCCGCGTAGCCGCACTTCGTGCATTGCGTCTGCGGCAGGAGCGCGTCGATGGCGTCGGCGAGCTCCGGATCGGCGGCGACGGTCATGCGCGGATTATCTCAGCACGCACCGCAGGTGCGTCCGTCCTTGTCCCCCCTTCGTAAAGGGGGCCGGAGGGGGATTCTTCACCCTTGAACGGTACTACCGCGCCGCGCGCTCGATCGTCGCGAGCGTTTCGCGATAGCGCTCGATGCGTGGGCCGCCCAGCGCGACCGCGCGTTGCGCGGCATCGCGCGCTTCCTCGATGCGCCGGTTCGCGAGCTGCGCGAGCGCGAGGTTGTTGAACGCGTCTGCCGATTGCGGCTGCAGTTGCGTTGCGCGCGCGAAAGCCTGCGCGGCGGCGGCCGCATCGCCGAGCGCATAGGCGGAGTTGCCGAGCCCCATCCAGGCTGCATAAAGCGTCGGGGCGCGCTCGATGAGCGCGGCATATGCACGGCGCGCGGCGGCCGCATCGACGCGTTCGAGCGCCGCGGCCGCGGCGACGAGCGTTTCGTCGGTCGGCGTCTTCGGCAAGCGGTCCGGCGCGGTCGCGACCATCGCCCAGCGCCCGCTGCGTGCCCAAGTGCGCTCGAAGACCGCGAGCGGCAGCCGCTGCGCCTCGGTCACTCCCGAATGCAGCACGATCTCCTCGCGCGCGAGGTCGTAGCCGATGGCCACTGCGTAATGCCACACCGGCGCGATCGGCAGCGAGAGGTTCTGCAGCACGAGGACCGGCGTTCCGGCGGCGACCTCGGCGAGCAGCGCGTCCAGGCGCGGCGGCAGCACGACCGCGAGCCGGCCGTGGCGCCGCGCGGTCGCGAGCATCTCCGGCTGCAGCGATCCCTCGCGCGCCGGCAGATAGACCTGCGGCTTGAGCGTCTCCGGCGTCGCCGCTACGCCGGTGGCAGCCAGCGCCATTGCCAGCGATGCGGGCCCGCACTGGTATTCGTTCTGCGCGAAGAACGGCACCGAATCGATGCGATGGCTCGCGGCAAGCCACGCCGGCGGTGCGGCGCGCAGCGCGGCGGTCTGCGGCGGTGTGGCGCAGCCGGCGATCAGCGCCGCGCAAACGAAAACCCCCGCCAGGGCGGGGGCTCGCAAGAGCGAAGCGGAGTGCGTCAACGGACCGGCCGCGTGAACGGGAAGACCTTCGTCAGCCCGAGGATGTCGGTGATCAGCAGGATCAGGAACACCGCGAAGAGCACACCGAGCACGTCGCCGCCGGCGGGAAGCTGGTCAAGCCGCTCGGCAAGCTGCCGTGCCTCGTCGGCGGTCAATGCATCGACGCGCGCGCGCACCTGCTCCGGATCGACACCGCGCTCGACCAGCGCGGCGCGCACGTCGTCGCGCGCGAGCAACTCGGCGACGCGCTGCTGGATCGGCGTGTCGCGGACGACTTCCTCGGTCGTCACGAGATTCGACGGCGCATCGGCGAAAGCGGGCAGCGGCAGGCTCGTGCCGAGCACGCATGCGGCGGACAACAGCGCGACGGAACGGCGGATCGTGGGCATCTGCGGGTCTCCTTCGTTAGGGGTGATGGGAGTGTTCGCGGCAGCGCTCAGGCGGACGCGCGGATGAAGTCGCGAATCTGCGGGTAGATCATCTCGCGCCAGCGGCGCCCCGAGAAGATCCCGTAATGGCCGACGCCTTGCGCGGTCAGGTGCTTCTTTCGCGACTTGGGGATGTTGCGGCAAAGATCGTGCGCGGCCTGCGTCTGGCCGCTGCCCGAAATGTCGTCCAGTTCGCCTTCGATCGTGAACAGCGCGACGGTTCTGATGTCTTCGGGCGCGACGCGCTGCCCGCGCACGTACCAGGTGCCGTTCGGCAACCGGTGTTCCTGGAACACGATGCGGATCGTGTCGAGGTAGTACTCGGCGGGCAGGTCCAGGACCGCGTTGTACTCGTCGTAGAAGCGGCGGTGCGACTCGACGTCCTCCTGGTCCCCCTTGACCAGATCCAGGTAGTAGTCCCAGTGCGACTTCAGGTGCCGGTCGGGATTCATCGCGACGAACCCGGCGTGTTGCAGAAAGCCCGGGTAGACGCTGCGAAGGTAGCCCGGATAGCTCGAAGGCACCTTGAAGATGACGTTGTTCTCGAACCACTCGTAGGTCTTGCGCTGCGCGAGCGCGTTGACCGCCGTCGGGCTGCGGCGCGTATCGATCGGCCCGCCCATCATCGTCATCGACCTGGGCAGTTTCGGATCGCCGGCGGAGGCCATCAGCGACACCGCAGCCAGCACCGGCACCGTCGGCTGGCACACCGAAATCAGGTGCACGTCCGGGCCAAGATGGCGGATGAACTCGAGCACGTAATCGACGTAGTCGTCGAGGTGGAACGGGCCGTGCGTGATCGGCACCAGCCGCGCGTCGACCCAATCGGTGATGTAGACGTCGTGCGCGGGCAGCAGCGCGCGCACGGTATCGCGCAGCAGTGTGGCGTGGTGACCCGACAGCGGCGCGACGACCAGCACGGTCGGATCGTTGTTGCGTTTCGCCTGCCCGTTCTTCAGTCCGCGCCGGAAATGCAGCAGCTTGCAGAAGGGCTTGTCGATCGCGGTTTCGATCGTGACCGGCACCTCGCGGCCGTCGATCGTCGTGGTCGGTAGGCCCCAGGCGGGTTTCTCGTAGTGTTTGCCGATCCGGTGCAGCAGATCGTATCCGGCCGCCATCCGGCGCGAAAATGGCGTGTACGCGAGCGGGCTGTAGGGACTGGAGAACAGCTCCGACGTGGCTTGTGCCCACACCGAGAGCGGGTTCAGGAACTTGCGCTGAAGTTCATGCAAGTGATAAAGCATGCCCGACTCCCGTCAACGTGCCTCCTCGCCTTCATTCAAACCGAACGACGACGCCGGATTATGCTCGCGCCGCAATACGGCATCAAATCGGCAGATAAGTACCCGAATTGCGCCCCCGCCCGTCGGTCCGGTGGCCTGACCAGCCGGCTGCGGCGGCCATGCCGGTGAAGTGCCGTCGGCCGCGAGCCCTGCCGGGCCGCCGCTACCAGTAGTTCTCCACCGCGAGGTGACCGGGCTGCCCGCGCCGCGACGTGACGAAACCCTTCGCCTGGAGCAGCTTGCGGGTGTCGTCGACCATCTCCGGGTTACCGCAGATCATGATGCGCGAACGGTCGTGGTCGAACTTCAGACCGACGTGCGCTTCCAGTTCGCCGCTTTCGATCAGCGCCGGGATGCGCTTGTCGAGCGCGCCGGGCGCCTTGGCGCGAGTCGCCGTGCGTACGTAATGCAGCTTGTGACCCTGCGGCCCGAAATGCTCGTGTGTGCGGAAGCCTTCGATGGTCTCGGCGTAGGCGAACTCGTTCGGGTAGCGCACGCTGTGCACGACGATCAGATTCTCGTAATCGTCCCAGGTCTTCATGTCCCACAGGATCGAGATGAACGGCGCGAGCCCCGTGCCGGTGGCGAGCATCCACAGATCCTTGCCGCGCTCGAAGCGGTCGGTCGTCAGGAAGCCGTAGTTCGTCTTCTCGACGTAGACCGTGTCGCCGATCCTCAGCCGCGCCAGCTCGCTGGTGAAGTCTCCGCCCGGCACGACGATCGAGTAGAACTCGAGGTGCTCGTCGTAGCTCGCGGACACGATCGAATACGCACGCCAGACGATTTTTTCGGCGGACGGGTTTTTCGGGTTGTCGGGGTCGGGTTTCTTGACGCCGAGCCGCGCGAACTGGCCCGGCGTGAAGCGGAAGCCCTGATGCCGGGTCAGCCTGAAGGAAAACAGGTTCGGCGCCCACGGGTGAATCCAGAGGATCTTCTCCGCGGTGTACTTGTCCGATGCGACCATTGCGGCGGCCGGCAGGCGCGCAACGGGCGCGTCAGCGCTCCAGGTACTTCAGCTTGTCGCGCACGTCCTTCCATTGGTCGGCATCGGGCGGGTGCGGCTTCGTGCGGGTGATCGACGGCCACTGCTTGGCCAGCTCGGCGTTCAGCGCGATGAAGTTGCGCTGGTCCTCCGGCACGTCCTCCTCCGCGTAGATCGCGTTGACCGGGCACTCCGGGATGCAGACCGCGCAGTCGATGCACTCGTCGGGATCGATCGCGAGAAAGTTCGGCCCTTCGCGGAAGCAGTCGACCGGACACACGTCGACGCAGTCCGTGTATTTGCACTTGATGCAGGGCTCGGTGACGACGTGAGTCATACGGTGAAGGCGGCACTGACGCGGAAAAGTTGATCGACGGCGCATTCTAGCGCCGCGCACCGCGCGGCTCGGCGCCGGGCCCTGGAGCAAAAGAGGGGTTTATATGCAGGTTTGCACACGCAACCGCGCGCTGCGCGAAGGACGGGCCGACATCGTGGCGCCCGTGTCCGCGCGGCGGCTGGCCGAGGTCATCGCTGGGCCGCGCGCGAGCGGCGCCGCGGTGATCCTCGCCGAGTCGAGTCTGACGCACGCGCACCCCCTGCTCGACCGCGTGTTCGTGATCGACCGCGGCGCCGTGGCGGAAAATGGCGGACAGCGCCGCGCCGCGGCGGTCTGATCGGAGCGATTCCATGGATTTCGAGTTCTCCCCCGAAGCGCAGGCGATGCAGCAGACGCTGCGCCGTTTCATCGAGCGCGAAGTGCTGCCGGCGAACGACGAGTGGCATCGGCTCGCCGACGCCGGCACCTACCCGCTCGCGGTGATCGAGCCGCTGAAGGCGAAGGCGAAAGCGGCCGGGCTGTGGAACCTGTTCCTGCCGGGGCTGAAGCCGGACGAGCCGGGCACGCGGATGTCGAACCTCGACTACGCGCCGATGGCCGAGATCATGGGTCGCATTCCGTGGGCGTCCGAGGTGTTCAACTGCAACGCGCCCGATACCGGCAACATGGAGCTGCTGCATCTGGCGGCCAACGCCGAGCAGCGCGAGCGGTGGCTGAAGCCGCTGCTGGCGGGCGAGATCCGCTCGGCCTTCGCGATGACCGAGCCCGACGTGGCCTCGTCGGACGCGACCAACATCCGAACCAGCATCCGCCGCGAAGGCGATTCGTACGTGATCAACGGCCGCAAGTGGTTCATCACGAACGCCGCGCATCCGAATTGCACGATCGCGATCGTGCTCGGCGTCACCGACGAGCGGCCCGACGCCGACCCGCACCGGCGCCACTCCATGGTGCTGGTGCCGATGAACACGCCGGGGCTCACGGTCATTCGCAACATCCCGATCATGCATCACCACTCGCCCGAAGGGCATTGCGAGCTCGTGTTCCGCGACGTGCGCGTTCCGGTGTCGAACCTGCTCGGCGAAGAAGGGCAGGGCTTCAAGCTCGCGCAGGCGCGGCTCGGCCCCGGCCGCGTGCACCACTGCATGCGCACGATCGGCCAGTGCGAACTCGCCTTGGAGCTGATGTGCGAGCGCGCGCTCGAGCGGCGCACCTTCGGCAAGTATCTGGCCGACTTCGCCAATGTGCAGGACTGGATCGCGCAGTCGAGGATCGAGATCGACCAGGCGCGGCTGCTGGTGCTGCGCGCGGCATGGCTGATGGACAAGCAGGGCAACGCCGCCGCGCGTGTGGACGTCTCCGCGATCAAGGTCGTCGCCGCGCAGCTTCAGACGCGCGTCGTCGACCGCGCGATGCAGGTCTTCGGCGCGATGGGGCTCACCCCCGACGTGCCGCTGTCGTACCTGTGGACGTGGGGGCGCGCGCTGCGTTTCATCGACGGGCCCGACGAAGTGCACCTGCGCACGGTGGCACGCGCGGAGCTGGCGAAGGCCAAGGCGAACCGCGGGTCGACTGCGCCGTATTACCGCGTCGGTTGAGCGCAGGCGGGTGTCATGCCGTCCTGGCGTGAATCGTCGCCGCCGATGCGCGTCGAAGCGCATTTCGGCGACCGCATCGTTCGTTGTTTCGTCGACCGCCCGCGCGACGTCAATGCGTTGTTCGCGCAGGCGGTCGCGCGCAACGGCGGCGGCGAGGCGCTGATCGACGGGGATGTCCGGCTCACTTGGCGCGGTCTGGAAGACCTGGTTGCTCGCACCGCGGCGGGGCTCGCGCGGCGCGGAATCGGGCGCGGCGACCGTGTGGCGCTGCTGCTCGGCAATCGCAAGGAGTTCGTGATCGCGTGGCTGGCGGCGGCGCGGCTCGGCGCGATCGTCGTTCCGCTGTCGATCCGCGCGCAGGGACCCGAGCTGGCTTACATGCTCGCCCAGTGCGAGGCCGCGGCCATCGTCCACGAGGCGGCGCTTGCCGACCGGCTTCCGGCGCCCGCCGACGCGCCGGCACTGCGAACGCGGCTTGCGGTCGGCGAATGCGGCGGCTCGGAACCGTTTGCGGCATTGATCGGCGGCGATCGCGTCGATGCGGTCGCGAGCGACGAAGAAGACACCGCAGCGATCCTGTACACGTCGGGCACCACGGGTCGGCCCAAGGGCGCGATGCTGACGCATCTGGGCATCGTGCACTCGGCGCTGCATTACGCGTCGACGATGCGGCTGACCGAGCGCGATCGGTCGATCGCCGCGGTGCCGCTGTCGCACGTCACGGGCGTGGTCGCGCTCGTCGCGACGATGCTGCGCTGCGCGGGGACGCTGATCCTGCTGCGCGAATTCAAGGCCGCGGACTTCCTGGCGCTGGCCGCGCGCGAACGGATGACGCACACGGTGCTCGTTCCGGCGATGTACAACCTGTGCCTGCTCGCGCCCGAGTTCGACCGCTTCGATCTTTCCGCGTGGCGCATCGGCGGCTACGGCGGTGCGCCGATGCCGCCTGCGACGATCGAGCGCTGCGCGCGGAAGCTGCCGAAACTCGAGCTGATGAATCTGTACGGCGCGACCGAGACGACCTCGCCCGCGACGATCATGCCGGCGCGTTACACCGCGACCCACGCGGACAGCGTGGGACTGCCGGTCGCGTGCGGCGACATCGTCGTGATGGACGACGCGGGCAGGGAGATGGCGCCGGGCGAAACGGGGGAGCTTTGGATCGGCGGACCAATGGTCGTGCGCGGCTACTGGAACGATCCGCAGGCAACCGCGCGCGAGTTCACCGGCGGCTACTGGCATTCGGGCGATCTCGGCTCGATCGATGCCGAAGGCTTCGTGCGCGTGTTCGACCGCAAGAAGGACCTGATCAACCGCGGCGGCTACAAGATCTATTCGGCCGAGGTCGAAAGCGTGCTGATCGCGCACCCGGCCGTCGTCGAAGCCGCCGTCGTCGCGAAACCCTGCCCGGTGCTCGGCGAACGCGTACACGCGTTCGTCTGCCTGCGCGCCGACGCGACCGCCGACGAGTTGCGCGCGCATTGCGCGGCGCGGCTTTCCGACTACAAGGTGCCCGAAACCTTCACGCTCGGCCGCGATCCGCTGCCGCGCAATGCCAACGGCAAGCTGCTCAAGCGCGTGCTGCGCGAGCGGGCGGCGACCGGCGTAACCTCTGCGTCATGAGCGACGGATCCGCCCCGCTGATCGTCAGCCGCGAAGGCGGCGTCGTCCGGCTGCGCTTCAACCGTCCGCAGGTGCTTAACGCGCTCGACCGGGCGACCGCGCGCGCGTTTCTCGACATCTGCCGAACGCTCGCGGCAGACCGTTCGGTGCGCGTGCTCGTGCTGAGCGGCGAGGGCCGCGCGTTCATGGCTGGCGGCGATCTCGCGGAGTTGAAGGCCGATCCGTTGGGTGCGGCCGAAGCGCTGATCGGTCCGATGCACGAAGCGCTGCCGCTGCTCGCGAGCATGCGTGTGCCGGTCGTCGCCAGCCTGCACGGCGCGGTCGCGGGCGCGGGGCTGAGCCTCGCGCTGGCGTGCGACTTTGCGCTCGCCGCCGAAGGCACGAAGTTCACGCTCGCGTACGTCAACATCGGCGCCAGTTGCGACGTGTCGGCGTCGTGGTCGCTGCCGCGGCTCGTGGGCCTGCGCAAGGCGCTCGAGATCGCGCTGCTGGGCGACGCGTTCGACGCGGCCGAAGCGCAACGCCTGGGCCTGGTCAACCGCGTCGTGCCGGCGGCCGAACTGGAAGCGCAGACGCTCGCGCTTGCCAGGCGCCTGGCCGAAGGGCCGGCCGAGTCGATCGCGCAGATGAAACGGTTGATGCGCACGTCGTTCGAGCGCGACCTGCGCGGCCAACTCGACGCCGAACGCGCCGCGTTCCTGGCTTGCGCAGCGACGGCCGATTTCGCCGAGGGGGTGGATGCTTTCATCGCGAAACGCAAGCCGCGGTTTGGCAAGGAGTGAAGGACGTGTTCACCACAGAGACACGGAGAGCACGGAGAAAGACAAGAGCTTCTCTGCAGTTCTCTGTGTTGTCTGTGTCTCTGTGGTGAACCCAGCAGTCGTCGAACGAGGGGAGTGCATCGATGAAAACCCGCGCTGCCGTGCTCGAGAACATGGGCGTGCCGCCGCCTTATGCGCAGACGAAGCCGCTCGCGATCCAGGAGCTGGACCTCGAACCGCCCGGCGCCGGGGAAGTGCTGGTGCGGATCCGCGCGGCCGGGTTGTGCCATTCGGATCTTTCGGTGATCGACGGCAACCGGCCGCGGCCGACACCGATGGCGCTCGGCCACGAGGCCGCGGGCGAGGTCGAGGCGCTCGGCCCTGGCGTCACCGATCTCGCGGTCGGCGATCGCGTCGTGCTCGTGTTCGTGCCGAGCTGCGGCCATTGCCTGCCGTGCGCCGAAGGGCGCCCCGCGCTGTGCGAGCCGGCCGCGGCAGCGAACGGCGCCGGGACGCTGCTCTCGGGCGCGCGTCGGCTGTCGAGGAACGGGCAGCCGATCCACCATCACCTCGGATGTTCGGCGTTCGCCGAACGCGCGGTCGTCGCGCGCAATTCGGTCGTCAGATTCGATCCGGCGCTGCCGTTCGAAGAAGCCGCGCTGTTCGGCTGCGCCGTGCTGACCGGCGTAGGCGCGGTGGTCAACACCGCAAAGGTGCCGGCCGGCGCGAGCGTGGCGGTCGTCGGGCTCGGCGGTGTGGGGCTTGCCGCGCTGATCGGCGCGGTCGCGGCGGGCGCCTCCCGCATCGTCGCGGTCGATCTGGCGGCGGAGAAGTTGCAGACGGCGCGGTCGCTCGGCGCCACCGATGTCTTCGATGCAGCCGCGGCCGACTGCGCCGATGCGGTGCGCGCCGCGACCGCGGGCGGTGTGGACTACGCGTTCGAGTTCGCCGGCGCGGTCAAGGCGATGGAACTCGCCTACAGGATCACGCGCCGCGGCGGCACGACGGTGACCGGCGGGCTGCCGCCGCCGACGGCCACACTGCCGCTGCCGCTCGTGAACCTCGTCGCCGAAGAACGCACCGTCAAGGGCAGCTACATCGGTACCTGCGTGCCGCTGCGCGATCTGCCGCGCTTCGTCGCACTGCACCGCCAGGGGCGCCTGCCGGTGCGCAAGCTGCTGACCCGCACGCTCAAACTCGAAGAGATCAACGAAGGCTTCGACCGCCTGCGCGAAGGCCGCGCGATCCGGCAGGTGGTGCTGCTCTGACGAGTGCGGATTGCGCTCATTGGAATCGCGGATTGCGTACGCCGCGGGCGGCCTCGATCGCCGCCAGGGCGGAGCGGCATTCACTTGTCCGGTGATAACCTCATCGACATCCGCAATCCGCACTCCGCAATTCCAGAATGATCATCACCAGCCTCCTCGACACCGACCTCTACAAGTTCACGATGATGCAGGTCGTGCTGCATCACTTTCCGGGCGCGCAGGTCGAGTACCGGTTCAACTGCCGCAACAGGGGTGTGGATCTGTCGCCCTACATCGACGAGATCCGCGAGGAGATCGCCTGGCTGTGCACGCTGCGCTTCCGACAGCGCGAGCTGGACTACCTGCGCGGCCTGCGCTTCATCAAGAGCGACTTCGTCGACTTCCTCGGTCTGTTCCAGCTCAACACCAAGTACATCACGGTCGAACGCTCCGCCAGGGAGAACGGCGGCATCGAGATCGTCGTCAAGGGACCGTGGCTGCACACGATCCTGTTCGAGATCCCGGTGCTGGCGATCGTCAACGAGGTCTACTTCCACAACACGCAGCCGATTCCGGACTACGCGGAGGGCCGCCGGCGGCTGCGCGAGAAGATCGCGCTGGTGCGCGACGATCCGGAGATGGAAGGCGTGCACATCGCCGATTACGGAACGCGCCGGCGCTTTTCGCGCCTGTGGCACGAGGAAGTGCTGCTGACGCTGAAGGAAGAGCTGAAAGACAAGCTCGCCGGCACGAGCAACGTGATGTACGCGCAGAAGCACGGGCTCACGCCGCTCGGCACGATGGCGCACGAGTATCTGCAGGCGTGCCAGGCGCTCGGTCCGCGGCTGCGCGATTCGCAGGTGTTCGGCTTCGAGGTGTGGGCGCGCGAATACCGCGGCGACCTCGGCATCGCGCTGTCCGACGTCTACGGCATGGACGCCTTCCTGCGCGACTTCGACATGTACTTCTGCAAGCTGTTCGACGGCGCGCGCCACGACTCGGGCGATCCGGTGCAATGGGGCGAGCGGCTGATCGCGCACTACGAGAAGAACCGGGTCGATCCCAAGACCAAGACGCTGGTGTTCTCCGACGCGCTGACCTTTCCGAAGGTCGTCGAGCTGTACAAGCGATTCAAGGATCGCACCCGTGTGGCGTTCGGCGTCGGCACCAACCTCACCAACGACCTCGGCTACACGCCGCTGCAGATCGTCATCAAGATGGTTCGCTGCAACGGCCAGCCGGTCGCGAAGCTCACCGACTCGCCCGAGAAGAACATGTGCGACGACGAGGCCTATCTCGCGTACCTGCGCCAGGTCTTCCAGATCAAGAAACCCGAGCCCGTGACCGCGCCATGAAACTGGCCCGCTTTCCCCGCATCCGCCTCGTCCACGCGCCGACCCCGCTGGAACCGATGAAGCGACTCAGCGAAGCGCTGGGTGGGCCGAACCTGTGGATCAAACGCGACGACTGCACGGGGCTTGCCACCGGCGGCAACAAGACGCGCAAGCTCGAGTTCCTGATGGCCGACGCGCTTGCGCAGAAGGCCGACACGGTGATCACGCAAGGCGCCACACAGTCGAACCACGCGCGGCAGACCGCGGCGGCCGCGGCGAAGCTGGGGCTCGCCTGCGAGATCCTGCTCGAGGATCGCACCGGTTATGCGCACGACGACTATCGACGCTCGGGCAACGTGCTGCTCGACCGGCTGTTCGGCGCGCGCGTCGAGCACTTTCCCGGCGGCACCGACATGGATGCCGCGATGGCTCGCCGCGCCGACGAGCTGCGCGCGCAGGGCCGGCGGCCGTACGTGATCCCGGGCGGCGGCTCGAACGCCGTCGGCGCGCTGGGCTACGTCGCCTGCGCGCTGGAGCTCGCCGAGCAGGCCAATGCGATCGACCTGCCGATCGACTGCGTCGTGCACGCCACCGGCAGCAGCGGCACGCAAGCGGGGCTCGTCGCCGGGTTCGAGGGCTCGCGCAGCGGCATCCCCGTGCTCGGCATCGGTGTGCGCGCCCCGCGCGCCCCCCAGGAGGAAAAGGTCTACGCGCTCGCCTGCGCGACCGCCGATCTGCTGGGTGTGGCGGGCGCGGTATCGCGCGCGAGCGTGGTGGCCAACTGCGACTACGTCGGCGCGGGTTACGGCGTGCCCACGCCCGGCATGATCGAAGCGGTCACGCTGGTCGCGCGCACCGAGGGCATCGCGCTCGATCCGGTGTACTCGGGCAAGGGCATGGCCGGGCTGATCGACCTGGTCCGCAAGGGCCAATTCAAGCGCGGGCAGAACGTCGTGTTCGTGCACACCGGCGGCGCGGTCGGCCTGTTCGGCTACCTGCACGCGTTCGGCCCGGCACTGGAAGCGTGACGACGGCGCAGCGATGCTCGCGACCTACCGCAAGCCGGCGCCAGAACCCCCCTTTGGAAAAGGGGGGCAGGGGGGATTTCGACGGTGCATCGCAGAGTCGTACGCCCGGGAAATCCCCCTCGGTCCCCCTTTACGAAAGGAGGATGAGGGCGGACGCGGTGCAGCGATGCCGGTGATCGACCCAGGCGCGAAGCTCGAACCCCCCTTTGAAAAAGGGGGGCAGGGGGGATTTCGACAGCGCATCGCCGAGCGCGACCGCTGCAAATCCCCCTCGGTCCCCCTTTTCCAAAGGGGGACGAAAAGCACCCGCCCTTCGTCGAGCACCGCGGAGCCCTGACATGCTGGGCGTGATCGGCGGCATGGGGCCGCTCGCCACCGCGGACTTCTTCCGCAAGCTGGTCGACGAAACGCCGGCTTCGAACGACGGCGACCACGTGCCGGTGCTCGTTCACTCGGTGCCGCAGATTCCGCGCCGGCCGCCGGCGATCCTCGCGAACGGCGAATCGCCGTTGCCCGCGTTGCGCCGGGTGCGCGACCGACTGCTCGCGGCGGGCGCCACCGCACTGGCGATGCCCTGCAATACGGCGCACTACTGGTACGACGAGCTGGCGATCGACTGCGCGGTGCCTTTCCTGCACATCGTCGACGCGACGGTCGCCGAGCTGGGCGATCGCGCGCGCAGCGGCGCGCGGCTCGGACTGATCGCCACCGAGGCCACGCTCGCGGCACGGGTGTACGACACGCGACTCGCGGCGCTCGGTTGCGAGCTGCTGCGGCCTGCGCCGGAGCAGATGCAGCGGCACGTGCTGCCTTCGATCGCGCAGGTCAAGCGGGGCGCGCTCGCTGAGGCGGGGCGCACGCTCGCGCCTGCGATCGAAGGGCTGCTCGACGCCGGCGCCGACGCGGTCGTGCTCGCCTGCACCGAAACGCCGATCGCGCTCGATGCGATCGGCTCGCCGCTGCGCGCGCGCTGCGTGGATTCGACGCTTGCGCTCGCGCGCGCCTGCGTGCGCTGGTGGATCGCGCAGCGCACCGAGGCGACGGCCAAGTGACCGCAGAGCGCGTCCTCGATCTTTTCCACCCCGCCGTCCGCGCGTGGTTTGCGTCGGCCTTCGCCGCGCCCACGCCCGCGCAGATCGAAGCGTGGCCGGCGATCAAGGCGGGCAGGCACGCGCTGGTCGCCGCGCCGACCGGCTCGGGCAAGACGCTCGCCGCGTTCCTCGCCGCGGTCGATTCTCTGGTGCGCCAGGGCATCGAACACGGCCTGCGCGACGAGACGCAGATTGTCTACGTCTCGCCGCTGAAGGCGCTGTCGAACGACATCCGCGCCAACCTCGAAGCGCCGCTGGCCGGCATTCGCGCCGAGCTGGAAGCGCTGGGGCTGCCCGACGTCGAGATCCGCGCGCTGGTGCGCACGGGAGACACGCCGGCTGCCGAACGCGAAAGCATGCGCAGGCGGCCGCCGCACATCGTCGCCACCACGCCGGAGTCGCTGTACATCCTGCTGACCGGCAAGGCGGGTCGCAAGATGCTGGCGACGACGCGCACGGTGATCGTCGACGAGATCCACGCGCTCGCGCCGAACAAGCGCGGCGCCCACCTGGCGCTGTCGCTCGCGCGGTTGGAGGCGCTGGCCGGTCGCCCGTTGGTGCGCATCGGGCTGTCGGCCACGCAGAAGCCGATCGAGTCGATCGCGCGTTTCCTGGTCGGCGCGGGCAGCGATTGCACGATCGTCGACACCGGCCACGTGCGAGAACGCGATCTGGCGATCGAGCTGCCCGCCGCGCCGCTCGAAGCGGTGATGTCGGGCGAGGTGTGGACGCAGGTCTACGACCGGCTCGCGCAGCTCGTCGCCGAGCACCGCACGACGCTCATCTTCGTCAACACGCGCCGGCTCGCCGAGCGCGTCGCACGGCATCTTTCCGAGCGCATCGGCGGCGAGTTCGTCACCGCGCATCACGGGTCGCTGGCGCGCGAGCTGCGGCTTGACGCCGAGCAGCGGCTGAAGCGCGGCGAGCTGCGCGCGCTCGTGGCCACCGCGTCGCTGGAGCTGGGCATCGACATCGGCGACGTCGATCTCGTGTGCCAGATCGGCTCCACCCGCTCGATCGCCGCATTCCTGCAGCGCGTGGGCCGCTCGGGCCACGCGGTCGGCGGCACGCCGAAGGGCAGGCTCTTTCCGCTGTCGCGCGACGAGCTCATCGAATGCGCCGCACTGCTCGACGCCGTGCGGCGCGGGGAACTCGACCGCATTTCGCTGCCGGCGAAGCCGCTCGACGTGCTGGCGCAGCAGATCGTCGCCGAGGTCGCGCTCGCGGAGTGGAAGGAGGACGAACTCTTCGCGCTGTACCGGCGCGCGACACCGTATGCCGAACTCACGCGCGAGGAGTTCACCGAAGTCGTTCGCATGCTCGCCGACGGCTTTCATTCGCGGCGCGGGCGCACCAGCGCGCACCTGCACCGCGACGCGGTCAACGGCGTGCTGCGTGGCAAGCGCGGCGCGGCGCTCGCCGCGGTGACCTCGGGCGGAACGATCCCCGACACGGCGGATTACACGGTCGTGCTGGAGCCGCAGGCGCAGACGATCGGCACGGTGAACGAAGACTTCGCCGTCGAAAGCCTGGCCGGCGACGTGTTCCAGCTCGGCAACCAGTCGTATCGAATCGTGCGGGTGGAGCGCGGCACCGTGCGCGTGGAGGACGCGAAAGGGCAGCCGCCTTCGGTGCCGTTCTGGCTCGGCGAGGCGCCGGGTCGCACGGACGAGCTTTCGCAGTCGGTGTCGCGGCTGCGCGCCACGATCGGCGAGCGGCTCGATGCCGGCGGGCGCGACGCGGCACTCGCCTGGCTGACCGGCGAAGTCGGTCTTTCGCGCGCGGCGGCGGAGCAGATCGTCGATTACCTCGCCGCCGCGAAGACCGCACTCGGCTGCCTGCCGACGCAAGGCTGCGTCGTGTTCGAACGCTTCTTCGACGAAGCCGGGGGCATGCAGCTCGTCGTGCATTCGCCGTTCGGCAGCCGCATCAATCGCGCGTGGGGCCTGGCGCTGCGCAAGCGCTTCTGCCGCAAGTTCGACTTCGAGCTGCAGGCGGCGGCGACCGAGGATGCGATCGTGCTTTCGCTCGCCACCGCGCACAGCTTTCCGATCGAAGACGTGGCGCGCTACTTGAACGCCGCGACGGTGCGGCCGCTGCTGGTGCAGGCGCTGCTCGCCGCGCCGATGTTCCCGACGCGCTGGCGCTGGAACGCGACCGTGGCGCTCGCGCTGCTGCGGCTGCGCGGCGGCAAGAAGGTCGCGCCGCAACTGCAACGCATGTTCGCCGAGGATCTGCTGGCGACGATCTTTCCCGACCAGGTCGCGTGCTTCGAGAACATCGTCGGCGACCGCGAGATCCCGGACCATCCGCTGGTGCGGCAGACGATCGGCGACTGCCTGCACGAAGCGATGGACATCGACGGTCTTGAACGGCTGCTCGCCGCGATGGAGAAAGGCGAAGTCGAGGTCGTCGCGCGCGATCTGACCGAGCCTTCGCCGCTCGCGCTCGAGATCCTGTCCGCGCGGCCGTACGCGTTCCTCGACGACGCGCCGCTGGAAGAGCGCCGCACGCAGGCGGTGCTCGCGCGCCGCTTCCTCGACGCGGAAAGCGCCGCCGATCTCGGCAAGCTCGATGCGGAGGCGATCGCCCGCGTGCGCGCGGAAGCCTGGCCCGAGGCGCGCACCGCCGACGAGCTGCACGACGCGCTGATGAGCCTGGCGTTTCTGACCGACGCCGAGATCGACGCGCGCCCGACGTGGCGAGCGCTGCTCGACGAACTCGCCGCCTGCAGTCGCGCCACGCGATTGCAGCTACCCACCTTTGAAAAAGGGGGGGCGGGCGCGATTTCGCCGTCCGCCATCGCTAAAGAAATCCCCCCTACCCCCCTTTGCGAAAGGGGGGTTGAGGAGCGTTGGGACGCAAGCGTTCACGCAACTGCGATCGCCTCGCCTCCCCCCTTTGAAAAAGGGGGGCCAGGGGGGATTTTCGAAACCGGCCCAACGGCGATCTGCATCGCCGCAGAACGCCTGCCCGAGTTCGTCGCGCTGTACCCCGACGCGCGGCGCACGCCGGCGATCGACGCCCCGGCCGAATATCGCAAAGCCTGGACCCGCGAAGACGCGCTCGTCGAAATCCTGCGCGACCGCCTGCAGGGTCTCGGCCCCGTCACGGCCGGCGAACTCGCGGCTTCGCTGCGGCTGCCGGAAGGCCAAGTCGAAGCCGCTCTGACCGCGCTCGAAACCGAGGGCTCGGTCATGCGCGGTCGCTTCACACCGGCGGCGAGCATGACCGAATGGTGCGAGCGGCGACTGCTCGCGCGCATCCATCGCTACACCGTCAACCGGCTGCGGCAAGAGATCGAGCCGGTCGAGGCGCGCGACTTCCTGAACTTCCTCTTCGAGTGGCAGCGCGTCGCGCCCGAGGCGCGCGTCGAGGGGGTGGACGCGGTCGCCAACATCGTCGCGCAGCTCGAAGGCTTCGAAGCGCCGGCGGCGGCGTGGGAAACCGAGATCCTGCCCGCGCGCGTCAACGAATACGACCCGGCGTGGCTCGACGACCTGTCGCGCGCGGGCCGTGTGGTGTGGACGCGCATCGCGCCGTTGAACGCGACCGGCGAGCGCGCACCCGCCCCTGTGCGCACCACGCCGATCGTGCTCGCAAGCCGCCGCCATCTCGGCGTGTGGTCGCGGCTCGCGCGCAACGGCCACGACGTGTCGCTTTCTTCGCGCGGCGAGCGCGTGCTGCAGTTCATCGCGGCGCACGGCGCCTCGTTCTTCGACGAGATCGTCGAAGCGAGCGGCCTGCTGCGCACGCAGGTGGAAGAAGCGCTCGCCGAACTCGTTGCGCAAGGGCTCGTCTACTCCGACAGCGTGGCCGGACTGCGCGCGCTGCTGGTGCCCTCCGATCGCCGCCGCAGCTTCGACGGCGGCGGCCGGCGCATGCGGCGCACGGCGCTGTTCGGCATCGAAGACGCCGGCCGGTGGGCGCTCGCGCGCAGGAAGGCGGCGGACAGCGGCAGCGCCGCCGACGATCCGGAAGTCGTCGAACACGTCGCGCGCACGCTGCTGCGCCGTTACGGCGTGGTGTTCTGGCGGTTGGTGGCGCGCGAAGCGAACTGGCTGCCGTCGTGGCGCAACCTGCTGCGCTGCTATCGGCGGCTTGAAGCGCGCGGCGAAATCCGCGGCGGCCGCTTCGTCGCCGGCATGGCGGGCGAACAGTTCGCAGCACCGGAAGCGGTGGGCCTGCTGCGCGACGTGCGCCGGCGCGAGCGCACCGGCGCGCTCATCGCCGTCAGCGGCGCCGACCCGCTGAACCTCGTCGGCATCCTCACGCCCGGCGCGCGGCTGCCGGCGCTCACGAGCAACCGCGTGCTTTACCGCGACGGCGTGCCGATCGCGCTCGCCGTCGCCGGCGAAACGCGCTTCCTAGAAGAACTCGCGCCCGAAGCGCAGTGGACCGCGCGCAACGCGCTGCTGCGACGGCAGGTGCCGGCGTTGCTGCAGTTCTTGAAGTAGGCGAGCCGAATCTCGGCGCGAGCGCGTAGCGCCGCTATGCGGCACTGCGTAGATGATCTTCCCAGCCGGGGAACACGAGCACTGCCGGATGGCATTTCAGGGCTTTGGCGAGCACCTTCGCGCGCTCGACACCCAGCCGGACGCGGTCGTTCTCGATTGCGGAAATCGTCGCCTGCGGAATGCCCGTGCGCTCGGCGAGTTGGTTCTGGCTCAGGCCTTGGAGCTCCCGGATGATGCGCACGGACTCGCCGACGGATACGTTGATCCGCTTCTTCGCTGCGCGGAACTGGCTCATCTACGGCCTCCGATAATCATGCGCGGTGATCGAAACCACCTGAAACAGTTGCTGATCCGGCGCAGTGCGGTAGATGACTCGCCATTGCGACCCAAGACGGGACGAGCGATGGCCCTCCCACTCTCCGGATAGGGCCTCGTCATTGAAACCCCTGATCAAGCGCAGCCCGGGCGGGCCGGAAAGCATGGCGATGTCCTTCCACTTCTCGTGCCGCTTGAGGATCTCCCGAGGTGCCGACGACAGCTGCTTGTCGACACGGCGGCGCTCCTCTATGCGCCACATGCCGCATTGTGTCCATGCCAAAGATGGCATGTCAAGGCGGCGCGTTTTCTGCCGCGTAACGCAGTCACGGGTGGCCCCAGGTGTCGACATGGAGTTGCACGGCATCCTGCCGTTGACGATGGCACCCCGAACGAAGCCACGATCGCAGGGGGTCCAAACCGCACCGACCTCCTGACCGAGCGGTTGCCGATGCAGAATCGCACGTTGACAACCGAGCGCAGACCCCCATGCCCGCCCCCGCCCGATCATCGCCGACAGACGCCGCACCTGCCATCAGCTTCACGCCTCCGGCTGCTTCGTGATTCCGAATCCGTGGGACGTGGGCGGCGCGGTAGTTGCAGAGCATCGGCTTCGAGCCGCAGGAAACGACGAGCGCGAGCCTTGCCTGTTCGCCGGTGCGGCCGGACGGGTCCGGCTATCGGTCCGCGCGATTCAGCGCCCGCACGCCGACCGCGAGCATTGCGAGCGCGAACGCCGCGAGCGCGGCCGCCTCCCATGCGAGTGCAGCGGGACTGCCCGTGCCAAGCAGCGCGTACCGCAGCAGGTCGACGTGCCACGTCAGCGGGTTGAAGTGAGCAACGACGCGGAACCACGCGGGCAGGTCGAGCACCGGATAGAACATCGTGCTGAAGAACATCAGCAGGAGGTACGCGGCGCTGGTGGCGGTGTTGAACGAATCCATGCGGCGCAGCTCGATCGCGAGCACGGCGAAGGCGAAGAACCAGGCGGCCGTGGCGACGACGATCACGGCGACGGCGAGCGCGAGCCATTCCCACCGCACGCGCACGTCGAGCGCGCCGACCGCGAGCGCGACGACGAGCGCCGAGCCGGCGAGCGCGACCAGCACGTTGAAGCCGATCTTGCCGATCAGCAGTTGCGCGCGCGTGATCGGGTAGGTCAGCAGCTCGTAAAAGATGCCCGAGTCCTTGTCCATGTAGAAGCCCCACGCGGCGTTCAGCGCGACGGTGAAGCCGACCATCGCGATCACGCCCGGCAGCAGGAAGGCGGTGTACGAAAGCACGCGGCCTTCGAAGACGAAGCCGCCGCCGATCATCCGCTCGAAGCCCAGGCCGAACAGCAGCAGGTAGGCGACCGGCGCCAACAGGTCCCAGAAGACGAAGCCGGCGTTGGTCATCCGCTGCCGCCAGTCGCGATAGAAGATGGCCGCGATCGCTTTCATGCGCCGGCCTCCGGCCGCGGCTCGGCCACCAGCGTCACGAAAATCTCTTCTAGTGTCGGGCCGCGAACCTCGAACTGCGCGATCGGCACCGTGCGCGAGAAGTCGCCGAGCCTGGCGAGAAGTTCCGCCTCCTCGCCGTGAAACAGCAGCTCGGCCGAGTGGCCGTCAATCCTCATCTCGGTCGGCGCGAGCGCGCGCAGCCGTTGCGCGAGGTCGCCGTCGGCGCGCGCGAAGGTCAGCGTCACGCGGAACGTGTGCGCGGCGCGGCGCCGCAGCTCGTTCAACGTGCCGGCGGCCATCGCGCGGCCGCGGTGCAGGATCATGATCGTGTCGCACAGCGCCTCGGCCTCGCTCAGCACCTGCGTGGTCATCAGGATCGTGCGGCCGTTGCGCGCTTCGGCGCGCAGCCGCTCCATCACGCGCCGTTTCATCAGCGGGTCCATGCCGGTGGTCGCTTCGTCGAGGATCACGAGCGGCGCATCGAGCATGAAGATCTTCGCGACCTGGATGCGCCGCTTGGTGCCGAGCGAAAGCTCCTGCACCGTGCTGCGCAGCCGCTCGCCGAGTTCGAACTCGTCGACCACCGTCCGCATCCGCGCGTGCGCTGCGCGGCGCGGCACGCCGTGCAGGTACGCGTAGACGAGCAAGTTGTCGCGCACCGTCAGCAGGTTCTCGGCGGCGGTCTGCTGCAGCACGACCGCCATCTGCCGGCGCACCGCGAGCGGCTCGCGCGTCACGTCGAAGCCGAGCACGGTCGCGCGGCCTGCCGTGGGCGCGGTGATCGTGCCGAGGATCTTCACCAGCGTGGACTTGCCGGCGCCGTTCGGTCCGAGCAGCCCGTAGATGCGGCCGCGCGGCACGGCGAAGCTCACGCCGTCGAGCGCGCGCAAGGGCGCACCCGCCTTCGTGCGGTAGTCCTTGCACAGCGCTTCGACTTCGATCGCGTGGGCCATCGGCCGGCCATGGCGGCTTGGCGGGAGGGTAAAGCTTAGCCGCGCAGCTCGAGCGGCCGCCGGAGTCGAGGCGCGGGTCGCGGCCATCCCGCATCCGCGCCGCCCCGGGTGCAGCCGGGCCGGGGGTTCGCGCGCCGTTCGCTCTCCGCGCGAGCCCGCCGGACCGTCCTCGGTCGCAACGCGTTCGGGATGATCAGCAGGCATGGCCAACGGCATTCGCCGCCATCGCGCTCGGCGCGCTCTGGGCGGCTGCACCCGCGTACGCGGAAACGTTGCACGCAAAGCTCGAAGGTTTTCAGGAGGTGCCCGCGGTATCGAGCCCCGGCAGGGGCGACTTCCGCGCGAAGATCGAACGCGACGGCAGCATGATCGCGTACGAGCTGAACTACGAAGGGCTGCAGGGCGGGCCGTTCATGGCGCACATCCACGTCGGCCAGCACGGCGTCAACGGTGGGATCAGCGTCTGGCTGTGCGGCAACCCGGAAGACGGACCGCCCGTTCCGCCCGCCGGCACGCCGCGCTGCCCGGTGCCGGGCGGCAGCGTGAGCGGCGTGCTGACCGCCTCGTCGGTCGTCGGGCCGGCGGGACAACTGATCGCCGCGGGCGAGCTGGCGGAGCTGATCGCCGCGATTCGCGGCGGCGTGACCTACGTGAACGTGCACACGACCGCGAACTCCGGCGGCGTGCCGGGCGGCGAAATTAGCGGGCAGATCAAGTAGCCGTCCGGCGACCGGGTCTATGCCCCTCCGAGGCGGCCAGGCGCCGCCTCTTTTTTCGTCCGGCGGCGGGTCGTCGGGGGCGGCCGCTAGAATCGCGCGACGCTGCACGGAACCCACATGCCCGAACTTTCCCGACGCGCTGCCTCGCTCGGCACCGAAAACGCCTTCGTCGTCCTGGCCGAAGTCAATCGACTGATCCGCTCCGGCAAGGACATCGTTTCGTTCTGCATCGGGCAGCCGGATTTCCCGACGCCGGCGCACATCCAGGACGCGGCGGTCGAAGCGATCCGCGGCGGCAGGCACGGCTACACGCCGTCGGCCGGCATCGATGAGCTGCGCGCCGCCGCCGCCGCGTCGATGGCGAAGCTGCGCGGCATCGCGATCGCGCCGGAGGACGTCGTCGTCGGCGCGGGGGCCAAGCCCTTCATCGCGTACGCGATCGCGTCGACGACCGACTACGGCGCCGGCGACGAGGTGATCTTCCCGGTACCGGGCTTTCCGATCTACGAGTCGCAGATCGTCGCCCACGGCGCGGTGCCGGTCGCGCTGCCGCTGCGCGAGTCGCGCGGCTTCGCGTTCGACCCCGACGAACTCGCCGCCCGCATCACGCCGAAGACCAAGCTTCTGATCCTCAATTCGCCGCAGAACCCGACCGGCGGGCTGCTCGCGCGGCGCGATCTCGAGGCGATCGCGGCGGTGCTGGCGAAGCACCCGCAGGTGTGGGTCTACGCCGACGAGATCTACTCGAAGCTCGTCTACGACGGCGAGTTCGACTCGATCGCGAGCCTGCCCGGCATGCAAGACCGCACGATCATCTCCGACGGTGCGTCGAAGACCTACGCGATGACCGGCTGGCGCATCGGCTTCACCGCCAACCGGCGGCTCGCGTCGGTGTTCACGCGCTGGATCACCAACACCGAAAGCTGCGCGAGCCAGATCAGCCAGTGGGCCGCGCTCGCCGCGCTGACCGGCCCGCAGGACGAAGCGGAGAAGATGCGGGCGCGCTTCCGCGCGCGGCGCGATCTGATCGTGCGGCTGCTCAACGACGTGCCGGGCTTTCGCTGCGGCTTGCCGGGCGGTGCTTTCTACGCGTGGCCGAACGTCACGGAAGCCTGCGCGCGCATCGGCGCGCAGGACTCCGAGGAGCTGCGCAAGCGGCTGCTGCACGAGGCCGGTGTCGCGGTGCTCGCCGACATCCACTTCGGGCCGCGCATCGAAGGCGAGGGCCAGCACATCCGCTTTTCGTACGCGACGAGCGAAGCGGCGATCGAAGCCGGCGTCGCGCGCATCGCCGATTTCGTTCGCAAGGCGGCCCGCTGAGCGCGAACCCGTGAGCTTCGATACCCGCCGCGCGCGCGCCGCGATCATCAAGCGCATCCGCATCAATCAGCACCGCATGGGCGAGTCGGTCGCGGCGGAGCGTGCGCTCGCGGAGGACTATCTCGCGCGCCATCCGGCCGGACCGCGGCCGGCGCTCGAAGGCGATCTGCGGATGCGCTTTCGCGCGATGGCGGAGAAGATGGCGAGCACGGTCGACGAGGTGCCGCGGCTCGCCGACGCGCCCGCCGCGGTCGCGCGCTACCTCGACGCGCAGGCGCTCGGACGGCGCGCGGTGGCGTGGCCTGCGCTCGCCGCGCTCGACTGGGCCGGCGCCGGGCTCGACGTCGAGTTCCGCGCGCCGCGCTTCGACGAATCGCTGGGAGCGGATGCGGTCGGCATCACCGGCTGTTACTGCGCGCTGGCGGAGACCGGGACCGTCGTGCTGCTGTCGGGGCCTGATACGCCGGCGTCGACGCATCTGTTGCCGGAGACGCACATCGCGCTGGTACGCGCCTCGCGCATCGTCGCCGGCATGGAAGACGCGTTCGCGTTGCTGCGCGCCGAGCGCGGCGACGCGCGGCAGATGCTGCCGCGCGCGCTAAACATGGTGTCGGGCCCGTCGCGCACGGCGGACATCGAACAGACCGTCGTGCTCGGCGCGCACGGGCCGCGCCAGGTGCATCTGATCGTCGCTACCGAAGAATGAGGGAAACCGTCCGACCCGCTCGGACGGCGCGAGAGGGGGAGCGTTGAAGGGAATGCGCATCGCGCACGTGGCGTGGCTCGCGGCCGCGCTGCTGCCGACGGCCGCCGGTGCGGCCGAATTCGACGCAACCCGACTCGGGCTCGGGTGGGCGCTGCCCTTCGTGGGCATCCTTCTGTCGATCGCGCTGATGCCGCTGCTGGCGTTGCGCGTCTGGCACCACCACTACGGCAAGATCGCGTTCGGTTGGGCGCTCGCGTGCGTCGTTCCGCTCGGCCTGGCGTTCGGCGCGCGCGCCGCGATCGATCTGGCGCTGCACACGCTGCTGCTGGAGTTCCTGCCGTTCATCGTCTTCATCGGAACGCTGTACATCGTCGCGGGCGGCATCTTCGTGCGGGGCAACCTGAACGGCACGCCGCTCGTCAACACCGGCATCCTCGCGCTGGGCGGCGTGCTCGCGAGCTTCATGGGTACGACGGGTGCGGCAATGCTGCTGATCCGGCCGCTGATCCGCGCCAACGACGACCGCCGGCACAACGTGCACACGATCGTCTTCTTCATCTTCATCGTCGCCAATGTCGGCGGCTCGCTGACGCCGCTCGGCGACCCGCCGCTGTTCCTCGGCTTCCTGAAAGGCGTCAGCTTCGTCTGGACGCTGCAGCACATGTTCGCGCCGATGCTGTTCGTGCTGGCGATCCTGCTCGCGCTGTATTTCGCGCTCGACTCGGCGCTGTACATGCGCGACGTCGCGCAGGGGCTGAAGCGCGATCCCACGCCGGTCAGCGCGCTGCGCATCGAAGGCGGCGTCAACTTCGTGCTGCTCGCGGCCGTGCTCGGCGCGGTGCTGATGAGCGGCGTGTGGAAGTCGGGCGTGGAGATCGACGTGCTGGGGCAGAAGCTGCCGCTCGAAGGCCTCGTGCGCGACGCGATCTTCCTCGCCGTCGCCGCCGTATCGCTGGCGATCACGCCGAAGGCGACGCGGCGGGCGAACGAGTTCGGCTGGGCGCCGATCGCCGAGGTGGCGAAGCTGTTCTTCGGCATCTTCATCACGATGGCGCCGGTGCTGCTGATGCTGCGCGCGGGCGAATCCGGCGCCTTCGCCGACCTGGTGCGGCTGGTGACCGACGGCGAGGGCCGTCCGGTCGACGCCGCCTACTTCTGGCTGACCGGCGCGCTGTCTTCGTTCCTCGACAACGCGCCGACGTACCTGGTCTTCTTCAACCTCGCCGGCGGCAATGCGCAGGTGCTGATGACCACGCTGGCGCCGACGCTGACGGCGATCTCGGCCGGTGCGGTCTTCATGGGCGCCAACACGTACATCGGCAACGCGCCGAACTTCATGGTCAAGGCGATCGCCGAAGACAGCGGCATTGCCATGCCGAGCTTCTTCGGCTACATGTTGTGGTCGGGCGCGATCCTGCTGCCGATCTTCGGGCTGCTGACCTTCATTTTCTTCCGATGAGCAAACCACCTTACCGCGTGGCCGTCACGCGCCGGATCTTCCAGGCGCTGATCGACGAGCTGAAGGAAACCTACGACCTGATCGACAACCAGGACGACCTGTCGCTCGCGCCAGAGCAGCTCGCCGCGCGGCTTGCCGACGCCGACGGCGCGCTGATCACCGCGGGCGAGCGCGTCGACGAGGCCCTGCTCGCGCGCTGTCCGCGCTTGAAGATCGTCGCCAACATCGCGGTCGGCTACAACAACATCGACCTGGCGGCGTGCACGCGGCGCGGGGTGATGGCGACCAACACGCCCGACGTGCTGAACGAGGCGACCGCCGACCATGCGTGGGCGCTGCTGCTGGCGGCGGCGCGGCGCGTGTGCGAGTCCGAACGCTGGCTGCGCGCGGGCCGCTGGAAGCGCTGGGAGTTCGACATGTTCCTCGGCGCCGAGCTGCACGGCACCACGCTCGGCATCGTCGGTATGGGGCGCATCGGTCGCGCGATCGCGCGGCGCGCAGCGGGCTTTGCGATGCGCGTCGTATACCACAACCGCACGCGCCTGCCCTCCGGACAGGAGGACGGCGCGATCTGGGCGACCAAGGAAGACGTGCTGCGAGCGGCCGACCACCTGGTCGTGATGGTGCCGTACTCGCGCGACACGCACCATCTGATCGGCGCGGCCGAGCTGGCGCTGATGAAGCCCACCGCCGTGCTGGTCAACATCGCGCGCGGCGGCGTCGTGGACGACGACGCGCTGATCGACGCGCTGAAAAACGGGCGGCTCGCCGCCGCGGGGCTCGACGTCTTCGAGGACGAGCCGAACCTGCGGCGCGGCTTCCTCGAACTCGAAAACGCCGTGCTGACGCCGCACATCGCGTCGAGCACGCGTGCCACGCGCAACGCGATGGCGAGACTGGCGATGCGCAACCTGGCCGAGGCGTTCGCCGGCCGGCGGCCGCCGTCGCTGCTGAACCCGGACGTGTGGCAAACGCGCCGCACCTGAAGGAGCCGTCCGATGCCCGACATCAAGTACACGCGCCAGCACAGCCTGCCGCTCGCGCAGGCGAAGAGAATCGCTCAGGAGACCGCCGACGACCTGGCCAGGGAATACGATCTTGTCAGCGAATGGGAAGACGACACGCTGCACTTCCACCGCGCCGGCGTCGAGGGCCACATGCGCGTGACCGCGTCGCAGATCGACCTGAACGTGAAGCTCGGCTTCCTGCTCAGACCGTTCAAGGCGAAGTTCGAGCAGCACATCGAGCGTCACCTCGACGAGCTGCTGGACCGGGCCGGGTCCGCGCACGCGTCGGCGAAGGCGCCCGCAAAGAAAGGCGGCAAGGGCAAGGCCTGAACTCCGCGGAGAGTAGGTTGGGGTGAGGCAGAGCCGAACCCCAACGGGCCACGCGCCGAGTCGGGGTTCGCTTCGCTCACACCAACCTGCACGCTTTGTCCGTGCGGCGGGCGATCAGCCCTTCAGTTCCTCGATCAGATCGACGTACTGCTGCATCGCGTCTTCCTTCGCCAAGCCCTTCAGCTCGTTCCACGCGTCCCACTTCGCGCGGCCGACCATGTCGGTGAATCCGGGCCGCTTGCCTTCGACGTCGCCCTCGGTGGCCTGCTTGTACAGCGCATAGATCTTCAGCAGCGTGGCGTTGTCGGGGCGCTCGGGCAGGTTCTTCGAATCCGCGACGGCCTTTTCGAACTTCGCCTTCAGCTCGCTCATCGTCTCCTCCATCGCGCGGCGGGAACGGCGCGCGCGGCTATTATGCCGGCGCGGGTGCGCGACGACGAGGAGGGGACGATGGCGGGCCGCCAACGGATGTCGCCGGTGGATACGGCGTGGCTGCGCATGGATTCGCCGGGCAATCTGATGATGATCGTCGGCATCGACCTGTTCGCCGACCGCCTCGACGGCGATCGTCTGAAGCAGGTGCTCGAGCGGCGGTTCCTGACGTACGACCGTTTTCGCTGCCGCGTCGTGCAGGATGCGACGGGCTACTGGTGGGAGGAGGACGAGGACTTCGATCTCGACCGCCATCTGATCCGCGTCGAACTGCCGGCGCCCGGCGGCAAGGCCGAGCTGCAGAAGTTCGCCGCGCAACTGGCAGGCCAGGCGCTCGATCCGTCCAGGCCGCTGTGGCAGATGCATCTGGTCGAGCACTACGAAGGCGGCTCGGCGCTGGTGGTCCGCATCCACCACTGCATCGCCGACGGAATGGCCTTGATGGGTGTGCTGCTGTCGATGGCCTCGACCGATCCGGACGCCGACGAACATGCCGAACCGCCGCCGCCGCGGCCCGACCGGCACGTGCACGACGGCACCTGGGAAGCGCTGCTGCGGCCGTTCACCGATGCGACGGTCAAGGCGATCGACGCCACCGGCGACATCGCCGCCCGCGTGCTGCACGCCTACGGTGCAATGCTCGAGGACTCGAACCGCGCCGGCGAGACGGCCGCCGAATACGCGCGAATCGCCGCGCGCGTGGCGCAGGATGCGGCAGCGCTGGCGCTGATGGAAAGCGACTCTGCGACGAGCCTGAAAGGCAGGACCACGGGTTCCAAGGTCGTCGCGTGGAACGAGCCGCTGCGGCTGCTCGACGTGAAGGCGGTCGGCCACGCGCTCGGCTGCTCGGTCAACGACGTGCTGCTCGCGTGCGTGGCGGGCGCCTTCCGCGAGTACTTCATCGCGCGCGGCGAGGACGTGACGGGCTGCGAGATCCGCGCGATGGTGCCGGTCAATCTGCGACCGCCGGGTCCGCCGAAGACCCTCGGCAACAAGTTCGGGCTGGTGCCGCTGCTGCTGCCCGTCGGCATCGAAAACCCGATCGCACGCGTGCTCGAGGTGCATGCGCGCATGGAGGAACTGAAGGGCGGCTACATGCCGGTGCTGGCGATGGCGATCCTCGGCATGACGGGGCTCGTTCCGCGCGCGGTGCAGAACCAGATCCTCGACATCTTCCAGCGCAAGGCGACCGCGGTGATGACGAACGTGCCCGGACCGCAGCAGACGCTGTACCTGGCCGGCGCGCGACTCAAGCAGATGATGTTCTGGGTGCCGCAGTCGGGCAACATCGGCGTCGGGGTGTCGATCCTGTCGTACGACGGTGGCGTGCAGTTCGGACTGGTCAGCGACAAGAAGCTGTGCGCCCAGCCGCAGGACATCATCGACCGCTTCGCGCCCGAGTTCGAGAAACTGGTGTACGCGCTGCTGCTGCTGCCTTGGGAGGAATACGTCGATCCCGAACTGGCCGAGCGCGCGTTGTTTGCCACCGAAAGCGTGGCCGGCGTGGCCGCGCGGCTGATCGAAAACCACGCAGAGGACGCCTCGGCCGAGCCCGCGCGACCCGCCGGGCTGCGCAGGCGCAAGTCGGCCTTCGCCGCGGCGCGCGCAGAGGAACATTAGACGCGGGCGGCGCCGACGCCCTGGCCCGATCCGTGTTCCCCGCGTCGGACGCGAGATTGGGGTCCGGCGCTTGAGTATCCGCCGCAGGATCGGGCCAATTCGAGCTTTTCGACGGGCGCTTTAGCGTCTACGTTAACTGCGCTTGCAAGCGGCACTCAATAAGCCGCGCCGATATCCCATGAGGAAGGAGGGCGCGATGCCGAAGCCGATGGGTTACTGGCCTTCCCTACTGTCTGCAGTTCTGTTCGCCGGTCTGGCGCAAGTCGCGCTGGCACAGACCGAGCCGCCGTCCGGCGCGTCGCCGCAGCGCGTGCTGGTGGCGATGGATCCGGCCGACGAGGGCAGCGGATTGCTGTCGATCATGGTTGCCAACACGCCGCTGCAGCGCCTGCTCGGCGCGCCGGTCACGGTGCTGCCGATGCGCGATCTGCGCGATGCGATGCGCGCAACCCGCACGGGAGAGAACGATGCGATCGTCGCGCCGCCGCACGTGATCGCGTCCGCACTCACCTACGGTTACGAACTGGTCGCGCACACCGGCGGCGAGGAACGCTATGTGCTGGTGGCCAGCGGCGGCGCGAAGAACGTCGCCGACCTCAAGGGCCGCAACGCCTATTTTCCGCACGAGGACTCGCTGCGCACCTACGTCGGCCGCGGCCTGCTGAACCAGGGCGGGCTGTCGGTGCGCGCGCTCAAGCAGGTCAGCTACCAGCAGAGCAGCCTCGGCGGTCTGATGTCGCTCGGAGGCCGCTACGACGTGACGGTTGCGCTCGAGCAGGAATGGAACAAGTGGGCGGCGGCCAATCCGCAGCGCGCGCAGGCGATCGCGGTTTCACGGCCGCTGCCGGCCGGTTTCGGCGTGGCCGTGCGCCGCGATGCGTCACCCGCATTCAAGCGCGCGATCGTGCAGTGGGTGACGACGACCGACAACGTGGTGCCCGGCGCGCCGCGCTTTCGCGCGACCAGTGATGCGCGGCCGTACGAGTACGTCGCGAGCCTCGGCATCGTCACGCCGGAGGCGTTGGACGGCGTGCGCCGAGTCAGCGCACGCGAAGCGCTCGAACTGGCGCAGCGCGGCGCCAAGCTGGTCGACGTGCGCACCGAACGCGAGTTCAAGGCGCGGCGCGCGCGCGGCGCGATCAACGTCCCGTACGGCGAGAAGAGCCTGAAAGAGCCCGACTTCGACGCGACCGTCGACTCGTTCGCCGGACTGGCCAAGCTCGGCAAGGGCGAGCCGCTGATCTTCCTGTGCAACGGCGCCGAATGCTGGAAGTCGTACAAGGCGTCGAAGTGGGCGCGCAACGCGGGCTATACGAACGTGTACTGGCTGCGCGGCGGCATGCCGGAGTGGGTCGCGCTGGGGCTGCCGACCGAGCCTTGACGTCCGCGGGCGAACGCGCTGCGGGTCGTTGTATCGTTCGCGACTCGTCAGACGGAAGGCGCGCAACGCACCCGATGGCCACGGAAGCGCTGTACCGGATCGACCCCTATCTGCAATCCTGCGAAGCCGTCGTCACCTACGTGCACGACGGCGGCGTGGAGCTGAACCGCACGGTTTTTTATCCGCTCGGCGGCGGGCAGGCCGGCGACCGCGGTGTGTTCGCGCTCGCCGACGGCACCGCGCTCGCGGTGCTCGACGCGCGCAAGGCCAAACGCGAGGGCGCGACCCCCGACGACACGCTGCACGTGCTCGACCCGGCCGCAGACTGGCGCACGCGGCTCGCGCCCGGTACGCGCGTGGCTGCGACGATCGATTGGGCGCGGCGCTACCGGCACATGCGTTTTCACACGGCCACGCATCTGCTGTGCGCGGTGGTCAAGGAACCGGTCGACGGCTGCAGCATCACCGCCGACTACGCGCGGCTCGACTTCGCGATGACCGCGCCGCTCGACAAGGCGGCGGTGCAGGCGGGCCTCGACGCGCTCGTCGCGGCCGGGCATCCGGTCGGCTACGAGTGGATCACCGACGAGGAGATGGCCGCCAACCCGCAGCTCGTCAAGTCGATGAGCGTGGGTCCGCCGCTCGGTTTCGGCCGCGTCCGGCTGGTGCGCGTGCATGACGTCGACCTGCAGCCCTGCGGCGGTACGCACGTGAAAAACACGCGCGAAATCGGCAGCGTGCGCGTGGCGAAGATCGAGAAAAAGTCCGCGCACACCAGGCGTGTCGTGCTCGAATTCGGATGAACCGGAATTGCTCACCACCGAGACACAGAGAGCACGGAGAGGTGTACGTCAAAAGAAGTACCTGTGACAAAGCACATCGATCACTTCACTTTTGACATGAACACGCTGCGTCGGTCGGGATCGGACCCGCAATGACCACGCCGCAGGAGGTGCTGGATTTCTGGTTCGGCGCGCCGGGCTCGGCGGACTACGGCCGCGCCCGGTCGCTGTGGTTCGAGAAGTCGCAGGCGACCGACGAGGCGATCCGTGCGCGCTTCGGCGGCGCTGTCGAGGCGGCCTTGCAAGGCGCGTTCGAGGACTGGCGCGCGACGCCGCGCGGCGCGCTCGCCTTGATCCTGCTGCTCGACCAGTTCACGCGCAACGTGTTTCGCGACACGCCGCGCGCGTTTGCCGGCGATGCGCGCGCGCTCGCGACCGCGCAGGCGCTGGTCGAACGCGGCGACGATCGGTGCTTGACGCCGTACGAGCGGCAGTTCGCCTATCTGCCCTTCGAGCACGCCGAGGATCGCGCCGCGCAGCAGACCTCGCTGCGGCTTTTCGCGCGGCTCGCACGCGACGGGGTGCCCGAGGCGTTCGAGTGGGCGCAAAAGCATTACGACGTGATCGCGCGGTTCGGCCGCTATCCGCACCGCAACGCGATCCTGGGGCGCGCGTCGACACCCGAAGAGGTCGAGTTCCTGAAGCAACCGGGCTCACGCTTCTAGCGCCCGTCGTGCGCCGCGCGCTGCGCCCGCGATGCTGCGCTGCGAGCTTTTCATCCGCGATCGCGCGCGGCAGAATCCACGCAACGCCTTCGCGCCCAAAAGGCGCGAGCGGCGGGAGGGCACCGATGACCGTCGTCGCCCGCTTCGAGATCGAATACACCCAATACGTCGATCCTCTCGGCAGGGTGGTTCGCCCGCTGCCGGCGTTCGCGAAGAACGCGGCCGCGCTGGTGCCGGATTACCGCGCGATGGTGCTGATGCGCGCGCTCGACGCCAAGGCGATCGCGATGCAGCGCACCGGGCAGATCGGCACTTACGCCTCCACGCTCGGCAGGGAGGCGATCGACGCCGGGGTCGGGGCGGTGCTGGCGCGCGACGACGTGGTGCTGCCGAGCTATCGCGAAAGCGGCATCCTGTTTTTGCGCGGCGTCTCGCCGCACCGCGTGTTTATCTACTGGGGCGGCGACGAGCGCGGCAACGAGTTTGCCGAATCGCCGCGCGACTTTCCGTTCTGCGTGCCGATCGCGCTGCAGTTGCCGCA
>FWWM01000819.1_pt1 | contig 100998 bp, 82 predicted proteins | sample 2228351 | NCBI WGS metagenome assembly FWWM01 (sample SAMEA103939774, study PRJEB20133) | metagenome
ACAGCCGGTCAGGAGAAAGAGAAGGAGAAGCGCTGCGCAGACCCGACCGCCAGAACCGGCGTGACCCCAATGAATTGCGCTCTGACCCCGACCTCTCGCCCGGTCGGGGCGCGATGGCCCGCGCTCGTCAGAGCGGATGCGATGAATTGCGTCCCCGCCACTCACCCTGGCGGCCTCCTTCACAAGAACGACAGTTGAACGTCGACGGCCTCTTCAACGGGCCGCTCCTCTTTTCCCGGCAGATCGGAGGCGTAGGCGGCCACCTGTTCCAGGGCCGCTCTGAGGGGTAAACGATCCCCCGTGGCGGGTGCCCCAGACGTTGTTCTCTGTGGGCCGCCCGATCGGGTGGTAAGCGTGCAGGCCAAAGAGGAGGGAAATTTTGTGATTTCGATGGGTAGGTCTTGCTCGATATACCGTTCCATTTAGGTGTGCTCCCGAAGAAGGGTATCCCCCCTCCGATCGCCTCGTTTTCCATCTCTCTGGGTGAATTCGCTGTTCTAAGATACCCCATAAGGGGAGTCCAGGCAAGTTCTACTTTTTCCCACTTTTGTCCCCAACGGGATTGCTCACCTACCTGAGTAACGGCAGCAGCACCTTCAGCCGCTCTGGGTCATCCGCCAGCAGGGTCATCAGTTCCTTGCCCATGCTGACGCGGTAGGCCGGCTCGTCGCTGCGGGCGGCGGCGGCGGTCCGCACGCAGGCCGAGATCAGGTCGTTGGAGGCGCGGGCGGCCGTTAGCAGGCGGAGAAAGCCCATGTCCTGGGTAAAACGGGCCACCTCCGCCGTCGTGCAGGCATAGACGAACCCGTGGATGCGCGGCGGTTGGGGGGGCAGCATCGGCCAACAGGTCTCCCCTTGCAGATAGCCCACCACCACGGCGGTAAAGTGCGTGCGCATCACGTGGCGAAAGTGGGGGTTCTCCTCATAGATGGCCTCCTCGTTGGGCAGGTCTACCCCCCGGGCCACCACCGGCCGGCTGGGGTCAATCGGCTCGGTGCGAATCTCCTGCACCACGCCATAGATCTCCACCCCGGGCGCGGTGCTGGCGACGCGGACAAAGGAGCCGAACGGGGGGGCCTGGTAGAGGTCGTAGGCCTGCGCCTGAAACTCGCGAATGCTGACCGCAATCGTCTCACCGACTCGCTCGGGCATCTTGTTCCTCCATCCGGGCAATCCAGCGTTCGGGATGGGCAATCTCCTCCAGGGCAGGAAGGGCGGCCGGCCCCTCCCAGACCCGTTGCAGGAAGGCCGGCCCCCGCTGCCGGGCGACGACCTCGGCAAACTGCTCGCCCAGCCGATACTGCTCCAGTTTGAGGTCCAGTCCGGTCAGCCGGGCAAAGAAGCGCCGGGCCGCCGTCCGTTGGGCCTGCTGGGCGGCCACGCGGGCCTCGATCAGGTCGAAGGTGGGCAGGATGCGCCGGCCGACCCGCTTCATCACATAGTTGCTGTACCCCTCGATGAGGCACATCAACGCCTGCATCTGGTCAAAGAGTTCGCGCTGGTGGGGGGTCAGCGCCCAGAGGAGCCAGGACTCGCCCCGGCGAATCTGCTCCAGGAGGTCGGCCAGGCCGGCCGGGGTCAACCGTCGGGCCAACTGCTCCATCTCGGGCTCCAGATCGTCCAGGTAGGCCCGCAGCAGCCCGTTAAAGTGCTCGCGCAGCCAGGGGTGCGCCTCGAACTCAAAGGCGTGGGTGGTCTCGTGCAGGGCCACCCACATGGGAAAGTCGTTGCCGGGCAGACCCAACTGCTGCTGCAGCCCCCGGATGTTGGGGTCTACAAAGTAGAGTTGGCCGTCCTGGAGCGGCTCTCGCCCCAGCAGGGCCACGTCGTACTGCCCTAGAACCCGCTGGGCCAGGTAGCCGAGCATTACCCCGACCTGATGGCTCAGCAGCAGGCGCAGAGGATCGCCGAAAAAGAGGGTCAGGGGGTTAGGGCCGGAGGCGGTGCGCCCATAGATCGCTTCCAGTGGTTGCAGGACCTGGCGAAAGGCGTGGATGTTGGTCTCCAGCCACTGCCGCCGGTTGAGAACGCGGATGCGCAGGGCGGCAGGGGGCAGGTCAACGCCGGTCTCCCGGGCCACCTCCTGCACGCTCTGGGCGACCAGGGCGGCGTAGAACCGCTCCCGCTCCGGCGAAATGGTCCCTTCCTGGTAAAAGCGGCCGGCCACCGCCTGGACCCGCTCCCAGTCCAGCAGGCGTGGGGGCCCCTGTCGGGCAACCTCTTGCGCCCGCCGCCAGGTGTAGACCAGGCCGGCCACCATCCCCAGGCCAAACCCCCATCCGATCCAACGACTGCGTTTTCCCGCCATGCCATCCTCCACAGGTATCGCCCGGGCTCTTTTGCCCGGTGGCCCCATCATACCCGCATTGGGGGAGGTTGTCAACCGACCTTGACTTTTTCCCCCTTTTCTGCTAAACTGTCTATGACGCATTGCGTCATAGGAGCCTATCCGAAAATCTGTAGGACAATTCCAGCCTGTCTGGGCGGGTGGAGGATGACGATGAGCGAACCCACAGAGAAACCCCAAGAAGCGAAGGACTTTTTTGCCCTGACCGAGCGGATTCTGCTGGCCGGCATCGGCGCGGTGGCCCTGGCCCACGACGAGGTCGAGGCCTTTGTCCGACGGCTGGTCGAGCGGGGCGAACTGGCCCGCGACCAGGGACGCGACCTGCTCCAAAAGGTCCGTGAAAAGCGCGGCGGTCGTCTGGAAAAGGTCCGGGAGCACCTCCGGGAGCACCTCGACGAGGCCCTGGAACGGCTCGACCTCCCCCGTCGCAGCGACCTGGAGGCCCTTCAGACCCGTCTGGACCGCCTGACCGAGCAGGTCGAGAAGCTGCTGGCCCAGGAGTAGAAACGCCCCCTGGGGCAACGGTGCGGCCCTGGGGGGATCTCGCCCCGCCGGGGCAGGACTTGGCCGGGTATGCAGACGATTCGCCGCTATGCCAACCGCAAATACTACCACCTGGAAGGCCACCGCTACGTCAGCCTGGCCGAGATCGCCGCGCTGGTGCGTTCGGGGGAGGAGGTGCGCATCGTTCAGCACCCCGGCGGGGAGGAGATTACTGCCGAGGTGCTGGCCCAGATTGTCGCCCAGGAGCGGCCGGCCGGCCTGACCGCCTGGCTTTCCACCCTGATTCGCCTGGGGCGGACTCCGCCGGAGGAGCCTGCCCGTACCCTTCTGGCCCACCTGGGGTTGCCCTCGCAGGAGCAGTGGCGGCAGGTGGAGCAGCAGGTCGCCCGGTTGGAGGAACTGGTGCAGCGGCTCCTTGACGAACGGGAAAAGGGGATGCTATAATATCTCCGCCGAAGGTCGTGGTTGTGGGTTCAAGGAGCAGCCGATGCGCATGTCCCGTCTCTTTCCCCGTACCCTCTACCAGGCCCCCGCCGAGGCTACCACTCCGGGGCACCGCCTGCTTTTGCGGGCCGGCCTGCTCCGCCCGGCCGGCGCGGGCCTGTGGGCCTGGCTTCCCCTGGGCCGGCGCGTCCGCCGGCAGGTGCAACGACGGGTCCGGCGGACCCTGGCCGACCTGGGGGCACAGGAGATCGCCCTGCCCTCCCCGGCCCCGGCCCAGCCGTGGGAACAGGCGGCCCGAAAGCCCCTGGCCGGCGAGGTCGCCTTCTGGGACGGCGAGGGCCGGCCCCTGCGCCTGCCCCTGACGATGGAACCGGCCCTGCTGGCCCTGCTCCAGCCCGACCTGCGCTCCCATCGCCTCTTGCCCCTGCGCCTCTACCAGTTCCGCACGCGCTTTGACGATACGGGCACCGGGGCGACGCCCCTCTCCGCCCGTCAGACCGGCGTCCTGGAACTCTTTGACCTGCAACCCGACCGGGACGCCGCCGGCCGCGCCGAAGAGGCCCTCCTGGAGAGGTGGCGCGACTTGCTGACGCGCTGCGGCCTCTCCGTCCAGGCCGCCGAGACGACGGTGGGCCCCTTTGCCGGCCGGGCCCTGTTCGACCCCCGCGTCCCCGGGGAGAGGCCCATTGCCCACTGCCCGGCCTGTGCCTGCGCCGCCGACCTGGAGGTGGCCCGCCGGGCCAAAGAGTCGCCTCCACCGGAAGAAGCGCAACCCCTGGAGGAGATCGCCACCCCCGACTGTACCTCGATCGCCGATGTCGCCGCCTTTCTGGGCCTTCCCCAGAGCCGCACGGCCAAGGCCGTCTTTTTCGTCGCCGGCGACCGCTTTTTCTTTGTCGTCGTGCGGGGGGATATGGAGGTGAGCGAGGCGAAACTGACCCGCCTGGTGGGGGCGGAGCGGCTACGGCCGGCCCAGGAGGCCGCAATCCAGGCCCTGGGGGCCTCGCCCGGCTACGCCTCCCCCATCGGTATCCGCAAGGAGGCCCCCGAGATAGGGGTACGGCAGGTGCTGGTTGTCGTGGACGACCTCATTCCCCGCTCCCCCAACCTGGTAGCCGGGGCCAACCGGGAAGGCTTTCACCTGCGCAACGTCACCTATGGCCGCGATTACACAGCCGACCTGGTGGCCGACCTGGCGGCGGTGCAGGATGGCGACCCCTGTCCCCGCTGTGGCGAGGCCCTGGCGATTGTGCGCACGACCGTACTGGGGCGGCTCTGGCCGGCCGGCACCCACGAGGCCGAGGCCCTGGGGGTGGCCTTTCAGGACGCCGCCGGCGAAGCCCGCGTCCCCATCCTCCTCTGCGCCGACCTGGAACTAGACCGCATCGTGGCCGCCTGCGTGGAGGTGCACCACGATGGGCAGGGCCTCCGCTGGCCGGTCGCGCTGGCCCCTTTTGACCTCTACCTGATCGCCCTGGGGGGTGAGCCGGAGGTGCTGGAAGTGGCCGAAACCCTCTACCGGGAGTTGCAGGAGGCCGGCCTGGCCGTGCTCCTGGACGACCGCGATGAACGGGCCGGCGTCAAGTTCACCGACGCCGACCTGCTGGGCATCCCCCTGCGCGTGGCCGTCAGCCGGCGGACGCTCGAACAGCAGGGGGCCGAGGTCAAGCGGCGGGACCAACCCCGCCAGGCGGTTCGTACCATCCCCCTGAGCGAGGTCGTCTCCTGGGCCCTTCGGGAGCGGGCTGCCCTTTTGCCCGGTAAGGAGTGAGAAGGGAACGATTTGTCCATAGGCACCAGCCCTTTCGGAGGGCTTTTTCTCAGGAACACCGAGCCCTCTGAGCGAAAAGTTTCAGGAGGATGTGATGACTCGAGCACGTCTGGTCTGGCAGGAGGGTCTCCGCTTCGAGGCCGAGGTTCCGGGAGGGCATCGTCTGGTCCTGGACAGCCCCAAGGGCACGAACGCCGGCCCCAGCCCGATGGCCCTGGTGCTGGTGGCCCTGGCCGGTTGCACGGCGATGGATGTGATCTCGATTCTGCAAAAGATGCGCCAGCCGGTCACCGGGTTGGAGGTGGTCGTGGAGGCGGAGCGGGCCCCGGAGCATCCCAAGGTGTACACCGGTTATCAGGTGACCTACATCGTCCGGGGGGCCGGGGTGGAGCGGTCGGCCGTCGAGCGGGCTGTCTCCCTTTCGGAGGAAAAGTACTGCTCCGTGGGGGCGATGCTGGGCCAGGCCGCGCCGATTGAGAGCGCGATCGTCCTGGAGGAGTGAGCCGGGCCATGGGAAACAAGGAACCCTACCGGGTGACGGTCGAGTTGAGCGAGATCGAGCTGGCCCTGCTCTACCACACCGTCACCGGCGAGACTGGCGAGCATCGGCAGGTCTTTTGGGAGGAAGGTGGCCGGCGGGAGCCGCACTATTTCCATCCCCGCTGGTTGGAGAACAAGGTCTTTGGCCAGATCGCTCAGGAGCGGCCGGAGTGGCTGCCGGTGATGACCGAGACGGCCGGCAAACTGTCGTTGTGGAAATGAGCGGGGGCGCGGTTGCCCGCACCCCCGCAGGACCCTGCCTGTGGCGAGACCGGAGCGGCCTACTTGCCCTTGCCGTGTTTGGCCGGGCCCGGCGGCGTCCAGCCGCCGACCTTTTTCAACTGCCCCGGCGCATTGCCCTTTTTCCCCTGGGAAATGACCTGCCCCAACGAGGCGTGCGGCATGCCGGGGTGCAGGCCCAACTCCTGGCGGATTTCGCCCCAGCCGATTCCCTGAAGGCGCATCTCCAGGATCGTCTCCAGGGAGGTATCGGCCTCGACGGCGGTAAAGAGGGCCTTGGCGATCTGCCCAAAGCCGAGGTCCTGGGCGTGGAGGTCCAGAATCTCCTCCACCGTCCGGTCAAAGTACTTTGCCAGCAGGGTAGCGATGCGCACCGTGCCGGTGGGGTACTCCGTGCCGGTGACCAGGCCGGTAGAGGCCAGCGCGGCAGGGCCGGAGGGGGGCACCGGAAGCGAGATCGTCCGCCAGGGCACGGCCCCAGGGGATGAGGCCGGCCCGGCCGGGGCACCGTAGGCCGGAAGGACCGAAAGAACGATCGCTCCGAGGAGCAAAAGGACGGAACCGTGAACTTGCATCGTCGCACCTCCTACAGCGGTTCACCCGTTCTCCTGGGGCATTTTCCCCAGCAAGCGGGCCGATTTCTTCGCCTTTTGCCTACTACACCGTCGTTGGGTCGGCGGTGTTACAGGGGCAACGTAACGATTTACCGCCGGCGACGGTGCTTTTTATAGCCGGCAGCGGGTGAGGCTCCTGTGGACGAGGAACGCGACTGGGTCGAGCGGGCCGTTCAGGGGGATGCCGAGGCGATCGCTTCCCTTTACCGCCGCTACGCCCCGGCGATCTGGCGCTATCTCTACTACCGTCTGGGGGACCATGAGGCGGCCGACGACCTGACCTCGGAGGTGTTCCTGCGGGTGCTGCGCTCTCTGCCCCGATATCGGCAGCGGGGCCGGCCCTTTTCCGCTTGGCTTTACCGCATCGCCGGGGCCCGTCTGGTGGACCACTACCGCCGTCGCCGGCCGACGGTGCCCCTGGAGCCGGAGACGCGGGCCGGCCGGCGGGGGCCGGAGCAAGAAGCGGAACGGCGGCTGGCCGCTGAGGAGTTGCGCCAGGCGATGGGGCAGCTCAAGCCGGCCTACCAGCAGGTCCTTTTCCTCCGCTTTGTGGAGGGGGTGAGCCATGCCGAGGTCGCCCGCCTGTTGGAGCGGAGCGAGGGGGCGGTGCGGGTGTTGCAGTTTCGCGCCCTGAGAGCACTGCGGCAGATTTTGGAAAAAGGCGCCGCCGATGGCGGCGCTGACGGAGGATGACGACGATGAGACCGGGAAAAAAGGCCGCCCTCCTGGAGGTCTGCCTGCGTGAGATCGAGGCCGGCCGGGCTACGGAGGAGGAGTGCCGGGCCCGCCCCGACCTTCAGGCGGCCGGCCTGGTCCCCTTGCTGCGCCTGGCTCGTCGGATGGCCGCAGAACGACCCCCCGAACCGGCCCCGCGCTCGCTGGAGGCCGGCCTGGCCCGCCTCCAGGCCGCCATGCGCCGGCCGGCCCGATCCCCCCGCCTGCCCCGTTGGGCGGTGGGCCTGGCTGCCCTGCTGCTCTTCCTGGCCGTCCTCTTTTCCACCGCCGCAGTCGCCTCGGCGGGCAGCCTCCCCGGCGAGCCGCTCTACCCCCTCAAACGCTCCCTGGAGGACCTCCGCCTGACCCTGACCTACCGGCCGGCGGCTCGTTCGGCCTTGCTGCTGGACCTGGCCGGCCGGCGACTGGAGGAGATGGAGCAGGTCTGCTCCCCCTCCGGTTGTCCGCCGGACCTTCTGGCCGACCTGGGCGAGCAGACCGAGGAGGCGGCGACGGCGATTGAGGGGCTTCCGGAGGGGTCACGAGCGGACCTTTTGGAAAAGATGCTCGCCCTGACAGAGCGACAACAGGAGGTCCTGCGCCGGGTCCTGGAACGGGCTCCCGCCTCGGCCCGACCGGGCCTGGAGCGGGCGTTGGAGCGCTCGCGGCGGGGGCACGAGCGGGCCCGGCAGGCCCTGGAGAAGGAAAAGCCGCCGTCTACCCCCGGCCGGCCGGATACCCCCCCGCCCGCACGGGAACGCCCGACGAAAAAGCCCACCGCTACACCCAAGGAGAAGCGTCCCCCTGACAAGGCCCCCCGGCCCGACAAGACCGCCCGCCCGCACCCCACGCGCAAGCCCTGAGCCGGGCTGGAACAGGAGTGAACTTGTGGCTGCGCCGGTGGTTGATGACTGGCCCCACCGCACCGGACGGCCCGAAAAGGCCGCCCCACGGCTGCCGCATCGGTTGCACCCTCACCGGTGATTCCCCGTCAACTCTGGCCCCAAAAGGTATAGCCGGCGGACTTGGTTGCGAACCCAGAGGCGGGGCTGGCATCTCGTAGCCGGCGGGTTTGCCCGCCGGCGGACTTGCATTTTTCCCCCCAGGTGCTAAAATAGAACCGGTCAGGTTGAAGAAGTGGTTCTGACCCCGGCGGACTGATGGGCAGGCGTGAGAACCTATGGGGGTGGCGATGACCCGCATTCTTCTCGCTCTTTCCCAACCGGAAGCGCGAGAGTCCTGGCAGGAAGACCTCTTTCCCCGATTTGAGGTACTGGAAGGGGAAGGACATCTGGAGGAACCGTTCGACCTGATTCTCCTGGACCGCCCGATGCTGGAGCGGTTGCGGGAGCGGCTGGAGGCCCGGCGCGAGGCCGAGCGGCCGGCCCTGCTGCCGGTGCTCCTGCTCGTCTCCCAGGACGACCTGCCCGCTCTGGCTCCGCACTGGGGCCACGCCGTGGACGATTTCGTGCGGACCCCGCCCAACGAGGGCGAACTGCTCGCCCGCATCGAGATCCTCCTGCGGGTGCGACAGGCTTCGTTGGAGGGGCGGGCGGACCCCCCCCACTTGGAGGAGGAATACCGCCCCCTGCTACAGGCCATCCCCCTGCCGCTTGTCGCCCTGGACCGGCAACTGCGCATCCTCTTTTGCAACGATGCCTATGCCGACTTTGTCGGGCGGCCGCCTCGGTCCCTCCTGGGCCATTCCATCGATGTCCTGTTCCCCCACTTTAAACAAACCCGCTCCTACGCCGCATATCGCCGGGTGCTGGAGAGCGGCCGGCCCGAGCAGGTCAGGGGCCGGTTGAGAGACCGGGTCATACACGCCTGGGTTTCCCCGGCCCCCTGGGGGCTTTTGGCCGTTGCCGAGGACATCACCGCGCACGTGGTGGTGCGGGAGAGGTTAGAGGATACCCAAAGGTGCTACCAGGTCCTGGTCGAGTCGCCCTCGCTGGGGGTGGTCATCGTCCAGGAGATGCGCATCGTCTATGCGAACGAGACCTTTGCCCGCATCAGCGGGTACACGGTGGCGGAACTGCTGGCCCTTTCGCCGGAGGAGGTGGCCGCGCTGGTACACCCGGAGGACCGCGAGGCGGTCTGGGACCGCTGGCGCGCCCGTCTGGCCGGAGAGGAATCGTCGCCCGCCTATATCTTCCGTGTGGTGCGCAAAGACGGCGAAATGCGTCACCTGGCGATCTTTGCCAGCACGGTCGAGATGGGGGGCCAGCCGGCCGTCCAAGGGGCCGTCGTGGACATTACCCGGCAGGTGCAGTTGGAGGAGCGGTTGCGCCGCCACATCGCCCACCTGGAGGCGCTGCACCAGGTGGACCGGGCCGTCCTGGCGGCCCGGTCCACCGACGACCTGGTCCGGGCCGCCCTGGGCGCGGTGTGCCAGATCGTCTCCTGCGATGGGGCCGGGGTCGTTTTCCTGGAAGAAGAGGGGCGGATGGCCCGAGTGGTGGCCCTCGACAGCGATCTGCCTTTGAAACTCGGCACCATCCTTGCGACCGAGGGAACCGAGGAGGGCCTGGCCCTGCTGCGCAGCGGCCGGCCGCAGGTGCTGGAAGACCTGCAATCGCTCCCGGACCTGCCCCCTGCCCTGGAGGTGCTCCGGCAGGCCGGCGTCCGTACCTATGCCGCCTTTCCGCTGCTCTCGGAGGCGGACGATCTCGTCGGTGCCCTTGTCGTGGGCTTTCGGCAGCCGGCGGCCCTGGAGGAGGGGACGGTCCACCTGCTGGAGCAGGTGGCCCTGCAACTCTCGCTGGGCCTCCGCCAGGCCTGCCTGACCGACGCCCTGCGGCGGCGACTGCGCGAGCGCGTCGCCCTGCACGCCGTCGCCGACTTGGTGACCCGCGCCGCCGACCCGGACGACCTGATCGAACGGGCCACGCCGCTCATCGCCGAGGCGATGGGGGTGGACAACCTGGGGGTTATCCTCCTGGACGAGGCTGCCGGGGTGCTGCGGCCGCACCGGTCACACCTGTTGCGCCCCGGTGGGCGTGCGCTGAGCCTGCGCCTGGGGGAGGGGATCGTCGGACAGGTGGCCCAGAGCGGCCGGCCGCGCCGGGTCCCCGACGTGCACCAGGACCCCGACTATATCCCCGGCGACCCCCGGACCCGCTCCGAACTCTGCGTCCCGATGCGGACGGGGGAGCGCGTCCTGGGGGTGCTCAACACCGAAAGCACTGCACCGGCCGCCTACGATGAGGAGGACGAGCGTTTCCTGACGACGATCGCCGGGCAACTGGCCGGGGCCCTCGAGCGGATGCGCCTCTTTGAGGAGACCCGCCGGCTCAAAGAGTTCCACGAGAGCGTCGTCCGTAACCTGGCCGACGGAGTGCTCCTGTTCAACGAGGAGGGGTGCTGCACCTATGCCAATCCGGCGGCGGGGCACATCCTGGGCTGTGCCCCGGAGGACCTCGTCGGGCAGCCCTGGAGGGCCCTGATTCCCCCGGAGCAACTGCCGCTGGTCCCTGCCGGCGACCTTTGCCCCGGCGAGGAGCCGGCCCGCCACGAACTAGACCTGCGTTGCCCGGACGGCAGCGGCCGCACCGTTTTGGCCGGTCGCACACCCTACACGGAACAGGGGCGCGTGCTCGGCACGCTGGTCGTCTTTACCGACATTACCGAACGCCGCCGGGCAGAGGAGGCCCTGCGCGAGAGCAAGGCGCGCTATCACAGCCTCTTTGAGAACGTGCCGGTGGGGCTCTACCGGACCACGGCGGAGGGGCGCATCCTCGACGCCAACTCGGCCCTGCTGCGCATGCTCGGCTGCGGTGACCTCCGGGACCTTGCAAGAATCGCCGCCGCCGGCCTTTTCGTTCGTCCCGAGGACCGCGAGCGACAGCGCGCCCTGCTGGAGGCGCATGGAGAATTGCCCCCCTTTACCATGGCCTTGCGCCGCTGCGACGATACGGTCATCTGGGTGGAGGACAGGGCGCGGGCGGTGCGGGAGGGGCGCGGCCGCATCCTCTACTACGAGGGCAGCATGGTCGACATCACCCGGCGTCGGGAGGCAGAGGAGGCGGTCCGCCGGCAGGTGGCCTACCTGGAGTCGCTCAACCGGGTCATCGCCGAGGCGGCGGCTGCCTCCGGTCTGAAGGGCCTCCTGAACGCTGTAGTGGAGCAGGTGCTGCAGGCCCTGGAGGCGGAGGGCGGGGGCATCTGGGTAGGGAAGACGCAGTCGCTGCGCAACGTGCCGGCCTCGGTCGTCCGGTTCTGCGGCCGGCTGGCCCGGGAGGCCGGCCTGGACCTCCCCGGTCCGGTCATCGTGGAGGACACGGCGGGCGTGACCCCGGAGGAAGCGGTCTTTCCGATTGTGGAGAAACTGCGCCGGAGCGGAGTTGGTGCGCTCCTGACGGTTCCCGTGCTGGCCGAGAAGGAGCGGTTGGGGGGGGTGGCTGTGGTCTCGGCGGAACCGCGGGCCTGGTCGGCCGAGGCCGTTGCTTTCCTGGAGGGGGTGGGGAGGCAACTGGGCGGCGCGGTGCAACGACTGCGCCTGCTGGAGCGGGTCCAGGCGCAGGCCCGGCAGATGAAGCAGGTCATGGAGGCGGCTCCCGAGGGGATTCTGCTCCTGGACCGGGAGGGGCGGGTATTGCAGGCCAACCCGCCGGCCCAGGAGGCCCTGGCCCTGCTGGCCGGCTATGGGGAGGGAGGCGAGATCGTCCGTCTGGCCGACCGGCCCCTGGAGGACCTGCTGCAACCCGCGCCGCCGGGCCAACCCCACGAACTCCTTTGGAAGGAGCGCGCCTTTGAAGTGCTGAGCGAGGGGGTGCGGACCGGCCGCAAAGCGCTCGGTTGGGTCCTCCTCCTGCGCGATGTGACCGAGGAGCGCAAGGTCCAGGAGCGGGTGGAGCAACAGGGCCGCCTGGCCGCGATGGGCGAACTGGCCGCCGGGATCGCCCACGATTTCAACAACGTCCTCCAGGGCATCATCAGTTTCGCCGAACTGCTGCGCTTCCGCCGGGATATGCCGGCGGAGGCTGGAGGGCCGTTGGACCTGATCTGCCAGTTGGCCGAGCGGGCTGCCCACATGACCCGCCAGATACTGGACTTTAGCCGCCGCTCAATCGCCGAACGCCGGCCGTTGGACCTGGCCGCCTTTCTCCGAGATGCCGAGGTCCTGCTGCGGCGGACGCTGCCGGAGATGATCCGGGTCGTGCTCGAGATCGCACCGGGGCCGGCCTGGGTGCGGGCCAACGAGACCCAGTTGCAGCAGGTCCTCCTGAACCTGGTCACGAACGCCCGTGACGTTATGCCCCAAGGCGGGCGGCTGGAGGTTCGCCTGGTGCACCTGCACCTGGCCGAGGGGGAGCCGCCCCCCTGCCCGGAGATGCCGCCGGGACGCTGGCTGTGCCTCTCCGTCCACGACACGGGGACCGGCATCCCGCCGGAGGTGCTGCCGCACATCTTTGAGCCCTTCTTCACCACCAAGGACCGCTCCCGGGGGACGGGGCTGGGCCTGGCCCAGGTCCACGGCATCGTCAAGCAGCACGATGGGTACATTGATGTGGCCTCCCAGGTCGGACAGGGGACGACCTTTTTCATCTACCTGCCCCTGCTGGAGCAGGGGCAGGAGACGGCCCCAGTTGGAGAAACTGCCCCGGTCACGGAGGTCACGGAGATGGGCGGGCGGACGGTGCTCCTGGTCGAGGATGAGGAGGTCGTTCTGGAGGCGGTGCGGGCCGGCCTGGAGCGGATGGGCTGCCGGGTGCTGGCGGCCGGCAATGGCCGGGAGGCTCTGGCCCTGTACGACCGGCGTAGGGACGAGATGGACCTGGTGCTGACCGATATGGTCATGCCCGACATGGGCGGGCTGGAACTGGCCCAGGCCCTCTGGGAGCGGGACCGGGACCTGCCGGTGGTGGTGATGAGCGGCTACCCCTTGGAGGAAATGGCCCGCCAGGCCCTTTCCCAGGGGGTGCTCACATGGGTGCAAAAGCCGGTGGACCTGCGGCAGTTGGTGCAGGTCTTTCGGAAGGTGCTGGGGTCGGGGGGTTGCCCCTCTCCGCCGGATATGGTATGATGAACTTGAGACGGCCTCGGTATGCGGAGGAAAAAACCGATGGAGACGCGACTGCAGGCCCTCGTTCGGTTGTGTCAGCAGTACGGCATCAAGGCCCTGTACGCCTTTGGCAGCCGGGCTTGCCAGGCCCTGCGCTTCCTCACCGGGGCGGAGGACACGGTCCCGGTCGAGGGAGGGGACCTGGATGTCGGCGTCTGGCCGGCCGATCCCCTCTCCCTGGAGCAAAAGGTCGGGTTGACCCTGCAACTGGAGGACCTCTTTGGTGTCCCCCGTGTGGACCTGGTCTGTCTGAACGAGGCCGACCCCTTTCTGGCCGCCAACGTCATCCGCGGCGAGCGGCTCTACACCTTGGACAAGGACGACGCCGACGAATACGAACTCTACATCCTGCGCCGGGCCGGGGACCTGGCCCCCTGGGAGCGGGAGCGGCTTGCCGCCATTTTGGGGTGCTGACAATGCTACCCGGTAAGGTTTCCCAACGAATCGTCGGCGACCGGCTGGTCTGGATCGAACGGATGCTGGCCGAGATTCGGGCGTTGCCCCTGGAATCGCAAGAGACCTTTTTCAGCGACTCGCGCAATATCTGGGCGGCCGAGTCCTGTCTGCGTCGAGCGTTGGAGGCGTTGTTCGACCTGGGCCGGCACCTCCTCGCCAAGGGGCTGGGAGCGGGGGTCACAGAGTACAAGGAGATCGCCACCACCCTGCGTGACCGGGGGATCCTCCCGGAGCGGGAGGCGGACTTGATGCGCAAGATGGCCGGCTACCGCAATCGACTGGTGCACTTTTACCGCGCCATCCGCGAGGATGAGGTATACGAGATCTGTACCCGTTACCTGGGGGAGGTGGCAGAGGTCGCCGACGCCCTGCGGGCCTGGCTGAAGGCCCACCCGGAAAGGATAGAAGGCTCACTTTAGAGCCTAGCCATAGTACACGGCAAGTTCGTACCGAGTACCCATTGATGAATCAGTAGAAAAACTTTTTTGAACGGTCAACGCGGAACGTTCTGACGTTCAACTGTAGTTAGGGCGGGTTTTCGGATACTTGGGCCTGGGGGACGGTCTCAGATTAACCGCTCCCGCACTTTGGCGCTGATATAATCCATACTCCAGACCATCACCACGATTGCCCAGATGGCCGTCCCTGCGGCGGCGTACTGGTTCAGGTCCACCCAGATGCGGAACTGCTGTCCGATGCCGCCACCCCCGACAAAGCCGATGACGGTGGACATGCGGATGTTGATGTCCCACTGGTAGAGGATGTAGGCCAGGAAGCGCGGCGCAATCTGGGGGATAATGGCATAGACCAGCGTCTGCAAGCGGTTGGCCCCGGTGGCGGTGACCGCCTCGACCGGTCCGGGGTCAATCTCCTCGATCGCCTCGGAGAAGAGTTTGCCCAGGTTGGGGATGTTGTTCAAAGCCAGGGCCAGGACGCCGGCCGAGGGGCCCAGCCCCACCCAGGCGGCGCAGATGACCGCCAGAATCATCGGTTCGATCGATCGCCACAGGTTAAGGAGGGTGCGAGAGGCGAAATAGATGGCCTGGCCGACCGGATGTCGCCCCATGATGTTGCGGGCGGCCAGGAAGCTCAGGGGAATGGCCACAAAGGAGCCCAGCGTCGTGGCGATCAGGGCCATCAGCAGGGTGACGCCGGAGAGGTCCAGGGTGGTGCGCAGCGCCTCGCTGGGCCGGGGGCCGCCGATGATCCGTTTCCAGACGACCTCGACACCGCCGGCCGTGGGGTTCTCGGCGGAGACCTGTAACAGGTCATGCACCCTGGTCTCCAGGGTAAAGCTGCCCAGGTCGTCGGTGCGGCAACAGTCCTTCTGGATGCGCAGGTAACGTCCGTCCGGCAGGAGCCAGCGCACCGAGACGTCGGTGTTTGGCGGCAGTTCATAGCCGCTGATCCTCAGAGGGTCGCCGGGGGCGGCGCAGGAAAGGGAGAGGGTGACGCGGGGGCCGCGGAGCAGGGGCGGGCTCGGCTCGGCCGAACCGCAGGGAACCGGGAGCAGGGCGACGACCGATTCCTCGACAAAGGGGCGGTCCACCAGGTCGGGGATAAAGAACTCTTTTGCGATTCTGGCCCCCTCATCGGCATCGGTGGCCAGGATGGGCAGGTTGACCTGGGCGACGCCCCAGGACCAGACAAAGAGCGCGCCCAGGCCGATCACGACCACCGCCGGGACGAGATAGCGGCGGAACCAGTTGCGCGGTTCTATGGTCGGGGCACCGACGACGATGCGCTGGCGCAAGAAGGCGCTGACATAGTCGAGCACTGCCACCACCAGCACGATGGCAATGATCGCCGTGGCCATCGCGCTGTACGCGCCCAGGCGAATCCACTGGATGACCAGAAAGCCCAGGCCGGCGTCGCAGATCAGGCCGATGACCGTGGCCATGCGCACGTTGATGTCCCAGCGGAAGAGGGTGAACGACATGAAGGAGGGCAGGAACTGCGGCAGGACGGCATAGACGACCACCTGCGCCCAGTTCGCCCCGGTGGAGCGCACCGCCTCGATCGGGCCGGGGTCAATCGCCTCGATCGCCTCCGAGTAGAGTTTGCCCAGGGCGGCGACCGAGTGGACCAAGAGGGCCAGCGTGCCGGCAAAGGCATTGGCTCCTACCCAAACGACAAAGATGATCGCCCACATCAGCGTCTCAATGGAACGGATAATGTTCAGGCTCGTGCGCACGACGTAGTAGAGGCCCCGGGTGACCGGGTGCCCCCACATCAGGTTGCGGGCGGCCAGCAGGCTCAGGGGGACGGCAAAGATGACCGCCATCACCGTGGCGATAAAGGCCAGGGCGATCGTTTCGCCGATCTTGTCCAGGACCAGGTCCAGCGTCTGGGTCGGCTGGAGGGAGCCGTAGGGCCGGTGCTGCTCGGCAAAGACGCGGTGGGTCTGCGTCTCCCCCGGGCCGGGCAAACGGTCCAGGGGCACGGCCGTGGTGGGGACGGTTAGGGGGACCTGGAAGCGTCCCTCCGCATCGGTGACGAAGGTGAGCGGTTGCCCATCCTTGATCACCAGTTGCTCGTCCCCGATAGGGTTTTCCCAGATCAGTTCGCCTTCCAGGTTGGGAAAAAAGCCCTCGCCGGTCAGGAGAATCTCCTCGCCCATCGCTGCGCAGGCGACGTTCAGGGTGAGGCGGGGTTGCTCCGAGGCCGGCCGGCTGGGTTCCGGCAGTGGCTCGATGCAGGGGACTTGGATGGGGAGGTAACCGGTCAGGTCCTCGGTGGGATATTCGAGAAAATCAGGATGCAGGAGGGCCCGCACGATCGGCTGCATCCGTGGCCAGCCGGTCACCGTTTTGCTCAGGTCCAACTCGGTGGCCCGGAGGCCCAGGGCATAGACGATCAGGGCGGCGAGCAAAAAGGGCGCGGTGGTGCCGGAAGGGCGGCCCTGGGCGGTGCGAAAGGCAGCCCAGACCCCCCAGAGCCAGACTGCCGCCAGGGGAGCAAAGAGAAGCGGCATCCGCTGCCAGAGGACCAGGCCGGCCATTGCCAGCACCGTCACCAAAAGCCCGATTCCCCGTCCCCGTTCCCCCTGCCACCATTGCCCCGACCCAGGGAGGAGCAGGGAAAAGAGCCCGCTCAGCCAGGGAGATCGGGAGGGACGTTCCGGCGTCGGTTCCATTGGCTATGTCCCTACGCGGCCATGTTGCTGCCGACGGTGACCATCTCGGCCTCTTCTCCGTAGACCTCCTTGAACCGTTCGCGGGTCAATTCACCGGGGTGCCCCTCAAAGACCAGCTCGCCGTCCTTCAGGCCGATCACGCGGGTGCCGTAGCGGTGAACCAGGTCCAAAAAGTGCAGGCTGCAGAGGACCATGATGCCGTCCTCCCGGTTGAGTCGTTCCAGGTACTGGAGGATCGAGTGGGCCAGCACCGGGTCCAGGCTGGCCACCGGCTCATCGGCCAGAAGCAGTTTCGGCTCCTGCATCAGGGCGCGGGCGATTCCCACCCGCTGCTGCTGGCCCCCGGAGAGTTGGTCGGCCCGATTGTGGGCCTTTTCGGGAATGCCTACCCGCTCCAGGGCGGCCAGCGCTCGACGGTGGTCCGCCGGGGAAAAGATGTGCAGCAGGCTCAGCCAGGGGTTGGCGTAGCCCAGCCGGCCGGAGAGCACGTTGGTCAGCACCGAGGAGCGTTTGACCAGGTTGAACTGCTGAAAGATCATCCCGATCTGCCGGCGAATCCGGCGCAGTTCCTCCCCTTTGGCCGCAGTGATGTTGATGCCGTTCCAGATGACCTGCCCATCGGTCGGCTCGATCAGCCGGTTGATGCAGCGCAGCAGCGTGGATTTTCCCGACCCGGAGAGGCCGATGATGGCCAGAAACTCGCGCTCCTGAACGGTGAAACTGACATGCTTCAGGGCGACGGTGCCGTCGGGAAAGACCTTGGTCAGGTTCCGCACCTCCAACATCGCCGTGTCCTCCGTCGCTTGTGGGGCCGGGGGAGTGGCCCCTTTTCGGAACGCCCACCGGAAGGCGTTCCGGAGGTGGGGGTGGCCGACGCCGGCCACCCCCACGCAAAGGCCGTTGCTACTTGGCCAGTTCCTCGATGTCCATGCCGGCCGCGCTCAGGTCCGCCCGGAAGGCATCGTAGAACGAGTCGTCGGCTTTTTCCAGCCCTTCGATCGAATAGACCGTGTCCAGGGCCTCCTTGCCCTCGTCGCTGGCGGCGATCTCCAGGAGCGCGTTGACGATCTTGTCCCGCATATCCTGGGGAAAGTCCTTGATGAAGGAGACGTTGTCGTTGGGAATGTCCGCGGTGGTCGCCAGGACGACGACCTTCTCCTTCACGTCAGGATAGTCCTTCTCGATCGAACTGCGGGCGTCCGAGTAGGTCGCGCCGGCGTCGCAGTCGCCGTTATAGACGGCCGTGACGACGTTGTTGTGCGAACCGGCCTCCACCGTCTTGGCAAAGTCGGTGTCGGGGTCAATCCCGTTGGCCTTGAGCATGATGCGGGGGATGATATAACCCGAGGTCGAGTTGGGGTCCACCCAGCACATCGTCTTGCCCTTGAGGTCCTGGAGGCTCTGGATGCCGCTGTCGGCCCGGACGATGATCTGGCCCTTGTAGGAGTTCGAGCCAAAGCGGACCGTCACCAGGGCCACGTCCACGCCGTACTTTTCGTTGGCCAGGACGTAATTGAAGGTGTTGAGCCAGCCGATGTGGGCCTTGCCGGTGCCCATCGCCTCGCGGACGGCGGCGAAATTCGTTCCCACGTTGGCTTGGACGACCAGGCCGGTCTTGTCGCTGATCATCTGGGCGATCTTTTCCCCACCGGCGACAATCTCCTCGGTGTCACCCGAGGGGACGAACGACATGATGATCGGGTTTTCGGCGGTGCCCAGGTCCGGGCTGGGGCCGCAGGCCACCAGCAACGGCAGCACCATCGCCATCAATAGTGTGAGAACGACCAGTTTGCTTTTCATCTCGGTTTTCCTCCTGGAAAAACTTTATCGGACAACGACCGGAGAACGTTTCCGCGACCACCCCCTTTCTAGGCCCGGATTCCGGCCAGTACTTTGCTGGCCGCGCTGTACGGGTCCAATTCACGCTGGCAGATTCGGGCGATCAGTTCGGCCTGTCGTTCGGGGGCCAGGATGCGCTCCCGAACAACCCGCATCGCCTCGTAACGGAGGGCCTCTTCGAGTTCCTGCTCGGCCTGCCGCCGGCAAAACTCCTCCAGGCGTCCTCCGCTGTTCAAAAAGGCCCAGTGGGCCTCGATCTGGCCGGCCAGGTCGTTCATCCCTTCGCCCCGGGTCGCCACCGTCCGCAACACCGGCGGTTGCCAGGCGGCATCCTTGGGGCCCAGGTCGAGCATCGCCCGCAATTGGGCCACCCGGCGGTCCGCGCCGGGCAGGTCGGCCTTGTTCACGACCAGGATGTCGGCGATCTCCAGGATGCCGGCCTTGATCGCCTGGATGTCATCCCCCAGGCCGGGCACCTCGACCACGATGGTGGTGTGGGCGGCCCCGGCCACTTCGACCTCGGACTGGCCGGCCCCCACCGTCTCGATCAGCACCAGGGAAAAACCGGCCGCGTCGAGCAGTTTGACCACATCGGAGGTGGCCCGCGCCAGGCCCCCCAGGTGCCCCCGCGAGGCCATGCTGCGGATAAAGATGCCCTCGTCGCCGGCCAGGTCCTGCATGCGGATGCGGTCCCCCAGAAGGGCCCCGCCGGTAAAGGGGGAGGAGGGGTCCACGGCGACGATGCCGACCGTTCTCTCCCGCCGGCGAAACTCGCGGGCCAGCGCGTTCACCAGGGTGCTCTTGCCCGAGCCCGGAGAGCCGGTTATGCCGACCAGGTGGGCCCGCCCCGTGTGCGGGTAGACCCGCCGCAGAATTACCCGGCCGCCCAGATCGCCCGATTCGACCAGGGTAATGGCCCGGGCCAGGGCCCGTCGGTCTCCGTCAAGCAGGCGCTCTACCAGGTCCATCGGCGCAGGTCTTTCCTCCCGGTGCTAGGCACCGCCCTGTACGTGCTGGCGGATGAACTGGATAATCTCCGCTGTCGGTGTCCCCGGCCCATAGATGGCGGCGATGCCGGCCTGCTTGAGCGGCTCGACATCCTCGTCGGGGATGATGCCGCCGGCGACGACCAGGATGTCCTCCGCCCCGCGCCGGCGCAGCAGTTCGGTCACCCGGGGGAGCAGGGCCATATGGGCCCCGGAGAGGATCGAGAGGCCGATCACGTCCACATCCTCCTGCAGTGCGGCCTCGACGATCATCTCGGGCGTCTGCTGCAGGCCGGTGTAAATGACCTCCATGCCGGCATCCCGCAGGGCCCGGGCGACGACCTTGGCCCCCCGGTCGTGCCCATCGAGGCCGGGCTTGGCGATCAGCACGCGAATCTTGCTCTCCATCAGGCGCGTCCTCCTTTTCTCCAAACCTTCAGGACCGGCGACCGCCTTCATTATACTCCAACCCGCCCGGATGCGCAACCGGGCCGGCGACAACGGCCCCTGACTTTTCAGCGCGTCCTATTTCCCCATTGCCGGCCGCAGCACCGCCACCAGGTTCAGGTCCCCCCGCCGCCCGCCGACCGGGAAGGTTTTTTGCAGCGTCAGACCGGCCACCCGGGCCAGCCGCCCCAGTTCCTCCCGGTCAATCAGGTGGCAGTAGCGCAGGCCGCGCCCACCGCGCCGCCATTCGAGCAAATAGTCGCCCGTCTCCAGGTCCTCCTCGGCGATGCCCACCTCGTTCCAGGGGGCGATTCGCTCCCGCAGGCGCGGGCTGGTCAGGAACTGCCAAGTGGAGAGGATCAGCCGGCCGGCCGGCTCCAGAAGGGCAGCGATCTCTTGCAGGAGGCGCGCCCGCAGGTCGAAGGAGGGGATGTGGTGGAGAAGGGCCACGACCACGGCGCAGTCAAAGGTGGACAGGGGAAGGTGGTCGCCCCAGCCGCGCTGGGTGACGTCGAGAAGGTGAAACGAGGTCGTAATCCGGCGCAGGGGGCCGGCGGCCTGGCGGGCCTGTTCCAGCATGGCGGCCGTCGCATCCACCCCGACATAGTGCGTGCCCGGCCGTTCCTCTTCCAGGAGGAGGGCCAGCCGGCCGTTGCCACAGCCGACGTCCAGCACCCTGGCCTGAGGGGGGATTGCGGGAATGATGGATGCGAGCAGTGGGTCGGAGGCCGGCCGGCTGCGGGAAAAGGGGCCGGCAAAGGCGGCATAGAACTGACGGTTCAGTAGCAGCAGTCTGGCGACCGTTTTTTCGTTCACGGGAACGATTATAGCGAAAGCGGGCCGCGAACGCAACTCGGCCGTACCACCACGACCGGGGACCCCCAACGCTCCCCCGGCGGTGGGGGAGAACCCTGCCCTGCTTTGACACAGGCCGCCTCTGCGGGTATACTGCGGATAGTTCTGGTGGGCAAACCGCCGCGATGGCGCATGGCCCCGTCGAGGTTCAGGATGAACCGGGCCCACGATCGCTCCTGGTGGGCAACCCACGTCCGCCCCTTTGACCTGGAGCGGTACCGCGAGCATCTGGTGGCGATTCTGGAGGAGGTGCGTGAGGTTTCCCGCCTGACGCCGGAGGGCCTTTCCCGCATCCTCCGCCGCCACGCCCTGCCCGACGGCACCATTTTCTCCAAAAGCCAGCTCCTGCGGGGCTATCGCCAACTCTGCCGGCAGGAGGGCCGCCCCCTCGACCGGGAACTCGTCCGCCGGCTCCAGATCAAGCCCACGCGCACCCTCTCCGGCGTGGCCCCGGTGGCGGTGATGACCCGGCCCTATCCATGTCCGGGAGAGTGCCTCTTTTGCCCAACGGTGGAGGGCATGCCCACCAGTTACCTCCCCGGCGAGCCCAGCGCACAGCGCGCCGCCGACCACAACTTTGACCCCCTTGCCCAGACCGCCGCCCGCATCGCCGCCCTCCGACGGACGGGACACAGCGTGGACAAGATCGAACTGATCGTCCAGGGGGGCAGTTGGTCGGCCTACCCGGAGGCGTACCAGGAGTGGTTTGTGCGCCGTTGCCTGGAGGCGATGAACGGGACGGAGGCGGCCTCGCTGGAAGAGGCCCAGCAGCGCAACGAGGAAGCGCGATATCGGAACGTCGGTCTGTCGGTGGAGACGCGGCCCGATCTGGTCACGGTGGAGGAGGTGTGGCGGTTGCGCCGGCTGGGGGTGACCAAGGTGCAACTGGGCTTGCAGAGCCTGGACGACGAGGTGCTTTCGCGCAACCGGCGCGGCCACACCGTCGCCGAGAGCCGCCGGGCGATGCGCTTGCTGCGGCTGGCCGGCCTCAAGGTCGTCGTCCACTGGATGCCCAACCTGTTGGGGGCGACGCCGGAGGGCGACCGGGCCGATTTTCTCCGTCTCTGGCAGGACCCGGCCCTGCGCCCGGACGAACTCAAGATCTACCCCACGGCTCTTCTCCCGAACACGGGCCTCTACCGGGAGTGGCAGAGGGGCGCCTATCGGCCCTACGATGAGGAAACGTTGGTACACCTTCTGGCCGAGTGCAAGACCCTCGTCCCGCCCTACTGCCGGATCAATCGGCTGATGCGCGACATCTCTACCGAGTGGATCGTGGCCGGGGTGAAAAAGCCCAATCTGCGCCAGGAGGTGCAGCGGTATATGGCCCGCATGGGGTTCGCCTGCCGCTGCATTCGCTGCCGTGAGGTGCGCGCTGCGGGGATTGACCCGGCCGAGTTGCGTCTGAAAACGGTCTCGTACCCGACCGATGCGACCGAGGAGCGGTTTCTGCAGTACGTCACCCCGGAGGGGGCACTGGCCGGCTTTTTGCGCCTTTCCCTGCCCCAGGAAGAGCCGCCGCTTGAGGAACTGCGGGGGTGTGCGCTGGTTCGGGAGATGCGCGTCTACGGGCCCGCGCTCGACCTGGAGGCGCGGCAGGATGGCGCGCCTCAGCACGCCGGCCTGGGGGGGCGACTTTTGGAGGAGGCGGGGCGGCAGGCCGGCCTGGCCGGCTACCGCCGGCTGGCCGTCATCGCCGCCGTGGGCACGCGGCCCTACTACCGCAGGCACGGCTTTGAACGGGAGGGGACCTATATGGTGCGGCCTCTGACCTGGTCAACAGATTCCACTACCCCCCCACGCCCACACCAGCGTGCCCGGCGCGCTCCCCTCGAGCCGCCTGAATCAGGTCCTGCTTGAGCGACCAGAGCCGCTCCGTCAGAGAGACGTGATAGATGTGTGGGTTCACCAGCCGCTTGACCCCGGGGTCCAGCCGCTCCAGGTCGGCCTGACGCCGCCGGCGAATCTCCTCCAGGGGCGGAAAATCATAGACTACCCTGCCCTCCACCACGATATCCTCCAGCAGTGGCTCGATTGCCGAGATCTCTTTGCGCTCAAGGGTGCGATAGATTCCCGGTTGGGTCGGGTGGTGCAGGACGAGCCGCTCCATCTGGCGGGGGTCCTCGTCGTCCAGGCTGAGCAGGTCGGCCGTGGCCTTGCCCCGGCTGTCATAGACGCGCCAGACGTGCTTGTGGCCGGGGTTGATCGTCTTGGCCGGCGTCTCGGAGATCTTGATCGCCGGCCGCCACTGTCCTTTCTCATAAACCGCCACCAGTTTATAGACCCCACCCAGGGCCGACTCGCCGGCCGAGGTGATCAGGCGTGTGCCCACCCCATAGACCAGCCGGTTGATCAGGCGGTCGGGGTCCACGCCGTACCGCTCGGCCTCTCGTTCGATCTGGGTGACGATCTGCCAGATGACCAGTTCGTCCAGTTCGTTCGAGAGGACCATGATCGTATCGGCAAAACCGGCGTCGTCGAGCATGCGGGCGGCCCGGATGCTGAGATGGGCCAGGTCGCCCGAGTCCAGGCGAATCCCCACCGGCCGGTGCCCCTTCCGGCGCAGTTCCTCAAAGACGCGGATGGCGTTGGGTAGGCCGCTCTCCAGGGTGTCAATCGTGTCCACCAGGAGGAGGCAGTCGTCGGGATAGACCTCGGCGTAGGCGCGAAAGGCATCCAATTCACTGCCGCCCATGGCGATAAAGACCTGCACCATGCTGTGGGCGTGGGTGCCCTTGGGCGGGTAGCCCAGGACATGGGAGATGCCGACGTTGGAACTCAGGTCCGCGCCGCCGATGAGCGCGGCCCGGGTCCCGGCATTGGCCCCTTTGCCCTGGGCCCGGCGCAGGCCAAACTCCAGCAAGGGCCGCTCCCGTCCGCTCTCGTGGATACGGGCGGCCTTGGTGGCGACCAGCGTGGGGTAGTTCAGGTGGTTGAGCAGGGAGGTCTCTAGAATCTGGGCGGTCGCCAGGGGGCCCTGGACGACGGTCAGGGGGACGTTGGGGTGAACGACGCGGCCCTCGGGGATGGCCCGGAGGGTGATGTCGTCGAAGGCGGGGTGCTCCCGCAACCAGGCCAGGAAATCCTCTCCAAAGAGCGGCTGGCCGGTGCGGCCGGTCTGCTGCCGCAGGCAGTCCAGTTCCCGCTCTCCAAAGCGGGCCTCCTGCATCCAGTCCACCAGCCACTCCAAGCCGGCGTTGATGCAATAGCCGGCCCGATGGGGACCATAGTCGGGGTAACTGCGGAAAAAGTGGTCGAACTGGGCCCATGTTTGGTGAATGCCCATGCGGTAGTAGAGTTGGGCCATGGTCAGTTGGTACTCGTCGGTCAGCAAGATGCCCTCGGCCAGGGCGCGTTCGGCGGTCTTCATGGTATGTCTCCTCTGCCGGCGGGGACACCGGCCGGCACAAGCAACTTGGTGTTTTTTCTACACTAACAGTATACACCAAAACACCGCCTTGTCAAGGTTGCACCCCTCTGGCAGGTACGGTATAATAGACCCACAAGCGGCGTATGCCGGGAGGACAAGACCGATGCTCAAGTTGTTCAAAAAATTGACCGGGGACCCCACCACCCGGGTTCTGGAAAAGGTCCAGCCGCTGCTGGAGCAGATCAACGCCCTGGAGCCCCAGGTGCAGGCCCTCTCCGAGGCGCAGATGCGCGCCCGCACCGCCGAGTTCCGTCGCCGGATCGCTGACGAGACCGCTGCTGCCCGTCAGGCCTTGGCCGAAAAGCGGGCCGAACTCGATGCCGAGACCGATCCGGACCGGCGGCTGGCCCTGCGGGAGGAGTGGAAAGAACGCCGCCGGGCCCTCTTTGAAGCCGAGCAGCAGATTCTCGACGAGATTCTGCCGGAAGCCTTTGCCCTGGTGCGCGAGGCCGCCGTCCGCACGATCGGCCAGCGCCACTATGACGTGCAATTGATCGGTGGTATCGTCCTGCACCGGGGAATGATCGCCGAGATGAAGACCGGCGAGGGCAAAACCCTCGCCGCCACCCTGCCGCTCTACCTGAACGCCCTGGTCGGACGGGGGGCCCACCTGGTCACCGTCAACGATTATCTGGCCCGCCGTGACTGCGGCTGGATGGGGCAGATCTTTTACCGCCTGGGCCTCTCCACGGCGGTCATTATCCCCGATTTCTCCGGCCTCTACGACCCTGCCTATACCGACGAGTCGGTCCCCGGCCGCGATGAACGGTTGATGCACCTGCGCCCCTGTACCCGCCAGGAGGCCTATCGGGCCGACATTACCTACGGCACGAACAACGAGTTCGGCTTTGACTATCTGCGCGACCACATGGCCTACAACCTACACGATGTCGTTCAGCAGGAACTCTACTATGCCATCATTGACGAGGTGGACAATATCCTCATTGACGAGGCCCGTACCCCGCTGATCATCTCTGCGCCGGATACCGAGTCGTACCAGCACTACCTCCGCTTTGCCCGCCTGGTGCACAACCTTTCCCCCGGCGACTATGAGATTGACGAGAAGGAGCGCGTGGTTACCCTGACCGAGTCGGGGGTGGACCGGGTGGAGCGGCAACTGGGGATTGACCACAGCCGGGGGGAGAGCCTCTACGACGAGCAGCACGCCGAGTTGACCTTTTTCCTGGAAGCCGCGCTCAAGGCCCGCCTCCTCTTTGAGAAAAATGTGGACTATATCATCCAGGACGGCCAGGTGGTGATTGTGGACGAGTTCACCGGCCGGCTGATGCCCGGCCGGCGCTGGAGCGACGGCATCCACGAGGCGGTCGAGGCCAAGGAAAAGGTCATCTACGGCGAGCCGGTGGAGGTGCAACGGGAGAGCAAGACCTACGCCACGATCACCTTCCAGAACCTCTTTCGCCTCTATCAGAAACTGGCCGGTATGACCGGAACGGCAGCCACCGAGCAGGAGGAGTTTTTCAAAATCTATGGGCTGGAGGTTGCGGTCATTCCGACGAACAGGCCGGTCATCCGGGAGGATTACCCGGACCAGATCTATGCCCGCGAGAAGGCCAAGTATGACGCCGTCGTGCGCGAGATTGCCGAGCGGCACCAGCAGGGACAGCCGGTGCTGGTCGGCACGACCTCGGTGGAAAAGTCCGAGTACCTGAGCCGGCTGTTGAAAAAGGCCCGCATTCCCCACCAGGTGCTCAACGCCAAGCGCCACGCCGAGGAGGCGGTGGTGGTGGCACGGGCCGGCGAGGAGGGAGCGGTGACGATCGCCACCAACATGGCCGGCCGCGGTGTGGACATTATCCTGGGCGGCGACCCGGCCCACCGGTCCGACCGGCAGTTGCGTCCCTTTGTGCTTACGCCGGCCTTTTTCCAGACCGTGATCCAGATTCCCCCGGTGGCCTATCGGCGAGGGGAGGCGGTGGCCCAGATGCGAAAAGACCTCCCCCAGGCCCTGCTGGAACGACTGGGGAAGCGGGGGGAGGCGGAGGAGTACCTGAACGGCCTGGCCGCCTGGGTCGGACAGGCCGTGGAAGCGTATCACCAGGCCCGTTCTCGCCTGGGCCAGTTGAACAACCGCCTCCGGCCCCTCCTGCAGGAGCGCTTGCTGGCCCGCCTGGAGGAGGAGCCGGATGGGGCCGGCCTGGAAGGGATCGTTCGGGAGTTGGCCGGCCACATCGTCGCCGGAAGGGTCGGCCCCGAGATTCTCCTGGCCTGGGCCCGGGCCGGGGGACTTGCCCACCAGTTTGTCGAAGAGGCCCAGGTGGACTATCAGTACCTCCTGGAGGTCCAGAAAGGGCGCCTCCAGGCGGTCGCCGAGCGGTTGCTCACCGATTATCAGAGCGACATCACCCTGCTCATCCGTCTCGTGCTGGGTGGGCAGCGCGAGCGGGCGGAGGCGTTGGTCGCCGGGCGGCCGGCCCTGCCGGCCTTCTTTATCGAGGAACTGGAGGCGGCCTATCGGGACTGGGAGCGGGAGAACGAAAGAATCAAGCAACTCGGCGGCCTGCACGTCATCGGCACCGAGCGCCACGAGGCCCGCCGCATTGACAACCAGTTGCGCGGCCGTTCCGGCCGGCAGGGCGACTCCGGCTCCTCCCGCTTTTACGTCTCGACCGAGGACGACCTGATTCGCCGCTTCGGCCCCGGCGCCGACCGCATGCGCGCCCTCCTGGAGCGGTTCAACCCCGATGACGAGACCCCCATCGAGGCCCGCGTCATCACCCGTATGATTGACCAGGCCCAGACCTCGATCGAGGGCCACCACTTTGACATCCGCAAGCACCTGGTCGAGTACGACGACGTCCTCAACCGCCAGCGCGAGGTCATCTATGCCGAGCGGTGGCGCATCCTGAGCACGGAGAATGTGCAGGGGTTGGTCCTCTCCCGCCTCTACGAGGAGATTGCCGACCGGGTGGAGGAGGCCTTTGCGTCGCTGGAATCGCTCAAGCCCTACGAGCGGGATGAGGAGGCGGTCGCGGAGGTGTTGGGGACCCTGCTGGAGGGGATTCAGCGGGGCCGGCAGAGCCGTGAGGGCAGCCGCCGGCCGCTCTTTCCGATTCTGGGGCAGATCCTGGTGGAGCAGTTCCGCCAGGACCCGCTCCTCTGGGCCTATGAGCAACTGCAGGCCATCCAGCAGCAGCGGTTGGCCGCTTCCGGCGACGGCGGCCGGCCGGCGGAGGCAGTGGTCGCTGAGGAGGATGCCGCCGGAGTGGCAGAGACGCCTGTGGGGGCCATCGCGGAACCGCTGCCCGCCCAGGCAGGGGAGGGTGACGAGTCTGGGGGAGACGGCACCGCGGCCGCCCTCCAGGAGAGGTTGAAAGAAGCAGCCGCGGCGTTCCGGGAACTGGGCCGGCCGGAGGAGGCGGCCACGCTGGACCAACTGGCCACTGCGGTCGAGACCCTTCCCAAGACGCTCACCGCGCCGGACGACCCGATCGCGCGGTTCCTGGCCCCCCTGGAGCGGCCGGCCGGCCAGGCCCTGCAGCAGCGGTTGGAAGAGGTCATTGACCAGGCCCTGAGCCGTCGCCGGGAGCGATCTGAGGAGGCGGTCGCCCAGACGGTGGACGAACACCTCTACGGCGAGGAGACTGATGAGCGGGGTGCCCACCTGATGCGCCTTTATCGCACCCTGACCCGCGACCTGCGTATCCCCCTGCCGGCCACCAGCACTACTGCCCGTTGGGTCCAGCAGGAGCCCGAGGAGATCAGGGCGGAGGTCCTCAAGGCCGCCGCAGAGATGGTCGAGGAGGACCTGCACCGCGCCCGCCAACAGATTCTGGAGCAGGTCCCTGTGGCCGTCCGCCGCTGGCAGGAGAGCCGGGCCGCCTGGTGGCACATTGTCGATTTTCTCAACGAGGTGGACCGCTTCTACCGCCTTCCCGCCGACCTAGTCCTGGAACCGCTCCTCGATCTCTCCCCAGAGGGGGTCACAGAGCAACTCTATGGGCTGGCCCGGGGCTTTCTCGAGGGCCGTGAGCGACGTCTGGGGGCCGGCCTGCTGCGGCAGATCGAGCGGGGTTATCTCCTGCGGGCGATTGACCAGGAGTGGGTGGACTATTTGACCGCTATGCAGGACCTGCGGCAGGGAATCGGGTTGCAGGCCTATGGCCAGCGCGATCCCTTGGTCGAGTACCGCCGCCAATCGTACCATCTCTTCCAGCGGCTGCTCCAGCGGGTGCGCGAGCAGGCCCTCTTTTACATCTTCCAGGCCTCGCAGACCCCCGTCCGCAGGCAGGCACAACGGCCGGCCAGGGAGAGGGAGCCGGGGAAGAAAAAGCAACGCCGACGGGCCCAGGACAGGGGCCGCCCGTCCAGGCCCAAAGCGAAAAAGCCCCGTCGGAAGAAGCGAGGGTAGGCCGCGGACCGTAGGGCATGCCCGCCTTGGGACAACCTGCCCCAAGGGACAGATGGCAGAGACGGCGCAGGAGGATGGATTTGGCCTTCTCTGTGCCTTGGCGGCAAGATCGGACTGCACACGGGTAAATTTGCCTCAATCGCCGTCGCCTTGCCAAAAAGTGCAACTTTTTGACAAATCACTGCCAATTTTCGGAAGCCCTTCTTCCACTTGTTGACACATTCGCGCAATAAATCAAAGTTTGCCTGTGTCCAGATCGGATTGCATCCATGCATGGTGAACCCTTTTCCTTTCTTCCTCTCCTTATCGTCGTGGGGTTGTCCGCGGCGGTGCCCCTGATTCTGGGCCGCTTTCGCCGGTTGCGGCTTCCAATCGTCGTAGGAGAGATTATCGCCGGCCTGATTGTGGGCAAAAGCGGCCTGGGTTGGGTACACGAAGACCCTTGGTTGAGTTTCCTCTCTGCTCTGGGGTTTGCCTACCTGATGTTCCTCTCCGGCCTGGAGGTGGACCTGGAGGCCGCGATCGGCCAGGTCCGCCGCAGTAGGGGCAGCCACCCACTGCGGAGCAGCATCCCTCTGGCCGGGCTCAGTTTCCTCCTGACCCTGGCCCTCTCGCTGGGCGTTGCCTTTCTCCTGGTTCTGGGGGGCTGGGTCTCCTCGCCCTGGTTCATGGCCCTGGTCCTCTCGACGACCTCGCTGGGGTTGGTCGTCCCGGTGCTCAAGGAGCGGGGCTGGCTCTCCGAGGGCTACGGGCAGGCCCTGCTGCTCGCCGCCCTGATCGCCGACTTTTACCATGATTCTGATCAGCCTCTACACCGCCCTGGCGACGAAGGGGCTGACGATGGATCTCCTTTTGGTGCTCATCCTTCTGGGCCTTTTTGTCGCCCTTTACCGGGTGGCACGGCTCCTCCGTCGGCGGGTCCCGGAACCGCTGCACCGCCTGGAGGAGTGGCTGGACACCTCGACGGCCCAGATGTCGCTGCGGATCGCTTTTGCCCTGGGGATGGCTTTTATCGCCCTGGCCGAGACGCTGGGAATTGAGGTCATCCTGGGGGCCTTTTTGGGTGGGGCGATCATTGCCCTGCTTGCTCCAGAGGAAGGCTCGGAACTTCGAAAAGTTGGATGCCTTTGGCTATGGCTTTTTCATCCCCATCTTTTTCATCCATGTGGGTAGCCGACTGGACCTGCGCCTGCTGGCCACTTTGGCCTCTTCCCTGGCCCTGGTGCCGATTCTGCTCCTGGCCGCCTACGCCGTCAAGGTCTTGCCGGCCCTGCTCTACCGCTTCTCCTACCGCTGGCGGGAGACACTGGGGGCCGGCTTTCTCCTCTCTGCCCGGCTCAGTCTGATTATTGCGGCTGCGGCGATCGGGATGGACCTGGGGCTGGTTTACCCGGTCACCTGCACCCTCTCGCCACTCCTCTTTGAGCGGTTTGTCCCAACCGCGCCGCCGATTCGCCGCTCTGGCGTGGTCATCGTCGGGGCCGACGACTTGGGACTCTCCCTGGCCGAGCGGCTCAGGCCCCACGCTGAGCCGGTGACCGTTGTGGACGTCAACCCCCGTCGCTGCCTCAAGGCCGAGCGGTTGGGGGCCGAGATCGTCTGTGGGGATGCTCGGCGGCACGAGACCCTGGCCCAGGCCGGCCTGGAGCAGGCCCGCGTGCTCGTCTGCGTCCTGCGCAATGCCGAACGCGCCCTGGAGATCTGTCGGGTTGCCCGGCAGGAGTTTGCCCCGCCGGTGCTCATCGCCTGGCTGGAGGATGCCGGCCGCCGGCCGATCTTCCAGGACCTGGGCGTGCGTACGATCGTCCCCACCCTGGCCGCGGTCGAGGGCCTGGAGAACATGGTGCGTTACCCCGATGCCTTTCTCTTCCTCTCGGACCTGGAAGAGGAGGGAGAACGGATTGTCCGTGAGTGTTTCCTGGAGCACAGCCGTTGGGACGACCGGCCACTGCGGGAAGTGCCCCTGCCCGAGGAGGTGCTGGTCCTGGCCATCCGGCGCGGCCGGCAACTGGTTGTGCCCCGGGGGAGCAGCCGCCTCCGCCGGGGGGACGCGCTCACCCTGATGGGCAGCCCGGCCGCGGTCGAGCAGGCAGTCGAGCGCTGTCGGGAAACTTGAGACCCTTGCAATGTGACCGCCGATATGGTATGATGGAACCGCAGAGGAACGATGGAACCTTTCCGCGGGGGTGCTCCGATGGCCGATGCCGTCGAGGTCGAACTGTACACCTATGAGCATCTGATTCGGGGGACGCTGGAGACGAGTGGGCAGCGACTCTCCGACATTCTGAACATCAGAACCGAATCGAGCCTCTTTCTCCGCCAGGCCTCGGTGACGCGCCTGTTGAGCATGGGCAAGGTGCCCCCCCTGCAACTGCCGGTGGTCCGAGTGGAAAAGCCCCCCATCCTCTTTGCCGTCCCCGTGGCCGAACGGGACCTCACCCACAAAAGCCTCTACAAGCGGGCCACCCGCCGGCCCTACGAGATCGTCGTCATTGTCCCCGGCTTTGAACTGCACGGTACCGTGCACCTGACCGACCGGTTGGACCTGCGACGGGTGCTTTTGGAACGCGCCGATGACTATATCCCCCTGACCAACGCCACGGTGACCTACACGTTGCACCCCAAAATCTCCTTCAAAGCGGGAACGGTCATCTTTAACAAACAGAAAACAGTCCTGGTCGGCGAGCCCCTCTTCGCCGGTGGGGAGATTGCCAGACTGTAGGGTCGTTTTCTCCCACCCATCGCCCGGCGAGGCCGCTTATCCACCAGCCCTTTACCTTTCGGTGGCTTGTTATTCTGAGAGGAATCGTCAACCTGGACCACGTCGCCGAGGTCGTCCCCTGGTTCTCCGGCACCTACCTGGCGTGCATAGCCGACCCCGCCCGCAGCAACATCATGTCCCGCCGCTATGCGGTACAGTTCAAAAAGCGGACCGGATGGCAAGTACAGTTGGTTCCAGGTTTGAAGGTTCAACTGCCGGACAATCTTCCGCCGGTTTGGTCAGGATAGCAGGTGCGAACCCGGACCGTGTGGCAAAGGCAGTTTTAGCCAGGAGGTTTCGACGCGCGGTATCATCGCAGGGACAATCGTCATCTTGCTGCTCCTTCTGAGTGGCTGTGGCACCTTGCCCCCAGAGGAAGGCCCGGCTCCGCCGGAGCCGGGAACCGCCTTACCCCGGCCCACCCGGCCGGCCTCTGTGCAGGCCCAGACCTACTATGTCCGCACCGACGGCGGCGATACCGGCCAGTGCACCGGGCTGGTGGACGCCCCCTACCCCGGCAGCGGCACAGGGCAGCCCTGCGCCTGGGACCACCCCTTCCGCGCCCTGCCACCGGGGGAAACGCCCCTGCTGGCCGGTGGGGATACGCTCCTTATCAAGGCCGGTGCCTACATGATGGGCTACGGCGCACCGGGGGCGGACAACCCCGACGTCTGCTCCAGCGACTATACCGGGGGTTGCCACATGCCCCCGATCCCCTCCGGACCGGACGCGGCCCACCCCACCCGCATCCTGGGGGAGGGGTGGGATACCGGCTGTCCCAATCCCCCCGAACTGTGGGGCACGGAACGGAGCGGCCTTATCCTCAACCTGACCGGCAGTGATTACGTGGAACTCGCCTGCCTGGAGGTCACCGACCATGAGGGCTGCGCTGAGTTCCACAGCGGCGGCCTGGCCTGCGAGCGGGATACCTACCCCTACGGCGATTGGGCCGACACGGGCCTCTACGCCGAGGACTCGGCCGGCGTGACCCTGCGCCACCTGAATATCCACGGCCTGGCCTCCGCCGGTGTACGCGCCGGCCGGCTGAGCGACTGGACGGCGGAGGACCTGCGCATCGCCGGCAACGGCTGGGTCGGCTGGGAGGGCGACATTGACGGCGATGACTCCAACTCGGGCACGCTGACCTTCCGCCGCTGGAGGGTGGAGTGGAACGGCTGTGTGGAGACCTATCCGGGCGAGCAGCCGGCCGGCTGCTGGGCCCAGACCGCCGGCGGCTATGGCGACGGTGTCGGCACCGGCGAGACCGGCGGCCGCTGGCTCATCGAGGACGCGGCCTTTCTCTACAACACCTCCGACGGCCTGGACCTGCTCTACACCCGCCGGCCCAACTCCTCCATCACCATCCGTCGCACCATCGCCCAGGGCAACGCCGGCAATCCGATCAAGACGAACGGCCCCGCCACGGTCGAAAACAGCATCATCGTCGGTAACTGCGGTTATTTCAACGGCCAGCCCTTTACCTACAACGTGGATGACTGCCGGGCGGCCGGCAACGCCCTGGCCCTCACCCTCCAACCGGGCAACCGCGTGACCGTGACCAACAACACTCTGACCGGCGAGGGGGATTGTCTGCTCGAGGTCACCTGCGAGGGGGCCTGCGATGGCTCCGAAAGCGTCGTGCTGCGCAACAACATCTTTCAGGGCCAGACCGATTTCCTGCAGCCCTTTCAGCAGACCTGTCTGGTCTACACCGAGAGTTTCCCCCTAGATCCCCTGGACGCAGATTACAGCATCATTACAGATGTCAAGGACGCCCCCTGTCCGCTCGGCCCGCACGACATCTGCGCCCCGCCGGGCCTGGCCAATGAGGAGGTGGACACCTTCGATGCCCACCTCCTCCCCACCAGCCCGGCGATTGACGCCGGCGACGATGCCGCCTGCCCGACAACCGACTATGCCGGGACGACCCGCCCGCAGGACGGCGACGGCGACGGCACGGCCACCTGCGACATGGGGGCCTATGAGTTTTGGCAGGTGGCCGCGCAGGCCTTTTTGCCGCTGCTGTTCAAACAATGGCCATGGTAGGGCACAGCATGCTGTGCCCGCCAGGGGCTATGCCCGCCAGGGGCTGTGCCCGCCAGGGGCTGCACCCGCCAGGAGACACAATGGCCCGTCCACCTTTTCTTCGCCGCCTGATGAAAAAGGCCCACCCGGAGGGCATTCCCTGGCCCGGGTCGGTTCTCTATGACCTGCTGAGCGGGACAAGGCCCTTTCGGCAGCACCATGAGGTCATCGCGCACCATATCCTGGGCTACGTGGAGCAGGGTCGGCTCCTGGACATCGGGACGGGGCCGGGCCGGCTGCTGCTGCGCCTGCACGAACTGGCCCCGCGCCTGCGCCTCTTCGGTGTGGACATCTCCCCGGCGATGGTCGCCCGGGCGCAGAAGCACCTGGCCGCGGCTGGCCTGGCCGGCACGATCGCGGTGCGCGAGGGCCGGGCTGCGGCCTTGCCCTTCCCCGACGCCTACTTTGATGCGGTGGTGAGCACCTTTTCCCTGCACCATTGGAAGGGCGAACTGCCGGCCAGTCTGAACGAGATCCACCGCGTCCTTCGGCAAGGGGGGCATGCCCTGCTCTACGACCTGGTCAGCGACACGCCCAGGGATGTCTTGCAAAAGGCCGGCCGAGACCTGGGCCGCTTCAAGGTCTGGCTGGCCTGGTTGCACGATTTCGAGGAGCCGCTTTACCCGGTGCGGGAGATGGAAAGGTTACCCGAAGGGTCCCTCTGGGGAAAGGGGCGGGTGGAGTTTGTCGGAATATCCTGTTGTTTGGTCTTAAAGTCAACCGAGTGAGGAGATGCGCGGATGAAGAGGATGGTCGGAATTTTGCTTGTCGGATTGGTCTTGTTGCTGTTGGGAAAGGTGCTTTTCGGCCGTATGGACACCTGGCATTCGGCCGATGCCGGCCCTAGCATCCTCGAGAGCACCGACGGCGGGGCCACCTGGCAGGAGGACAATGCGGACCTGGGGCATCATACCGGCAACGTGCTGACCGTGGACCCGGCGGGGACCCGCTATGCCGGCACCTGGTACGGTGGCATCTGGCGGCAGGCCCCTTCCGGCCCGGTGACGCCGACCCACGCCGTTCACCTGCCCGTCGTCCATCGGGCCTTTAGCGGTGCTCCACCCCTCAGGCTGGGTGATGTGAACGATTTTCTCTACCAACTGCAAAATATCTCCCTGACCGCCATCGGTGAAACCGCCTACGACCTGGTCATCATGGACTATTCCGCCGATGGGACGGAGGCCGGCGAGTTCTCTTTTGCCGAGATCAATGCCCTCAAGCACAGCCCCGGTGGGGAAAAGATTGTCCTGGCCTATATGAGCATCGGCGAGGCCGAGGACTATCGTTTCTACTGGCAGCCCTGGTGGCAGCCGGGGGACCCGCCCTGGCTGGACGAAGAGAACCCTGACTGGCCGGGAAACTACAAGGTGCACTACTGGGACCCCGGATGGCAGACGATTGTCTTCAGTTACACCGACCGACTGCTGGCGGCCGGCTTTGACGGGGCCTACCTGGACATCATAGACGCCTACGAATACTATTCCGACACCCGTCCGACGGCGGCCCAGGAAATGGCCGATTTCGTTGCCGCCATCCGCGTCTACGCCCGGGCCCGCGACCCCGATTTCTACATTGTTCCGCAGAACGCGCCCGAACTGGGCACACGGATTCCCTCCTACCTCTCCTTTGTGGACGGCATTGGCCAGGAGGACCTCTACTACGGCTACCTGGACGACGATGTGATGACGCCGCCCACCGTGACGGCCGAATTGGAGGGATACCTGGATCTGTTCAAAAACGCCGGCAAGGCAGTTCTGACGACCGACTATGCCACGACCCCGGCGCACATTGACGACGCCTATGCCAAATCGCAGGCCAAGGGGTACGTCCCCTTTGTGACGGTGCGCGACCTGGATCGGTTGATCATCAACCCAGGCCACGAGCCGGATTCATGGCAGTTGAATGGTAGGGGGTCCAGGTTTGAAGGTTCTACCCGCTGCTCCTGGTCTTTCTCCTGGCCGGCGGCCTGGCCTCGCCGACCATTTCCCCCCGACCGGGCTGGTTGGCCGGCATAGGTTTGAATAGCGGAGGTGCTTCCTATGTGCATTAAAACAAGGCCCTGGCCCGCCGCAGTGCTGCCGGCCCTGCTCCTCTTCCCGGCAGGGTGCCTGGCCCCCTCTCCCGCGCCGCCATCCCCCGGGCCGGCCCAAACGATCCCCGCCCCCGGCCGGCCGGCTCAGACCTTCTACGTGGCCACCGACGGCGACGATACCACCGGCGACGGTAGTTCGGCCTACCCCTGGCGCACCATCCAGCACGCCGTCAACCAGGTCGGCCCTGGCGCTACCATCCTGGTACGCAGCGGCACCTACGCCGGCGCGCGCATCGAGACCTCCGGCGCACCGGGGGCCTGGATCACCCTCAAGGCCGAGGCCGGCGCCGCCGTCCTGATCGACACCCCCGGCCCCGACAACCGCCACGACAGCAACCTGGAATTCGAGACCTGGGAGGGAGAAGGTGTCGTCTCCTACTGGGTCATCGAGGGCCTGGAGGTGGCCTACGCACCCAACTGGGGAATTGACTTGCGAGGAAACGGCTCGGCCCACTCACACCATTTCGTCATCCGCAACAACCGCGTCCATGAGAACGGCACCAGCAGCGGCACCACCGGCATCTTTACCGCCTTTGTGGACGACGTCGTCATTGAAAAGAACGAGAGTTACGCCAACGGGGAGCACGGCATCTACCTGAGCAACAGCGGCGACCGCTTCACCGTGCGCGACAACTACCTCCATCACAACGCCTCCTGCGGCCTGCACATGAACGGCGACCTCGGCCAGGGCGGCGACGGCATCCTCTCCGATGGCCTGGTCGAAGCGAACATCCTCTTCGAGAATGGGGCCGCGGGAGGCTCGGCGATCAATATGGACGGGGTCACGGGCACGGTCGTGCGCAATAACCTCCTCTACCAGAACCACGCCGGGGGTATCGCCATCTTTCAACAGGATGGGGCAGTCTGCTCGCGGGACAACCGCATCCTCAACAACACCATCGTCCAGGCCGCCGACGGCCGCTGGGCGATCAGCCTGAGCCATACCACCTGCACCGGCAACAAAATCCTCAACAACATCCTCTACTCCTACCACGACTGGCGCGGTAGCATCGTCATCCCCGCCCCGGGGCTCAACGGGTTCGAGAGCGACTACAACGTGGTGATGGACCGCTTTAGCGCGGATGACGATACCAGCGTCATCACCCTGGCCGAGTGGCAGGCCCTGGGCTATGACACCCACTCCCTCATTGCTACCCCGTCCGACCTGTTCGGCAGCCCTGGCGGGAATGACTATCACCTCAAGGAGACAAGCCCGGCGGTGGACAGGGGAACCTCCCTGGCCGATGTGACCGAGGACCTGGAGGGCAACCCCCGTCCCTGGGGAAGCGGCCATGACATCGGGGCCTATGAGGCGGTACGGCGGGACCATCTCGCCTTCCTGCCCCTGTTGGAGCGGTAAGGGGAGGCCGGGAATCGCCGTCCGCCCCAAGAGTAAATCCACGGAGGAAAACGGGACTGCGCAGGACAAATCCTGCGCTACGGCAAGACCGCCATCCCTATGGCGGCCCATGCCCGCCCAGCGTGCTTCTCAAGAGGATGCCGTTGGCCCAGTAGAGCCCCGTTTCACCGGCGGGAAGCAGGTCGTAGGTGGCTTGGCCCCGGTAGGTCACCCGCCCGGCCGAGAGGACCACGGACCCGTCCAGGCGGTCGCCGGGGGTGAGTTCCCCGGCCGGCCGACCGTCGGCCAGGGGATGTCCTGGCGAGACCAGCAGTTCACGCCCGTCGTCCAGGCGCAGGTACACCATCCCGTGCCCCGGCGGCGCGGCCAGGTGGACGACGCGCTGTACCACCGCCGGCCGGCGGCGGCCCTGCCGATCCATCGTCCAGACGGTGTCGCCCGGCCGCAGCCGCTGCACCTCGACCGGGCCGGCCGGCGTCGCGATGCGGCTGCCCGCAGCCAGGCAGCGGGGACAACTCAGCCGCGCCTCCTCCTCTTCCTCGATGCGCACCTCCCCCGTCGGGCTGACCGTCCCCCGCAACACCTTGCCTGCCCCACCCGGCGCTCCCCCCTGGCCGGCGGTGTAGACGGCCAGTTGGAAGGTGTAGCCGCCGTCGGCGCGTTCCACCTGCACGGCGGCCAACTTTTTATACTCCTGGTAGATCGCCAGCACCTCCTCAGGGGAAAAGGCAGTCTTTGCGGCAAGCCCCAGGCGCCCCAGAATGGCCGCAAAGGCCTCGTCCTGTTGAATGTAGGGGAACTGCTCCTCCGCCCGCTTCTGAACCCTCTCCTCCGAGGCGGCTACCGGCCAGGCATCTGGGTCGCAGTAGTGGATGCCCCCCGCCTCCCCGACGGGGCCAAAGCGGTCTATGAGCAGGTAGCGGGCCTCGACGGGGGAAAGGATCGGGGGTGGGGTGGGCGCGGGGGGCGCGGAGGGCGTGGAGGGTGTTGGAGGCGATGGCAGGGGTGTCTGCACAGGGACAGGCGAGGCCGTGGAGGCCGTGCCACAGGCCCCTAGCAGGAAGAGCAAGAGGGCCATTCCTTTTCGCCGTGGATTTCCCATCGTTGCCTCCTCTGGCCATTGCGGACCGGCTGTTTTGTGCCCAGTATAACACGGCCCACCTGGCCGGGCAAGGGAAGGCAGGCCCCCTCCCATCGTCCCCAGAAACCGCTTGTCGGGTCCTCCTTCCCTTTTGCCCGCGGATATGCTATACTGAGAACTGCCGGGTGATGGGGTTGTAATCAGGGTGTAATCGCGCTGCCCTGGCGAGTGGAGTGCAGAGTGATAAAATAGACACTGGCGTTCCTGACCGGCCACGACCTCCGGCTGACCGGACGGGCAATTTCCCGTGTGCAGCATGGCTGCAGAAAGGAGATAATACAGGCGAGCTTTCCCGGCTACCCGTCTTTGCCGGTCTGCATATCGCTGTGGCCGGCTTGTGCAAGCGACTTGGAGGAAACCATGTCTGGCAAGAAAGGAATCTGGTTGTTGCTCGCTCTGAGCGTTGTGATTCTGGTCGTTGGAAGTACGCTGCAACTGAACGGGGTGGCCCAGGCCCGCCCGCCGGCCCAGCAACCGCAGCCGGCCGGCCTCACCATCCCCTACCCCGGCCGGCTTACCGACAAAACCGGGGCCGCGGTGGCCGATGGAGCCTATGACCTGACCTTTTCCCTCTACGACACCTCGGATGGGGGAACGCTCCTCTGGTCGGAGGTGCAGGAAGGAGTGACCGTGACCGGCGGGACCTTTGTCACCTCCCTGGGGCTGGTCAACCCGATCCCGGCCGACCTGATGACCGGCGGCGAGCGCTGGCTGGAGGTGGCCGTGCGCGGGCCCGGTGAGGCCGAGTTCACCGCTCTCCTCCCCCGCCAGCACATCGGCGCGGCCGGCCCGACCCCCAACGCCGGCATCAACGCCCCTGCCTGCCCCCACGACCACTGGGGGGAAGCCTGGTCTGGAACCGGTGTGGGCCTGGCCCTGACTGATACGGCAACGAATAACTATGTGGCCATCCCCGGCGCTCTTGTCGCAGTCCTGGGCTCCGCCGATCTCTGGGTGGGCGTATGGGGCAAGAGCAACACCAACATCGGCGTCCTCGGCTCGAGCACCGATTATCGCGGAGTGATGGGCGAGAGCACGAACGGCTACGGTGGCTGGTTCCAGAGCGGCGGCGACCACCTTGACATCGGCCTGGGCGGGGCCGTGGGCCGGGTCAATGCCAATGAGCAGGCCAACAGCGAACTCTACCTCTCGGCCAACGGCGACGTGACCCTCAAACTGGACAACGACAGTGGAGGGGACAATCGTCTCAACGTGCGCAACTCTGCGGGCACCGCCGTCTGCACGGTGGACGAGGGCGGCAGCCTGACCTGCACCGGTTCCAAGAGCGCCGTCGTCGAGACCGCCGATTACGGCTGGCGCAAACTCTATGCCGTCGAGAGCCCCGAGGTCTGGCACGAGGACCTGGGCACGGCCGCCCTCCAGGCGGGCGAGGCCACCGTGACCTTTGACCCGGTCTTTGCCCAGACGGTCAACCTGCAGGAGGAGTATCACGTCTTTGTCACGCCGCTCAGCCAGGAACCGGTGCTGCTCTATGTGAGTGAGAAAACGACCGACGGCTTTACGGTGCAAGGGGTGACCCTGGACGGCCGGCCGGCCACCTGCTCCTTCGACTATCGCGTCGTGGCCAAGCGGCTGGGCTATGAAAATGTCCGCCTGGAGCCGCCGGCCTATCCGGTCGAGGGAGGGGAATGATGGAACGGTTCGTTTTGCGCCTGGCGTTGGTCGTGCTGCTGGGCACGCTGCTCTTCATCGGGAGCGGGGTGCTGGTGCAGTCTGCCCCACCCGCCGCGCCGGTTCTCTATCAGGTAGACCGGGGCACCCTGGTCGCCGGGGAGTACCGCCTGAGCGTGCTCTCCTGGGAGGTCAGTTGCCCCTCGGCCGGCGGCGGCTATATCCTGCGGGGGCCGGTGCGCCCGGACCAGGGGGCTGGCTGCTGCTGCCTCTTTGTGCCGCTGGTGCCCAAGAGTTGGCCGTAGGCCCTGGGAACGCGGACGTCGTCCGCAGGCCCTGGGAACGCGGACGTCGTCCGCAGGCCCTGGGAACGCGGACGTCGTCCGCAGGGCAGGCCAGAAAAGTACCGGTCGGTGCACCATCCGCCGGACCGAGGAGGAACACCATGAAGCGCAGCGGAACCCTTTCCTTGTTGATCGTCATCCTGGTCGTGGGGATCCCCGCGACCGCCGTAACGGCAGGCCCCCTCTCCGCGGGCGAGGGACTGGTCTCCCCCACCCAGGGGACCTATAAACTCCTCATCATCGGCCCAGAGGCCTGGCGGCCGGCCCTCAACCTCCTGGGGCGAAATGACGGTTACCTGGAACCTGCAACCCGCCTGGGGAACCCAGGTCTGGGGTGGCCCCATCACCCCCACCGAGTTTACCTACGTTGCCTGGAACGTCCTTTCCAGCGTGAACGGCCGGGTCAACCAGAATCAGCCCAACAACGGCTGGACTCTGCGGGGGGACGAGGATACCTCCCATGGATACAACTTTGCCCGCGAGCACAACAACTATCCCCACCCCCTGCTCGTGGTCCAGGCACAGCCCCCCTGCCCGGCCAAAATCCTCCTCGACATCCTCACTGCCGCCGCTGGGAGTGCGCCAGGGCAATGCCGACACCCTCTACCGCCTGCGGGACGAACTGCTGGTCACCACGCCACGGGGGCGCCGCCTCATTGACCTCTTTTACCGGCACGGTCTGGAACTCTCCCCCCTCCTTTTGAGCGACGAGGCACTGCGCACCGAAGGGGCCGAGGTGCTCTTGCTGGCCCTGCCCGGCCTGGAGGCGCTGGTCAACGGCCAGGGGGAGACGGTTGTCGTCACCCAGGAGATGGTGGACGCCCTGGACATCTTTCTCAGTCACCTCTACAGCCTGGCTGGTCCCGATCTGCAGGCCGTAATCGAGGAGGAGTGGCAGCGCAGTAACCCACCCGCCCTGGTCGGGCGCACCTTTGCCGGGGCCTGGGAGCAGGTGGCCGGCCAGTGGGTGACCTTCCTTCCGGTGCAGTATGCCTCCCCCCGCGAGCCTCCGCCGCCGGAGGTGTTCCAGTTCGGCGGCCACGTCTACCTGGGCGACCTGGGGGATGACAGCACTCCCCTGGGCGAGGCGGTGATGGTGCTCTACGGGGTGGGCGGCCGGCACGGCCCCCACACGCTACTGGGCACGGCACAGACGGGGGCCGACGGGGCCTTTGTGCTGGACTACACGCACATCGGCGGAGAGGTCTATGGCTACTACACCCTGGCCGTCAGCGACACTCGCTACACGACGGTGGGCGTCTGGCCCGGCCCGGGTGCGGAGGAGTGGGAACCGCACTGGATTCAGTACCCCATCCCGGTGGCCGGCTCCTACGGGGAAAGCGCTTTCTTTGTCCACGGCGCCGGCCGGTGAGACTTGCCGCACATCAGTTACGGCGACTCTACCAGCGGCGACCTAAGCACGCCTGTCGCTGCCTGACGGTGGGGCGGGCTTGCCTAACGCTGGTCGTTCGGGGGTGGGGCGGCGCTCCGGTGTGGTGAGGGTGTCCGGCCGGCCGGGCCCGCCGTGCAGGTGAACCGGCCGCTCCGGGGGAGCCGCGGCCCCGCTCACCTCCCGGTGCAGGCGCAGGTCCTCCTCTTCCCACTCCAGGGTGAACCGCTCCAGACAGCCCTCGCCCTCGCCGTCGCCGGCGTCGCTGTAAAGGAGGCCCCCTCCCCGCAGGCCGGTCTGCGGGGGGTACAGGTGCAGCCGTACCTGCCCCTCCTCCTCCAGCGGGAGGACGCTTCCGGCGCGCACTAGCAGGGGAATGCGCTCCAACGGGGCCGGCAGGTCCACCTCCTGCCCGCCCTCCCGAGGGGTATCCTCCCAAAAGTCGTACCAGAGACCGGCCGGCAGGTGCACCCGCCGCCGGCGGACCCCTTCTTCCAGCACCGGGGCCACCAACAGCGCGTCCCCCAGGAAAAAGGCATCGTCCACATCCCACAGGGCCGGGTCGCCCCCCTCCGGCCAGAAGAGGGGCCGGATAAGCGGCGTGCCCTCCCGGTGGGCCTGCCAGGCCAGGGTGTAGAGGTAGGGGAGGAGGGCCTGGCGCAGTTGCAGAAAGCGGCGGGCGATCGCCAGACAGGCGGGCCCAAAGCACCAGGGCTCGCGGCGGGAGGTGCCCCGGGCCGAATGAGTGCGGAAGAAGGGTAAAAAGGCGGCCAGTTGGAACCAGCGCAACCAGAGTTCTGGCGAGGGGTTGCCCTCAAAGCCGCCAATGTCCGGCCCGCTGTAGGGGATGCCGCTGAGGGAGAGTCCCAGAACGGTGGGGACCGTCAGCCGCAGGCCGGCCCAGGTGCTGGCCGTGTCGCCGGTCCAGGTCCAGGCGTACCGTTGCAGGCCGGCCCAGCCGGAGCGGGACAGGAGAAAGGGCCGCCCTCCCGGTCGGCCTTCCCGGATAGCCTCTGCCCCCACCTGGTTCAGTAGCAGACCGTAGAGGTTGTGCGCCTGGCGGTGGTCGCCCCCACGCCCCTCCAGGGCGTGGCGGGTGGCGCGCGGCAGGGTCGGCTCTCCCCAGGCGGCAAAGACGGCCGGCTCGTTCATGTCGTGCCAGATGCCGGCAATCCCCGCCTCCAGCAGACGGCGGTACTGCGCTCCCCACCAGGCACGTACCTGCGGGTCGGTCAGGTCGGGAAAGGCGCACCAGCCGGGCCAGACCGGGGCCTGCAGCGTCCGGCCGTCGGGCAGGGTGCAAAAGGCCCCCCGCTCCAGGCCCTCGGTGTAGAGGGGGTTGCCGGGGTCGGCCTGGACGCCGGGGTCCAGAATGGCGACCAACCGGATGCCCTTCTCGGCAAGCTCTCGGGTCAGCCCGGCCATATCGGGGAACCGCTCTCTGCTGATTGTAAAGACGCGGCACTCCTCCATATAGTCCAGGTCCAGGTGCACCGCGCTGAGGGGAAGGTCGTGAGCCTCGAACTCGGCCACGACCTGGCGGACCTCCGCCGCGCTGCGATAGCCCCAGCGGGACTGGTGATAGCCCAGGGCCCAGCGGGGAGGCAGGGGAGGCCGGCCGGTCAGTTCGCCGTAGCGGGCCAAGGCCCGTTGCATCGGCCCGGGGATGAGGTAGTAGCGCAACGCCCCGTCCTCAAAGTGGGCCTGGGCCTCTTCCCGGAAGGAAAAGGTGGCCGGGAAGGGGTTTTCGAAAAAGAGGAGCACGCTGCCTTCCCGGTGCAATCCGATATAGAGGGGCAGACAGAGGTAGAGGGGGTCGTCGCCGGGGCCGTAGGTCCCACCGGGGTCGCGATTCCACATGCGGAAGGTGCCGCCGCGTCGGTTCAACGAGGCGGCGCGTTCCCCCAGGCCGTAGATGCGCTCCTCCGGGCGCAGAACGGCCCGCTGGAGCCAGCCCTGGCCGTGCCGCTCCGGCGGCAGGTCCTGACGGAGCAGGCGGCCGGCGCGGTCGCGAAAGAGGAGGCCCCCATCCAACCGTACCTCTACCTCCAGGGAGAGGCTCTGCAGACGTACCCCGGCGGGGGTGTTCTCCTGCTGCAAAGGCACCTCCGGCCACTCCCTCCGGGCGAGGGCGTAGGACGGTGGGAGTTCGCCCGGTTGCCAGGTTATCCGCACCAGGTCCTCGACCAGAAAGCGCACCTCCAGGTGGGCATTTTGAAAGGAAACTTCCCACCCGCCCGGCCGGGGACGGCTTTCCAGAACCTCCCCCGGGGGTTGCGGCGGGCCAGGCGGGGCGTCCCGGAACCTGCGCTCCCAGCGGTCCCGCCGGAGGCTGTAGCGGACGGCCCGCCAGATGCCTCCAATCCCCACAAACCGAAGGGCCAGGAACGCCTTTTTGAGCATACCTCCTTCTGCCTTTCAACCTTCTTCCAACACCCGGCGCAGGGCTCTGGCCAGGTCCTCGATCTGGTACGGCTTGATCAGCAAGCCGGCAAAGCCGTGTTTCTGATAGTGCGCGACGACCAGGTCGTTCGTGTACCCGCTGGAGACGATCGCCCGCACCTCCGGGTCAATGGCCCGCAGTCGTTTCAACGTCTGCACTGCCCCGGTCCCGTCCGGCACCGTCAGGTCGAGAATTACGACGTCAAAGGGGTCGGACTGTTCCAGCGCCTCGATATACCTGGCGATCGCCTCGGCCCCATCCGCGACTGTCTCGCAGCGAAAGCCGAGATACTCCAGCATGCGGGTGGTAATCTGGCGGACGATGCCCTCGTCGTCCATCACCAGGATGCGGCCCTGGCCTTTGGCCGGCGGGACCGCTTCACCGGCGGCGGGAACGATGGCCTTTTCCGAGGCCGGTAGGTAGAGGTGAAAGGTGGCCCCGCTTCCCACCTCCGACTCGACCGTGATCGTGCCGCCGTGCTTTTCCATAATCGAGGCACTGATGGCCAGCCCCAGGCCGGTTCCCGAGGCTTTGGTGGTAAAGAACGGCTCAAAGATTCTGTCCAGGAGTTCAGGAGGAATGCCAGGCCCATGGTCACGGACCGAGATGTGCACGTAGCGGCCCGGCTTCAGGTTCAGGGGTGAGTCGGACGAAAGGAGGACATTCTCCGCCTGCACCTGAATCAGGCCCCCGCCGGGCATAGCCTGGTCGGCGTTCAGGATGAGGTTGTGGAGGACGCGCACGATCTGGGTTTCATCGGCCTCCACTGTCCAGAGGCCGTCGGGCAGGACGCAAGCGCAGCGGCTTGGGGAGCCGCGCAGGGCAAACTCGACCGCATTCCGAATGACCCTGCCGAGGTCCAGCGGCTCTTTGAGCGGTGCGCTTTCTCGGGAAAAGGTCAGCAGTTGTCGAGTCAGCCCCTGGGCTCGCAGGGAGGCCAGTTCGGCATCTTGCAGAATCTGGTAGACCGGGTCTTCCGCTCGGAGGTACTGCTTTGCCACCGAGATATTGCCGATGATGGCGGTGAGGATGTTATTGAAATCGTGGGCCACCCCTCCGGCGAGGATGAGGAGCGATTCCATCCGGGTGGCCTTGACCAGTTCCTCCTTCATCCGCTGCTGCTCGGTAATATCCTCCAGGCTCCCCTCATAGTAGAGGGGCCGGCCGGCCTCATCCCGAACGACGCGGGCTGTATCCCGCGCCCAGATGATAGAGCCGTCGTAGCAGAGGAACCGGGCCTCAAAGTTCGGCACCACGTCTTCCTGGTCCATCTTTTCCTGCCACTGTTGGCGGCGGTTGGGGTCAAGGTAAAGGGCGGACGCGTCGGCCTGCAAAAGGGTTTCCCGGTCGGGGTAGTGCAGCATCTTGACCAGGGCCGGGTTGACCTCGACAAGGCGGCCCTCGGGTGTGCTCCGATAGAGCCCTACGGGAATGCCCTCAAAGAGGGCCTGATAGCGGGTCTCGGCCTCCTGCAGGGCCCGCTGCTGGGCGGTGCGTTCCAGGGCCGAGCGCACCGCTGCGCTCAACCGGGAGACGTGCTTGGCCGATTTGAGTACATAATCATCCAGGCCGGCCTGCATCGCCTCCACGGCGATCTCTTCGCTGCCGGTGCCGGTGAACATGACCACCGGGCAGTTGGGCCAGCGGGACTTGACCTCTTTGAGCACCTCAATCCCGTTGCTCCAGTGAAGTTGATAGTCGGTGATGACCAGGTCATAGTCGCCCTCTTCCAGGGCCTCGGCCAACGCCTGGGGACGGTTGATCTGGTGAACGATGACCTGCTCAAAGGTACGGCGCAGTTCGCGGATGACCAGGATGCGATCGTTGGGGTTGTCGTCCACCAGCAGAATGTGGAGTGGTTCGCTCATCTGGCCTCCTCGGCGCGTACTCGCGGGTGGTTCCGGCGGTCCAGGATTGCGGGGATATTGTAGCACAGAGAGGGCAAAAAAACAAAAGGGGTAACTACTCAGCCCGGAGCAGAGGAGCAAGGTTGCAGAAAAGGATACCGCCCCCATCCGCCGTCCCGACGCCGCCAGACAGTGCCGGGCTTCTTGACAGCCCCTCCCTTTACGGCTATACTTCTTCCCGTCCAGGGAACCATGCAAATCCGTCTTTTCAGGCGTTGTCGGACTGGCGGGACTTGCAACCAGCGCTTTTCCCTGGCCGTCTAATGTAGTGGTGGCTGAGGGGAAAAGCCCCCCGGCACCCGCTCGTTGCAGGCAAGGAGGTCAGACGAGATGGCGGCGGTCATTGAGGTGGAAATGTTGCGCCAAGTCTACGGCGAGGTCGTCGCCGTGGACGACATCTCCTTCCAGGTTGAAGAGGGGGAGATCTTTGGCATGGTCGGGCCCAACGGGGCCGGCAAGACGACCACGATCGAGTGCCTGGAGGGGCTGCGCCGGCCGGCCGGCGGCCGCCTCCGCGTCCTGGGGCTGGACCCGCAACACGATGGCTATGCCCTGCGGGAGCGGATCGGGGTGCAACTCCAGGAGAGCGCGCTGCCCCCCCGCCTGCGGGTGGACGAGGCGGTAGCCCTCTTTGCCTCCCTGTACCAAAAGCCCCTGGATCCCACCCCCCTGCTGGAGGAACTCGGCCTGGCCGACAAGGCCAGAACCCCCTTTGCCAAACTCTCCGGCGGGCAGAAGCAGCGACTCTTCATTGCCCTGGCCCTGGTGGGCAACCCGGAACTCGTCTTTCTCGACGAACTGACCACCGGCCTTGACCCCCAGGCCCGGCGGGCCATGTGGGACCTGGTCCGACAGGTCCGCGACCGGGGCAAGACCGTTTTCCTGACCACCCACTATATGGAGGAGGCCGAACGGCTCTGCGACCGCGTCCTCATTATGGACCACGGCCGCATCGTCGCCCTGGACACGCCGGAGAACCTGATTCGCTCGCTGGGGGTGGAAAGCCGGGTCGTCTTTGGCACCGACCGGATGAACGAGGAGACCCTGGAACGGCTGCGGAGCCTTCCCGTCGCGACCCGCGTGGAGCGGTCGGGCGACCGGGTGGTCGTCTACGGGCGAGCCGAGGGGCTGGTGGCCGCCGTGGTCAACACCCTGGAGGCGGCCGGCCTGCCCTTCCGTGACCTGCGCACCGAGCAACCCGACCTGGAGGACGTCTTTTTGGCCCTGACCGGGCGGGAGATGCGTGACTAGAGGAGGAATGTAAATGCGCGGCTGGTGGATGGTCTTTTGGACAGAAGCCAAACTCTACCTGCGGGACCCCTGGGCAGCCTTTTTCACCCTGGCCTTTCCCCTGATGATGCTGGTCCTGTTCGGTATGGTCTACGGCAACGAGCCAGACCCGTTCTTCGGCGGGCTGGGGGCGATGGACGTCTCGGTGCCGGCCTACACCGCTATGATTATCGCCAGCGTGGGGCTGCTCTCGGTCGGAATCGGCATCGCGACCTATCGGGAGCAAGGCATCCTCAAGCGCTACCAGGCGACCCCAATGCATCCGATCCTCTACATGGCTGCGCACCTCCTGGTCCACTTTGCGATGACGCTGATCGGGACGGCCATCCTCGTCATAGCCGGCAAGGTGATCTATGACATCCGCTTCTTCGGAGATTGGGGCAGCGTGCTGGCCGCCTTTACCCTTGCCACCCTCAGTTTCTTCTCCCTGGGGTTCATCATCGCCGGCCTGGCCCGCACTGCCCGCGCCGCCCAGGTGATCGGCATGGTCGTCTTTTACCCCATGCTCTTTCTCTCCGGGGCAACGATTCCGCTGGAGATCATCGAAGGGGGCATCGGTAGGTGGGTCAAGGCCCTGCCGCTGACCCACGTGGTCACCCTCCTGCGGGGACTCTGGTTCGGCGAGCCCTGGGGGGAGCACTGGGTCGAGGTGGTCGTCCTGGCCGGCCTGCTGGTCGTCGGGGTAGCAGTCTCGGCGGCGACCTTTCGCTGGGAATGACGCCGCTTGACAAAACGGCCACTTTACCCTATACTTGAGCGTGGACGCGATTGGGGGCATAGCTCAGTTGGGAGAGCGCGACAATCGCACTGTCGAGGTCAGGGGTTCGAATCCCCTTGCCTCCACCAGGAACGACGTGGGGCTGTAGCTCAGTTGGGAGAGCACAACACTGGCAGTGTTGGGGTCAGGGGTTCGAGTCCCCTCAGCTCCACCAAGGGCCGGCCGACAAGGCCGGCCTTGTGCCCTTTGCCGCCCGGACCATGGGAGGCCGATGCATCGCCATTCCCAAGGCCTGTGCCGGTCTCGCGCCGTCCTTCTGGGCGAGGGAACGGCCGGCCTCTCCGACGAGTTCACGGCGGCGGTGGGCAAGGTGCCCCAATGCCTGCCCTGGGAGGTCGAGGAGGCCGCGCTGCGCTTTCTGGGAGAAGGCTGGGTCGGGGAAGGATCACCTGGCCCGCCGGTTGACCAAGGCCCGGCGGAGTAGGGGCAGGCGGGGACAAGTCCCGTCCCTACTGCCCTGGGCCGGCCGAGGAGGTTCCAATGCGCACCGTCACGATCGTCTTGCTCATCGTGGCCGACCTGGCCTTTGTCGTCCTGAGCGCGGTCGGCTTCAAGTGGGCCGCCCAGAGTCAGGGCTGGCCTGGCTTTCTGCGCGGGCAGGTGGTAGGGAACCTGGCCGGCTTTGCCGGGGTGATCGCCCTGACCCTGCTGACCCGCGAACTGGCCCTCTACCGGGCCTATGCCATCCACGCAGGGGTAGCCTCTGTCCTGGTGGAGGTGCTGGCGGCCGGCCTCTTTTTCCACGAGCCGGTCGGCCCGGCCCAGTGGGGGGGAAGCCTGCTCGTCCTGGGCGGGGTGCTGTTGATCCTGGCCGGGCGGCACGGCCATATCAAAGTCATTGGCCTCTGCCGGGAAGGGCCCGGCCTCGGCGCCCGTGCCGCGTAGAGCCGGCCCGACAAGGCGCCAGCGCACGCGCGCGTCACGTGCCTGCAGCCGGGCCCTGGCCATTCGTGCCACACCGACGCGACTTTGGTATCGCCCTGGCCGGGCGGTAGTGACCGGGACAGGTGGGGACACCTATGGTATAATAGAAACAACCCGACACCGTTGTCGGGAGACGCAATGAAAAGGAGACTGGAGCCATGATCACAAAGAGCGAACTGGATTTTCTCAACGCCTACACCGCCTCCGATTCCCCACTGGTCAGTTTTTACCTCTCCCTGGAACGGCGGGAGCCGGGCGAGGACCGGGTGACCCTGACCGGCCTGAAGAACCTGCTCAAGGAGGCCCACGAACTGATGACCCGCTGGCCGGAGGAACACCACATCGAGATCGCGCTCCAACTGGCCCACATCGAAGAGACGGTGGCCGGGGAGAGCGGCGGTCCGGCCAGAGGACTGGCCATCTTTGCCGGCAAGAACTTTTGGCAACTCTATCGGCTGCCGATCTCGGCCGGGGACCGCGTGGTGATCGCCCGCAGCCCCTACGTCAAGCCGCTAATCGAACTGCTCAGCCGGCATCCGCTCTACTGCGCCGTCCTGGTGGGGAAAGAGCAGGCTCGCCTCTTTCTCGTCCAGATGGGCGAAATCCAGGACTATTCGATGATTCTGGACGAGGTGCCCAAGCGGCATGAGCAGGGCGGATGGGCCCAGGCCCGCCTGCAGCGGCGCCACGATGACTATGTCATGCACCACCTGAAGCGGGTGGCCGAGTTGACCCTGGAGTTCTTTCAGCGGCAGCAGTTCAAGTACCTGGTCATCGGGGGGACGGAGGAACTGAGCAACGCCTTTTACGAGCGGTTGCACACCTACCTGCAGGAACGCACCGTGGCCCTGCTTCCGCTTCCGATGACGGCGGGGATCCATGAAATCCTGGAACAGACCCTCCAGGCGGTCGAAGAGGCCAAAGCCCGCCAGCACGAGGAGTTGCTGGAACGGCTGAAGGAGGAGGCCGGCCAGGGCCGGCTCGGGGTGGCCGGCCTTTCCCCCACCCTGCGCGCCCTGAACGCCTACAAGGTCATGACCCTGCTGGTGGAGGACGGCTACCAGACACCGGGAGGCCGGTGTAGCGACTGCGCCAGCCTGACCGTGCGCACCTCCGGCAGTTGCCGCTACTGCGAGGGCACAATCGAGCGGGTGGACAAACTGATCGGCGAGGCGGTGGAACTGGCCTTCAACCAGGGGGCCGAGGTGCACTTTGTCGCGCCGAACCAGACCCTCTGGGACCTGGGCCGCATCGGGGCCCTGCTGCGCTACGCATAGGTCACGCGGCCAGGTCACACCGGACTTGTGGAGCCGGTGCGCTTCCGACAAAAAGGAGTGGAGGATGGAGCAGATTCCCCAACTGAAGGAACTCTACCAGCGCAACATCAACGTCACCGTGGAGCGGCTGGATGACGATCACATCCTGGTGCAGGCCTCGCTGCTGGACCTGGACCACAGCATCCGCTTCTCCATGGAGGTGCACGCCGCCAGCCGCACCATCACCGCCGGCAGTGCACAGATGATTCGGGTGCCCTTTCACAAGTGTCGGGAGACGCTCCCCCTGGCCGGGCAGATCGCCGGCCTGGTGATCGAGCGGGGCATCAACCGGCGACTGGCCGACATCCTCGGCCACAACACCGGCTGCATGCACCTGGTCGAACTGGCCATGACCGCCGCCCGGATGGCCGCCGCCGTGCTGGTGGAGGCCGGCGGTGGGTTGGTCGACCGGGAGCACTTTGAATCGCTCAGCGAGGAGGAGCGCATCGCCATCGGCATGCCCTTCCTCAAAAACACTTGCCTGGTCTTTCGGGTGGAAGAGTAGCCGGCCGGAAAGCCGATGAACGACCCCCTGGTGGCCGTCATCCTGGTCAACTGGAACCACGGGCAGGACACGATCACCTGCCTGCGCTCCCTGGCGGCCACCGAGGGGGTGCCCTGGCAGGCGATTGTGGTGGACAACGCCTCCACCGACGACAGCGTTGCCCGCATCGCCGCGGCCTTTCCCCAGGCCCGCCTCCTGGTCAACAAGCGCAACCTGGGCTTTGCCGGGGGGGCCAACGTCGGCATCCGGGAGGCGCTGGCCGGCCCCTACCGCTACCTCCTCCTGCTTAACAACGACACCCAGGTGGACCCCGACGCCCTCGAGCACCTGCGGCGCACCGCCGAGGCCCACCCCCGGGCCGGCATCCTCAGCCCCCTGATTCTCTACCCCGACCGGGAGCGCATCTGGTTCGCCGGAGCGCACCGGCGGCGCTGGTACCCCTCGATCACCTGGCCGGCCTACCGTCGCCGCCGCAGGCTGCCACCACAGCCCTTCCAGACCGAGTATGTCACCGGTTGTGCCATGCTCCTGCGCCGCCAGGTGCTGGAAGAGGTCGGCCTGCTGGACGAGGCCTACTTTATGTACTGGGAAGACCTGGACCTCTGCGAGCGTGCCCGCCGGGCCGGCTGGCAGGTCTGGCTCGTCCCGACCGCTGTGGTGCTCCATCACGTCTCCACCAGCACCGGCGAGCACGCCCCGCGCAAGTGGTACTATCTGGCCCGCTACCTGCCCCGCTTTTACCGCCGCTACTATCGCCGGCCCGTCCTGGCCATGTCGGTGTATGCGGTTGGCGTCCTGGTGCAGGAACTGTTACGGGGGCACCGGCAGGTGCTTGGCCCCTACCTGCGCGGCCTCTGGGATGGCTGGCGGGAGCAGGGAAATTGAGTTGTCCCCTCGCTGAAACCATCGGGAAACTTTTGCGTATAAAAAGGTGATCCGCGGGTTTGGCGAATCTTCTCTGATGGGAAAAAGACCGTCGTTGCCCCATCCCAGAGCCCTTGGGTGGAGAAAACCCCCAAGGATGGCACGGTGCACCACGAATGCCTTCCAAGGGCAACCCCAGGCCGAATTCGCCACATTCAGAAAGGATACCCATTGACTTTTGAGTGTCTTTTCGTGTATAATAAACCCGTCGGGCGATGTGCCCGGTGACCTCGAGGAAGAGGACTCCGAGCGTGAAGATTGTGGGCATCTTTACCCCGGTGACCTCAAGAAGGACTCCGGGAAAGCAGATCGCCGGCAGAAAGGAGGACAGTGGGCGGTCTGCGTGGCGGCCTTTTTCCCGATGGCCGGCCTGAGGCCGGCAGAGTGTAAGTAAAAGGAGTGGCTTATGGAAGGCCAAGTCTGTTGTGTGTGCCAAAAGCCGATCGCGGGCGAGGTACTGCAGTTGGGAAACCGCCCCTATGACGCCGCTTGCTACGCCCGGGTCATGCGCAACCGCAAGGGGCTGTGGTGGGCCAGCCTGGCCGGCGTGGGCATCCTGACCGTCTTTGCCCTCGTGATGGCGCTGATCTTCCGGGGAAAACCCCCGCTGGGGGGTTCCGGCCTGGCCGCGGTCGGGGTTATCCTGGCCCTGGTTCCGGCGGTCATCTGGCTGATCCTCTTCTACCTCCAGGATGTCCGCGAACCCGAGCCGAAACAATCCGTCCTGGCCGTCTTTGTCCTGGGCGCGCTTCTGGCCCAGGCGGTGGGTGTGCCGCTGGTGCGGGACATCTTTCGCACCGGCGACTGGATTGCCGGCGGAGCACTGACCAACATCCTCGGCTCGATTCTGGTGATCGGCTTTGTCCAGCAGTTCCTCATCTACGCCGCCGTCCGCTACAGCGTCTTCAACTCGGCCGAGTTCGACGAGCGGGTGGACGGCATCATCTACGGCACCGCGGCCGCGCTGGGCTATGCCACCGTGGTCAACCTGCGCTACGTCCTGGACAGTGGCGGGGTCAACCTGGGCTTTGGGACGATGCGCATCATCATCACCGCGATGGCCCTGGCCAGTTTCGGCGGCCTGGTCGGCTACTTTCTCGGTCGCTGCAAGTTCGAGGATGAGCCGGCCTGGTGGATGCCTGTCGGCCTGACCCTGGCGGCGATTCTCGGCGGCCTCTTTGATTACTTTCGCACCCAAGTGACCACCGCGGCGATCACGGTGGACGCCGCCACAACCGGCCCGCAAGGGTTCAACGCCTGGCCGGCCCTGATCCTGGGCGTGCTGGTCGCACTGGCGACCTTTGGATTCCTCTTTTACCTGATTCAAAGGTTGCAGCAGCGGGCCCCCAAGAGCGCGGGCATTTAGCGGAGAGGAGGATACAATGACAAGCCAGATGCAACAGGCACAACGCCGCGACCGCTGGGTCAGTTGGCTCGTCGTGGGCGTCTTTGTACTCGCCCTGATTCTGGGTTGGGTGGTCAAGACGGCCGCTGAGGGCCGCACCGAGGCCTTTACCGCTGACGGCCTCAGCGGCAGGTTCCCGGCCGCCTGGTACCGTCCCCAGGTACAGGATCCGGTCATCTTTGAGGCCAGAGACAGACTGGCCGACCCCTACCCTACCGCCCTGATGGTGGAACGCCGTCCCGCCGACACCCTTCCGGCAATCCAGCAGGCCTTGGCCCTGGAGCGGGGCCGTAACTGGAACGCGTACCGGACGCTACAGATCGTCGAGTCGGCCACGGTCGGCGGGCGCACCGGGATGCAGGTCACCTTTGCCTACGTCGAGACGAACCCCAACCCCTTTATGAAGACCGCCCCGGTCGTCTTGATGGGCACCGACCTGATCTTTCCCGCCGCGGACGGCAATTCGGTCTATGTGGTCACCCTGACGGCCGCCGAGGAAAACTTTGACTCGGCGCTGAAGGTGTGGCCGGCCTTTATCGCCTCGCTGAGCGAGTAGGGCGACGGCGAATAGCCGTTCGCCTGAAAGAGGAGGATTTGACGATGAGCAAATGGAAGCGACTTTTGGCACTGGCCGGCCCGGTCCTTATCCTGGTCCTGCTGCTGACCAACCTGCAACCCCGGCCGGTTCAGGCCGCCGCGACCACGACCCAGGTGATGCGCTCGGTGGTGCAGATCTATGCCACCGAGGAGGACCAGGGGGGCCTCTCGGTCAAGTGGACCGGCTCCGGCACGATCGTCTCGGAGGATGGCCTCATCCTGACCAACTGCCATGTGGCCCTCCCCCGGGCCATATGGGACTATCCCGAGTTTGACTATGACTACCTGATCGTCGGCCTGACGATTCGCTCCGACGAACCGCCTCAGCCCACCTACGTCGCCGAAGTGCTGCAGTACGACCCCAACCTGGACCTGGCGGTCATCAAGGTGACCCACACGATGGACGGCAGCCCCGTGGACCCCGACGAACTGAACCTGCCGACCTTGCCCATCGGCGACTCGGACCAGGTCGAGATCGGGGACAAGGTGCACATCCTGGGCTACCCCGGCATCGGTGGGGAGAATATCACCTACACCGAGGGGGCGGTCAGCGGCTTTACCCGCGAGCCGGGGATCGAGGGGCGGGCCTGGATCAAGACCGACGCCACCATCGCCGGCGGAAACAGCGGCGGCACCGCCTTTAACGACGACGGCGAACTGATCGGCGTGCCCACCGAGGGCGGCTATGGCGGTGCCCGGCCGGGCGAGTTTGTGGATTGCCGCTACCTGGCCGACACGGACGGCGACGGCGACATTGACGAGGATGATGCCTGCATCCCGATGGGCGGCTTTATCAACGCCCTGCGTCCGATCAATCTGGCCAAGCCGCTGATCGAGGCGTCCCGGCGGGGCCTCCCGCCGGCCGAACGCCCCGAAAAGCCGGATAAGCCCGGCCCCACCCCCAGCGGTGAGGCCGCCATCCTCCGCGCCATCTTTGCCCCCGCCGTCAACGAGTACGACCAGGCCGTTCAGGTGGTCGAGTCGTTCCCCTCGGGCACGACCGAGGTCTATCTGGTCTTTGACTATGAGAACTTTCAAGACGGCGTGACCTGGCATCCCACCCTGGTCCTGGACGGCGAACTCTACGACCTCTGGAGCCCCACCGGCTGGAGCGGCGGGGCCTCGGGCACCTGGTGGATCAGCATCTACAACGACGACGGCCTGCCCGACGGCACCTACGAGTTCGTCCTGACCTACGGCGATGAGGACCTGGCCACGGCCGAGGTCAAGGTCGGCGGCCCGCCCTCGGACGAACCCGCCTTTTCCAACCTGGTCTTTGCCGGAGATGGCGAGGAGGGCTTTTACCTGCCGGCCGGCATCGGCGAGGTTGAGGCCACCTTCGACTTTGAAAACTTTACCGCCCGGACGGCCTGGGGGTACACCTGGTACTATGAGGGCCAGGCCGAACTGGAGGGCGAAGGAGACCCCTTCTCCAACGCCTCCGGCCAGGGGGCCGTCAGCGCACAGAGCCGCTTCGACCCGGGCCGCTACCGCCTAGACCTCTTTATCGAGGACCGCCTGGCCGCCACCTCCGACTTTTTCATCGGCTCGCCGGATGGTGATGGGGACGGAGAGGGTGGCTTTTTCGGCGAGATCACCTTCGCCGAAGGGGTGGACCGCAACGACCAGCCGGTCGGGCCGGGCAGCGAGTTCGAGTCCGGCATCGAAGAACTCTACGCCTTCTGGGACTATCAGGGCATGCAAGACGGTTGGACCTGGACCCAGCACTGGTACATTGACGACCAACTGGTCCTGGAGGGCAGCGAGGAGACCTGGGCGGGCGGCGAGAGCGGCAGTTGGTGGGTCAGCATCTACAGCGACAATGGTCTGCCCGACGGCGAGTACCGCCTGGAACTGCTCGTCGAGGGCCAGGTGGTGCAGGAGGCCACCTGTACGATCGGCACACCCGGCACAACGCCTCCCCCGACCACGCCGACCGACGGCGTCGAGGTCTATGGCTACATCTATGACGCCGAGACCGGCGAGGGGATCGAGGGCGCAATCATCCTCTTCCTGCAACCCGGCATTACCGTGGACGAGTTCCAGTGGACCGAGGAGGAGGTCTACTCGATGGGTGAGGCCGACAGCGAGGGCTACTACGAACTCTCCATGCCGCTGGTGCGCGGCGAGACCTACAGTGTCATCGTCGGGGCGCGCGGCTACAACATCATCGCCGAGGACGGGGTAACCGTTCCCGAGGACCTGGAATCGCCCTTCCAACTGGACGTCGCCTTGCAGCAGCAGTAACGGCAACGCACTTCCACAGGGGGTCGGGCCTGGCCCGACCCCCTGCGTCCTTTCGAAGGACTTGCAGGTGCAGCTGTAGGAGGCGAAGGTTTTTCGCCCTCCACAGCCTTGGGGTTGCCGCTGAGTGCACGAAGGCGGCGCCGGCAAGCGCGTGGCCCCTTCACCTCACCGGGATGCGTCCAATCTCCAGACCCGGCCGCTCCTCCCGACCACGCATCCTTCCCCAAACGGACAGGTCCCGCAGACGCGCTCACACCCACCGGCCAGCGGCCGCAAGAACCCCCGCCTGGCCAGGTCCTCCAGCATCGCCTCCACCATCTTCGGCGTCGTATCCAGGACCTCGGCCAGGTCGCCAACCGACCAGGTGCCCCCTTTTCGCAGGGGGTCAAGCAACCGTTCCAGCATCTCCCGCCCTCGCTGTCAAAGCACCAGCCGGGCCACCTGATAGACCACAACTCCCGCCCCGAAGGAGAACAGCAGCAGCAGGACCATCCCCAACAAGGCCCACTTCCAGGAACGGCTTTCCTGGCGCATCACGGCAAAGGTGGCCACGCAGGGGATAAAGAGCATCGTCACGGCCAGAAAGGCCAGCCCGCTGGCCGGGGGGACGGTGGCAGCCAGACGTTCGGCCAGGCCGGCCTCACCGCTCCCATAGAGCACCCCCAGGGTGGCCACAGCGTTCTCTTTGGCGATGAAACTGCTCAGCAGGGCCACCAGCATGCGCCAGTCCAGCCCCATCCAGGCCCCCACCGGCTCCAGCGTCCGCCCAATCCAGGCCAGGATACTGCTTTCGATCTGCCCGTTGGGCAGGGTGGCCAGCGCCCAGATGGCCACCGAGACGGCCAGGATCACCGTGCCGGCCTTGCGCAAGAAGGAAAGCAGCCGCTGCCAGATGGTAATCCCGATCGTGCGGATGTTGGGCAGGTGATAGAGGGGCAGTTCCATGATAAAGGCGGCCTGCTCGTTGCGGAAAAGAAGGCGGTTCATCAAGATCCCGGAAAGGGCCAGGACGATCAGCGAAAAGGAAACCAGCCCGAGCGAGACCAGGAACGCTTTTTCCCCGAAAAAGGCCGGGGCCAGCACCGCCAGGACGGCCATGCGGGCGGTGCAGGGGACCAGCGGGGCCAGTAGGATCGTCAGCAGGCGGGCCCGCCGCTCCTCGATAATGCGCGTCCCCATCACCGCCGGCACGTTGCAGCCAAACCCCAGAAAAAGGGGCAGGAAACTCTTGCCGTGCAGGCCCATCAGGTGCATAAAGCGGTCCATCACATAAGCCGCCCGGGCCATATAGCCGACGTCCTCCAGGAACCCCATCACGGCGAAAAAGATCAGCAGGATCGGCAGAAAGGTCAGCATCGTGCCCACCCCGCCAATGACCCCGTTCACGAGCAGACCGGAGAGCCAGGCTGGCGCGCCGGCCAAAAGGTGCCCCACCCAGCCGCCCAGTTGGCCGACGATGAGGCCGTCCAGCCAGTCCTGAAGCGGCGTGCCCACGGTGTAGGTGAGCCAAAAGACCAGCGCCAGGACACCGGCCAGGACGACCAACCCGCCGAGGGGGTGGGTGGCGACGCGGTCCAACCGTTCGGTCAGGGTCACCCGGCCGGCCCGGGGCTGCACCACGGCCGCCCGAATCATCCGCCCGATCCAGTCGTAGCGGCCGCCGGCCACGGCCAGGACGGCGTCCTCGTGGGCGCGCAGGATCGCCTCGACCTGGGCCCACCTCTCGGCCGGCAGATGCTCGGCCATCATCCAGGTGATCTCGCGGTCGCCCTCCAGGAGTTTCATCGCCACCCACTCCCGCGGGTAGGGGGCCGGCACCGCCTCCTGGATCAGGGCCAGGAGGTCGTCCATCACGGCGCGGTGGTCGGCGCGAATCTCGGGCCGGCGGGGCACGTAGGAAATCCCGCCCCGCCCCAGGGCAACGACCGCATCAATGAACTCGTGCACCCCCTGGTTGCGCGAGGCCACCATCGGCACAACCGGTATGCCCAGGGCCGCTTCCAGAACGTGCGCTTCCACATGCACCCCTTCCTGCTCGGCCACGTCGATCATGTTCAATCCCAGCACCACCGGCACCGGCAGGTGCAGCAGTTCGGCCAGCAGGTAGAGGCTGCGCTCCAGGCGGGCCGCATCCACGACCACGGCGACGACGTCCGGCCGCTCGCGGATGATCAAGTCGCGGGCGATCTGCTCCTCCGGCGAGTTGGCCGTCAGGCTGTAGGTGCCGGGCAGGTCCACCAGGCGAATCGTAACCCCCTCGTGGCAGACCTGGCCTTCGCGCCGTTCCACCGTCTTGCCCGGCCAGTTGCCCACGTGCTGGGAGAGGCCGGTGAGCAGGTTAAAGACGGTGGACTTGCCCACGTTGGGCTGGCCGGCCAGGGCCACGGTCAGTTCCCCGACGACGGTCTCCGGTCTCGCGCCGGTGCAGTGCCCGCAGCCAACCGCCGAGACAACGGGAATCTTTTTAACGCGGGCCATCGCCGTTCTCCTGGCGAGCGACCAGCACCTTGCCGGCCTCCCCCCGCCCCAGAGCGATGCGGCTGCCACGCACCAGCACGATCAGCGGCCCCCGTCCAAAGTTCTGCACCATCTCCACCGGCGCGCCCGGCGTAAAGCCCAGCGAGGCCAGCCGGCCGACCAACCCACGCCCACCTCGGAGAGAACGCACCTGACCCCGCTCGTGGGGGGCCAGGTGGGCCAGGGTTACAATTTCCTCCATCGGGTCCTCCAGTTGCCAAAAAGGTCATGATATGGTAAAATAGAAATGACCCAACCTCTTTTGTTAGTATATACTAACAAGGGGCAACTGTCAAGCAGGAGCGACCGGGTGAGCGAGACGATTACACCGACCGTAGAGGACTACCTGGGCCTGATCTACCTGATGCAGCGGGAGGGGCATCAGGTCATCGGGGCACGCCTGGCCGAGCGGTTGGGGGTCTCCCGCCCCACCGTCACGGTGACCCTGAAGCGGATGGCCCGCGACGGCCTGATCGAACTCGGTGCCCAGAAACAGGTCCGCCTGACCCGGCGCGGTCTGGAGGTGGCCCAGGACCTGCTCCGCCGGCATATGCTGACCGAGTGGCTCCTCTGTGAGGTGCTGGGCCTGCCCTGGCACCAGGTCCACGAGGAGGCCGACCGCCTGGAGCACCACCTTTCCGAGGAGACGACCGCCCGGCTGGAGGCGTTGCTGGAGCGGCCGGAGGCCTGCCCCCACGGCAACCCGATGCCGGGGATTGCCTACCCCCAGGCGGTCCCGCTCAGCGAACTGGAGGCAGGGCAGGGCGGGGTGATCGCCCGCATCGTCGAGGAAGCGGAGGAGCGGCCGGACCTGCTGGCCTTTTTCGAGGAGAATGGGCTGTTGCCAAACATCGCGTTGCATGTGCTGGAGCGGCAGCCCTTCAACGAAACGGTGACGGTGGAGGTGGCCGGCCGGCCGGTCGTCCTGGGGCTGGCTGCAGCCCGGTTGGTGCGGGTGCGGGTGGAGGAGGGCGGGACCGCGCAGGACGAGGCCGCCGCCTAGCGTCCCCCACAAGTGATCCTGCCCCCAAACGCCAGACCAGAATAGCCCCCCGGTTCCAACGGGGGGCCTATCCATCCCCTACCCGTTTATCCCAAAAGCCGCCTGTGGGGCAACCGGCCGGTTGCCCTACAGGCGGCTCGCACGTCGCCGCCGGAACCCGGTCCCGGGAACGGAAATGCCTTGCCCCTACCAACGCCGGATGAATTGGTCAAGGTTCAACAGTCGCCGGCCTGCATCGAGTTCTGGGTGGGCACCAGACTGAAACAATGGCCTTCAACCGACGGTTGTGTTATAATAGACCCACGGTCGTTCTGCCCTGGTGGATATCCGGTGATATCCGGGAGGTGTTCGATGCGCAAGCGGACCTGGTTTGCTCTCACAATCGCCCTCATCGCTTTATTCGCCGCCGGCTTGCTCCTTTTCCTCTTTTACCGCCAGACCCTGGCGCTGAACTTTTACTACTGGGACACCGAGATCCCCGATTTCAACGCCGGCTTTTTCTACCATACCGGCATGACCCTGCGTGAGGATGGAGAGGTGGCACTCCTGGCGATCGGCGTCGGCCACCCCTGGGAGCCGGGCAACAACACCGGCCTGCCTCCACGAGGGGGAGCCGCCGCGGCCTATTACAACGACCACATCTACGTCACGGCCGGCGACAGCGCTCCGGCGGTCCTCTCGAACGACGTCTACTATACCACCATCTACACCGACATCCTGACCGTCACCGGCCGGCTGGAGAACTGGACCACGACCACCCCGCTGCCCAGCAACATCTACCCGGAGGGGGTGATGTCCCACGAAGCCGCCGCGCTGAACGGTTACCTGTACATCATCGGGGGCATGGAGAACGCCGGCACGGCCAACTCGATCTATGACAACGTCCTCTTTGCCCCGATTCAGCCCGACGGGACCTTGGGGGACTGGCAAGAGACCACTCCCCTGCCGATGGCCCTCTTTGGAATGGAAGCGGTGGTCCTGAACGGGCGCATCTACGTCCTCGGTGGTGCGGACAGCTTGGGCCAGTCCAACCGCACTGTCTTTGTCGCCGAACCGGACCCCCTCAGCGGAGAGATCCCCTATTGGACGCAGACAACCGAACCCCTGCCCTCGTTGGGCGTGGGGGGATACCTGGAGGCCTCCGCTGCCCGCCTGGGAGGGCGCATCTATGTGTACGGCGGAGCGTCGCAGGCCGGCTATGCGGACTATTCTCCCTACGTCCACTTTGCCGAGCCGGACCCCCTCGATGGGGACATCTCCGCCTGGACCTTTATCGGCGACCACCCGCTGCCCCAAAACGCCTACCAGAGTGAAGGGGCAGCTTATAATTCGGGCCTGCTCCTGGCCGTTGCCGGGGCCTGGAACAACGCCTACGACCCCTCCGGGGATGTCCGGGTTGCCCTGGTCAACCTAGAAACCGGCTGGACCGAGGACTGGATCTCGACGATCGCCCTGGACCCCCCGCGCTTTCTGCACACCGTCGTGATGGACCGAGACGGCTGGCTCTACTCGATCGGTGGGGCCTCGGGCACCGAGGCCGGCCGCCTCAACCGGGTAGACATTGCCACCCCCTACGGAGGCGGCGGGGCTATGCGGCGGGCCCGCAAACTCCACCAGACGACCCAGAGCACCCCCACCATCTATGCCCCGAACGGCTTTTTCACCTCTCAACGGCGCGAACTCGGCTTTGGCGACGAACCGGCCGAACTGCAAGACCTGATGTGGGAGACCACGATCACCGACTCGTCCGTCCTGACAATCTCGCTCTTTTACCGCTACCGCAACGAGAGCGGCTGGCATCCGCCCAGCGGCTGGTACGGCCCCTACCTCTCCAACCCCGGCGTCCACGTCACCACAAGCATCAACATCTCCGGAACGGCCACCCTGTTCGAGTACCGGGCCTACTTTACCTCCACTGCCTTCCACCCCACCTACACCTGGGGTGTCGTCCAGACCCCGATTCTGCACGCCGTGCGCATCGGCATTCTCGCCCCACCGGACCTGGTCGTCGAGGGCCTTACGGTGACCGGTTGCGATACCTGTCCCGGGCTGATTCCGCCCAACGAGCCGGTCCAGATCGAGTTCACCGTGCGCAACCAGAGCAGCAACCTCCGCTGGGACAATAACTTTTACGCCATGGTCTTTATCACCACGACGCCCAACTATTTCCCCGAGGGGAATCCAGGCGAACTGCCCGAGGGGTGCCAGGGGTACGATCCCCCCACGGTGACCTGCTCGCTCATCTGGCCCCTCTACGGCTACCAGTTCTTCGAGGGGCACGACCCGATCGTGCTGACGACCACCTGGACCTTCCACGACCCGGGGACCCACTATATCATCGCCTACGTGGACTATAACGACACGCCCTCTCACCCGTCACCCTTCTACGACGTGGTCGAGTTTGAGGAGTATAACAACTTTCTCGTCCTGGCCGTAGATGTCGGCCAGCGCAAGATCTACCTGCCGGTGATCACCAAGGGCTGGCCGCCCTGATCGCGACCGGCGTAAACATGCCAGGCTTTTACATTCGTTCCTTTGTTCGATTCGTGCCGGTTTGCGAAAAATCATCTGCTCTTTACTTCACTCGATCCTGGCAAGTTTCGCCCGGTGGGGAAAAATCCATAACTGCGAGTTCGTGGCCCTGGCGCGCGACCTGGGTATCCCCCTGGTCGCCGTGGATCGGCAGGTTCTGGAGCAGTTTCCGCAGGATGCCGTTGCCCTGAAAGTGCACACGGATGAATCCCTCTTCCCATCTCGTTCGCCGTAATCGGCGATGGGTGTGGGGATGGGTTGCTCCATCGGTCAACCCGCCCCCATACCTCTCTGACAAGCCCGGGCCACGGGGCATCAGGGCGCGGCCCGGCAGGGCTATTGTCGGTGGGTGCCCAGGCGGGCCAGGACGAAGCGATGGCCGGCAGCGCGAAAGGCTCCCCAGTCGCTCCAGGACGGGGGCAATTGCTCTAACTGTCTCGTAACTGTAGCCAATTCGTCCATGGTGACCCAGCGGTAGCCCGATATCTCTTCCAAAGCATCCTGCGCGGCCGGCTCCCCTCCCGATGGGCGCAGCAAAAAAGGCACCGAGGCAAACGGCACAACGACCCGGCCGGCCACCAGTTCGTAGGTCAATACCCCCAGCGGTCGCTCGATCTCGGCCGACAGGGAGGTCTCCTCGCCCACCTCCCGCAGGGCCGCCTCCGGCGGGGTCTCCCCCGGCCGGATGCCCCCGCTGGGCAACCGCCAGACACCGGCCGGATAGAACCGCTTGGTGTGCAGGAGGATGCGCCCATCGGGACGGCGCAGGACCAGAATGACCTCTCCCACCCGTCCCGTTCCTTGGGAAAGGATATCCCGAACAAAGGCGGGGGTGACTTCCAACCGAACATCTTCCCGCTGCTGCGGGGCCGGCCAGTGCCAGGCCTTCTCCCAGGAGGTCATCATCCCCTCACAACCCGCTCAGGAAAAAGCGCACCCGCTCCTCCATCCGCTGCTGAAAGGCGGGCACGGCCACCCCACGAGGGGGCCCCTGCACCTCCACTACGCCCGTTTCCCCGGTCACATCCTCGCTCCGCAGCATCTGGAGGACCGGCCACTCCTGCCGGAAAGCCCGAAAGTTGGCCCCGTCGTAGGGGATCGGCGCGTCCAGGACCAGGACAAAGGCGTCCACGGCGGCCTCTTGCTCGTGCCGGGCCAGGCCGCTGTGCCAGCCGGCTCCCGGAACGACAAAGACGAGCAGGGTGTCCCCTGCTTCCAGGGGAAACTCCGCCAACCCCTGCGCCAATCGGGGGGAGAAGAGCAGGGTCGCGGCGATCTCGTGGAAAAGGGGCTCGCGCACGCGTTCCAAGGGGGCTGCCTGCATCGCCGGCCCTTTGACCAGAAGAAGAGGGACCGTTTCCTTCCCCTCCCCCGGGGACCAGGCATACTCCTGTGCGGGGAGTGTCTCCCGGGACTCGTAGCGCAACCGGGTGACGGTCCAGGCCCCGCCGGCCGAGAGCACCACCGCCAGCAGGAAGGAGAGCAGTCCACGTCCCCAACCGGGCAGACCCGCCCCCGGCAGAAAAGGCCCCCGGCGCACACCGGGGAGGACAAAGGCAGTGCGCTCCCGGTAGGCCCGATACGCCTCCCCAAAGCGGGCCAGGCATTCGGCCTCCTCACGGTGGGCTAGGAGGTTGTAGAGCCAGAGCATCAGGCCGAACGAGAGGGCCGTCACCACCCGGCCCCAGGTGAGCAGGACGCCCCACCCAAAGAGGGTGAGGGCGGCGTACTGAGGGTGCCGCACCAGGCGGTACAGGCCGGTGGTCACCAGGCCGGCCCGGCGGACCTTGGCCAGGTAGACCTGACCCGCCCCCACCAGAAAGAGCCCCCCGCCAGCCAGAATCAACAGCAACCCCAGCGGAAAGAGGGTGTGGGTGGGCAGAAAGAACTCGACCAGCCAGATGGTCGCCGGATGTTGGCTCAACGCCTGGACGGGCAGGACCGAGCCGTAGAGGAACCCGGCAAAGGGGAGCAGCATCCAGAGCGGTTCCAGCACGACCAGCCAGGCAACCACAGTGCCGAGCCGGCGGCCGAGCGAGCGGAGGCGGGTGTCGGTAGGCCCTTTCATGGGCGGGGTTCTCCTTTCGACGAATCAGGTTCAGGCGTGGGACAGGCCTCCCGGATGGCGGCGATCTGCCCGGTGTAGGCCGGCGGCACCGGCGGGGGTGGCGCACCCTCCAGCAGGGCGATCACGGCGCGAAGGTAGGCCGCCAGCAGGTCCCGCTCCGACCCGGCGGGCACATCCTGGCCGGCCCAGTCGGCCAGGGCGCGGAGGTGCTCCAAAAGCGGGCCCTCTTCCCGCTCCCCCCGCAGGGCTTCAATGGCCGCATCCCGCACCCCGGCGGCCAGCGAGGACAACTCGACCGGCCGGGCGGCGCGGACGACGGCGGCCTGCTCCTCTGGGCTGAGGAGCGATTGCTGCTCGTTCAGTTCGCGGACGATCTGCCAGAGTCGTTCCTGCTTCTCAGGGGGCAGGGTGGCCACCCATGCGGCGAACTCGCGGGCCCGGCCGGCCAGTTCGGCCTGTTCCTCCGGCGAGCGAGCGGCCATCCAGCGGGCCGCTTCCAACGCCTGGCGGTCCGCCCCCAGGTTCGGGTGGCCGAACCGTTCGTCCAGGGCGACAACCTCCTCCAGGGCCGCCACTGCCTGCGAGTGCCGGCCGGCCTGGCCGCAGAGCATAGCCAGGTTGTAGAGGAGCACGCGGCGAATCACCTGAAAGCCGGGGACGTCTCCCGCTTCCCGCGAGCGGGCCACCGCCTCTTCCTGGAGGGCCAGGGCGGCCTCCAGGTCGCCCTCCTGGGCCCGCAGGTAGGCCTGGCCCGCCAGTCCCAGAACTGTTTCCAGATCGCTCATGGGGCCTCCTGCAGAGGACGTTCCGGCGGACCGTCGTAGACCTGGGCCTGCGGGCAGATCGGCCGAGCCGGCCGCTGGTGGGTCATCTCGTCCAGGGCGTGGGCGGCCAACCCGACCATGCGGGAGAAAACAAAAAAGGCGTTCCCCGCCTCCGGCGGAAGGCCCAGTTCGCAGAGCACAGCGGCAATCGCCCCGTCGGCGTTGATCGGCAACTCCCGGCCGAGGGCGTCCCGCAGTGCCTCCTTCAGTTCCCACATCAGTTCGATATACTCGCCGGCCAGCCCCTCCTCCTCACAGAGGGCCAAGAGCCGCCCTGTGCGGGGGTCTTGCGTGTGCAGTTGGTGGCCGAACCCGGGCAACCGGCGTCCACTGACCCGGCAGATCTGCACCAGTTCACGGGCAATCCCGCGAAGGTCTGTCTGACGCCTCCGTTTCTCCGCCAGCGCCTCCCCCAGCAGGCGCATACACCCCTCAATGGCCCCGCCGTGGTGCTGCTGAATCGCCAGCACCCCGGCGGCCATCGCTGTGGTCAGAGAGGCCCCACCCGAGGCCACCGTCCGGGCGGCCATCACCGAGGGCGAACCGCCTCCGTGGTCCACGCAGGAAACCAGCACCGCATCCAGGAGCCGGCCCTCCGCCTCCCCGGGCAGTTCGCCCCGCAGCACCAGGTAGACCACATGGGCAAAGGGCACCCTGCCGATCAACTCCTCAATGCGATAGCCGCGCAGCAGAATCTTGTTCGGCCAGACGCCGCAGATCGGTTGAGACCAGGCCCACTCTTTCATCGCTTCCTCCTGGCTACGCGACCCTCCCCGGGTACGCGATCGTGGGTATGCGACCGTGGGTATGCGACCGTCTCGGTCGCAAAAGACCGTCCCGGCACCATAAGGGACATCCGGTCGGAGACAGTATACCCCAGGTTGGAGAGCGCGGCAAGCACGGGAGCATGAATCGTCGGGGTAACCCGGTCGACCAGGGCCGCCCTACGGCCCGCCGACATCGGTCGCACGAAATTCCCTACGAAACCTATGCCCCCGGCAAGCCCCGTCGTTGACCCGAACGCACTTTCCTGGTAAAATGAGAGCAGTAAACCGACACTGACCAAGAACGGGGGTATACGATGAAGCGGTTGTGCTGGCCTGCACTATTCCTCCTCCTGCTGGGGATGGCCCTGAGCGCATGTCTGCCGACCTCCCCTGCTGCGACCCGGCCGGCCGGGGAGGCCGTCCTGACCCTGGCCGGCGGCCCCCGGGACCCCCCGACCCTGGACCCTGCGCTGGCCGGCGACAGCGAGTCCACCTTTGTCATCCGCCAGATCTTTGGCGGGCTGGTGCGCCTGAACCAGAACCTGGAGGTTGTCCCCGACCTGGCCTCCGACTGGCAGGTCTCCCCCGACGGAACGGTCTATACCTTCACCCTGAACCCAGAGGTCCGCTTCCACGACGGCCGGCCCGTCACCGCCGACGATTTCATCTACTCGTTCGAGCGGGCCTGTGACCCGAACCTTTCCCCCTACCTCCCCTGCGGCACCTACCTGAACGACATTGTCGGTGTTCCGGAGAAATTGGCCGGCCAGAGCGATCAGATTACCGGCCTCTCCGCCCCCGACCCCCATACCCTGGTCATCACGATTGACGCCCCCAAGGCCTACTTTTTGGCCAAACTGACCTACAACACCGCCTACGTGGTGGACCGGGAGAATATTGCCCAGGGTGCGGACTGGACGGAACGGCCCAACGGCACCGGCCCCTTCCGCCTGGCCGAATGGCAGCACGACCGCCGCATCGTCCTGGCCCGCAACGAGGCGTATGTCGGGACGGTCCCCCAACTGGAGCAGGTCGTCATCCTCCTGGGAGCCGAGGCCAGCCGGCCGCTGGTGCTCTATGAGCAGGGCAAACTGGATTTTACCGAGGTTGACACCGCTGTCGTCGCCCGTCTGGAGTACGAGGGCAGCCCGCTGGCCGGCGAGTTGCGGGTAACGCCCCAACTCTCCCTCTCCTACATCGGGATGAACACGCAACTCCCGCCCCTGGACGACGTCCGGGTGCGCCAGGCCCTGGCGATGGTGCTGGACCGGGACAAGATCGCCCGCGTGACCTACGAGGGCCGGTTGGTGCAGGCACAGGGAATCGTCCCGCCGGGCATGCCCGGGTACGAACCGGTGGACGCGGCCCCGCCCTACGACCCCGAACGGGCCCGCCAACTCTTGCGCGAATCGCGCTACGGCGGCCCGGAAGGCCTGCCCCGCATCACGATGTACACGACCGGGGGGGGCATCCCCGTCCTTTTTCAGCAAGCCTGCCGCCAGGAGTTGGGCATCGAGATCGAACTACGCCAGGTCGAGTGGGCCGACTACCTGAACGGCCTGGATGAACGACGCTATCCCCTCTTCAACCTGGGCTGGATCGCCGACTATCCCGACCCACAGAACTTTCTGCAGGTCCTTTTTGAAAGCACCAGCCCCAACAACTATGCCGCCTACAGCGACCCGCAGGTGGACCGCCTCCTCCAAGAGGCCGCCGTGGAGCAGGACCCCGCCAGACGGCAAGCCCTCTACCAGGAGGTCGAACGGCGCATCCTGGAGGATGCCTCGATCATCCCGCTGACCCACGACGTCTCCTATTCGCTGACCAAACCCTACGTCCGGGGGTTGGAGATTACCCCGGTGGGGCTGCTCGACCTGACTGGAATCTATATGGTGGGGCCATAGACCGCGAACGAGTGGGGGAACGTTCTGCCCCCCAAGTGCGAGACCGATGGAACGGCTTTTACGGGACAACCTGTTGGGAGCGATCCTGGTCAGCCGGGGGCTGATCGGGGAAGAAGAACTGGCCCTGGCCCTCCAGGTGCAGGAACGTGAGGGGGGCTGGCGCAAACTGGGCGATGTCCTCCTGGACCTGGGCTATATCAGCCCGGAGGGCCTTCAGGAGGGGCTGGAGGTGCAACGGCGCATGGCCGAGGAGGTCCTCCGCCGGCTAGAGGGCCTGCCGGCCGTTCCCCGTCTGCCCGAAGAGGGAAAAGAGTGCCTGCTGGTCTACTTTCAGAACCCGACCGAGGCGGTCCGCTGGAGTCAGGTCCTTCAGGAGACAAATTATCCCTTTGAGATGGTTACCCAGTCCCGCACGGCCCTGGAACGGCTGCGCCAGCAACACTTTGTCCTTCTCTTAATCGAAATCTCCGGCCCCGAGTTTCTTCGGCTTCCGGTGATCGCCCGACAACTCCGACCAGACCTGGTCATTGTGGCCATCGTGGATGAAGCGCTCTTTCGCCAGATCCGCCGGGGGCTGTGGTCGGTGACCTCCTTCTACCTGGTGCGTCCTTTCGAGCATGAGGAACTGGTGCGCATGCTGGAAAATGCCCTGGAGCGCCGCCGTCTGCGCCTGCAGAACCGCGCCATGCGCGAGCAGATGGAGCAGTACCGCCGCGAACTGGCCGCCCTGACCGAACTGGGCGAGCGACTGACCTCCACCGAGAACCTTTCCCAGGCGTTGACCCAGGCGATGTTCCGGGTGGTGGATATCTTTGGCAGCCAGGCCGGCTCGCTCCTGCTGGTGGACAAGGAGGCCGGCGAACTGCGCTTCGAGGTGATGGTCGGAGAACAGGTCGCTCCGCTGCGTTCCCTGCGCCTCAAGATCGGGCAGGGCATCTGCGGCTGGGTCGCCCAGACGGGACAACCCCTCCTGGTCCCCGACGTCAGACAGGACCCCCGCTTCTGTGCCAAAGCCGACCGTCTCAGCGGGTTCCAGACCCGCTCGATCCTCTGCGTGCCGATCCTGGCCCATGGGGAGGTGATCGGCGTGATCGAGGTGATCAACAAGGCGGACGGTTCCCCCTTTACGCCCTGGGACCAGCGGTTGCTGACCACTGTGGCGATGATGGCCGGTGCGGCCATCGAACGGGCCCAATTACGGCACACCTTGCGCCGCTAGAGGGCCTTATGGGGAACTCTTCCCCTGTGTGCATCAGAGGAAGTGAATGATGAGACGACTGCTCCGTTCCGCCCTAGCTTTGTGCCTGTTGAGTGCCATCCTGGCCCCTTCCCTGCCGCCGGCCGCCGGCGCGCCCCTCTCGTCCCAACCTGTCCCTCAGGAGGAGGTCTGGGTGGACCCCCTGATCCTGGAACAGATGGCGGCCTCTCCGGATGGCCAGGCCGGCTTTTTCGTCCTTTTTCGGGAGCGGGCCGACCTCTCGGCCGCGGCCACTATCCACGACTGGCAGGCCCGCGGCCGGCTGGTCTATGACCTGCTCCGCGCCACCGCCGAACGCTCCCAGTCCCACACCCAAGACTGGCTCCGGCAGGAGGGTATCCCCTTTACCTCCTTTGCCATTGACAACTCGCTCTTTCTCACCGCTGACCGGTCCACTCTGGAGGTACTGCGCACCTTCCCTGAGGTGAGCGGCTTTCGGGGCAACCACCTCTACGAACTGGAGCCTCCTCCTGAAACCTCCTCCCTCCCCACCCCCTCCGGCGTCGTCTGGAATATCTCCCTTGTCGGCGCGGACCGCGTCTGGTCCGAGATGAAGGTAACGGGGCAGGGGATCGTCGTGGCCAATATTGACACCGGTGTAGAGTATATGCACGACGCCCTCTTTCCCAACTACCGCTGCGGTAACGGCCCCCACGAGGACTGCTGGTACGATCCTTCCCGGGTCTGCCCCGACGAGGCCCCTTGTGATGATCAGGGTCATGGCACCCACACGATGGGCACGATGGTCGGCGATGACGATCCCACGCTGGCGTATAACGTCGGTATGGCCCCCGACGCCCAGTGGATCGCCTGCCGAGGCTGCGAGGCGTACTACTGCTCCGAGTATGCCCTGACCGCCTGCGCCGACTGGGTGCTGGCCCCCAACGGCGACCCGGACAAACGCCCCCACGTGGTCAACAACTCCTGGGGCGGCGGGGAGTGCGACACTTGGTATCAGAACAAGGTGCAGGCCTGGCGGGCGGCGGGCATCTTTCCGGCCTTTTCCGCCGGCAACTCGGGCCCTGCCTGCAACACGGTTGGCTCTCCTGGGGACTATCCAGAGTCGTTCGCTTCCGGGGCCACCGACTCGAACGACCGGATCGCCTCCTTTTCCAGCCGGGGGCCCTCCTGCTTTGGCGAGACCAAACCTGACGTCAGTGCGCCGGGCGTTGAGGTCTGTTCCTCGGTGCCGGGGAACGGTTGGGACTGCAGTTACAGCGGCACCTCGATGGCCAGCCCCCACACGGCCGGCCTGGTCGCCCTCCTCTGGAGCGCAAAACCTGCGCTGGTCGGCGATATCGCGGCAACTGAAAGGATCCTCACCAGCACGGCCTCTTGCCTTGAGGATGACAGTTGTGGTGGGGCGGGTTGCCCGAACAATGTCTACGGCTGGGGACGGATTGATGCCTATATGGCCGTCCTGACCGTGGCCTCGCAGGGTTGGCTGGTCGGCACGGCTTACGACGCCGCCACCGGCGACCCCCTGCCCGACGTGGCCGTCTCGGCCCGCCAGCCCGGGCTCTCTCCTGCCCAGACCACCACTGACGCCAGCGGCCACTATACCTTCTCCCTGCCGGCCGGCACCTATACCGTCAGTGCCTCCCTCTACGGTTACTTTCCCCTGACCATGACCGGCATCACCCTCATCACCGACACCACGACCACACTGGACCTGGACCTGCAGCCCCGGCCCCGTCACATCCTCTCCGGCACGGTGACCGACGCTACCACCGGCCAGCCCCTGGAGGCCCGCATCCACGTCGAGGCCCCCTTTGTCCCCCCGCTCTGGACAGACCCCGCCAGCGGCTTTTACAGCCTCACCCTCATCGAGGACACCTACCCGCTCCAAGTCGCCGCACCCTTCCACTTTTCCCGGCGGGTAACCCTGACCCTGGACCGAGACCTGCGGGCCGATTTCGCCTTGCAGGCGGCCTCCTGCACCCTCCTGGTGGACGATGACGCCAACCGGCCCGACGTTCGTTCCTACTACACCTCCACCTTGGACGAGTTGGGTGTCCCCTACCAGGTCTGGGATGTGGCCACTCAAGGGCCACCCGACGGCCTGGACCTTCTGGGGCACTGGGCCGTCTTTTGGTGGACGGGGAACGCGCCCCAGACACTGACCTCTCAGGACGAGACTGCCCTGCAATCCTACCTGGACGCCCGTGGAAACCTCTTTCTCTCCTCCAACGACTACCTGGGCTCATCGGGCCTCGGCCTCGAGAAGGGGGGACCACCCAATCCCCGGACCCCCTTCCAGCAGGACTATCTGCACGTTTTCTGGTACAGCATGGACAGCGGGGGCAACGACCCGGTGGGGAACAGCGGCGACCCCATCGGCGAGGGGTTGGGCCCCTACCTGCTGGTCCCTCCGGAGGGCTGGGAAGGTTCGCTTAACGGTGACGGACTGGCCCACGACGGCACCGGCGGGGTCTCGGCCCCCTTCCGCTGGCAGGGTTACGGTGCGGACAACTCGACCGATTACGATGGTGGGTCGTTCAAAACGGTCTTTTTCGCCTGGCCTCTGGAAGGGCTGATCAGCCCGGTGGGCCGACGCGCCGTACTGGGCGCGGTACAGAACTTTTTCGGGGCCTGCCAGCCCACCGGCCTCCTCTTCGGTCGGGTAAGTGATGCCAACACCGGCGAGCCCCTTTCCGACGTCGCCGTCGCGCCTGTCCCCGAAGGGGAACAGGCCGAGGCCACCCTGCAAAGCCAGACCGATGCTCGGGGGCATTTCACCTTCACCCTCCCGACGGGTTCGTACGAGTTGACCGTCTACAAGGAGGGCTACGAGCCGGAGGTTATCTCGGCGATCAGCATACCGGCCGGCCTGGTAACGCACCTGGAGGTTCCCCTGCGCACTCCCCGCCTGGGGTACAACCCCGCCTCCTTTTCCTGGGACCTGGATTGGCAGGAGCAGGTTACGGATACGCTGGTGCTGAGCAATATCGGCACGGCCGGCCCGCTGGAGTGGACCTTACGAGTCGGCTACCGCTATGACCGGCAGGCCGCCGGCCCACCCCTCCTCCCCCGGCAGGCCGGCCGGGCCCCCTCGGACGAGCCCCCTGCCCAACTGCCCGAAGGCCGGCGCGTCCTGCCGGCGGGCTCGACCGAGGGATGGGAACAAGAGACCCCTCTGCCCTCAGGACGGTACGGCAGTGCAGGCTTTTGTGGCCCCGATGGCTCCTTCTACGTCGTCGGGGGGGGAGGCATCTACTCCTGCCTCCCTGACAACCTGCGCTACGACCCGGACGCCGGGACGTGGACTGAGATGACCCCCATGCCGGTTTCTCTCCTCGATATGCAGGCGGCCGTGGTGGATGGAGTCGCTTACTTTCCCGGCGGCTATTGTGAGGGGGTCTACCAGAGCGTACTCCAGGCCTATGACCTTGCCAGCGATACCTGGCGATCTGACCTCAGCCCACTGCCGGAGCCCCGCTCCGGCGCCATGGTCGCGGCAATTGGCGACCTTGTCTATGCCTGCGGGGGCAACCCCGGCCCATCCGACCGCTGCTGGGCTTACGCCCCCGCCCTCGACCGGTGGGAAGAGATTGCCCCGATGCCTGCTCCCCTGGGCTATGGAGTGGCCATCGAGCACGACGGCTTTCTCTACATCGTCGGTGGCGTGACCTCCCAGTACGTTGTCCAGGACGTTTTTTGGCGCTACGCCCCCCAGAGCGATACCTGGGAGGTCGGTCCGGCGATGCAGGAGGCCCGCATGTCCCCGGCGGTGGCCGTCTATGACCAGGACCTCTACGTGCTCAGCGGGGGTGGGGAAAAAGACATGGGGGTTCCTCTCTCCACCGGAGAGCGCTACCCCCTGGAGAAGTGGCCCACCGGCCGCTGGGAGACCCTGCCCGACCGTGTGCCCGTTCCGGTGGTCCGGTCGGCCTTTTCCTGCACCGGGGACCGCATCCGCCTGGCCGGGGGGTATGATGAGTGGGACGTCAGCACCACTCACCAGACCCTGAACGAGGACGGCCTTTGCTACACCTCCCCGGGCGGAAGCGTCCTGCCCTGGCTGAGCGCGGAACCGCTCAGCGGCTCGCTGGAGATCGGCACGCAACAGACGGTGACCCTGCGGGCCGATGCCGCCCTCGTCCAGGATATCGGCTGTTACCAGGCCGGCCTGTACCTGAAGAACAATACGGTCTATGGGCCGGATACTGTCCCGGTGACAATGTGCGTCCATCCCATCCCCACCATCGGCAAGGTGCGGGGACAGGTCCGGAGCCTGGGGTACTGCGACCGGTACCCCCGACCCCTGGCCACCACCCTGCGCCTTTTGGACACGGCGGGAACCCCCTGGACAATTACCAGCGGACTGGACGGCTCCTACTTTCGCTGGCTGCCGATCGGCACCTACAGCGTTACGGTCGGGGCGGCCGGCCACATGACCGCAACAACCCAGATCGAGGTGCGCTCCATCGAGACCACCACGCTCGACTTTTCGCTGCGGTTGCTCACCTCCTGCCTGGGCATCCGCCCCCTCAGTCTGGTCCTTTACGCCCCCACCGGCACTCTCGTCCAGGAAACCCTCCACCTGACGAACGGGGGCGCGCTGCCCCTCACCTGGCAGGCACAGGAGTCGTTCTTTCCGGCCCTTCCCACGCAAACGCACGCATTTGGCGGCCCCGACCCCTACGGCTACGTTTATCTGGACAGCAGCGAACCCCGTGGCCCCACCTTTGACTGGATCGAGATCAGCGAGACCGGCCAGGACCTGAACCTCTACGACAATTCCTATACCTTCCCCCTGGACCTCCCCTTCTCTTTCAACTTTTACGGCACCTCCTATGACCAGATTGCCGTCTCTTCCGAAGGAACGGTCTATTTCGTGGATGCATATCTGGGATTCACCAACGAGTGTATACCGGCCACGCCCTACTACTCGGTGAGGGACCTGATCGCCGGTTACTGGGACAACCTCGATGTTGGCTGGAAAGGCTCTGTCTATTACCAGTCACTTCAGTACCACGGCTATGAGGTCGCCGTGATCGAGTGGGATGACGTGCCTCACGACGATACCTCCGATGGGGCAACCTTTGAGATCGTCCTCTTTCCCGACGGCAGCATCCTGCTTCAGTACCAAGATGCCGAGTTTGGCGACGGCCTCTACGACTGGGGGCAGAGTGCGACGGTGGGCATCCAGGCCCTCAACACGGACCCCGAATACTACCTGGAGTACTCTTGCAACACCACCGCTCTGACGAACAGCCTGGCGATCTGCTTCGAGTTCCCCGACGGCATCCCGGCCTGCACCGATTGGTGGGGCGATGTACCCTGGCTGACCTTCTCTCCCGCCGAGGGACAGGTTCCGGCGGATGGCGAGGCATCCCTGGTGCTGACGATCGACACCACCGCCCTGGAGCCGGGCGTGCAGCGCGCCCTGATCGGCATTACCAGCAACGACGCCCATCGCCGGTTGGTCTTTGTGCCGGTGACCCTGATCGTGGGGCTGGAGCCCCAAATCTGGCTGCCGCTGCTCCCGCGGGCGGCGGGGCCGTAGGAAAATCCCAGCCTGTCCGGACAGGCTGGGATTTTCCCCTGGTGATTTCAGGAGGAAACGATGCATGTCACCCTGGTAGGACTGCCCTTGAGCGGCAAAACGACCCTCTTTAACCTCCTCAGCGGGCAGAGGGCCGAGACCGGTGTGGGGGTCGGCCGGCCGGAGGTCCACCGCGCCGTCGTCCGGGTCCCGGACGAGCGGTTGGAACGGCTGGCCGAACTCTTCCGGCCGCAGAAGGTCACCCCCAGCGAAATCCACCTGGTGGACCTGGGCGGCATCCCTGAAGGGGCCGCCCGCCAGGGCCTGCCGGCCCGTACCCTGGCCGCTATCGGCAAAGCCGACGCCCTCATCCACGTGGTGCGCGCCTTTGAGAACCCCCTGGCCCCCCACCCGGCCGGTTCGGTGGACCCCTTCCGGGACCTGGCCCTCCTCGACGCCGATTTCCTCCTGGCCGACCTGGAGGTGGTGGAGCGGAGGCTGGAGCGGCTGACCCGCGAAATCCCCAAACTCCCTCGCCGCGAGCGTGAGGAGCACGAGCGCGAGCGGGACCTTTTGGAGCGGTTGCGGCAGGCCCTGGAGGAAGAGCGGCCCATCCGCGACCTGGACCTTTCCCCTGAAGAGGAAAAGATGCTCCGGGGCTTTAACTTTCTCACCCAGCGGCCCGTCCTGGTGCTCCTGAACCTGGGGGAGGAGCGATTGGCCGAGGCCGACGCCTTGCGGCAACGGCTGACCGGGGAATATGCCCACCACCGCTCCCTGGCGGCCGCGATCTGTGCCCGGTGGGAGGTGGAACTGGCCGAACTCGAGCCGGAGGAGGCGGCCGAGTTCCGCGCCTCGTTGGGACTGGGCGAACCGGCGGCCGGCCGGTTGATCCGCCTGGCCTACGACCTGTTGGGGTTGATCGCCTTCTTTACCTTCGTCTCGGAGGAGGTGCGCGCCTGGCCGCTGCGCCGGGGCAGCACGGCGCTGGAGGCGGCCGGCACGGTGCACACCGACATGGCCCGGGGCTTTATCCGCGCCGAGGTGGTCGCCTTTGCCGACCTGCTCGTGGCCGGCAGCCTGGCCGAGGCCCGCCGCAAAGGACTCCTGCGCATGGAGGGCCGCGACTATGTCGTCCAGGATGGCGATGTCTGTACCTTCCACTTTAGCCCGCCGCGGGGGCATTGAGAATCACCCCGCCGCCAGAATCGCCCCGCTGCGCGGCGGCAGGCAGACCCCCTCCAGCCGGCCGTTGCGCACGCGGTAGGCCCGGTTGTGCTCCCGGTCCAACCAGAGCGTCCCCACCGGGACCCGCATCCCCTCCAGTGGCAGGTCAAAGATGCGCGGCAGGTCACCGGCGTTGAGCACCATCACCGCCGCCTCCGGCCCTTCCCCCCGCCCGTGGGCATACAGGTCCTGTCGGGGGTGGGCCAAGAGGATGCGCACCTTCCCAAAACGCAGAGCCGGCAGTTCCCTGCGCCGCCGAATTAGCCGCCGGATGCAGGCCCACAGGTCCTGGTCCCATTGGACGGGGTCCCAGGGAAAGCAGCGCCGACAGTCGGGGTCTCGCCCTCCCGGAAGGCCGACCTCGTCGCCGTAATAGATGCAGGGCGCACCCGGCCAGGTCAGGAGGAAGAGGTAGAGCAGGCGCACCGTGTCCCGGTCCCCGCCGGCCAGGGTCATCAACCGCTCGGTGTCGTGGCTGCCCAGTAGGTTCAGTTGGGCAAAGAGCACCTCCGGCCGGTATGTTTGCAAAAGATCCTGCAAGCGTTTGGCAAAGGCCCGCGCCCGGTAACGTCCCTCGACCAGCCACTCCAAAAGGATCTGCCGCAACGCATAGTTCATGATGCCGTCGAACTGGTCCCCCCGCAGCCAGCGCTCGCCACCGTGCCAGATCTCGCCGACGATATAGGCCTCTGGGTTGATTTCCTTGACGATGGCCCGGAACTCTTGCCAGAAGGCGTCGTCGTCAATCTCGTTGGGCACGTCCAGCCGCCAACCGTCAATCCCCATCGAGGTCCAGTAGCGGACCACCGAGAAGAGGTACTCCCGCACGTGGGGGTTGTCGGTGTTGAACTTGGGCAGGGCGCGGACGTTCCACCAGCAGGTATAGTTGGGCGGGTGCCGTTCCTCGTAGGCATAGAGCGGAAAGCCCTGCACATGGAACCAGTCCCGGTAGGCCGAATCCGGCCCGTTCTCTAAAAGGTCAGAAAAGGCAAAAAAGCCCCGTCCGCAGTGGTTCAGGACGGCGTCCAGGATGATGCGGATGCCGTTCCGGTGGGCCTCCTCCAGCAGGCGGCGAAAGGTCGCCTCGTCCCCCAGGCGGGGGTCAATGCGGAAATAGTCGTAGGTGTCGTAGCGGTGGTTGGAGGCGGCCTGAAAGATCGGGGTCAGGTAGAGGGCATTGACCCCCAGGTCGAGCAGGTAGGGCAGCGACTGGATGATGCCGGCCAGGTCGCCGCCAAAGAAGGCCCGCTGGGTGGGGGGGGCCCCCCAGGGGCGGACGTTGACCGGGTCGTTCCCGGGGTCGCCGTTGCGAAAGCGGTCGGGAAAGATCTGGTAAAAGACGGCGTCCCGCACCCAGATGGGGGGATTCTCGGGAACGGCGCCCATCTACACCCGCTCCGCCTGGACCATGCTGCCGCAGTAGGGGCACTCGACGGCGTCGGACCGCACCCGGCGGGTCTCGCCCTCCTTGAGGGCCGCGCCGCAGTTGGGGCAGTTGGTCGGCAGGCGGTAATGAGCACCTCCGGCCGGCCCCGCTCCGGGCATCTGGCCCAGCCGTTCGGCGAACTCGCGGCGGAGCGCCTCGGCCTCGGCGGGATAGCCACGCCGTTCCAGTTCCCCGACGATCTGCCGGAAGGCCTGCCAGGCCCGCGCCGGCCGCCCGGCCTGCACAAAGGCAGCCAACGCCTTCCGGCCCTGCTCTGCCGCCTCCCCCGGCCGCGCCGCCTCCAGCAGGGCCTGGCCGGCCCGGAGGTGCAGACGGGCCGCCGCCGGCCAGCGGCCCTGCCGGGCCGCCTCCGCCGCCAGCCCCCCAAACTGCTCCGCTGCCTGCTCCAAGTGACCCTCCCGAAGGAGCCTCTCCGCCTCACGCAGCACCGGCGGCACAACGCCGGGCGGCCGGCGCGGCGGCCGCCGCGGTGGACGACGACGAAACATGCCTCACCTCCGATCGGCCTCGACAACTTGCTCCAACCTCCGCCGAGTGCGCCCCCGGTCCGCCCGTAGGGGCCGGGGCTCTCGCAGCACATACCGCTCCGCCGCCCGGTAGAGGTTTACATAGACCGCCGGGACCGTCCGCTTCAACTCGCGCAGCCAGTCCCCCACCCGCGCCCGCATACTGGTGCGGGCATGGGGACAGGTGCTCGTCTGAACCGGCAGGTTACAGATACGGGCGAAGCGACGCAGTTCGTGGGCCGTGAGAAAGACCAGCGGGCGAATCAGCGTAATCTTGCCCCCAAAGAGCGGCGCGAACGGCTCCGGCCGCTCCAGGCGACCGTGCAGGAGCAGGTTAATCAGCACCGTTTCGACAATATCCTCCTGGTGATGCGCCAAAGCGACCTTGTTGCACCCCAGCCGGCAGGCCGCCTGAAAGAGGGCCTTGCGCCGTTGCCGACTGCACCGAAAGCAGTCCACCTCCTCCCCCTGAAAATCCACCTCCTCAAAGTAGTAGGGCACGCCCTCCCGCTGCAAGTGTGCCTCCAGGACCTCCTGCAGCGGCCCCCCCACCTCCCAGCCGATGTAGCGCACGTGCACGGCCACCAGTTCGTAGGGCACCGGCACATAGCGCCGCCGTTCCCGCAAAAGGCGCAGCAGGGAGAGGCTGTCCTTTCCCCCCGAGACCGCCACGACGATGCGGTCCCCCTCCGCGATCAGCCCATACCGCGAGATCGCCCGGTTGACCTTGCGCAGGTAAAAGCGGGTCGTCCGCCTGATCGGGTCGCGCTCCTTAGCCATGCCCACCTTCCCTTCGCCGGGCCACCGCCTCCCGGTAAACAGCCAGCGTCTTCTGGGCCGCCCACTCCCAGGAGAAGCGGGCCGCCTGCTCCAGCCCACGCCGCCGCAGGTCCGCCCGTTCCTCTGGGTCGCTCCAGAGCCGGGCCATCGCTTCGGCCCATCCGCCCACATCCCGCGGGTCCACCAGCAGGCCGGCCTCTCCCACCACCTCCGGCAGCGAGCCGGCGTTCGAGGCGATCACCGGCGTGCCGCAGGCCATCGCCTCCAGAGGCGGCAGCCCAAACCCCTCGTAGAGCGAGGGAAAGACGAAAAAGCGGGCCGCGTTGTACAGCCAGACCAGGTCGTCCTGCCCAACCGCCCCAATAAAGGCGACCTCCTGGGCCAGGTTCAGTTGACGCAGCAGGCCCAAGACCTCTTCGTGCAGCCAGCCTTTCGTGCCGGCGATCACCAGACGAGGACGGGGTTCCAGGTCGGGATAGCGATCCAACATGCGGCGAAAGGCCCGCAGCAGGGTGGGGATGTTCTTGCGCGGCTCGATCGTGCTGACAAAGAGGGCAAAGGTGCCCACCGACAGCCGCCGGTCGTTCAATACCCGCCGCTCCTCCGGGTTCAACTCCAGCGGGCGGAACGGCCGGCCGGCCGCTTCATAGATCACCGTGACCTTTCCCTCCTCCACCTCCAGCAGTTCCAGCAGGTCTCGCCGCGTGCACTCGGAAACGGCAATGACCTGCTCCGCGCTGCGCACCGATTCTCGTACCTGGCGGTAGTAGCGCAGCGCGTCCGGGGTCACCCACTCAGGGAAGCGCAGAAAAGCTAGGTCGTGCACCGTGACCACGCCGGCGTAGCGACGGCGCGGCGGCAGGACAAAGTCGGGGCTATGCAACAAGTCCAACCGCAGAGGAGCCAGTTCCAGTGGCAGGGTAACCCCTTCCCGGCGGTGATGGCTGGGTGTCCAGAGCGGGACGTAGCGCAACTGTCCCGCCCGGACAGGGCGCTCGCGATAGCGGCGGTCGTGGAGCAGGAGCAGAGTATCCTGCGGCGCCAGCACCCTGCTCAGGGCCTCGACCAGGCGCAGGGTGTACTGACCGATTCCGGCCCGGCGGTAGTAGAGCAACCGCCCATCAATCGCCATTCGCATCCCACATCTCCTTATCGGCAAGCGCAGCCCGCTGTTTCCATTATACCATTCCCGAACTGTTTGCTCAACCGGCCCTGCCGTGCGGCAGGGCTTTTCGGTGTTCCAATCCTGACCGCACATATCGGTAGAGATGTGCAGGCAAGTTGTCGGAAAACCCCGGCCAGGCCGGGCAGATTGGGGCGCAGAGGCGAAGAACGCAAGCCTCCCACACAAATTGTTAGAACAGCGTAACTGCTCACCGCAGAGTCGCAGAGCACACCGAAGGATACTTTTGGGGCCGCAGAGAACCACCTTGTCCTCTGAAAACACGAGGCCTCGGTGTCCTCTGCGTCTCGGCGGTGAACATCGGTGTGCGACTGAGTAGTTACAGAACGTCGAAAAGCCCCTCCGCTGCCCCGGGGATAACGAATCGCCGCCGCCCCTATGACGGAATCCCCGAAGAGCGGTCCGGGGACAAATCCTCTGAGGGCGGCCGCGACCTGGGATTTTCGCCCCGGTTGATACGATGTGCCGTGTCAACTAGGACCTGTTGCCTATCCCCACCGCGAAATAGCCCGAAAGGAGTACTCCTTTCCGGGCAGATTTATCCCGATGCGCTATTGCCCTCAACCGATTCTTACCTTATTATAGGCGCAGATTGAGGCTCAAGGAGCAGCATGAAAGGAGGTGTAACGGCAACCTGTTGTGGGGCAGTTTGGAATTGTATTGAGATCATTTGGAGGGTACAATGAAACTGCTGAAAGTGGTGGTTCTCTCGGTTCTGATGGTGCTGGTAGCGGTTCCCCTGGTCGGTGCGCAGATCACCTGGGACTCTTCCTTCACCGTCGTCAATCTGGGCACGAGCGATGCCACGGTGAGTGTGACCTTCTATGCCGAGGACGGGACTTCCTACGCGCCGGACCCGCTCATCCCCAATGAGGTGAGCAATCCCTTCACCCTCTCGCCCGGTGGCTCGCAGATCATCGTGATGGCCTTCTCCAGCAGCGATCTGCCCGATGGCCGCTACTCGGTGGTCCTCTCGGCCGACCAGCCAATCGTGGCGATCGCCAACCTGTCCGGTGCCGACGGGACAATCAAGTACAACGGCTCCTACAGCGGCATGGGCGACGTGGGGCAGACCTCGATGTATATGCCCAGCGTGAACAAGGCCTTCTATGGCTGGAACAGCAACCTCTCGCTCCAGAACCTGACCGGCTCGGCGATGGACATCACGGTGGACTTTTACTCGGGGACGCCGACCGTGACCCACTCCGTGACCCAGAATGTGCCGGCCTACTCCTCCTGGCACCTCGCGGTGGGCGATGAGGCCGGGCTGCCCGCGGGCTACAACGGCTCGGCGGTGGTGAGCGCGCCCGGCCCGGTGGCCGCGGTGGACAATCAGGTTAACATGGGGGCGGCGGTCAACGGCGCGACCCAGGACTACAGCGGGATTGCCGCCGGCTCGACCACCCTCTACTGCCCGGCCCTGTACGACCTCTTCTACGGCTGGTTCTCCTCCCTGAACGTGCAGAACGTGGGCACGGCGAATGCGAATGTGACCATCACCTACTCAGATGGTCAGTCGGAGAACGTGGTGATCGGCCCGAACGCCGCCTACCTGGCCGTGTTTGGACAGGGAACGCACGATCCCTTCTTCGCGGCGACAATCACGGGCGACCAGCCGCTGGTGGCGATCGCCAACGCCAACAACAAGAAGCAATCCCAGACCTACGAGTGCTTCTCCAGCGGTTCGACCGAGATTCGGACACCTCTGACGATGAAGTGGTTTGTGGCCAAGTACAACACCGCCGTACAGGTGCAGAACGTCGGGACGGCCGATGCCACCGTGACGATCACCTACGAGAATCATGAGGCGAGCGCCTACAGCGTGACGGTCGCTCAGGGTGACAGCCACATCTTCTACACGCCTGGCGAGACCTTCCTGCCGGAGGGCTACAGCGGTGCGGCGACGATCACGGCGGACCAGCCGATCGTGGGCATCGTCAACCAGACGAACGACAACCGCGGCGCGGCGACCGGTGACTTTTCCATGACCTTCGGCATGTTCCTGGTCAGCCCGTAGCCTCATCCTGAACGGCATCTACGGAGCGCCGGGGCCCCCCCGGCGCTCCGTTCTTTGACCCGGTGGCCCGCTTTCGAGAACCCCATGTCCGTTCGCCTTCGCTTCTTCCTGCTTTTGCTTCTCCTGAGCGACCTTGTCCTTCAGGCGGTCGGCGGCCTGAAGGCACTGCCTGTCGGATACGTCTGGTCTCCACCGCTCAACCTCTCCGCAACGGCCGGCCGTTCGACCTTCCCGACCATTGTCACCGTTGGCTCTGACCAGGACCTCCTGGTTGTGTGGACCGACTATACCACCGACCCATCGGGGGAGATCTTGGGCCGCCGCTACCTGCGCCGCACCGGGGCCTGGAGCGAAACGCTTACCCTCTCCCTTTCCCCGACCATAGCCGATGAGGGACCTGCCCTCTACGCCGATGCCCAGAGGCGGGCGCACCTGGCATGGTCACGCCGGGATACCGGAAATGGCAGCGACCTCCTCTACAGGCAGTGGGCCGACGGGGTCTGGTCCCCCCCGCAGGTCCTGGACCACACCGACGTCTACCATCCTTCCCCTTACGGCCTGACCTTCGTCGAGGATATCACCGGAACCCTCTGGCTCTTTGTCCATATCGGTTCAGGTGTCCGCCATACCCGCCTCCAGGAAACGGGCTGGGAGCCGCTCTCCAGTTGGGTCTATATCCCCGGCATGAGCCGCCTCGGCGACCTCATCCCTGGAAGCGACGGTCGCTTCCACGTGGCCGCCCTTGGCCCCAATGAGGACGCCGAGCAGGGCTGCGACCCTTACCTGGAGGACGCCTACTATACCACCACCGACGGCACCACCTGGGACGACCTGCTCAACCTGACTTACCTGGGAACGGTTGCCTACGATGTCGGCCTGGCCTATGATGGCAACGGCGACCTCCATTTCCTGTGGAGCGACCAGCACCCCCTCTGTTCGGTTGACTCGGAGCGGTCGGCCATCTATGAACGGGTCCTCAGCGGAGGCATCTGGGGCGACCGGGCCGAGGTGACCGTGCCCAACACCGACCAGGCCGTGCTCGACCTGGCCCTGCAACCTGACCCCGACGGCAACCTGCACCTGCTCTGGAGCGAGGGGGTGTTCGACACCGGCGGCCGGGCGATAGACCTGGCCATCCGCTATCGTCCCTGGAACGCAGGAATCTGGGGAAATGAAGAGATCGGCTGGGCCTCCTCGGCGGACAGCCTGAACGTCAGCCTGACCCTGGACCATCTGCGTCAACCGGCGGCCGTTTGGGAGGAGGGCCCCTCAACGGCAGAGGAGGTGACCTTTTCCGTCAGGCGGCTCGCCCTACCCTACCGGTCCTTCCTGGCCCGCGTGGACCACCAAAGCCAGGGACCGTAGGGGGCAGATAACTATCCCCGGCCCCCAGGCCGGCCCAACCCGATCTGCTCGGCTACTTGGCCGGCGATCCCCTCAAACGGTTCAGAGAGATACTCCTCCAGGCGCCCTTCATCCCCCAGTGTGGAGATGCGCGGGTCAATCGGCAGCCGACCCAGCAAGGGGACCCCCGCCTGCACGGCGATCTCGCGGGCATGGCTGGGGCCAAAGAGTTCGAACGGCTCCTGGCTTCCCGGACAAAGGACGTAACTCATATTCTCCACCAGGCCCAGCAGTCGCACCCCCAGTTGCCGCACCATCCGGGCGGCCTTGCGCACGACCATGCCGGCCAGCCTTTGCGGCGAGGTGACCATCACAACGCCGTCCAACGGAAGCGACTGGAGCACCGTCAGGGCCGCATCCGAAGTCCCCGGCGGCAGGTCCACGACCAGCAGATCCAGGTCGCCCCAGAGAACGTCCCCCCAGAACTGCTGTATCGCCCGACTGATCATCGGCCCGCGCCAGATGACGGCGTCGTCCTCCCGGGGGAGGAGCAGGTTGATCGAGATCACCAGGATGCCCTGAGCGGTCTCGGCCGGGATGATGCCCAGCGGCCCTCCCTGGGGCTGGGACAGGTGGGGGAAAAAGAGGCGCGGGATGCTCGGCCCGGTAATGTCGGCGTCCAGAACCCCCACCCGATATCCCTGTCGGCGCAGACTCGCTGCCAGCATGCCGGCCACCAATGATTTGCCCACCCCGCCCTTGCCGCTCATCACCGCAACGACGCGCCGAATATGGTTCCGGGAAGCGGCCACTCCTTCCTCCGAGGGGAAAAGGGCCCGCTTTTCCTCCGCGCTCATCTCGCGCAGATTGACCTGAACCTCCTCCACCCCCTCCAGCACAGCCACGGCCGCACGGGCCTCCTCGACGATCTGGCCCCGCAGGGGGCAGGCCAGCGTCGTCAGGGCCAGGGTGAACGATACCCGACCGCCGGTAATCTGGATATCGTGCACCATCCCCAGGGTTACCAGGTCTTGCCGCAACTCGGGGTCCTGAACCCTCTGCAGTGCCTCCAAAACCTGCTTTGCAGAGACCATCAGACCTCCTCATCTTGCCGGTTCATCATCACGGTGCGCACGCCCTGCATCTGCCGAAAGGTCGTCCCCTGAGAGATAAACCGCAAGGCCGTCTCGACATCTGTGACCTGAACGCCGGCCAGGGCGTCCACGCCATAGTCAAAGAGCAGGGGGGTCAGCGGCGTGCTCGGCCCCAAGAGCATTACCCAGGCATCGGGGCGGCACAGGGCCAGCAGGTCCTCCAGGGTGTGGTTGATCAGGGTCGAACTGGTGATGGCGACGACCTCGGCCTGGGGCAGGACGGTGGCCGCCTGGTCGGCCGGCAGGTCGCCGGGACGGGGATGGCGTTCCAGGACGTCCAGGTGACCAACGGCCGACCGTAACCGGGGGACGAAGGGAAAGTGTCCCACCAGGGCCACCCGCCGGCCGGCCCCCTGTCGCTGGAGCGCGTGGAGGGCGTTCTCCTCCCGCAAAGCGGCTCCGTCCGCCTCCAGGAGGGCGTTGACCGCGGCCAACCCGACAGAGACCTCCAGCGGTCGTTCCGAGAGGGCCAGACGGGCCAACTCCCGGGCCCCCAATTCCAGCAACCGGCCGGCCTGGCGCACCGGAGGCTCGGCATGCGTGTGCGGAAAGGGGGCTGTCGCCGCAGCTAACCCACAGCGGCGGCCTCGCTTCTCGGAAACGACCACCGCGGTCCAAAAGGGACCGATACGGACCTCTTCCAGGTCGGCCTCTTCCAGGTGCTCCAGCATCTGCTCCAGAAGCATCGCAACCTCTCGACCGGGCGACCCTGACCATCAGAGAGACCCGCCCCTGTGCCGGCCGGCCGGATTCCCTCCAGGCCCGCGAGCGGGTCCCTGGGCGACTTTTTCCCGGACTAGACCTCTTTCACCCCTTCAATCGCAGCGATGGCATCGGCGGGGGAAGTATCCCCGTAGAGCACCTCCATAATGCCGGGCCAGTACCGGTCCATCGTCAGGACGTTGGCATACAGAAGTTGCTTGAGCAGCGGTGCGGTCAGTTCATCCCCTTCGACGTCAATGCTGGTCTTGTAGCGGATTTCGCCGTCGGAAAAGTCCATCTCAAAGTTGCCGATGAGCATTCCATAGTTGGCCCGGGTGAGGAACTCGGCTATGGCCTGCCGCTTCTCCGCGGGAGCCTTCACCGGGAGTACAGAGTAAAAGACAAACTGGTAGCGGTCCTCCAATGCCTGAGCATAGCATCGCCATTGCCCATTCTGCCCGGCAAAGCCGGTACGCAGGACTGTTCTCCCTTCCAGTTGCTGGTAGGGCCAGTCGTCTTCCTGGAAAAATCGGGCGATGGTGTCCAGAAGTTTGCCCATGAGAAACGCCTCCTTTAGTGTGTGCCGGCCGCCATTCCAGCCAGCCGAAACGGTTCAATCAAGCCGATTGTAGCACGGAACGGAGGAACGGTCAAGGAACTTGACAACACTTCCCAGAATGACTTGTCCTGCGCGGGCAAAAGCCTGGACGCCCGCCCCTTCAGAGTCGCCGCCAAAAGACCACGATCCAGGAACTGCCGAACCGTTCGCGCTCCTCCGGGCGGGTGCGCCGCAGAAAGGGACCTTCCTGCGGTTTCCACCGGCACCCCCTTGTCAACTACCGAGCAGGCAGGAGACCGGCACTTTCCAGGCCAGATAGTGCGCAGAGTGTGGCCGGTGTTGCCGGGTTTGGCGGCACGTGGGGGCGTCCGAAGACAAGTGCCGGTCTCCTGCCGGGGATTCCGGCCTTTTTGCCGTTGGGACACGGCATGCCGTGTCCCAACCCAGACGATTGCGCAAATCCCACAGCACGGCCAGATCAAAGTCATTGGCCTCTGCCGGGCAGGGCCCGGCCTCGGCGCCCGTGCCGCGTAGAGCCGGCCCGACAAGGCGCCAGCGCACGCGCGCGTCACGTGCCTGCAGCCGGGCCCTGGCCATTCGTGCCACACCGACGCGACTTTGGTATCGCCGTGTCCCATAGTCCGCTCCCTTGACAGCGGCATCCTGCTGGTGTATCCTGGACACAGGAACAAGAGGCCCTTGCCGGCCGGGAAAAAGGCCCGGGGTCCTTTCGAGCAACAGGTTGCCGCCACCCCCAGCACGTCATCTCGAGCAGGAAAGAGACCGGCACTTTCCAGGCCAGGTGGTGCGCAAACCAGGAGGAGGACAACCATGAGGAAACTGCGCCGAGCCGTCTGGATCGTCATGATGGATCTGCTCATCATCCTGGGCCCTCTGGCCGGCCCGCTGTGGGGGCCGGCCCAGGCGGCCACGACCGTCGCTGCAGCAGGGGAAAGAGGCGACCCCACCGCGGCCACCCTCTACGTCTCCTCCGTCTCGGGGGACGACGCCAACCCCTGCAGCGACACGGCCCCTTGCCGGACCATCCAGCGGGCCGTGGACCTGGCCGTTGCCGGCGACGAAATCCACATCGCCACCGTGGACATCGGCCCTTCCGGTGCACTGACCGCCACCTACAGCGTCACCAACACGCGGGGTGGGCAGGTGCAGGTGGTCTGGATCAGCGAGAGCCTGACCCTGCGCGGCGGCTACATCTACACCCACCTGATCGGCCATACCTGGCTGCCCGGCCCCTTTCCCGCCGAGGTCAACCCTCAGGGCGATGGCCGGGGCCTCTACGCCAGCGGCGATGTGACCCCCACGCTGGAATTGCTGACCTTTGCCGGTGGCTCGGCTACCGCCGGCGGCAATATCTACCTGGAGGGGACCAACGCCCGTCTGCTGGGGATCGTGGTCGAGGGAGGCAGCGCCACACAGGGAGGCGGGCTGTACCTGAACGAGTCCACGGGCCTGCTCAGCGGCGTCGTTGTCCAGGAGAACCAGGCTGTGGAGGGGGGCGGCCTCTACCTGGAGGGGGGGGACAGCCTGCTCACCGGCGGGTTGATTCAGGGAAACCAGGCCGAGAGCGGCGGCGGGGCCTATCTGCACGACAGCAGCGCCTACCTGTTCGGGACGGCCATCCTCTCCAACACGGCCTCCCTGCTCGGTGGCGGTCTCTATTTCGACGGGCCGATCACCCTGCTGCCCCAGGAGGTGCCGTTGCTTCTCAACAGCGTCGTTCGCCACAACCAGGCCCAGGAGGGGGCCGGGATCTACCTGCGACTCGCGCTGGCCGGCCTGGCCAACGTCATCCTCGCCGACAACCAGGCCGGCGGCCACGGCGGTGCGCTCTATCTGTGGGCCTCCTCCCCCCAACTGGTCCACAGCACCATCGCCGCCAACGCCGGCGACGACGGGCTTTACCTGACCCACCGACCGGGAACGGTCTGGCCGCCCGTCCCGCCCATCCCCAGTCGGCCCCTCCTGACCAACACAATCGTCGTCAGCCACAGCGTTGGCGTCTATGTGGACTCGACCGGTTGGCTCGACCCACTGGAGAACAAGGCCACCCTCCACGGCACCCTCTGGTGGGGCAACGGGCAGGACACCGCCGGCCCCGGCCTGGTCGAACTCGGCGACACCAACCTCTACAGCGACCCGCGCTTCCTCTGCACCGGCGACCTGCCCCTCTGCCCGAACCCCTACCACCTGGCGGACACCTCCCCCGCCATAGACGCCGGCCTCTACCCCGGCCTTCCCTTCGGCCTGGAGGTGGTGGTGGACATTGACGGGCAACTGCGCCCCTCCGGGGCCGGCTATGATCTCGGGGCCGATGAGGTCGTCCAACCGGCCGGTGTCTGGCTGCTTCCGCCCCTCTCCGCGCAACTGGCCCCGGCCGGCCAGACGATCACCCACACCTTCCTCCTCCTGAACAGCGGCCTCTCCGCCGATTCCTACGACCTGACCCTCACCTCTACCCTGGGCTGGTCCTCCCTGGCGCCGGCCTCGCCGCTTACCCTGACCGCCCAGAGCAGCACCACCGTGGAGGTGCGGGTGGATGTGCCGGCCACCGCCACGGCCGGCATGAGCGAGACCGCCTTCCTGCGGGCGACCTCCCGCAGCAACCCGGCCAACCAGGCCCTGGCCCTGGCCCGGACCACCGTCATCACCGCCGCCCTGGCCGACCTGCAGGTGGACAAGTCGGCCGAGCCGGAGCAGATTGGGGCCGGCGAGGCGGTCCGCTTTACCCTGGTCCTGACCAATGCCGGCCCCTTTAGCAGCACCATGGCCGTGAGCCTGACCGACCTCCTCTTCCCCGCCGCAGCGGTCGCCGAGATCGCCGCTCCGCCTGGCTGCCAGGCCGATGTGCCCCTGGGGCTGGTCTCCTGCACCCTCGCCCTGCCGGCAGGCAGCCCCCCGGTCACAACTTCCCTGGCCATTGTCCTGACCACCACTTCCTCCTACAGCGGCACCCTGCTCAACGGGGCCTGGGCCACTGCCGAGGTGCCCGATCCAGACGTGCGCAACAACCTGGCCCAGGCCACCGTCCTGATCTCCCCGTCCCGCCCGGCCATCGGGGTCACGCCGGCCGCGGTTGACCTGCTCCTGAACCCGGGGGTGACGGCGACACGCATCCTGACGGTCTCCAACCAGGGCCGGGCCGACCTGCTCTGGGAACTGGGGGAATGGCCCCCGGCGGACTGGCTGGCCGAGGCTCCGATCAGCGGCACCGTCCCGCCGGCCGGCCACATCGCCGTGACGCTCTCCTTCACCGCCCCGATTCCCTCCGGCGCCTACACGACCTCCCTGCTCGTCGTTAGCAACGATCCCATCTCTCCCCTGCTCTCTGTGGAGGTGACCCTGGGGGTGACCGAGGCGTGTCTCCCCGTTGAGGGCACGCACCTGGCCCACACGCCGCCGGTGCCTTATGCCGGCCAGGTGGTGACCTTTACCGGGCGGGTGGACCAGGGCAGCCTGCCGCTGACCTACACCTGGGGCTTTGGGGACGGCGCGACCGGTGGTGGGCCCATGGTCACGCACATCTACACCGCCGCGGGGGCCTACAGTGTGACCCTGACGGTGACCAACGCCTGCGGCCGCGACCGGGCCGGCCTTCTTCTGGCCGTCATCCCGGAGGCCGGCTACCGGGTGTACCTGCCGTTGGTGGCCAGGGGGGCAACCCCGTAGGGCCGGGTTCATCCTGCGCTGGAAGGCTGAGCCGCCCGACCGGGCCCCGGACCTGGAAATGTCCGCAGCCGGCCTGGCCGGAGGGGCTAAACGCCTTTTGTGCGCCCCTTTCACGAACCTTACTACATCCCAGAAAAATGCCTGCGGTCTCGGTTGCTTTCTGCTTTCAGGGGCATGCTAGCACATCGGGAGGCAGGAGGCCATTGTCAGGAAATGGCTCGCAATTTACTTGACAATCTTGCCCCCATATGGTACATTAAAAGTACTGGAAAATCAGCGAGGGTGACCCGGATGGATATCCTTTCGCAGCGTTATCGCAAGAACCCCGATCTGGTCTTTCGCCAGATCGCCGACGAGTGCATCCTGGTGCCGATTCACCACCATATCGCCGACATGGAGGCGGTCTACACCCTGGAGGGTGTGGGTGTGCGCATCTGGGAACTGCTCGACGGCGAGCGGGACGGCCATGCCATCCTCCAGGAGATCCTGAACGAGTACGAGGTCCCGGAGGAGGAGGCCCGCACGGACCTGGTCGAGTTTCTGGAGGAACTGCTTTCGGTTTCGGCGGTCGTGCCGGTGGAGGGGTAACGTGGCCGTTCCCGAAAAGCCCGGCACCATCTCGATGGCCCGGTGGGTCCGGCGACTCGAAGCACGCAGTCAGGACCGGTCGTTGGTTCTGACCGCCTCGCTCGAACTGACCGAGCGCTGCAACCTGCGCTGCGTGCACTGCTACATCAACCGGCCGGCCGGCGACGAAGAGGCCCGCAAACGGGAACTGGACACCGAGGAGTGGAAGGCCCTGCTGGACGACATGGCTCAGGCCGGCGCCCTCTGGCTGGTGATCACCGGCGGAGAACCGCTGCTCCGCCCCGACTGGGCCGAGGTCTACCTTCACGCCAAGCGGCGGGGCTTTCTCATCACCCTGATGACGAACGGAACCCTCCTCACCCCGGAGGGGGCCGACCTCCTGGCCGAATATCCCCCCTGGCAGATCGAGATCACCCTCTACGGGGCTACGGCCGAGACCTACGAGGCGATCACCGGCGTTCCCGGCTCCTACGCCCGCTGCCGCCGGGCGATTGACCTGCTCCGCGAGCGCGACCTGACCCTCAACCTGAAGACGATGGCGTTGCGCCAGAACGTCCACGAGGTGCGGGCGATGCAGGCGATGGCCAAGCAGTGGGGGTTATTTTTCCGCTACGACCCCGTGGTCCATTCGCGGTTGGATGGAGGCGATCGCCCCCTGGCCTGCCGCCTTTCCCCGGAGGAGATCATCGTCCTGGAGGAAGAGGACCCCAAGCGGGTACAGCAGTGGCAGGAACTGTGCGGCCGGCCCTGGCTGCCCCCTGATGGAAAGCACCTCTTTTCCTGCGGAGCCGCCCGCCACACCTTTCACATTGACCCATACGGCACCCTTTTCCCCTGCCTGATGGCCCGCTGGCTCTCTTACGACCTGACCGCCGGATCGCTGTCCCAAGCCCTGGAGGAGTTCTTGCCGACAGTGCGGGAACTGCCCATCACGCATAACCCCACCTGTTGGCAATGCGACTTGCGGCTGATCTGCGGAACTTGCCCGGCCTGGGCCCGCCGCGAGGTGGGTGACCCGGAGGCCCCGGAGCCGTTCCGTTGTCAACTGGCTCATTTGAGGAGCCAGCATTTGCACCTGTCTCTCCGTGTCATCCACGACGCACAAGATTTGCAAGCGATATTGTCCCAGGAGGAAACGCCATGACCGCGTCCAAGAAAAAGCCCTATCGGAAGCCGTCGCTCAAGCGGGTCGTGCTCGTCCCCGAAGAGAATGTCCTGGCCGTCTGCTACGACGTAACCGGCGGGCTCGCCTGGCCGAATGCCAACCCCTGCTATCCGCCCTCGCCCACGCCCTGCTCGGAGCCTCCGACGGGCATCTTTGCGCCGTAGAGGCACATTGCGGTGGGCGACCGGTGGGTCGAGATCGCCGGCCTGACGCTGGCCTTTCATGGGCCAGAGGGGAAAGAGGTAGACCTTCCTTCCCCATATAAAAACTTTACCACGGCCGGTCGCTCCGCCGATTGCCACATCCGGGTCCGGGTGGGGCCGCCTGACTTGCAGGGGCACCTGCACCTTGAACGGTCGGTTTTCCGCTCCCGGGACCTTTGGGGCGTTTATCGGCAGGAAGGGGGCTGGACCTTTGTTTATCCCCTCCAGGACGACCACTCCTGGAAACGGTTCCTTCACTGGACCCCGCCCGCAGAAGTAGGCGTGTGGATACCGGCAGGAGAGCCGCTGCACAACCCCCTGGGGGACATAACATTGCCCTTCTTTGCCGCCCTCTTTGCCCGCCACCGGGGGATCCTGCTCCATGCCGCCGCCGTTCAGGTCCACGGCCGGGCCTGGATCTTTGCCGGTCCTGGAGGGAGCGGCAAGAGCCACTGGGCGCATCTGTGGCACGAGGCGGGCTTGACCGTGCTGCACGAAGACCGCATCATCCTCCGCGAGCGTGGGGAAGATGTTTGGGCCTTTGGTACCCCTCTGCATGTAGAGCCCCGTCTCTGCTCCCCCGAAGGGGCGCCGGTGGAGCGAATCTACTTCCTTCAGATGGCCGCGCCGGATGCCATCGTCCCGGCCGGCCCGGCCCGGGCGGCCGCGCTGCTCTTGCGTTCCGCCGTATTGCCGATCTATGACGCCGGGGCGATGGGGCAACTCCTGGAGGTGGCCGGCCGGGCAGCCACCCAGGCGGAGACCTTCCTCCTGGGCCGGGCGAGCGACGAGTTCGCCGAGGCGCTCGCCCGCCAGGCCGGGGAAGTGGGGTAAAGGGGGTGTCCACGACGGCCGAACCCGACCACTTTCTCTGTCCCCTCGACGACCTGGCCAACCTGATGAAGGCTCTGTTGCTACAGGGCAAGATCGTCCGTTTGCGTGTTCGCGGCTACAGCATGCCTCCGGCGATTCGGGACGGCGAGGTGGTCTGGATCGCCCCGCTGCGTCCTGGCGACATTGTCGCCGGGCGGGTGGTCCTGTATCTGCGGGAGAATGGCCGGCCGATCATCCATCGGGTCATTCGCCGAGGTAGGCGGGGTGGCCGGCAGATTCTGTACATCGGCTCCGACCGCTTTCCGGGACGAGGGGAGTGGGTATCGCCGGAGCGGGTGTACGGTCGGGTCGTCGCCCTGGAGCGTGGTGGCCGGCGCGTCCGACTGGACGGCTGGCGCGGCCGGCTGTGGGGGTGGGTTTTCCTGCTCCTGCGACCCTTCCGTCCGCTGATCGCCCGGTTGCGGGGACACAGATGAAGGAACGGCCGGGCGCACCCCGGAGCGGTGCGCCGCTGCGGTGCCGCCGGACCGGGAGGCAGAAGATGAATCTGGTGCCACGGTGACTCAGGCCACGACCTCTGTGGCGCAAGATTTATCTTGCGCCACGGACGCCGGCGAGTTCAGCCTTATGTTGCCTTTGGATGATATTCGTGGGGCACCAGGACGCCATTTTGTCCAGAAATTCCCCACCCAGAGGCTCCGCAGCGGGGCAACAAGGCCCTGGTTCCCCACCAAGTATCCGAAAAGCATCGTGGGGCGGGCTAGAAAGCCCGCCCGGACGGACTGAAAAGGCCGTCCTACGGGTTTTCGGATAGGTTCTAAATTCGCCAGAGCCCAGTTGCGCCGTTCGGCGAGCGGAACCGGTAGGTGCCCGGCCGGCCGAGGTGGTGAGCGGGCGCAGCGGAACCGGCCCGATCCCCCCGCCGGGCGGCCAAGAACCTCCGGCGAGGCTCTGGGGAACTTTTTCCCCTGCCTCTTGGTAAACATGGGCGATACAAAGAAGCACAACAACACGGGCAGATCGTCAGGCTGAGCAGTTTTTTAGGAGGAAAACATGTCACGGACACAAAGACGCATCCGCAAGTTCCTGAACTGGCGGACCGGGACGGTCATCCTGATTGCCCTGATCCTGATCATCGGGATCGGGCAGATCTTTGGTGCCTGGGAGCCGCTTTGGCGGGCCCTCTTTGGCACCGCCTTCCCACCGCCCGAGGGCGGCTACACCTGTCTCCCCACCTGTAGCGAGACGGACGGCAAGTTCCTCTCCATGCCTGGTGAGCAGATGGCTTCCTTTGGCGGGGAAAAGATCGTTGTCTGGATCGGCGTCCCCGCCGGGTACGATTCCTTCGAACTCGGCATCTTTGACGGCGATTCGGGCAAGGACAACAACGGCAACGTCAACTGGTGGGGCGGCAACTGGGACAACACCACCACCGAGACGACCTACACCCTCTACGCCGACCCGCTCAAGGATGGCAAGGGCACCCAGGTCATCCGCACATGGCAGGACCGGGCGATGCCCAACAACGCCTGGTTCACCGACAACATCCCCGTTGGCTCCGAGGCGCAGGCCCCCAGCGGACACTACTTTTACCGGCTGGAAGTGACCCGGCCGGTCCAGGGGTACGGCATCAACGCCCTCAAACTGCGCTCCAGCGGCTACCTGAGCACCGGCCAGGCCGACCTGGTCAACGCCAACTTTGCCATCGTCGGTATGCTGGCCACCATGAACGACGTCTATATCCTCTACCCCCAGTTCTCCGGCGACTGGACGGCCATGGGCGAATCCCCCTACGACGGTGACTGGGAGTTCCGTTTCTATCTCTCCAATGCCACCGACACGATCGAGTTCTGGGATGGCGACTTTGACCGGGGTGCCTGGGTAACGACGGTGGACATTGACACCGACGACCCCAACACGGTGGGCAAGCCGGCCTGGGCCAGCCCCTACGCCGTGGACGAGCGGGCCGGTGGGCGAGGCAGCCCCGCCGACGATGCCCCCTTTGCCCTCTACCGCCGCGACCCCCCCGTCTGGTATGAGATCATTGACCCCACCGGCCAGCCGATCTACACCAACGACGAACCCTCCGGCACCGAGGAGTGGGAGCACTTTGTCGCCAGCCGCGACCCCTCGGTGAACGCCGACCGCGTCGCCGGCGAACCGTTCCAACCGGGCTGGTACGGCTGGCACATCGTCGGGTTAGATGTGCACAACACCGTCTGGATTCGCACCAACTACGAAGTCGCCGACCAACCACCGCCGCCGATCTGGCCGGAGGGTTCCTGCCCGCGCACGATCGGCTACTGGAAGAACAACGTCAAGAAGGTGCTCATCCAGGGAAAGACGCAGGGCACCCAAGAGACCCGCGAGAGCCTGGAGGCGGCCCTGGACGCCGTGGCCGCGGCCAGCCCCCTCTTCCGCAGCGGCATTGACGTGCACAACCCCCAGCCGATTCAGAACGTCGCCCGCCTGACCGACCAGGAGGCCAACGCTATCCTGCAGAAAGAAGCCGGGAACACGATGCTCGACCGGGCGTTGCAGCAGAACCTGGCCACATGGCTAAACCTGGGGTCGGGCAAGATCGGGCCGAACACCGTCATCCACCTGCCCAACGGGACCTTTGACGGCACCGTCTGGGAGGCGTTGCAGACGGCCCAGGAGATCATCCTCTACCACCGCGACGATCCGGTCCAACTGGAACGGGCCAAGAACATCGCCGACTATATCAACAATGGCCTGCTGGGCGAGGAGGCCGAGGATAGCACCTGCGAGGATTACGTCCAAGTCATCCCGCCGGACAAGCAGCCGCCGCCCTACGAGGACCTGCCCGAGTCGCCCGAACAGCCCAACCCGCCGCCGCCGAACGTCGGCTGCGACAGCCCCCGGGTGAACCAGTACAACGTGGTCAACCCCACCGACAACCCCTTCTACGGAATCAAGTTCGAGTTCGCCTCTGGCAGCGATGTCAAGGACGGCGCTTATGACGAGTTCCGCTTTACCCTGCCGGCCGACGTGGTTGCCGGGATGACCTCGATGCAACTGGAGGCCAAGGCGGGCACCGATGTCGGGCAAGTCGTCCTGGAGGGCTGCGTCTTGAACCAGTTCACGCCGTGCGAGAACTCGGTCAGCGACCCCAACGGCTTTTTCACCTTCTCCTATCAGGGGGCGGTGGACAACAACGACGGCACGCTGACGCTGGTCTTTCATGTGGAGAACCACACCGGCCACGGCCTCAGCCACGCCACCTTCGGTCTGCCGGGGGGCCAGGTGCCCTCCTGGCCGGGTGGCACCTATGAAAGCCAGGTCTGCCCGTAAGGGTAAGGGGAATCATGTAGGGCAACTCCGTAAGAGTTGCCCTACATGTTGCCCTGACAACGTCACGCGTTAAAAGGTGCGACGCACCTACCGGAAAAGCGGGAGTTGTGGGATGCTGTCCCACAGCGTTGACAAGGCTCGCTGCCGGGTGTGCTTCGGAGGTGCGTCGCACCTACCGGGGTTGCCCCAAACCACAATCTCACCTGCCGGAAGAGGTCACCGCAGCCGTTCCCCCAGCGTATCCCACACATTGAGGGGCACGTGCCGGCCACGCTTGCGCGAAAAGATGACCTTGTACTTGCGCTCGCCCGAGACATCGATCTCCAACAGGTAGCCCTTCTCCACCAACGAGGCCAGGTTCTGGGCCAGTTCCTCCTCCCCCTGCCCGGTCGCCTCGGCCAGTTCTTCCGGCGAGATCACCCGCAGGCGCATCACCAGGTTCATGATTTTGCGCAGCGGCGGGGGCAGCATCAGCACATCGGCGACGGTGACGCCGCCTCCCTTCTCGTGGATTTCGATCTCTTTTTGCAGGCGGTCAAAGAGGCCCACGCTATCCTCCTCAGCCGGCTCAGTAGATCTCCGGCATCTCCAGCGGCTCCGGCTGCGGATTGCACATCCCGCAAAAAACGGCGTCCCCGATCACGATCGCCTTGGGAGTGTTGTTCTTGCCCACATAGACCGTTTGGGGAAAGGGCAGGGAACGAAAGTGTTCTTTGCAGAGGGCCCGCCCGCAGAAGCGACAGACCCCCTGGGCCGGCTGCCCACAGACCACGCATTCCATCGCTCCCTCCTCACACCGCCATAATCTGATCGGCGATCCGGCCGATTCCCTGCGAGAAGGGATGGTTCGGATATTGCAGGCTAAAGATGTCCGCGCTGGCCATCCGCACCACCTCCTCCGAGAGGGGCAGCACCGCCAGCACCGGGCAACCATAGCGCTCTTCGACCTGGGCCCGCACCGCAGCGGGATCAAAGGCCGAGGGGCACTTGTTCACCACCAGGTAGAGGTGGGGCACGTCGAGCCCCCGGGCCACCTCGACCGTCACCGCCGTGCCCTGATAGTCCTGCTGGTCGGGTCGCAGCAGGATGACCATCATGTCGGAAAAGGCCAGCGAGGTCAGCGTCTCCTCGTTCAGACCCGGGTGGGTATCAATGACGAGCACATCCAGGGCCAGGGTGTCCACCAGTTCCTGAAAGCCGTCATAGAGCAGTTGCACCTCGTACCCTTCCTTGAGGACGCGGAGGATCTCACCGGTCTGGATGCTGGAGGGAATCAGGTAGACCTGGCCGGCCGGCAGGCCCAGCCGTCCCCCGACATCGTTGGCGGCCTCCTCAATCGTGCAGCGGCCCCAGAGAAAGTCATTCAAGGAGTGGGTAATCGTCTCCTCATCCAGCCCAAAGATGACGTGGATACCGGGCGACTGGATGTCGGTATCCACAATCCCCACTCGCTGGCCTCGCAGGGCCAGTTGCACCGAGGTATTGGCCGTCACATTCGACTTGCCGGTTCCCCCACGGAACGAATGGACCGAAACAATCTTGGACATGGTTTCCCCCGCGAGTTACTCTTTATCTACTTGCCCATACCGGATCACGGCCGGCAGGGACATTATAGCAAATTCTTTGCTTGCTGACAACCGCTGCTCTCGCACTTGACCGGAGCGGTCAGATGGTGTAGAATGAACCTGCCGACAAAGAGGTTGGCCCAGACCTGACCCTGCCGGCCGGCAGGGTCCATTGCAGAGAGGAGTAGAGCGATGCCATTTCCGATTGATCGAGCCTATCGAGCCCTGGAACAGGCGGGGATTCCGCCCCGTGATGCCTATGACCTGCCCTCCAGCACCAAGACCTTCCCCGACGGGGCCCACTACCGCATGGAGATCTCGGGCGTCGAGCGGCCCAATGTCCTGGAAGCCCTGGTGGACGAGATGCAAAAGCGCAAGATTCCGATTCACCGCCTGATCTCGGTGGTGATGGGCTCCACCCTGCTGGACGACGCCGAACTGCGCCACTTTGCCCAGGTGGCCGCCGAGGCCCGCTGTGAGGTCATCATGACGCCGGGCCCCCGCTCCGCCTGGGATACGGGCCGGCAACTCGTTACCCCAGAAGGAGCCTTTTCGGGGCTGCGCTTCCGGGGATCGGACCAACTGCGCGCGGTGGTCGCCGAGATTTTGCGCTGCGTGGACCTGGGCTTTCGCGGCTTTCTGGCGATTGACGAGGGGCTGCTCTGGCTGCTCAACACGATGAAAGAGAACGGCGACCTGCCCCCGGACGTGGTCATCAAGGTCTCGATCTATGCCGGCCACGCCTCCGCCGCCGGGGGAAAGGTCCTGCAGATGCTCGGCGCGAGCACCTTCAACCCGATTGGGGACCTCTCGCTGCCCCAGTTGGCCTCGATTCGCCAGGCGGTTGACATTCCCCTGGACCTGCACATCTACCTGACCGAGTCGTTTGGCGGATATAACCGCTTCTACGAGGCCGCCGAGATGGCCCGCGTCTGCGCCCCCTGTTACTTCAAGATGGAGCCCGGCCCGGCCTGCGCCGCCGGCCCTGGGGCTCTCTACAAGCCCTACGTCAACCCGCAGATGCTGGCCGACTGGGCCCGCGAGAAGGTCAAGTACTGTCAGATTCTGCACCAGATCATCCAGGACAGCAACCCCGACCTCAAACTCTCCGCGCAGGGACCGGAGGACCTGGCGATTCCCAGACCCTGAGTACCGTTGAAGGTTGCGGGGTTGAAGGCCCCGGAACCGGTGAGGGGCCACCGATTCGGCCGGGATACCCGGTGCGGACTTCGTGTACTGAGGTGATTTCGGCCGGCTGGGGAAATAACGCGGCCGAGGGCGTTGCCCTCGGCCACTCACTGCCTCACCAAAGCGGTCGGGAAGTTGAACCGCGGCACAACTGCGTCCGGACTGAAAAAACCCTTTGCCACCGAGGGCGCAGTGGGGGACGCCGACTTTACAGCCGCTTCAGCGTCGTCTGTTTTCCCCGCTGCTGGTAGGCGTCCTGGAGCAGTTGGCGGATGTCGTCATCGGTGATCAGAAAGGTCTCGAACTGCGGGCCCGGTCGGACGCGGCCGCTTCGCAGGGAGGGCCGGCCCTGAAAGATCAGCCCCTCCTCCGTCTCGATAATCCGGATGTCCACATACTGGTTCAGATCAATGAACCGGCCAAGGGCACGCAACACATCCTGATAGTCGGTCTGGGCAAGTCCCTCAAAGAGTTTCACCATGGCCTCCTTTCATCCCTGTCCCCGCTGCTCTGGGGTGCTCTCCTTTGCCGGCCGGGCCATCCCGGCCACATCCTCGTAACTCCAGGTGTGGGTCACAATGTGCCGGATATAGCCCTCGCTGGTCGTCTCGATCTTGATTCCCTGAAGGATAAAGCCTTTCTCAAACTCCAACAGGGTGATCTCGTCCAGTTTTTCCCGATCACAGAAACGACCGACGGCCTCGAGGAGTGCCCCATAGCCAACCCGATGCTTGAACAAGCGACCTTCTTCCATCATCACCTCCCTGCTGGTCCACGGACCCGCTCATCCCCGACGCGGCGGGTCCACTTTTTCTCATCCATATGTTCCAAAAGGGCCAGGGCGAACTTGCGGCTGGTGCGAAAGAGGTCGCGCACCTGGGCCACGGTAATCGTTCCGTCCCGGTCAAGCCGATCGAGCACCGTCTGGACCATCTCCTGATAGGTCTCCGGGGTAAAGACCACGTCTGGGGTCAGGCGAATCAGCCGGCCGGCCTCCACCAGCGCGTCGAGCAGGGCCGGGGCGATCGGCCACTCCTGGCGCGGCGGAGGCGAGTAGGGAGCGCGGTGCAACAGGCGGAGGAAACGGTCGATCTGGGCCTGCTGCTCCGGGGTAAAGCGCTGTTCGTGGTCGCTGCGCCGTACCCAGGCCCCCTCGACGACCAGGGCACCCCCCTGAACGGCCCAGGTCAGCACGTCGTTAAAGATGCGCCCATCCAGGCGCAACTGGCTCTTCAACTCTTCCTTGGGCATCCCCATGCGCAGCGGGTTGCGCGCATGGTACCGTTCCAGCACCTCGACCATGCGGGCGTGCAGGCGGTCGGCGTCTTGGTGGGGCAGGAGGAAGGTGTCGGTCGAGAGGGCCTCGCCGGCCTGCAGGGCGACCAGTTGTTCCTCCCGGAGCAGGCGGCGCAGCGTCTCCCAGGCCGCCTCGGTCTCCAGGCCGCTCTCCTCGACCAGGTCGCCGGCGCGGCGGGGCCGGCCCCCGAAGGCCTGCAGAAGCAGGTCCTCCGGCCGGCCTCGCTGCAGCGCCTCCAACCGGGCGATCCCCTCGGGGTGAAAGCGGCGCAGCCGGCCGGGGGTGGGGTCCACGACCGCTCCGCCCCCCACGGTGATGCCCGGCGAGGGCCAGCGCACGATAAAGCGGTCGCCCCGCTCCACGGCCACCGGTTGACGCAACCGCAGCAGCACCCACCCTGCCTCGCCGGGGGACAGTTCGTCGCCCTCCAGGAGGGTCACCCGCACCCGCCGCTCCGCCGCCCCGACAAAGAGGTCCAGGGCGTCGTCCTGGCGGAGGGCGCGAATCGCCGAGGGTAGCAGTTGCAGGCGCACCGCCAGGCGTCGGGTCGGGCGGAGCCGGCCGGGGTAGGCCAGCACATCGCCCCGCTCGATCTCGTCCACGGCGACTCCGCTGAGGTTGACGGCGGTGCGCCGGCCGGGGATGGCCGTCTCGACCTTTTTCTTGTGCGTCTGCAGGCCGCGGATGCGACCGCGCAGACCCCGGGGCAGAATCTCGACCTCGTCCCCGACGTGCAGCGAGCCATCGCTCAGCGTGCCGGTGACCACCGTCCCAAAGCCGGCGATCGTAAAAGCGCGGTCAATCGGCAGGCGCGGTCGGCCGCGGTCGGCGCGTGGCTGGGCATCCTCCAGGAGGTGGTCCAGGACGGCGACCAGTTCTTCCAGCCCTGCCCCCGTCCGCGCCGAGACCGGGACCAATGGGGCCCCCTCCAGAACGGTCCCCTGCAGCCGCTCGCGCACCTCCTCCATAACCAGGTCCAGCCATTCGGCGTCGTCCACCAGGTCCGTTTTGCTGATCGCCACGGCCCCTCGGGGGATTTGCAGGAGGTTGAGGATATCCAGGTGTTCCTGGGTCTGGGGCATCACCCCCTCGTCGGCGGCGACCACCAGCAGGGCGGCGTCAATCCCGCCCACACCGGCGAGCATGTTCTTGACAAAGCGTTCATGGCCGGGCACATCCACAATGCTGACCTCGCGGCCGCTGGGCAGGGTCATCCAGGCAAAACCCAGGACGATGGTCATCTCCCGTTCCTGCTCCTCCTTCAACCGGTCTGGGTTGATGCCGGTCAACGCCTCCACCAGGGTGGATTTGCCGTGGTCCACGTGGCCGGCCGTGCCGATGACAAACACCTACTCACCTCCAATGGGACCGGCAACCGGGACCGGCCCCTGGTTGTCTCGATAGCGTCATTGTCCATATTGTAAACGATTCCCGGCGCAGATGCAAGCACCCGGGATGACAGGGGATCGAGCAGGAAGGAGGCCGGCACTTTCCAGGCCAGGTGGTGCGCAGGGTGTGGTCCCTGCTGCCAGGCCTGGTGGCCCGTGGGGGCGGTCGCAGACAAGTGCCGGTCTCCTACCGGGGCCACAGAGCGTGCAGCCCCCCTGGGCGGAAGAGGCCGTCTTTCTGACTGGACTCTGGCGAGTCTTGTCCGGTGGGGAAAAAGGCCCCCGTTGCCTCGCCCCGGAGCCTCCGGGTGGGGAAAATCTCGGTCAAATGGTGTCTCGGTGCACCACGAATCTTTTCTCAGAGGCATTGCCCTTGCCTACCCCATTTTTCCCACAAGGTTGGCCCCTCGGCCGGCGATTTTAGAGAGGTCTGGGCCTGGGGGGCCCCCCAACTAAGCGACTTGAACGGCCCTATACCTATCCACGGCGATACCAGAGTCGCGTCGGTGTGGCACGAATGGCCAGGGCCCGGCGCAGGCACGTGACGCGCGCGTGCGCTGGCGCCTTGTCGGGCCGACTCTACGCGGCACG
>FWWM01000822.1_pt1 | contig 100903 bp, 80 predicted proteins | sample 2228351 | NCBI WGS metagenome assembly FWWM01 (sample SAMEA103939774, study PRJEB20133) | metagenome
AGGATTTAGATGCTGCGTATGCAAAGAAGAAGAGGAGGCTGGAAGATGTTTAATCACTCATCTGTTACGAAGAGATCTAATTATGAGGAAAGACGGTCACGCCGCGTCCTGATCCGTATCCTCTGCCGACTCAGGCAGGTTCTTCAGATCGCCAAACAGGCGTTTTCGTTCCTCTTCGTCCAGCCAGTGCGCTCTGGCATATAAAAGCCACTCCTCCGTGTCCCGGGCTTCATCAGGGCTCCAGAAATCCCAACCGGGAGCGTATGCCGCGCTGATGGAGCTATTCTGTTCATCGCAATCACGGATGGCTGCCGCGCGAATAGCTGTCTGTCCCCAATAGTCCGTCAGTTCGGGGTCAGCGCCCAGCTGAACCAGCAGGAACGCTGTATCCCATTGTCCGCCCCATAACGCAGAGTGCAGGGGCCTGGTCCCGTGGGCATACACGTTGGGGTCTACTCCAAATTCTTCCACCAGGATGCTCACCGCGAGGTCTTCCCCCGCTGCTGCTGCCTCACAGAGCAGGTCGCCTAACGTTGTCTCGAACCAACCCTCGGGGTCTTCCGGGCATACCTGCTCGCCAATCTCCTGGCGCAGTTGCTCCAGGATCTCATGGATAAAAGCCTCAGTCTCGTTCAGCACCGGCTCACTTCTGTTCTGCTCTTCGGGCAAGTATTTCTCTAGCAACAGGCTGTGCAACCTGCGCAACCACTCAATATGCTCTCGCGGTGGCTCGGACACCATGCCGATCTTGGTAATCTCTCCGTTCGCCAGCCTGAGCTGAAAGTCGGGTGGAATGGGTAGCTTTTTCCTCCGCTTTCTCCTCATCTGTGCAGAGCCTCCTGTGACCATCCAGAGTACATGAGACTTCATACTCGGGTGGCGGGCGCCACCCGGCAAGCTTTGGATAGATGCTCGGAAAGAATCAGCGTGCTGACCGCCCGTCAGGCAGTACCGTTTCGATTTTCGGCAATCCTGTGGGCGTGCGAGACGATTTCGGCAAAGGAAGACGCCGACAGGCTCGCGCCGCCAACCAGCGCACCGTCGATATGCGATTGCGCCAGCAGTTCCTGAGCGTTATCCGGCTTCACCGAGCCGCCATACAGCACGCGCAGGCTCTTCGCAGCGTCCTCGCCGCAGGCGTCGCGCACGATATGGCGAATGAGCGCGCACACCCTGTTTGCCTCCGGCGCATCACACACCTCGCCCGTGCCAATCGCCCACACCGGCTCGTAGGCGAATACCAGACAGCCGGTCTCCGCCGGGTCCAGCCCTTCGATGTCGCGCTGAACCTGCGCGGTAATCACGGCGTCCGTTTGCCCTGCCTGACGCTCTGCCAGCGTCTCTCCTACGCACACGATGGGCGTCAAGCCGTGCAGTAGTGCCGCCTTCACCTTCAGATTCACCGTGGCGTCGTTCTCCCCAAAGTGGCGCAGGATTTCGTCGGTGAAGTCGGGTTCCGGCACGCCAAACCGCCCGCGTGTCTCCGAGTGCCCGATTATGACGTAGCTGACACCCAGCTCGGTTAGCATCGGCGGTGAAATCTGGCTGGTGTAGGCGCCCTGGTCTTTCCAGAACACATCCTGCGCACCCAGCTTGATGTCCGTGCCGCGCAGAGCCTGATGCACCGCGTACAGCGCCGTGAACGGTGGGCAGATACACACCTCCGCGTTCAGCGCGTCCAGGTTGCGGTGCTTCAGTTCCTCTACCAGCGCCAGCGACCAGGCTACCGTACCGTGCATCTTCCAGTTTCCTGCTATCAACTGGTCAGGCATTGTCCTCTCCTGTCTCCTTGTGGTGTCTGAATACTCTCGCTGGTAGTATTCACCCTCCGGCAGGCGGTATCCTACACCTTTCAGGGAGCAGCCATCCTCTGCACCACGTAGCGATGTTTCAGGGTCAGGCTTTCGCCGGGCGCCAGCGTGCGCGCTCGCGAGAACAGCTCCAGATTGTAGAAGTAGGGCGACGTGTACAGATAGCACTGACCTACCTGCGCCGGGTCAAACTGGTTGACGATGCGCAGCTCCAGCGGAGGTATCACAACCGCCCACTCGCCTCTCGGCATCTGCTCGCCTGTCAGGAACGCCTCTTTCATCTCTCGCATATCATCCCTGTTATCGGCAGTTCTTGTCAGTATCTTTAGCTGGTCAGAGCCAGCGAGCAGAATGAACTGAGGATGTGTGCGTAATACCACGTTCGGTAAGGCCTGCGAGGAGGTATTGGTGAGGCGGCTTTCAATCTCTATCGCAGCTTCCTCCGGAGAGAGAGCGACGGTGCGGGTCAGGGTCAAACCATTCGGCAGTCGCGCGGTCAGCGTGGCACTGCGCTTATCCTGTGACAGCGTACACGTGTACACCTGCGACCAGCCGGGCGCGCCGAACTCTGCCCCCGCATACTCCTCATACCCGCCGAAGTTGACGTAGTAGTCCGTGCGATGCCCGCCTCGCAGGATGTGCCACTCCAGCGGCGCGCGCCAGAACAGGTCCTTCTTCAACCCCTTGTGGTACAGCCGCCAGATCCTGCCCCCCAGCGTGGGCACAAGGTCGGCAATCAGGTAGGGGCTTTCCAGCCGAACGACATATCGGCTGACCTCCTCATCGCTCATAGCCTGGCGTTCGGCTTCGTATGTGCTTTCCGGGTTTTCCATCAGCCCGCGTACCTGTGGGCACTCCCACCAGGGGCTTCGCGTCGGCTCAAAGCCGGTGATGGCGGTGAGGGAATACCGATGTCGCGGTTCCACCATCCAGTCCCGTCCGACAGCGCGCGTCACCCTTAACAGCTCGCCAATGCGCCGATAATCTTCCAGTGCGGGCATCTGGCGTGTATAGCCGCGCTCGCTCTCGTCGGGCACGATGTCGCGACCGCGCTGAACGTGCAGGAACAGGTCGGTAAACAGCACGCCCCATTTCTCACGCCAGATTCGCCGTTTGACCAGCTCGCTGTCCGCCAGTGCTTCGGCTCGCGCAAACAGCGGGTAGATTCGTTTGTCCAGCCAGTCGCGCGTGAACATCTCGCGGAAGAAGCGCTGTCCCGGTCCGGCGTGGCAGTCCATCACCCCCTCGCTCTGTGAGGTCATCGCCGTGCGGTGCAGGCGGTCTATATAGTCGCGCATCGGTTGCCACGCCCTGCCGTACCACGCGCGGCAGAACTCGTCGATGAGCGGGCGCAGTGGCGTGCCGGGGTTCCACATCAGGCGCGGCATCACGTAGGAATAGAGATGCACCAGATGCCCGTCCGTCAATCCGCAGATATATACGCCCCGCACGCCCAGCTGCTGGTAGGTCTTCAAGTTCTCGGCGAAGGCATACAGTGCGGGATAAGGGTAGCCCGCGTAGTAGTAGGTGGTCGGATACTCGAAGGTAATGATGCCCTGCCCGCCCAGCGGGTGCACCTCGATCCATTTCTGCAGGTCGGGCAGGACGTTCAGGTTAATCGGATGCGTCCACGGGCGCGCCTGGCACTCGCTGATGGCGCAGAAGATAATCAGATGGTTCGGCAGAGGCCGCTCCTTCACCGGCGGCTTGCGCGTCGCCCAGTACGCCAGCGTGGTGACAAACTTGCCGGGGAACCGCTTTGCCACCTCCGCCGCAATCTGATTGTTGAACCAGATGACCGCATCGGTGAGACTGCCGTGCTCCTGATACCATGCCCTGCACCTCTCGCACTGGCAGAACTGCCCGGTGTCACCGTAGTGCACGGGGTAGTATACAGGGGCGGGGTCGTTCTCAATCCATCGCAGAACCGCCTCCGTCATCGCCTTCTGCAGGTCGGGGTTGGACAGGCAGTACTGCTGGAGGTACTTTTCCACCACTCGCCTCTGCCCGTTGATTTCCGCCAGATACTCTGGGGGCAGGTTCTCGGCTGGCAGGAGGAAACCCATCGTGTGGTGCCAGAAACCACCGGGAGGGATGCCCATCATCTTGGGTAGTTCCACCTCGCCCACCTTCGCCTCCCACTCGCCCGGCGAGAGGCCGGCAGTTACCGGATATATCCTGCCCCACATGGCTCGCCACTCGAAGACGGGTTTATCCACCACGTTAAGTGGGGCGCGAATCTCCACCGTGCGTCGCTGTGGAACCACCTCCATCTCGGTGGAGTAGAAACGACAGCCCAGCCTCTCCAGCAGGCGATACACTGCATACGCCGTACCGCGATAGCCTCCGCCCGCCGCCAGCAAGTTGCCGCCCTTGATTCGCAGGATGAAACCATCCTCTCCCAGCGGCTGAAACTCCGAATCGGTATACAGTCCACGCACACGGGCAGGCTCACTTCTGCCGACGTAAACCACGCCCTGCGCGGGCAACCCGGTGCCATCGCCTTCCACCACGGATATCTCGACGCCAGTCATCTCGCGCAGGTAGCGCCGGAGCTCTCGCGCCACCGCCTTCTCGACCGCATGGGCCCCTGAATGCACGAAAATCTGCTGAAGGTTCATTCGCCTGCCTCCCTCTATCAGCAACAGCCTGCCCGATGCCCGCACCGGGCGCGATTCCATCCTTGCCTGACGCATCCGCAACCGAACACCACACGTAACCTCTCCACTGCTGGCAGACCACTGATACAAAAGCCAGTACACCCGCTCTGGAGGAGGGAAATCGCGGGAACGCATGTCAAAGAAGTTAGGCGCAATGGATCCGAGATTCTCTACGGTGAGTTCCACGCGCCTGCCCATCAGAGTGACCCCTCGTATGCCAGGGGCAATCAACTGTGTGCCCGGCGCGGAGGTCTGTGGCTTCTCCAGCGGCAACGCCTGCGGGCGCGCCTGCCCAAACAGAGTCTCCATGCGATAACTGCCGCCAGCGAACTCGTCTGGAGGGAACATCACCAGCGCCAGCTCCACCGGACTGGGCTCTATCGTCTTCTGCAACCGCAGGGTAAACCACACCTGCACGCCGTCATTCTCGACCTCTGCCGACCACGAGAACTGCGCGTGGGCTTCGGGAATATTGCCGGTCACCGCGATGCGGTTGTTGGACGCCTGTACAGGCATCCCGGCAAAGTCCGCGCTGGAGTAGTAGGAACCTGAATAGCCGGGCTTGAACAGCGTGAACCGACTACCGCTGACTACCGGCACACCCCGATACCGCACCTGCAAACCTGTCGTCGAGAGAGATACCTCCAGCTCGCCGCGGCGAATCATTGGCTGACCCGCCGCCTGCACCGTCGCGACTACCGCGAGCCAGACCACCGCCAGCACCACACGAACCATCTCTACTCTCCTCATCTTAGCGCAACGTGAGTGCTACCCCCCAACCACCACATCCTCCGGCAGCTCGCCGCGCGCGATGCGTTCCACGTCCTGCACCACCTTCTCGCCCATCAGGTATAGCGACTCACGCGTGTAGGCGGCGATGTGGGGCACCACCAGCACGTTGGGATACTTCAGCAGACGGTGGTTGCCGTCTATCGGTTCGCCTTCTACCACGTCCATGCCCACCGCTGCGACCTTGCCTGACTCCAGAGCCTGCACCAGCGCGTCTTCGTCGATCAGCTCGCCCCGCGCGGTGTTCACCAGAAACACACCCTGCTTCATCAGGCTGAACTCGCGGTGCGAGAGCATGTGGTAGTTGTTCTCGTTCAGCGAGGCGTTCAACGAGATGATGTCGGACTCCCGCAAGAGATCGTCCAGCTCCACCGGCTCGGCACTGCGGGCACGGATGGTTTCCGGTGTTAGATAGGGGTCATAGGCGACGGTGCGCGCGCCGAAGCCGTGCCGTACGATCTCTGCCACCCGGCTGCCGATATTGCCGATGCCGATGATGCCCACCGTCTTCTCCTTGATTTCGAAGCCGACAAATCGCGCCCGCTCCGACCATCGGCTCTCGTATACCGCCTGACGGGCGTCGTGCGTCAGGCGCAGAATGTCCAGCAGGAGCGTTACCGCCAGCTCGGCGACCGCCTCGCGCTCCACCCACGGCGTCACTTTGGTGACGATAACGCCTTTCTCGGCGGCACTGGGCAGGTGGATATTGTCCACCCCGATGCCGTGGCGCGCGATGAGCAGGGTGTGGTCTTTGTGCTGGAAAAACTCGCGCGTGAAGTAGGGCTTCACGCTGGCGATAATCACGTTATAGCCATGCAGAGCCTCCGCCAGCGACCTGCCGTCGATCTGGACAGGGAAGTCGAAACGCACCACCTCTCCCAGCGCCTTCAGTCGCTCCACGTGTTCGGGGAAGTATTTGCCGAAACTGCTGGAATTGACAATCGCAATGCGCAGGTTCACCACTTTACCCTATCCACTCTCCTACCGTCTGCAGCCAGTGCCGTGCAATCAGCGCATGACCCGCTGGCGAAGGATGCACCCCATCCGCCGCCCAGAAAGCGGGCTCGCGCATAGCACACACGCGCGCAAAGATGCCGTCCAGAGGAATATACAGGGCGTTGAACTCGCGCGCGAGGCGTCGCACCACCTGAATCTTGGGGTCGAGGTCTTCGCGCCAACCCTCCATCTCCCTTCGCACGTGGATGAGGAACGGCTCCATCAGGATCAGACGGGCTCGAGTTCGTTCGCGCGTGATGCGCAACAAATCTCGGTATTCCCGCTCAAATCGTTCCACCGGCGTCGGGTCGTTGCTGTCATAGCGACGCCACATATCGTTGATACCGATCAAAATGGACACCCAGTCCGGTTTCAGCGCGATACAGTCCTGCTCCCAGCGTGCCAGCAGGTCGCGCACACGGTTGCCGCTGATGCCACGGTTCACAAAACGCACCGAACGATGCGGATGCATCGCATGAAAGAGGCTCGCCGCCATCAGTGCATAGCCCGATCCGAGGCTGTTGGGGTCGTTTCGGTCACGCCCGGCGTCCGTGATGCTATCGCCCTGAAAGAGCACTACCGAATCGTTGCCCAGCAATCCCGACATTACCCTCCTCCTGATACAAACAGGGTTTTCAGGTGTCGCTCGATGTTTTCTCTGACCAGCTGATAATGCTCCTGCTCATGCTGGTAGAGCAGGTCGCGGATGGCGCTTCCCGCCTCGTCCAGCAACGCGCCATAGGAGATGTGGAACAGCTGCCGCACGTGCGGTCGCGCCAGAAAAGCGCCGAGATTCGCTGGAGGCAGAGGCGGAAACTGCTCTGGACGGATAGAGACCTGATACGCCTGCCGGCTCTCGTCCAGATGCAGAAGACAGAGGCGGTACAGCTCGGTGAACAGGGTGCTATCGGTGCGGGCAATCAGCTCGACCGCCTTCAGCCAGCTCGTTCCGGAGGTCTTGACGTGGAAGTTCCCACCCGTCGCCTCGCGAAAGAGTGAGTAGATGCTGAACTTGTCACTGCCCGAGTGGAGGCTGAGCCGGTAGCCCTGCAGTTCCCGACACAGCGCCGCGTGCAGACGAAACGCCTTGCCCAGCTCCTCGATGTCTCCCTCGTAGTCCACTCCCTTCTGGAACTCGCCGGGGAACCGCAGGGCAAGGCTGTGCAGATTGACATCACTGCGCCTCAGGTACTCCACCACATACAGGTGGTCTTCCGGGGTGGAAACCCGCGCGCTCTCGTCGATGGATATTTCCAGGTCATACGCGCTCAGATGCTCTTTCAGCAGAGCATGAAACTCGCATGCCTTGCGCATCGCCTCTTCAAAGGTGATGGCGGATTCGACCAGCCTGCGGGCGTCCAGCGTGTACCGCTCTCCCGATTCGGTCCGGATGCGCATATTCGCATGGTCGCGGATGATGGACTGGCTCAGCGAGGAGAGCGTGCGCGTCTTGTCGATAATTTCCGGCTGGGTCAGGCGGGTCACGTCGCGCAGGTGGTCGCTCAGGTCGATAGTGTACATGCTGTAACCCGCCTCCACCGCCTGCTGGAGCTGCTGTTCGTGTTTGATGTGGTCGGCGTCTGCGCCGAACTTGCCCGTGTAGCCCGTTTCCAGAATACCGCTCACCGCGCTGAGCAGAACGTCGCGGAAGTCGCGCCCAGTGCGCACCAGTTCGCGCGGGGACTGCTGAGCCAGCACGGGGAACACTTCATAACCACCGAACGCCTGCAGATGTGCGGCGGTGACCATACCGAGCCTGTCGCCTGTGCCGAACGATACGGGCTGGTCGCACGTGGAAGGGGCAAGAGAAAGCAGGTCTTTCAGCGCGAGATAGGTATGCCAGTCCAGCGGATAAAGGTACAGCCCGTCCATTTCGATGACCGCGCCGAGTTCTTCAAGGTTCAACGGTTGCCGAGCGACCACGAATCCGCCGTCTTCATGCTTGGCGAAGGCGATGGAGAGCTCTCCTGCCCGTCGAACCGAGTTCGGATAGAAACGCAAGCCTTTTTCCTGAAGGGTGCGTTCGGCACCTGTCCAGTCGTCTACTCCGCTAGGCATTGTTTAATCTGAAGACCTCCTCCCTTGCCAGGGCAAGCAGATCATCAACCTCATGAAGCAACTTCACGGCGTCCAGCAGCTCCTCTTCTGAAATCATGTGATACTCGTTGACGCATCTGCTCGCCACGCGCCCACGAGCCGAAGAGATAGATCGCCACCAACTTGGGGTACTCGGCAATCTCTGCGACGATGCGCTGTGCAGTGTCCGGCAGTGCGCTGAGGTCCATCGGCATCACGCGCCCCCTGCCATCTTCAACATGCGAGGGATGGCGCCCTCGTAAGCGTCCACCATCGCCTCCAGCGATACCTCTACCCGCGCCGTCCCGTTCACGGCGATACGCAGGCTCTTTTCTGCCGTCACTTTGCCCAGCACCACCGCGGCGATACCGTACCCCTCTGCCAGCTTCTGGAGATGCGACAGGTTATCCTTCGGCAGAGAGACCACGATGCGCGAAGCGGTCTCTCCAAACAGGGCGGAGTCTGTGCGCTCATCGGTCTGCAGGGCGACGTCTGCCCCTAGCCCGCCCATCATGCAGCTTTCCGCAATCGCCACTGCCAGCCCGCCATCTGAGCAGTCGTGTGCGCTGTGCAGGAGCCTCTGCGCGATGGCTTCGCGCACACACGCCTGCAGTCGTTTTTCCGCCTCAAGGTCGATGGCAGGCGGCGTGCCCGCCTCGATGTTGTGAACGACGGCAAGATACTCACTGCCTCCAAGCCCCTGCAACGGGTCGCGCCATCCGGCAGGAACGAGCAGGACCACACTGTCGCCCTCGCGTTGAAAAGCCGCCTTGCAGTGCAGGGTCACATCGTCCAGCAGTCCCACCATGCCGATGGTCGGCGTGGGGAAGACGGCGCCATCTGGCGTTTCGTTGTAGAAGGAAACGTTGCCTGAGATGACGGGGGTCTCCAGCGCCTCACACGCTGTGGCGATACCGTCTACCGCACGATCAAACTGCCAGAAGATTTCGGGGCGCTCGGGGTTGGCGAAGTTGAGGCAATCGGTGACCGCCAGTGGCTTCGCTCCCGTGCAGGAGATGTTGCGGGCGCACTCTGCCACAGCGTGCATCCCACCCACGAACGGGTCCAGATAGCAGTAACGTCCGTTGCCGTCAATCTTCAGCGCGATACCCTTGCCGTTCGTGCCCCGCAACCGAAGCACCGCCGCATCGCCGCCCGGCAGGTAAGCGGTCTGTGTCTGCACCATGTGGTCGTACTGCTCGTAAACCCAGCGCTTGCTGGCGATAGAAGGGGACGCCAGCAGACCGAGCAGGACGGCACTGCAATCCTCCGGCTCCGGTAACTGCAGGGGATCGAACTCGCGCACCCGCGCGATGTAAGCCGGTTCCTCTGCCTTCAGTGTGTAGGTCGGGCAGGCGTCGGTAAGGAAGGCGGCGGGAAACTCGGCGGCGATCTGCTCGCCCTCTTTGACGCGCAGGATGCCGTCGTCGGTCACATGCCCGATGACCACCGCGTTCAGCCCCCATTTGCGGAAGATGCTGGCAACCGCCTCTTCGCGCCCCTTCTTCACGATGCACAGCATCCGCTCCTGCGATTCGGACAGCATCACCTCGTAGGGGGTCATGCCCTCCTCGCGCCGGGGCACCTTCAGCACGTCGATCTCCATGCCCGAGCCACCCTTGAAGGCGGTCTCGCTGGTGGAGCAGGTCAGCCCCGCCGCGCCCATGTCCTGAATGCCCACGATGTCGCCCGTCGCCAGCGCTTCCAGCGTCGCCTCGATGAGCAGTTTCTCTGCGAACGGGTCGCCCATCTGCACGTTGGGTCGGCGCGCCTCCGAGTCCTCGCTCAGTTCCTCGCTGGCGAAAGTGGCGCCGTGAATGCCGTCTCGCCCTGTGCTGGAGCCAACGTACAGCACCGGATTGCCGACCCCTTCCGCCCGCGCACGGGCTATCTGATCGATGCGCACAATCCCCACCGCCATCGCGTTCACCAGCGGATTGCCGGAGTAACAGCGGTTGAAGTACACCTCGCCCGCGACCGTCGGCACGCCCACGCAGTTGCCGTACCACGAGATACCGCCTACCACGTGCGTGAACAGATACCGGTTCCGGGCGTCGTCCAGCGGACCGAAGCGCAGGCTATCCAGGATGGCGATGGGGCGCGCGCCCATCGTGAAGATGTCGCGCAGGATGCCGCCCACGCCAGTCGCCGCACCCTGAAACGGCTCCACCGCAGACGGGTGGTTGTGGCTCTCCACCTTCATCACGATGCCCCAGCCATCGCCGATGTCCACCACCCCGGCGTTCTCCAGCCCTCCCTGCTCCACCGCCTCGCGGTATTTGCGGAACCGCCGCAGGATAGGACGCGAGTACTTGTACCCGCAGTGTTCCGACCACATGACGGCAAACATGCCGAGCTCGGTATAGGTCGGCTCGCGTCCCAGCAGTTGCAGGATGCGCTGGTACTCTTCGTCGTTCAAGCCCATTTCGCGGTACACTTTGGGGTCAATCATCGTTCACGCTCCAGCCAGGTGCTTCCCTATCCAGATTGTACCGCACAGGGGAAGATTCCTGTCCACGTGCCCTCCTTGCTGAAGGTGGGCAAGATGAGATACCATTATGTCATCAAAGAAGAAAGAACGCGGGGGAAGACGATGACACTTCTGGAGGAATTGCAAGCCATCGATGAACGACATGTGATGAGCACATATACACGCCAACCTGTTGCTTTCGTGCGAGGACGGGGCGCGCGATTGTGGGACTCGACTGGCAAAGAGTATATTGACCTCCTCGGCGGGATTGCGGTCGTTTCGGTGGGGCACTGCCATCCGCATGTGGTCAGCGCCATCCAGCGACAGGCGGAGACGCTGATGCACACCAGCAACCTGTTTTACACCGAGCCACAGTTCCGATTGGCGCAGAAGCTGTGCGAGGTGGCGGGCATGGACACCGTCTTTTTCTGCAACAGCGGCGCGGAGGCGAATGAATGCGCCCTTAAAATCGCCCGCAAGTGGGGTAAACGCCGACACCATGATACCGTCGGAATCGTGGCTGTGGAGGGCGCTTTTCACGGCAGGTTGTTCGGCACGCTGTCGGTGACTCCGCAGAAGAAGTATCAGGAGCCCTTCCAGCCGTTGCTCAGCGATGTGACTATCGTCCCGCGTAACGACGTGCAAGCACTCCGCAAAGCCTTCAACGACAAAACCTGCGCAGTCATCATGGAACCCATTCAGGGCGAAAGCGGGGTGCATCCGTTGAGCAAAGAGTTCTTGCAGACGGCTCGCAGGTGGTGCAGTCGGAAGGGTGTTCTGCTCATCTTCGACGAGGTGCAGACCGGTATAGGGCGCACCGGCACCTGGTTCATGTGGCAACAGCTGGGCATCAAGCCCGACATCCTCACCACGGCGAAGGGGTTGGGCAACGGATTGCCCATTGGAGCGTGCATGGCATGTAACGAAGCTGCCCGCGTGTTCGAACGGGGCGACCACGGTTCCACTTTCGGCGGCGGTCCGGTAGTCGCTTCGGCTGCGCTCGCCACACTGGAGGTTATCGAACAGGAGAACCTGCTGGAAAACGCGCGGGTGATAGGCAACTACTTGCATGAGCAGATTACTGCCTGGCGTGATACCCTGCCCGTGACTGATGTGCGGGGCAAAGGGCTGATGATCGGCTTTGACCTCGAGCGACCGGTTGCGCGACAGGTGGTGCGTACCGGGCTCGAAGAGGGCGTGGTCGTCAACGCGACCGGAGACAACACCATCCGCCTCTTGCCGCCCCTTGTGCTGACACAGGAAGAGGCAGAGGCGGGATTGCGCCGTTTGCGCAACGCCATCGAGAAAGCGTTGCGGGAGGAGTAGCCACCCGTCAGGAAGGAGCACATCATGCCGAAACCGGCGAGCCGATTTGTGTGCCAGCAGTGCGGTCATGAATCGCCAAAATGGATGGGGCGATGCCCGGAGTGCGGAGAGTGGAACAGTCTGGTGGAAGAGGTTGTTGCCCCTGCCCCAAAACGAGGCACGGCAAAAACCGCTCCGGCAACCGGGGCACAACCGCTGTTGCTGTCCGACGTCTCTGTGGAGGCACTGCCGCGTCTGTCCACCGGCATTGCCGAGCTGGATCGCGTGCTGGGCGGCGGCATTGTGCCCGGCTCGCTGGTACTGCTGGGCGGCGACCCCGGTGTGGGCAAATCGACCCTGCTCACCCAGGTCGCCGATGTTCTCAGCCACGAGCGAACAGTGCTGTACGTCTCTGGAGAGGAAAGCGCACATCAGATCAAACTCCGCGCCAAAAGGCTGGGCGTCACCGGCGCCAACCTCTACGTGCTGGCAGAGACCAACGTGGAGGCGATCATCGCGCAGATTGAGCATCTCCAGCCCGCGCTGGCGATTGTCGACTCGGTGCAGACCACGCAGACAAGCCTGCTGGAAAGCGCACCGGGCACAGTCGCACAGGTGCGGGCATGTGGCGTGGCACTGCAAAGGGTGGCGAAGGAAGCGGGCATTGCCGTGTTTCTGGTAGGACATGTGACCAAAGAGGGCGCGTTAGCCGGCCCGAAGGCGCTGGAGCATCTGGTGGATACCGTGCTGACCTTCGAGGGCGACCCGCACCTGAACTACCGCATCCTCCGCGCCACCAAGAACCGCTTTGGCAGCACCGACGAGGTGGCTTTGTTCGAAATGCGCGAGCAGGGGCTGGTGGCGGTATCGAACCCGTCTGAGTGGCTGCTGTCGGAACGCGCCTCGCACAGCCCGGGATCGGTGGTCACCGCCATCATGGAAGGCACTCGCCCCCTGCTGGTGGAGATTCAGGCGCTGGTGACGCACTCTTATCTCAGCCAGCCACGCAGGCAGGTGACCGGTCTGGACTACAACCGCGTGAACATGGTGCTGGCGGTGCTGGAGAAGCGTGCGGGCATGCGCCTCAGCGACAAGGACGTGTTTGTCAACGCGGCAGGTGGTATCACCGTGCGCGAACCGGCGGCAGACCTCGCCATCGCGCTGGCAGTGGTCAGCAGTCTGAAAGACAGACCGCTTCCGCCCGATCTGGTGGTGTTCGGCGAGCTGGGTCTGGCGGGGGAGGTGCGCTCGGTTATCCAGACCGAACAGCGTGTGCGCGAGGCGCATCGGCTGGGCTTTGGGCGGGTGATGCTGGCGCGTCGCGATGCCCGTCTGCTCAAAGCGCGGGGGATGGACATCACTCTGGACAGCACTATTTCTATTCGCGACGCCATCGCCGTAGTGACAGAAGGTTAGCAGAAAACAGCGTGGGCGCAGGTGTCACCTGCGCCCACAGAGTGCGATCCTCGTTCCTGTTGCGATTACCGCAGAGACCTCGGCGGGTCGGAGCACTGTCCCGCGCGGCGCAGATCGTGGTTGCAGTTGGGGTTCACCACGATGCCCCACAGTTCGAAGGAGCCACCGTACGGACCGCCAGCCACCAGCCACTCATCGCGCTTGCGCGCTTTGATGGGGTCGGTTGGAGCGGTCGGGTTCGGGTTGCGTCGCCCCCGCACCGACTTGGCATGTCCATCGGCGTACGCGCAGTTCACCATCTCGTTGTGGCGCGGTGCGATGGGGCTGTAGAACTGCACGTCCAGCCAGCCATCATAGAAGGCGGATGTTTCGGCAGGGTACTGCAGTTCCGCTTCGCGGATGGGAGCCACTGCCGTGTTCTGCCCCAGCGGTGCGCCCCAGTTGCCGTCCTCGAACAGTGCATAGTTGCCATTGTAAGAGGCGAAGCGGAAGTTGCCTGGCGCCCTCAATGCGCCGCCGGTCAGCATCTGAATCATTCCGGGCCAGTCGATCTCCTGTCGTGCAGAGGGGCACTGCAGGATTTCGGCGTTCTTCACGTAGGGCACATGGGCATCATAGAAGCTGACCCACACGTTAGGCGCCGTGAAGTACAGGTTCATCGCGTAGGTCTCATCGTAGTCCTGCATGTACATCTGCACTGCCAGCGCAATCTGCTTCGTGTTGCTCAGACACGATGTCGCTCGCGCCTTTTCGCGAGCCTGCGCGAACACCGGGAACAGGATCGCCGCCAGAATCGCGATAATCGCGATGACAACGAGCAGTTCAATCAAGGTGAACGCTCGCCGGCTGGAGTAACGCACTTGCATCGAAGACCCTCCGTTCGTGAGTTGATTTGGCAGACGTCTGCAGTGGATGCTATCGCCATTGTAATCTGCACACTATATCTTAGAGCGAAAAAATACCTGATGTCAAGACATTTGCGACCAAAGGTGCAAAAACCCGCAAAACTATCGAACGGAGGCGCCCGGTTCCTGCGGGTGCTTCTTGCTGAAGTAGTACACCGTTTCCATCAAACCGAGAACCATTACAGGCGCCACAATACGGTTGCGGATAAAGAAGACCGGCTCAAACTGTGCCGCTAACAGCAACACCAGGAAGCTGACCCACAGCGCCAGCAGCCACGCGCGCGCGTAAGGTTCGCTGGTTTGCCTGTACAGACGATAACCCCGCACGGCAACGGTCGTCCAGAGCGTCAACAAACCGAGCACTCCGACCAGCCCGCCCTTGCCCAGTATCCACACCAGCGAGTTGTGGATATACGTACGCACCTCATAGGTGCTACCCACATAGGGGCTACGGCGAATGCGCAGAGGATGCTTGGTACCCCAGCCAAACCCGAAGTAAGGCGATTCGGGAAACTTGTTCAGCACATACCTCGTCTCGAAGACACGCTGTCCCACCGACGTCGGACTTCCCAGCGCGTAGTGCTCGGGGTTCTCGGCAAAAGTGCTGATGAAGCGGCGCTGAATCTTTGCGAAAAAGTCGTTCGGTTGCCCTGCTGGAACCGCGCGCACCATCAGCACGAGCGAAGTGACAACCGCCAGCACGACCCCTACCAGGATAAGCGTAACCGATTTGGTGCGGCTATCGCCGAACAACCACAGCAAGCCCAGACCGAACAGCGCTCCAAACCACGAGTGGCGGGTGAGCGTCATCAGGATGGCGAGACCGTATACCGCCGCCAGCACCAGCCATCCCCAGCGCCTAGCCGCCGAGGAAACACTGCTCATCTGAACGGCGACAAAGAAGGAAACCACATATAGATAGTGTCCCGGTGGCAGCACCCTCAGCAGTCCTTCCATCTTCATCAGAGGAATATCCCATTCGGTGAGCTTCAGGAACAACAGGGCGCGCTCGCCCAGTATCGCTTGCAGAATGGTAGGCACGGCGCCCACGAAAGCCACAAACAACAACCCGAACTGCAGATATCGCAGAGACCGCTGGGTGACCACAATACCGATAATGATGAAGTAGACCAGCCAGAGCAACATGTCCTGCATTTCGGACAGCTGGGAGCGAATGGTGAGCCCGGTAACCAGATGATGATAGATCAGCCCAACAGGTACGCTGATAATCAGGAAGAATGCGACGGCATAGGTGGTCGGGTTACGCCATAACGCCGCATGCGGAAGATTACCTGCACAGGTGCGCATCAGCACCACCAGCACTCCCAGAGCAATCAGCAGATTGGGCAGGGTGACTCCGCGCTCGCCAAAGGCAAGGGTGTCCCAGAAAGCAGGAGAGACGAGCGATGCCACTGCCAGCAAGACACAGACGACGATCAGCTCGGGGAACACCACAAGAGCGGGTAACAGCACAAACAGCACCATCAGCGCGGCGACTGAGAACCAGTCTTCGTAAAAAACTGCTGCAGCGATACCGGCACTGCCCAGCGCCGCCAGAACTAGCATCAACAGGCTCAGTCGGCGCGACAGGTTCCAAGCTTCATCGAGCCTCTCTCCGAGCCGATAGGTTAGGATCAACAACCTGGTGTATGATTGCGTCACAGCGCGGGATACACCGCTCATACCGCCTGCTCCTTCAACGACCAGTATCGAGCACGCCTCTATTATACGACCGGGTGCCACATATTACCAGCCCCCAGTCCCAAAACTCGCAAAACTACCTGTCCTCCACCGCCCACGAGTAGGGTATCTCGCCAGAGTGGGGGTCACAGCGATATTCGTCGGGGTCGGCGTAGTCATAAAGGCGGGTGGGGAAGTTCAGGATGCCCGCCCCTTCAGGCGATAGCGCCATGAAACCGTGCCACACCCGTTCCGGAATCTGCACCACCAGCGGTCGCTCGGGGGTCAGGATGATTTCGTTCACCATTCCGCGCGTGGGCGAGCCGTCTCGCTCGTCGTACAGCACCACCTTCGCCGTGCCGTATACACCGAAGAAGTGGTCTTTCTGCTTCAGGTGCAGATGCCAGCCTTTCACCACGCCGTGATTGACGTGGGTGATATACGCCTGGGCGAAGCCATCGGGGAAGCTCTCGCGGAATAGTTCATCATCGCAACGCAGGATTTCGCACAGGCTACCGCGCTCGTCGTACAGACGGTTCAGCCGTTTCACCCGCAGGTCGTGGATATATCGCGCGGTCATGCTGGCGATATGCCCTACCGAGAGCTCGCCAGATGCATACTGGGAGCGATGTTTCGCACAGAGATAGATGAATTCGTCTGTGTCGGGTACAGGGATGGGTTCTGTCGCCGGTTCGTAGCACCCCACCATCTGGCAGATAAACGGATTGGTTCCGCCGACAGGGCGCTTTCCAGCAGACGCCTGCGCGGTCACACGGCACACCGCCGAGCAGTAGGGCGCGGTCGCCGCATAGCGGGAGACCTCTTTGCCACAGGCAGGGCATTGCACAACCTCCGCGCTCTGCGACGCCATGTGATAGCATTCGTCACTGCAGTACAGCCCACGCCCGGAAGCCAGCGTCGCCCGGCTCAGCTCCTGCAGGAACTCCTTCCCGCAGTACCGACAGCGAATGCGTTTCAGTGACATCACTATCTCCCCCTACCCTGGAGGCCACGTCATCTGCCGACCGCCCAGTAGGTGGATATGCAGATGGAACACGCTCTGACCGGCATGGGGTCCCACGTTTGCCACCAGCCGGTAGCCGGTTCGCTCTATCTTCAAATCGCGTGCGATCGATGCGGCGACGCGAAGCAATTTGCCCGCCAGGCTGTCGTGTTCCTCCTTCAGGTCTGCTACGTCCACGATATGCTGTTTGGGAATCACCAGCACGTGGATGGGCGCCTGCGGGTTGATATCCTTGAAGGCGTATACGTCGTCATCCTCGTACACGCTCATTGATGGCACCTGCTTCCGTGCGATTCGGCAGAAGATGCAATCGTCCATTCTCCAGCCCTCCCGAAGTACTCACCAGTTCGCCTATCGCTCCCTCGTCGTTCAGCTCCAGCAGGCGTACCCATACCAGTTTGCCAGCCAGATGCGCCCCGCCCGCGAACTCGACGGAGATGTAGTTGTCGCTCAGCCCCTTCATCAAGCCGTTCTTACCCTCCTTGCCTTCCACCAGCACCCGCACCACTCGTCCCAATCGCTCCGAGACAAACTGCTCGCGATAGCGTCGGCAGAGTTCTGCCAGCTCGCGGCTGCGGCGTTCTTTCTCGGCATCGGGCACGTGGTCGGGCATCCGCTCGGCAGGAGTGCCCGGGCGGGGGCTGTAACGGAAAATATGCGCCCGCGCATAGCGCACGCTCTCCACCACCCGACAGGTCTCCGCGAACGCCTCCTCGTCCTCGCCCGGGAAGCCCACCATGATGTCGGTGGTGATGGCAAGGTCAGGTATCCGTGCATACAGCTTTTCCGCCAGCGCCAGCACGTCCTGCTGGCGATACGGTCGGTTCATTGCCTGCAGGATGCGGTCGTCTCCGCTCTGCAGAGGGATGTGCAGGTGGGGACATACCTTCGGTTCCTCTGCGCACACCTCAATCAGCCGGTCGGTTACCTGTGTGAGCTCGATGGAGCTGATTCGAATCCGCTCCAGTCCGTCGATTCGCGTCATGCGCTGAATCAATCCCGCAAGGTCAGCACCGCCACTGCCCGTCTCTTCCCCGTACGAGCCAATCAGCACACCCGTCAGCACCACTTCCCTGAAACCTTCGTCCACCAGCCGCCGAACTTCGTCCAGCACCTCATCGGCGGGGCGGCTGTACATACGCGGTCGCGTATACGGGATGGAGCAGAAGGAACAGCAGACGTTGCATCCGTCCTGTATCTTCACCACGGCGCGGGTACGCTCGTAGGGGTTGCGAAGAACGGGGGGTGCAGGGTCTCGCTGTACGCTTTCACGCACGTCGGGGAAGGCGTCCAGCACATACTGCACCGTGCGCATCTTATCGGTGTTGGGTACCACGAGCGCCGCCTCGGGCACGGTCTCGCCCCGCAGGATGGTAAATTGCGCAAAACAGCCCGTCAATACCACCCGCGTCAGAGGATTCTGACGCACAGCCCGCCGCACACTTTGCAGGGACTTGCGCTCCGCTATCTGAGTTACCGAACAGGAGTTGACCACCACCAGGTCCGCCGGCTCATCGAATCCGACGACTGCGAACCCGCGCTCCTCAAAGCTATCGATAATGCGCTGGGTCTCGTACTGGTTCACCTTACAACCCAGCGTGGCGAATGCGACACGAATCATCGCGCTTGCATCTCCTTGCAACTTCCGCCTTAGTTTACCTGAACAGGGCGGGATACCGCAAACCACAGGCAGGCGAACACTCCGGTTATCGCTAATCAGTTATAGTAGCACTCTTTCCGACAGGAGGCGCGAGATGGCAGACATGCCACTGACCCCGCAGGCAACACTGGGAAGACTGGCAGTAGAGCAGACGCCTGCTCCCCTTGCGAATGCCACGTGGTACGTTGCCCACGCAGAAGGGGATGGGCTGGAATACCGCATCCCCAGAGGCGCGCTGGCTGACACGCGATGGCTGAGCGCAGACCTTCTACTGGATGGCAAGTTCCTCGCGGTGTTTCTCCTCACCCTGCACGAGGCGCAATCTGGCAGGAGATTCCACCTGACATTCGGACTGCTGAACCAGTGCTCTGCACGGATGAGACTGCCTCTGGAGGCGGTGCATCAGAACCGATGGCAGTATCCACGCGAAGGGGCGTGGCTGAAGCCCATCTGCGGGGGCGATGTGGTGGACCTGCGAGAGGTGGACCGCATCACGCTGACGGTCTTACGCAAGGCGGACGAGCCTGTGCGGTGGTGTATGACCGCCCTCCGTGCTACCGTCGACGAGCCTCCCAAACTGCTACAGCCTCTGTTACCGAAGGGTGCCCTGCTGGATATGCTCGGGCAGAGCCGCCTGCACGAATGGGAGGACAGGAGTCGCTCGCCCGAGGAAGTGACCGAACGCCTGCACCAGCAACTGCGGGATGCGCCCTCTGCCACCATGCCCAACGGCTTCTCGCGCTGGGGCGGATGGAAAGACCTGCGGTTCGAGGCAACCGGCTTCTTCCGCACCCAGCACGACGGCAAGCGCTGGTGGCTGGTAGACCCCGACGGCTACGCCTTCTGGTCGGCAGGAGTGGATTGCGTGCGCGTGGACACCGAAGCGGCGGTGGATGGGCTGGAGAACGCGCTGGAGTGGATTCCTGACCTGCCCGAGTATGCCGCCGCCCATCGCGACACCGAGCTGTGGGGTAGAAAAAGCATCAACTACCTTGCCGCAAACTTCATCCGCGCTTTTGGCAGAGAGCAGTGGTACCAGCGCTGGGCAGAAATCACTCTGGCACACCTGCGACGCTTCGGGTTCAACACCGTGGCGAACTGGTCGGACTGGCGGATAGCATGCGAGGCTGGCTTCCCGTATGTGCGCCCTCTGCATTTCGACGCCCGCCACACGCCGTGCGTCTTCCGTGACTTTCCCGATGTGTTTGACCCGCGCTTCGAACAGGATGCTGCCGAATTCGCCGAGCAGTTGCGCGACACGGTAGACGACCCGGCGTTTATCGGCTACTTCCTGATGAACGAACCCACCTGGGGTTTTGCGGCACTGACGCCTGCCGAGGGGATGCTGTTGAACACACCTTCCTGTGCTACGCGACACGCCCTCGCGGAGTGGTTGCGCCAGCGATACCAGAGCGACTCCGCGCTTGCCGCCGCGTGGCAGATGGACATACGGCTTGCTGAGGTTGCCGAAGGCGAATGGCACAAGCCGCTGACGGAGCCTGCTCGGCGCGACCTGACCGCCTTCAGCACCGAGATGGTGCGCCGGCTGTACGAGACGCTCAGCGACGCGTGTCGAAGGGTAGACCCGAACCATCTCAATCTCGGCGCGCGGTACTACACCGTGCCCCCCCACTGGGCGGTGGAAGGCATGAAGTGTTTCGACGTGTTCAGCATCAACTGCTACGACAACCGCGTTCCTGCCCATCGCCTGCGCCCGCTGAGCGATGCGCTCGGAATGCCGGTCATTATCGGCGAGTGGCACTTCGGGGCGCTGGACGTGGGATTACCCGCCAGCGGTATCGGCAGGGTGCGCAATCAGCAGGAGCGCGGTCGCGCCTACCGCGTGTATCTGGAGAGCGCGGCGGCGGAACCGTGGTGCGTCGGAGTCCACTACTTCACGCTGTACGACCAGTCCGCACTCGGACGGTTCGACGGCGAGAACTACAACATCGGCTTTCTGGACGTGTGCAACAAGCCGTATGCGCCTCTGGCGGAGGCGGCACGCCTCAGCCATGAGCGGATGTATCTGGTGGCTACTGGCGCGGAACCCCCGTACGACGAGCCAATAGAGTACCTGCCGAAACTCTTCCTGTGAGAGGTGTGAACATGCTGGCAGCGGTTTTGACCGATTTCAATCAGCTGGAACTGCGCGAAGTACCCACGCCACAGCCCGGTCCCGGCGAGGTGCTGGTGCGCATCAAGGCGTGCGGCTTCTGTGCGACCGACTACAAGGCAATCAAGGGCATCCGGCGCAACGTGCGCTTCCCGCTCATCCCCGGGCACGAACCGGCAGGCATCGTCGCGGGGGTGGGTGCAGGCGTCAAGCACGTCAAAGAGGGCGATGAGGTCATCATCCAGCCGAGCGGCTTCTGCGGGACGTGCCCGAACTGCCGGATGGGTCTGCATCACTACTGCGAGCACTCCTTCGTCACCGGAGGCGACGGTCCCGAGGACGTGCGCCCGGGAAGTTTCGCCGAGTACACGGTCACCTCAGCCACCTCCGTCTACCCCAAGCCCAAGCATATCAGCTTTGACGCCGCGTGCCAGACCGAACCCGTCAGCGGGGCGTGGAAAGGGGTCATCCATACCTCGCAGATGCAGGTGGGTGATGACGTGGTGGTCATCGGCACGGGAGGCATCGGCATGTACTGCCTGATGGTGGCGAAGTCAGCGGGTGCGGGGCGGCTCATCGCCATCGACATCAGCGATTACGCCCTCGAAACCGCCCGTCGGCTGGGCGCCACACACACCATCAACCCCCTGCGCGAAGACGCTAAAAAGGCTGTGTACGACATCCTGCCCGACGGACCTGACCTGATTATCGAAGCGGCAGGTCCCATCGAGGCGGTGCGCCTGATGGTCAGCCTTCTGCGTCGCGGCACGCGCTGGAACGTGTTCGGCATCACCACGCACGAGACGTTTGAGCTGGACGGCGGGCTGATGCACTTTCTGGAAGCGCGGATGGACGCCAGCTTCGGCACCAATCCGCTGGCGATGCAGAAAGCCATCCGCCTGATCGAGCGCGGACTGGTAGACCCGGAACAGGTGATTTCACACCGGTTTCCGCTCACCGAAATCCACAGGGCGGTCGAGGTGATGGGAAGCGCAGAGCGCAACAAAGTCATCATTCACCCGTAGGAGGAGGCAACCATGTTCGATTTCAGTTTCCACAACCCGACGAAGATTCTGTTCGGCAGGAACGCGATCCCGCGCATTCGGGAAGAGATTCCCACCGGAGCGCGTGTGTTGATGACATACGGCGGCGGAAGCATCAAACGCAACGGTGTGTACGAGCAGGTGATGGACGCCCTGCAGGGCTTCGACGTGATGGAATACGGCGGCATCGAGCCGAATCCGCGCTACGAGACACTGATGCCGGCGGTGGATCTGGCGCGACGGGAGAAGCTGGACCTCCTGCTGGCGGTCGGCGGGGGCTCGGTGCTGGACGGCACGAAGTTCATCGCCGCGGCGGTGCATTTCGAGGGCGACCCGTGGGATATTCTGGAGAAGCGAGCGCCGGTGCATCATGCCCTGCCCATCGGCGCAGTGCTGACCCTGCCCGGAACCGGCTCGGAGATGAACGGCAATGCGGTCATCACCCGCTGGGAGAAGAAGGCGAAGCTGGCGTTCTACTCGCCACTGGTGTATCCGCGCTTCGCCGCGCTCGCCCCTCAGACCACGTTCTCGTTACCACCGCGCCAGACCGCGAACGGCATCGTGGACGCCTTCGTGCACGTGATGGAGCAGTACCTGACCTATCCTGTGGACGCCCCACTGCAGGACCGCATGGCGGAGGCGATTCTGGTCACGCTCATCGAGCAGGCGCCGCGCGTGCTGGAGAACCCCACCGACTACAACGCCCGCGCCAACATCATGTGGTGCGCCACGATGGCGCTGAACGGAATGATCGGGGTGGGCGTCCCGCAGGACTGGGCAACGCACGCCATTGGGCACGAGCTGACCGCGATGTTCGACATCGACCACGCGCGCACGCTGGCGATCGTCCTGCCCGCGGTGATGCAGGCAAAGCGTCAGCAGAAACGCGAAAAGCTCCTGCAGTATGCCGAGCGCGTGTGGGGCATCCGCGACGGCGACGAGGAGAGCCGAATCGACACCGCCATCCAGCGAACTCGCGAGTTCTTCGAGAGCGTCGGCATCCCCACTCGCCTGTCGGCATACGGTGTGGGCGCAGATAGCATCCCTGCGCTGGTGGCAAAACTGCAGGAGCACGGCATGACCGCGCTGGGCGAGCACGGCGACATCACCCCCGAAGTCGCCGAGCAAATCCTCCGGCTCTGCGTGTAACCCGTCGGCTTGTAACCGGTCGAACCCCCTAGCGGGGTTCGACCACCAGCAGGCGCGTGTCCAGACTCTGCAGAGTCAGAACGCCGCTTCGCGCGGAGGTCTCATCAGGGGCGCGATACCGTGCCTGCTTGCCGTCCACCGCCACGCGAATCGACACGGCATCGTGTCGGTAGTTGCACAGGTTCACCACCAGGCGTCCGTCCAGCTCGCCCACTCGCCAGGCAACTCCCCACACCGGCTTGCCCTCTGCGTCGGTTACCTGCACGCGCGGTTTCAGCCCCAGACCGGGCATCGCCTCCAGCAGGGCTCGCCATAAATCCTGCGCCAGAACGCGGTTGCTGAAGGCGATTCGGGCAGTTGGAGTGAGATTGACCTCGCGTGGTTGACCGTACTCGTTGCGACCCAGCAGTTCGCCCTCCCCGACGAACACGATACGCCCCTGATAACGCCGCAAGGTCTCCATCGCGCGGTCGCTCAGGTGGCGCAGGTTCGCTACGAACAGCACCGGTGCTTCGGGCAGAACGCCTTCCTCCAGCTGCCTCTCCGAGATGAAGCCGATCTTCAGCCCGGTGAAGGTCAGAGTCTGATACAGCTTATCCCGGCAGTCGTTGGAAACCCCGCCGTCCCACACCTTTGCCGTCACACTGTCGATGAGCACGACATCCGCAGGGACACGCTGGATGGCGGTCACCTCGCGAGCGTAGCGGTTCAACAGCAGGTTCACCCGTCCTACCGCCTCTGCACAGGCAGGGCGATGCATGATACTGCCCGCGAAGTCGTGCTTGGGGTCATAGGTGCGTTCCCATACCCAGATAGTGGTGGCACCCTGTCCGTGTATCGCCGCCTGCCAAAGTGCAGTGTGGACGTGCCGCGCGGGCACAGAGCGCGTCTCGCGGTCGGGGATAATATGGTTTTCGCTGTTGAACACGGGCATGTTCTTCATCGACCGCTGAAGGTCGTGTGAAAGCGCGTTCAGCAACCAGCCCTGTGCGTAGTCACCTTCACCGTGGTTGTAGAAGCAGACGCTGTCGTTGCCGTTGATGTCGCTAAACTGAGCAAACAGATAGGCATCGGCGCCGTACACCACGTCCACATCGCCGGTCATTGTCCATGTCATCGCTTTGGCGTGGATTGGCAGGTCGGGCGCCACCTCGCGGATGGTGTCCGCCAGCATCTGATGCCACTGCGCGAAGAACTCCTGATTGAAACGGATGTAGTCGTACCAGCTGGGCAGATGCTGACGGCTGGCTCCGTCAAACGGATTGGGCAGTGGCACATCCTCGAAGCGGGCGTATTGCCTGCCCCAGCGCCGGTTGAGCGTAGCGATGTCATCGTGTCGCTCCTTCAACCACCGATGCCAATCCCGTGTGGCATATTCGCAGGGTTCCTCGAAGCTCACCGGCTCGTTGCTGAGGCAGATGCTGTGCAGGGACGGATACTTTGCCAGCGGCGGGATGAGTCTGCGGATGTACTCTTTCAGCAACTGCTGGCTCTCAGGGGCATGCAGGCAGTACTGCAGGAAGCCGTTGCGCCGTTTGTGCAGGTGCGGATACTTCTCCAGCATCCACGACGGGAAGTAGTGCGGGCTGATGAGCAGATTCACCGCCACGTTCGCCTTCTGCGCGCGTTCCAGCACCGATTGCAACTCGCGTACCGGTTCGTCGCTCACAACGCGCTCGGCGGGGAACACGTTGACGGGCCCCTTTTCAATCTGGATGATATTGATGCCGTAGGTGGGGAACTTCTCGATATCCGCGCGCACCTGACCGAAGTGCCCGTAACCCGTAAAAAAGTGTATCTTGCCCCCTTCGTCCACAAAGCTGCCGTCCTGCACGCGCGGTCTGCCGGACCTGCTTTGCCAGAGCGTGACCTCAGGCGACGGCTGGCGCAGTTCTTTCTGGAGATTTGCCTCCACCTCCCGCATCTCGTCACACTGCATGAAGGCACGGCGCAGTTCGGGATAGGTGACGTTCCCGCCAGGTGTGGTCACCTCGTGATTGATGTCCTGCTCGATGTAGCCGACGAAGTTCTGCAGGACGGTAAGGCTGATTCGCGCCCACTGAGTGGGTTTCCCGGCGCGAGATGCTTCCTCCACCGCTCTTTCGTGAGCAGGCAGGCGACGCTTCAGCTCCTCCAGCTGGCGCAGAGCAGATACCCGTGAATAGAACCGGACAGAGGTCTGGCTCGAGGCGGTTTCGTTCGCCATTCTTCCCTCCACAGCGAGCTGTCGCGTGGCATTGTCTATCCCCTCGCCGAGATAGTCCACCGCAACCCGATAGAAGCCGGGCTGAACCCTCACTCGCCGGACCTGTGCGCTGAGCCCCATAGATGCCCGCAGGGTGATCTCGCCCTCTCGCGGAACTGCAACGACAAAGTGCGAAGTAGACCTGCCGTCGCCCATCACCTCCGTCAGCGTTGATGCTGGTTCCACCTGCAGACGCGACGGCACACGGCTCTCGTCGGTGAAGGGTGTGGCTTCCGTGCCCTCCTCCAGCTTGATGTCGTCCAGCCAGATGCCACCGGTAGGGCTTTCGGTAATCAGGCGCAGGGTAAATGGTATGTCGTCTTCGCCCGGCGTGAAGGTCAGGCTCACCCGTTGCCACCTGTCGGGCGACTTCGGCAGGCGCATCCGGAACTGCCATCCTCCCCCTCCCCCCAGCCACGCGATGCCGGGGTCAGGGCTGAACACATATGCGCTGAGCGTGTAGGACTTGCCCGGTTGCAGGGGGATAGGCGTCTGGTATACCGCCATCCCGTACACGTGTGCCCCAAACGGTGTGCCGCTGGTGATGAACAGGCTGTGCCGTCCGCTGTGGGCACGGTCGGTGACCACGCGCAAGGTGGCATCGGTATTGCGGGCATCCCAGCTCCAGCCTGCGGGGAGACCTTCCTTTGTCGTCCGTTCGAAGCTGGCATTGGTGATGAGGTTGGGGTTGTGGCGAAGCGGTTCCAGGCGGACATCGCTAATCTGCAGTCTCTGCGCGAAAGAAACGCCCCACGCGCAGAGCAAAAGAGTCACAACAGGGTAGACACTACGCATCGCCGAACGCTCCATCGTCGTTTTCTGCACTGCCACGATAGCACAAGAGCCCGTCGGGATGCAAGAGGGCGGGGTTCGTTTCTTGCAAGAAGCAGTATGAAGAATCTCAAGCGTGTAAAGACGAGATGCTTCGCGTTCGCTCAGCATGACATGAAGTAGGTGCATTCTGTCATCTAATTCTGTCATTCTGAGCGAAGCGAAGAATCTCCGAGATGCTTCGGCTGGCGCCTCAGCATGACACGATGAGGCACGCTCTTGGAGGGCGAGGTTCCTGCCGAGCCGTTGATGTGACCTAACCCCCAGCCCCTTCCCTGCGAGGGAAGGGGAGCAGATGCCTCTCCCCGCGTCGGGGAGAGGTCGGGAGAGGGGTCGGCTCACCAGGAGGTTCGCCCTCCAGCGCTACTTCGACCAGTCCACCACCAGCTTCTTGCGTCCGCGCAGGTGTTTTTCCACTGCCATCGCGGCGACCGCGCCTTCCGCAGCGGCGACCACTGCCTGCTTGACATGGTTGCACAGCACGTCACCCACCGCGTACACGCCGGGGATAGCCGTTTGATACTCCGAATTCACCATAATGCACCCGCCTTCGCTCAACGGCAGCTGACCAGCCAGAAAATCGGTAATCGGGTGACCACCCTGCAGGTAGATGAAAACGCCCGCCACCGACAGGGTCTCCTCCGTGCCTGTGGGAGTGCGGTAGCGGATGCCCTCTACTTTTTCATCGCCCAGCACCTCGCGCAGGGTCACTCCCCAGTACATGACCACCTTCGGATGACCGGTCAGCTCCTGCACCAGCTCCGGGTCGGCGTGAAGCTCCTTTTTGGGCGAAAGGAAGTGCACCTTGCTGGCGAACTGCGTCAGAAACAGCGCTTCTTCCACCGCCTCCTCGCTGTGACCGGCTACCGCCACCTCCTGACCGCGGAAGAACGCAGCGTCACAGGTAGCGCAGTAAGAGACACCCCTTCCGAGCAAGCGGTCCTCGCCGGGCACGCGATTGCCGCGCCCCATCGAGCCGGTCGCGATGATCACTGCCTTTGCCGTGTGTGTTCCCGCGTTGCCGAAAAGCACCTTCGGGTCGCTGGTGAGATCGGTCGCCTGTATCCGGTCCTGCACAAAAACCGCCCCGAACGACTCCGCTTGCTGACGCATTCGCCTCACCAGCTCCTCGCCGCTGATTTCGCCCGGGATGCCGGGATAGTTGGCGATCTTGCTGGTGATGCCCAGCGCACCGTTGGCGATACCCTTGTCGATCACCAGCGTCTTCAAATTGGCGCGGGCAGTGTAGATGGCGGCGGTGGTACCTGCCGGACCACCGCCGATAATCGCCACATCCCAGACCTCTTCCTGCTCGCCGACCGGTGGAGCAATCTGGAAGCTCAGCTCCATAGCACCACCTCCTTTACGCTTCGGTGAGCTTCGCCAGGATGTCGTTCGCTTCCATGATCAGGTACTCGGTGCCGTTGTAACGGAACTCGGTGCCGGTGTACTTCGGGAAGATCACCCGGTCTCCCGCTTTGACCTTGATCTCCTCATCGTCACCGACGGCGACGACCAGCCCCAGCTGTGGCTTCTCCTTCGCAGTGTCGGGCAGGAAGATGCCCCCCGCCGTGCGCGACTCTTCCTCTATCGGCTGAACCAGTACCCGCGAACCCAGCGGTTGAATGGGTGGTGTGTTGTTGCTCATGATTGTCCTCCTCCTATCTCAGTCCCAGCAGTTGATTGATTTTCGCCTTATCGAAGCCGATAACGATCTTGCCGTTAATGTCGATGACCGGCACGCCCTGTTGACCCGACCGACGCACCATATCGCGCGCCGCAGCCGGGTCCCTGCTCACGTCCACATCGCGAAAGCGGATGCCCCGCTCGCGCAGATAACGCTTTGCCATGTTACAGTAGGGGCAGTTCGGTGTTGAGAAGACAATGACTCGCGCCTGACCGTTCATAGACCTCACATCCTCTGTGCGTTTTTCCACAGAGTTAGATACCGCTTCGATATGCAGGGATTCGCGCCGGCTTCACAGGACACTTCCCTCGCGCCTGCGAAAGAGAGAATAATACACCTCTCAGGCAAACCGGAAGGAGGTACCGATGCGCATCATCTTGCAGAACGCGTTGTGGCTGTCTTTGCTTTTCATCACGCTGAACGCAGGAGCGAAACCGATGAACTTTTACGTCTCTCCACAGGGCAACGATTCGTGGTCTGGCACACTGGCATCACCCAATCGTCAACGAACCGACGGTCCCTTCGCTACGCTGGAGCGTGCCCGCGACGCCATCCGCACCCTGAAGGCGCAGAACAGGCTCCCCGCGGGTGGGGTAACCGTCTGGATACGCAAAGGCATCTACCCGCTAAAAGGCACCTTCACACTCGGTACGGGCGATAGCGGAACCGCCACCTCACCCATCGTGTACAGCGCATACCGCAACGAGACCGTACGCATCGTAGGCGGCAGTATCATCACCGGAGGCAAGCGCGTAACCGACCCGAAGGTGCTGGCGAAACTGCCACCGGAGGCGCGTGAGCACGTGCTGGCATACGACCTGAAGGCGATGGGCATCACCGACTTCGGGCAGATGCGACGGCGCGGATTCGGCTTGCCCGCCACCATACCTGCCGGTCTCGAACTGTTTGCCGACGGCAAGCCCATGCCCCTGGCAGGCTATCCGAACGAAGGCTGGCTGAAGATTAACACTGCCCCCGCCGGTCAACAGGGCGGACGGTTCACCTGCGATGACTCGCGCCTGAAGCAATGGACAGAAGCAAAGGATGTCTGGGTACACGGCTACTGGACGTGGGACTGGGCGGATTCCTACGAGAAGGTGGTATCCATCAACCCTGACACAGGCGAGATCGCAACGGCAGAACCGCACGGCGTCTACGGCTACACGCCGGGCAAACGCTTCCGCGTGCTGAACCTGCTGGAGGAGCTGGACGCGCCCGGCGAATGGTATCTGGACAGGGAAGCGGGAATCCTGTACTTTTACCCGCCCACGCCCGGCGACAAAGAGCTGATGGTCTCCCTGCTGGAGGCGCCGCTGGTCAGGATGGACGGCGTGTCGCACGTGAAGTTCCAGAACATCACCTTCGAGGTGTGTCGCGGCACGGGCGTCGAAGCGCGGGACGGCAACAACGTGGTGATTGCCGGATGCACCTTCCGCAACATCGGCACGGTGGGGGTCATCATTCAGGGTGGAACCGAGCATAAAGTGGTCTCCTGCGACTTCATGGACCTCGGCGACGGTGGGGCGCAGGTCTCTGGTGGCGATCGCAAGAGCCTTACCCCCTGCAGGCATGAGGTACTCAACTGCCTGTTCACGCGATACAACCGATGGTGCCGTACCTACCGCCCGGCGGTGCTGGTGGACGGTGTGGGGGTGCGCGTCGCCCACTGCCTGATGTACGACGCTCCTCATAACGCCATTCTGTGGGGAGGTAACGACCACCTGTACGAGTTCAACGAGATACACCACGTCTGCACCGAGACAGGCGACGCCGGCGCCTTCTACTGCGGGCGCGACTTCACCATCCGTGGCACGGTCATCCGCCACAACTACTTCCACGACATTGGGCGCAAACTGGAAGGCTCCGGCTTTCTGGACGTGATGTCGGTGTATCTGGACGACTGCGCCAGCGGTATCACCGTCTTCGGCAATATCTTCTATCGAGGCGGACGCGCGGCGATGATCGGCGGCGGGCGCGATAACACTGTCGAGAACAACATCTTTGTGGAATGCGAGCCGTCGGTGCATGTGGACGCGCGTGGACTGGGCTGGGCGAGCTTCTGGTTCGATGGGCGCGACAGTACGTTGATGGATCGCCTGAAAGCCGTGCCCTACCAGCAACCGCCCTGGAGCGAGCGTTACCCCGAACTGGTGAACATCCTGAACGACGACCCCGCCGTGCCCAAAGGCAACAAGATCGTGCGCAACGTCAGCGTCGGTGGGCGGTGGATCGACCTGTACGACAACCTGAACGACCAGATTGTGACCATCAAAGACAACATCACCGAAGGCAACGCAGGGGTGGAGGTCACGCCGAAGGGCATCCGCCTGCGACCGGACTCGCCCGCCTTCAAACTGGGCTTCCAGCCGATACCGGTGGACAAAATCGGGCTTTACCGCGACGCCTACCGCAAGCGGCTGCCGCAGGACAGGGGAAGCAAAGAGACGAAATGACCCCATGACTACAGCAGGAGGTTATATGTATGGCGCTGTGTACGGTGCGTTTCTTCAGTCAGTCCCTCTGGAAGGCGTCGGAGATGGTGGTCGTCCTGCCCGACGCAGGCGAGGGACCGTTTCCTGTGCTGTATCTCTTGCATGGACTGTCCGATGATGCCTCTATCTGGCTGAGGCGTAGTCGCATCGAGTGGTACGTGCGCGACCTGCCTCTCATCGTGGTGATGCCCGACGGCGGAAGAGGCTGGTACACGAACGGACTGAACGGCGACGCTTATGAGGACCACATCATGAAGGACGTCATCGGGCAGACGGAGCGACTGTTCCCCGCCAGCCGGGAACGCCAGCACCGCGCCGTCGCCGGGCTGTCGATGGGTGGATACGGGGCGATGAGCCTCGCTCTGCATCATCCCGACCAGTTCGTGGCGGCGGCAAGCCTGTCGGGAGCGGTGGGCGTTGGGCATAAACCGCTGAGCGACGAAGTACCCCCCGATTTCAAGCGCATCTTCGGCGAGAACCCGCAGGGATCCGATAAAGACCTGTTCGCGGTGGTGCAGAAGCTCGACAGGGCGAACCTGCCCGCCCTGTGGCTGGACTGCGGCGTGGAGGACTTCCTGATTGAAGACAATCGCGCCTTCCACGCGCATCTGGAGTCGCTGGGCATCCCCCACATCTACAAGGAGTTCCCCGGCGCCCACACGTGGGACTACTGGGACGAGCATATTCAGGAAGTCCTGCAGTTCGTGATGGAGCACGTGAAGGGATGATGAAGGCTTGAGGAGCGCCATCCCCGAGCAGGTGGTTGCGCTGGCAGAGGCGGTGGAGGGCTGGCTGACCCGCGAGGAAGGGGAACTGCTCTATCGCCTCGCCAGCCAGTGCACCGGGCGCGGGGTGATTGTGGAGATCGGCTCCTACAAGGGCAAGAGTACCATCTGGCTGGCGAAAGGTTCGCAGGCGGGCGCGGGCGTGCCGGTTATTGCCATCGACCCCCATCTCGGTTCCGAAGAGCACCGTCCATCTCCCGGCGAGCCGGTGTGGACGTACGATGAGTTCATGGCGAATCTGCGTCGCGCGGGCGTGGAGTCGCTGGTACAGCCTGTGGTTGCCACCTCGCAGGAGACCGCACAGCACTTTGACCAGCCGGTGGAACTGCTGTTCATCGACGGCGACCACCGCTACGAGGCAGTCCGCGCCGATTTTGACCTCTGGTTCCCCAAACTGCTGGAGGGCGGCTACCTGCTGATGCACGACACCATCCGCTGGCACGGTCCGCGCCGGGTGGCACGCGAGTCGATGTATCGCTCCGCCTGCTTCCAGCATCTGGGGTTCGTGCACTCTATCACCTTTGGGCAGAAGGTGGCGCAGAACCGCTATGCCGACCGCCTGCGCGCCCGCTACCTGCTCGCTTTACACACCGTGTACGACCTGCTGACCCGCGTCCGTGTCCCGCCGGCGCTCAAGCGGGTGGCGAAGGCGCTATTTGCGAGGATGCAGTAGACAGGTTCTGTCCTCCGGCAGGTATAACATATTGCCGATAACTCTGCACCCTGAGAACGGCAGGATGGTTTTGGCTCAGCAAGAGGTCTCATTCTCTAGTGTCATTGCGGGAGCGACGCGACGAAGCAATCTCCCCCGCCTGCTGGGATTCTCAGGGGATTGCTTCGCCTGCCTGAAAGCAGGCTCGCAATGACACGATAATATGGAAGGCAAGGATTCTTGTCGAGCGATTTGACCGGTAATCCGATCCCACCCTGCAAGGAGACGGGTGGTGCGGCGAGTCTTACTTACAGAGTAGGAGGTCTCTTATGCCTTTTGATGTGTTCGGCATGTGCAATGCGCTGGTGGATATTCAGGCAAAGGTGCACGATGCGGTGCTGGAGGGTCTTAGCCTGCAGAAGGGCGGGATGTTTCTGATTGACGACCGTCAGCGCGGTCGGCTCATAGACATTCTTGCCTCGCAGGTGGTGCATTCGGAGGCGGGCGGAAGCGGCGCCAACACGATGATTGGCATCTCTCTGCTTGGAGGCACGGCGTGCTACACCAGCAAAATCGCCGACGACCCGCAGGGCGCCATCTATCGCGAAAGCCTTCGGGAGAAGGGCGTCAAGCCCAATCTGGCGGTTGGCGAGGGAAGCACTGGCGTCTCCTTCATCCTGCTGACGCCCGACGCCCAGCGCACCATGTGCACCTACCTCGGCGCGAGCCAGCAACTCCGCCCCGATGAGGTGAACATCGACGACCTGCGCCAGAGCCGATACCTGTATATCACCGGCTACCTGTGGGACACCGAGTCGCAGAAGCAGGCGGTGCTCCACGCCATGCACGAGGCGAACCGCGCGGGCGTGCGGGTTGCCTTCAGTCTGTCGGACATCTTCTGCGTGCAACGGCATCGCGACGACTTCCAGCGACTGCTGGAACGGCATGTGGACGTGCTGATCGGCAACGCCGCCGAAGCACAGGAGCTCAGCCAGACCGATAACCCGTTGGACGCGGTGCGGGTGCTGTCGCAATACTGCGACGTGGCAGTGGTGACGATGGATAGCCGCGGCGCGCTCATCCGGCAGAAGGATGTCCAGTGTCACGTGCCTGCCTTTCCGGTGCAGGCGGTGGACGCCACCGGCGCAGGCGATATGTACGCCGCGGGGTTGCTGTACGGTCTCTGCACCAACAGGACGCTGGAGGAGGCGGGGCGTATCGCCGCATACTGCGCGGCGCAGGTGGTGGCGAAGATGGGCGCACGCCTGGACAGCATCCACCTGCCGGAGCGGTTACTGTCTCGCAACGCCTGATGTGCTATAATGCAGGTAGAGGTGATAGCCATGTCCGTTCACGCACCGCCGCAAAAGATGACCTTTGAACAGTTCCTGCAGTGGCTGGATGAAGACACCCACGCCGAGTGGGTCAACGGCGAGGTTGTGATGATGAGTCCTGTTTCGTTCGAGCATCAACGAGTGGCTTCATTCCTTTTGCGACTGATTGCCGAATTTGCGGAACAGAAGTCGGCTGGTAGTGTCCTTTACGAACCCTTCCAGATGCGTCTTCCTAGTTCCAGCCGTGCGCCGGACATCCTGTTTGTTTCCAACGCCAACATGCACCGACTCCAATCAACTTATCTAGACGGTCCAGCCGACCTGGTGGTGGAAATCATCAGCCCAGAAAGCCGAACGCGCGACCGCGGCGAGAAGTTCTATGAGTACGAGTCGGCAGGCGTGCGCGAGTACTGGCTGATTGACCCCGACCGCAAGCAGGCGGAGTTCTATCAGCTGGGCGAGGACGGCATCTATCACCCGGTGCTCATCGGCTCGGAGGGGGTCTACCACAGCAAGGTGCTGGAAGGGCTCTGGCTGATGGTGGAGTGGTTGTGGCAAGAGCCAAAGCCCTTTATTGCCGATATCCTGAAGCAGTGGGGTGCGGTGTAGCGTATTACTCCACCTTCACGCCCAGCTCCTCCGCAATCAGTCGGCGTACCTCGTTGGGGTTGGCGCGTCCCCGACTGAGCTTCATCACCTGCCCTACCAGAAACTGCAGGGTCTGCATCTTGCCGTCGCGCACCTTCTGCGCGGCATCGGGGTTCTCTTCGATCGCCTGCTTGACCCACGATAGTAACTGGTCGGCGTCGCTCACCTGCGTCAGCCCCTTCGCCTGCACCACCTGCGCCGGCTCTGCACCGGTAGCGAATACCTCTTCCAGCACCTGCTTCGCCACGCTTCCGGTAATCGTGCCTTTCTGCACCAATCCAATCAGGTCGCGCAGGTGTCTGGGCGTGACTCGACACTGGCGGATGTCCTCGATGCCTTCGGCGTTCATCAGGCGGGCGAGGTCGCCGTTCATCCAGTTCGCCACCGCTTTCGGCTCCGCGCCCAGCGCCACCACCTCTTCGAAGTAATCCGCGGTGCGGCGGTCTTCTACCAGCAGGGTGGCGTCGTATTCGGGCAGGGCGTACTGCTCCATGAACCGCTGGCGCTTCGCCAGAGGCAGTTCCGGCAGGGAGGCGCGCACCTGTTCGATCCATTCCTCCGTAAACTGCACCGGCACGAGATCAGGCTCCGGGAAGTAACGATAGTCCTGCTCGTACTCCTTGGTACGCATGGGGAAGCTCTCGCCGCGATCGTCGTTCCAGCCGCGCGTCTCCTGCACCACCCGACCGCCCGACTCCAGCACGGCGATGTGCCGCTGAATCTCGTATTCGATGCCCCTCTGCACCGCGCGGAACGAGTTGAGGTTCTTCAGCTCGGTCTTCACGCCGAAGGTGTCGCTTCCTCTGGGGCGCACCGACAGGTTGGGCTCACAGCGCAGGCTCCCCTGCTCCATGCGCCCGTCGCATACGCCCAGATACACCAGCACATTGCGCAGGGTCTCCAGATAGGCTCGCGCCTCCTCGGCGGAGTGCATGTCTGGTGGGAACTCGGTCACAATCTCCATCAGCGGCACGCCGCTGCGGTTGTAGTCCACCGCGCTTTCACCGGTGGGCAGGTGGAACAGCTTGCCGGTGTCTTCCTCCAGATGCACGCGCCGGATACGCACCCGCACGATGCGCCCGTTCACCGGCACGTCCAGCCATCCTCGCTTGCCGATAGGCGTGTCGCCGTACTGCGAGATCTGGTAGTTCTTGGGCAGGTCGGGATAAAAGTAGTTCTTGCGATGGAAGATGGAGGTCATCGAGATTTCGCAGTTGAGCGCGAGGGCGGTTTTCAGCACCATCTCCACCGCCTTCTTGTTCATCACCGGCAGGGAGCCGGGCATCCCGGTGCAGACTGGACAACAGCGCGTGTTTGGCTCGCCACCAAAGGCGTTCACGCAGGAACAGAACATCTTGCTCTCGGTCAACAGCTCAGCGTGAACCTCCATGCCGATACAGGCTTCCCACTCCGCCATGAACAGACCTCCGTGCCTTCGTCTCGCTCATATTGTATCAGAAAAGGCGAGCGCGGGGTAGGGCTGAGCAGATGGTCGCAGGGAATCCGCCCTGCGCTCGCGAATCGGGTGGCAACGACGCTCGACTGCCGGAACAGGTATGGACATGAGTATTTCGCGCTCGCATCCGATGGTGGCGGTGATTCTGGCGGCAGGGCGCGGCACACGCATGGGCGCCACCCACCTGCCGAAGGTCTGCTTCCCGATTGCCGGCGCGCCCGCCATCGCCCGCGCGGTGCAGTCGTACGTGCAGTGTGGCATCGAGACCCACTGCGTGGTGGTAGGAGCCGGCGCAGAGGCGATTATGCAGGTTCTCAAAGACCTGCCCGGCACCCGCCTCTACGCACACCAGCCCGAGCCGCGCGGAACGGGACATGCTACACGTGTGGCGGTAGACCTGCTGAAGTCGCTGGGCTACGAGGGCAACGTGCTGGTGGTGGCAGGCGATAAACTGATAGAAGAATCCTTCCTCGCCCGGCTCATCGACACCTTTACCACCACGCGCAGTGACCTCGCCTTTGCTGTGGGCAGAGTGGACGATTTTCCCTCATCCGGCAGGGTGGTTCGCGATCCAGAGGGCAGGATTTGCGCCATCGTGGAGGTGTTTGATCTCGCCCGAGCGCAGGCGCTGGACGCGCTTCGTCAGGAGGCGCAAGGTGCGCCCATATCCGCCCGGCGAGCGAAACAGGCGATCGACCGCTTCTTCCCACAGGAGAAAAAAGCGGAGCGCGCGCTGGGTGAGCTCTGGCACGCGGTCGTGCGAGGCGAGCCGATCACTGTGGAGCAACTCCCGCCGTCAGAGGGCGTCCTGCCGGTGCCGCGTGAGTGGGTGGAGTCCGCGCAGGAAGCGAACCTGTCCGTGTATCTGTTCCGCGCACCTGTGCTGTACGAGGCGCTGGCAGAGCTGAGCACCGCCAACGCACAGGGCGAAGAGTATCTCACCGACCTGGTGGCGATTCTGGCAAATCGGCAGGCGGTCATCCACACCGTGCCCGTCGCCTATCCGCAGGAGGCAATGGCGTTCAACACTCTGCAGGAACTGCAGGAGATCGAACGCTACCTGCTCTCCCGTCAGCCCGCTCTGGTTGCAGAACCGGCACGCGCCACGCGAACGGTCAGCGAGTGGCTCCGCGCCGTGGAGTGTCGCGATTCCACCGTGATGTCTGCTCTTCGCGAGACGTACGGAAGCGACGAGACGCTGATAGAGCGCAAGCGTCAGCGCATCCTGTCGGCTCTCATCAAGCACCTCCAGCGCTTCGGCGATCAGCCCGTGACCATTGCCCGTGCGCCCGGCAGGGTGAATATCATGGGCAGGCACATCGACCATCAGGGCGGGCACGTGAACATGATCGCCATCGCCCACGACCTGCATGTGGTGGTAGGTCTGCGCTCTGACCGGCAGGCGTATTTCCAGAACCTGGAATCCTCCAGCTTCGTGCCGCGCGAGTTCGGTCTGGACGACCTGCTGACCGGTTACCAGCCGGGCGCGTGGCTGGAGTTTGTGAACAGCGCGTGGGTGCTGGAATCCGCAGTCTCGGCTCGCGGCGACTGGTCGCAGTACGTGAAAGCGGTGTGCGCCCGCCTGCAGGCGCATTACGCAGATTACGTCCTGCCCGGCTTCAACCTCACCGCCGACGGCGATGTGCCCATTGGCGCAGGGCTGAGCTCTTCGTCCGCGCTGGTCGTGGCGACGATGGAGGCTCTGCTTCACCTCAACGGGTTCCATCTGCCGCCGGAGCAGTTTGTGGAGCTGTGTGGCGAGGCGGAATGGTACGTGGGCACGCGCGGCGGCGCTGGCGACCACGCGGCGATGAAGTTCGCCCGACGCGACGCGGTGGTGACGATGAGTTTCTTCCCCTTCCGTGTGGTGGGCACGGTTCCTTTCCCGTCGGGCTATCGCTTCATCGTGTGCCACTCGCATCAGCAGGCGAAGAAGACGGCGGGGGCGCGCGACCAGTTCAACCATCGCGTGGCGTGCTACCATCTGGGCAGGGAGTGGCTCAAGCACACCTTCCCGCACCTCGCCCCGCGTATCGAGCATCTGCGCGACGTGAACACCGACCGGCTATCCCTCTCGCTGGCGGAGCTGTACCGCCTGCTGTCGCACCTGCCGGAGCAGATCGAGCGTGAATACCTGCTGGAGCGCTTGCCTGCAGAGCGCGCGCGTCCCTACCTCGGCACGCATGACGAGAAGCTCAACCATTATCCCCTGCGCCCGGTGGTGCTGTTCGGGCTGGCGGAATGCGAGCGCAGCCGCCGAACGGCGCAACTGCTACAGGGCGGGCATGTCGAAACCTTCGGAGAGTGGATGAACCGCTCTCACGACGGTGACCGCGTGGCGCGCTGGCAGGGCGACACCTGCGAGCCGTTCAGTGTGGACTGCTCGGATACTGCGCTGGAGCAGATGGCGCAACTTGCCGACGCCGGCGACCCATCCGCCGACCTCGTGTGGCAGGCGGGCGCGTATGCGTGCAGTACGCCCGAAATTGACCAGATGGTGGACATCGCGCTGAGCGTGCCCGGCGTGCTGGGGGCGCAGATCCTGGGCGCAGGGCTGGGCGGATGCATTCTGGTGCTGGTGCGCGAGGACGCCTGCGACGCCGTGCAGAACGCCCTGACCGAGCGCTACTACGCCCCGCGCGCCCTGCCGCCCGAGATGTTCCTGTGCGCGCCCATGGCGGGTAGCGGTGTACTGACGGTATAGTTACTCGGCGCGGATCCAGTCGATCTCTGCCTCCGTATCAGCCGCGTTGCCGGGGTCCAGCCGGATGGCGGTGATGGTATGCCCCTGCCAGCCGGGGTGTCCGCCCACGTTCAGCACCACCTCGTGCCACTGTCCGTCCATCGGCACGGTAAAGTTGATGACGCGCGCCTCGTCGAAGAAGGGCTGTTCCAGCGTGCCCCAGTAGAACTGCCAGGCACTACTACCCGTTCCCCGCACGCGCAGGCGGATGTGCCTGATACTATCCGGCGCGAACCTGCACAGCCAGCGTATCATGTAGGGGTCGCCGCCCGTGGCGCGCGTGCGCAGGCTACCATCTCTCACCTCCACCAGCGCAAGGTGGTTTGCCGACACCCAGCCCTCCGTGTCCTCGTCGAACTCAAACCGCAGGCGCGTGGCAACGACAGGAAGCGACGGCGTCGTCATCGGCTGATAACCCTGTATCTCTACCTCCACCTGCTCCTGCGCGCCATACCATATCGTCAGGGCGCGGTGTTCATGTGCATAGCGCCAGCACGGCGCGCGCCGGTCATGGCGGGAGAACTGGTCGACAGGGTTCACCACCTTGCCGTTCACCAGCACCGCCTGCGGCACAGCAACAGCCGACACCAGCAACTGACCGCTCTCCCCCGGCGGATTGCGCACCTCTGCGCGAAGCGTGTTGCCAGCCAGCGTTGCCTTCGATATCTGCCCGCTGGTGGTCAATCGCACCCCGTCCTGCAGGCGCCAGGTGCGCGGTTCTTCCTCGCGTCCCAGCAGGTGGTACACATTCTTCAGAATCTGGCGGGGCGCGAAGTCCCAGGCGGCGCGCACGTCTGTGATGGTATGGTAGCTGTCGGGCCAGAGCGCGAGGTTGTCGCCGGAGGTGGATTGTTGATACATCGCACAGCGGGTGATGCCGGTGGCTACCTGCTTCCACACAGGTTCGGCATGAGGGTCTGCCTCACACAGTTTGAACAGGGCGTATGCATAGCGCAAGCCGTTCCACTGCACGATGTTGCCGAACCAGCTCCCCTGATACCACGTCGCACCAAAGACCGGTATCGAGCCGTATCGCATCCACGGCTTGCCGTCCGCGTTCCACACGTAGACGAAGGGCAATCCGGCCCATGCCCACCTCTGCGCCTCTCTCAGCCACCGGCGGTCGCCATCGTACCAGTATGCCTCTATGTAAGCGTCGATAGCATCCGCCGCGGCGAGAATATCGGGCGTGTGGACGGGCACTTCCCACACCTGCGCGGCACGGGGAACGGTGAACCGCCTCATTGCCTGCAGTGCCCTGACCCCAGCACGGTAAGCATCCCCATTGCCCGAGATTCGGGCGTAACGCAGTATCTCGTAGGCATTACGGGCGATGGTGCCCAGCTCCACCGCATTGGGCGGACCCAGCTCGTGGTAGTCCATCCTCTTGAACACACCGGTATCACGCCGGTCGGCATCGAAGCCCCATGAGCCGTCGTTGTTTTGCGTCTGGATGAGCTCCATTGCCCTTTGTCGCAGGTACGTCAGCGTGTTCAGGGCATCCCCGTATTCCAGAGCGAGGTCCTCTGCCTGCGGTGCCTCGATACGGGGAAGCGCCGCCTCCAGTCTTGCCTGCCAGCGTTCCGCCTCCGTGGCATCTGGCACGACAAGCAGAGCCTTCACCAGGTCGTAGGCATAGTCCGCCCGAAAAGCAGGACTTCTCCAGATGCCCGGTCCGCCAAGGAAGGGTAGCCAGCCTTCCCTGTCCGAAACCCACAGCGTGTCGGTATACGCCTTCATGCTCCATGCAATCTGCGCCTTATCCGAACCCTGCGGGGCGGGCAACGGCGGTTCAGGGCGGAAGTGCCGGAACCACTCGCGAACGATCTGCAGAATGTCCCTGTCCGCCGGGACGAGCCGGACGTGTGCGTTGAGGCGAAGCGAGTCGCTCCGGTCAATCCGGAAAGGTTTTCGAGCAACCAGCGCATTCTCCGGCAGACCTGCCACCACATTCGGCGCCATCAGCCCGAGACGATGCGAGGCAGTCCCCCTCAATCGGTCTGGCACGGCAAATATCGGCTGGGGCAGGCGGTATCCTTTGCTCCATTCCTCATGCACATCCCACATCACCCCTACCAGCGCGGCAGGCGTGCGCACCGCCACCGCAGGAATGGTCACCTTGTGCGGGTGGGGCACGAAGCGGATGCGGTCGGGATGGTCGCGGGCGATGTCGAGGTCGCTACTGCTGACCTCCTCCGCCGTCAGCCATTCCAGTCCGGGCAAGAGCGCGTCGTGCTTCGCCTCGCCGGTGTCGCCGTCGCCCACCAGCAGGAGCGGACCCTCGAAGGCAAGCACCTCGCGCGGCCTGTCGGGGGCGCAGGCGTAAGAGAGGCTCAGCTGGTTGGATTGGACAGTTTCTACGCTCACGCTGAAGTTCCATCGCCCGCCTGCACCGTCCCGAACGACGGTGGACAGCACTGTTGCACCCTGTGGGGAGCGACGCACGCCAGAGGGCGTATAGCGCGCGAACAGCCTCTGCACCCGTCCATCCGGCAGGCGCACTGCCACGCTCCCCAGATGCGGCATTCGCGCCACCACACGGTTGCCCACGCGCAGTTCGCCGATGGTGCGGTCGGAGCCGCGCCGTATCCACAACGGCCCCACCACGTGCTGAACGGGCTGGCGGAGGGCGTCGGTGACGATGAGCGTGCCTCTGGCGGTTTCCTCTGGCGTCATCTCCACACTCACCTGCCACTCGCCGGGTAGTCTTCCCGCGCGGACGGGAATGCGCACCGTGCGCCTGCCGGTAGGCGGAATGGGTGGTACAGACACAGCGACGTTTCCCCGTAACTGCAGGGCACCACGCGGAGCCAGCGACCGCACGCGAACGCGCACATCCCGCGCCGTTGCCGTGCCCCGGTTCCAGACGGTGACCGCCACCTCCGCCCGTCCACCTGGCGCCACCATCGCAGGGCGCATCAGTGCGCTCTCCAGTTCCACCCTCGGCGCGAGGTGGAAAGTCTGTTCGACCGCTTCGGCGCCATCCGTCGCCAGCAGGCGCAGAGTGCACGGGTTCAACACGCCTTCGATACGCCATCGGTACACGATGCCCGCTTCCGGGGCGACAGGACGCGGAGCGGGTGAAACCAGTGGGGTGGCTCGCAACCCCTGTGGCGTAGTCAGAGTGACTCGCACGGGCGAAGAGGGCGCATCCCCGTCGTTGGTGATAGCGGCAGTGAACATGCCCGCGCGGTCTGGTTGAGTGGCGTCGGGATAGAAATGCATCTTCTCAAAACGCAATACCGCGCCCACACGCTCCACATACTCCATATCATCCACAATCAACACCGCCGGCGCGCCCGTCAGGCGAACGCCCACATGCACCCATTTGACTTTCGGGTTTCTGGTGAAATCGTAAGCCAGCTTGCCCTGATGCCACTTCCCATCTCCGGCATGGCGCAGGGGAATCTGATACATGGCGCGAGGGGACCCAGTGTCTTCAAACGGGCGGTCGCTCATCGGGATAACCACCACCTGAACCGATGCGCCCGGCTCAGCCGACACCAGCCTGTACCAGAACACCACACCGCCCCTGACTTCCGCCAGCATCTTGCCCTGGCGACCGCTGTTGGGCGACCACTCGCGGTTCAGCCCGGTCTCCGGAGGCACATCGCGACCAGTGCCTCGCTCGAAGCGCAAAGCGTATTTGCCCGAACGGGCATCGGTGGTGACGCTGACCTTCTCCCCGACGAACTCCCAGTCCACCGGTCTGCCCTGCGCGTCCAGCACCTCGAACCCACCGTTGGTGATGGGGTTCGCCCAGACGGAGACCGCGCACCACACCGCACACACTGCAGATAGGAACCAGACCATGCCCTTCATGCTCCACCTCCAGTCGCCTCTCCGTGCTCTGTAGTTCGGCCGCGCACGCCTCGCTCCTGCCCCCTTGTGGAACCCCTCCGATGCACAGTATAATGACGTGTAAACATCATCCGAACACAGTGAGCGGGGGACAGATATGGCGCCGACTCGGCGTGTGCTGGTCACGGGAGGAGCAGGCTTCATCGGCAGTCACTTCGCGCGATACCTGTTGAATACCTATCCTGATTATCGCGTGACGGTGCTGGATGCGCTCACTTACGCGGGCAGTCTGGCGAACATCGCCGACCTGATGGAGAACCCGAACTTTGCCTTCTACCACGGCGATGTGCGTGACCCCGCGGTGGTGCGTAACCTCGTGCGCAATCATGACTGGGTGGTGAACTTCGCCGCGGAAACGCACGTCGACCGCTCCATCCTGAACCCGGGCAGCTTCCTGCAGACCGATGTGTATGGGGCATACGTGCTTCTGGAGGCGTGCAGAGAGTCTGGAGGAAAACGCTTCCTGCAGGTTTCCACCGATGAAGTATATGGCGAGGTGCTGGAGGGATTCGCCGGCGAAGACGCTCCCTTGCGCCCCCGAAGCCCCTACTCCGCCAGCAAGGCGTCTGCAGAACTGCTCGTGATGGCATATCATCAGACATACGGGCTGGATGTGGTGGTAACGCGCGGTTCGAACACCTTCGGTCCCAACCAGTACCCCGAGAAGATGATACCGCTGTTCGTGACCAACGCGCTGGAAGACCGCCCTCTTCCCCTTTACGGCGACGGCTCGCAGGTGCGCGACTGGATTTATGTGACCGACCACTGCACCGGCATCGACACCGTTCTGCATCACGGTACGTCGGGCATGGCGTATAATATCGGCGCGGGCAACCTGTTGAAAAACCGGGTGGTTGCAGAAAAAATACTGGAGCTCCTGGGCAAGCCTGCATCGCTAATCCAGAGCGTGGCGGACCGTCCCGGACATGACCGACGCTACGCAGTGGATACGTCCCGCCTGCGAGCCATGGGCTGGGCGCCACAATGGGACTTCGAGAGCGGGCTGAAAGAGACCATCGAGTGGTATCGCTCGCACCGGCAGTGGTGGAAGGAAATCAAAGAGCGGAAGGAGTATCAACAGTTTACCCGCCAGTGGTACGAGGAGCGTGCAGGGGATTCTCCCTCGCAGGAGATGCACCCAGGAGCAGTAAAGGAGGTTTGACCGATGCAACAGCTACAGCAACGCATTCAGTCCCGAACCGCCAAAGTGGGGGTTATCGGTCTGGGCTACGTGGGCTTGCCGATGGCGGTTGGCGCCGCGGCGGCAGGCTACCCCGTGATCGGCTTCGACATCGACCGCCGTAAGATCGACGCCATCATCGCCGGAGAGCGCTACATCGAGGACGTGGACCCGGAGGAGTGGAAGCTCGTTATCGAGAACGGCAGGCTCACCGCCACGATGGACTTCGTGCGCCTGCGGGAGTGCGATGTGGTGCTGGTGTGCGTGCCTACTCCTATCGACCGCGCCAAAGAGCCCGATATGAGCGCTGTGGAAGCCGCCACCGACTCCATCGCCCGCGCCCTGCGAGCCGAGCAGCTCATTATCGTAGAAAGCACCACCTACCCGGGCACGACAGTGGAGCTGGTGAAACCCCGCCTGGAGGCAACCGGGCTTCGAGCCGGTATCGACTTCGCGCTTGTCTTCTCGCCAGAGCGTATCGACCCGGGCAACAAGCGGTTCAAACTGCGTCAGGTGCCCAAGGTGGTGGGCGGACTCACCGAGCGATGCACACAGCTGGCGGTGGAGTTCTACAGCGCGTTCATCGACCAGCTGGTACCGGTCTCCTCGCCCACCGCGGCAGAGATGACCAAAATCTACGAGAACGTGTTCCGCAGTGTGAACATCGCCCTGGTCAACGAGCTGGCTCTGCTGTGCAACCGCATGGGGCTGAATGTGTGGGAAGTGATCGACGCGGCGTCCACCAAACCCTACGGCTTCATGACCTTCTATCCGGGCCCCGGTCTGGGCGGACACTGCATCCCGGTAGACCCCTACTATCTGGCGTGGAAAGCGCGGCACTATGACTTCCACGTGAAGTTCGTGGAGCTGTCGGCAACCATCAACGATAGTATGCCCTACTACGTGTGCTCGCGCGTGAACGATGCGCTCAACTCGCACTTCAAGAGCGTCAACGGCTCCGATGTGCTGATCCTCGGTGTTACCTACAAGCGCGATGTGGCAGACCTGCGCGAGTCGCCTGCGCTCAAAATCATCGAAATCCTGCACCAGCGCGGAGCGAAAGTGAGCTACCACGACCCGTATATCCCGACCCTGCACGTGCACGACCATGTAGACCTGCACCTGCAGAGCGAAACGCTCACCCCCGAGCGATTGCAACAGGCGGACTGCGTGGTGGTGGTCGCCGACCACAGCAGTTACGACTGGGGCATGATCGCCGAGAACGCAAAGCTGATTGTGGACACGCGCAACGCGCTGAAGGCATATCCGGCGCCGCACATCTGGAAGCTGTGACAGCAAACCGGTTATGGCTTATCGATGTCTCTGGTGTCTGGGGGAAGAATCGGCGGGAACGTTCACGGCGCGGGAGAGGCTGTTCGGGTTGCCCGGCGCGTTTGAGTACCACGAGTGCGCCCGGTGTGGCTCTTTGCAAATCACGCGCCCCCCTGACGACCTCCCACGCTACTACCCTCCCGAATACGACGCCTACAACACCCTCCCCGACACCTACTACACCGGCAAGCTGGGAATCGTCCGCCGCTGGCGCGACCGCACGGTGGCCACAGGCAGGGGATGGCTGGGCAGGCTGGTTCTGCTGGTGCATCCTCAGCAAGACCCGCGCGTGCGCAGTGTGCGCCTGCTGAACCTCTCCCCGGAGGCGCGCGTTCTGGATGTGGGCTGTGGCAGTGGACTGCTCCTGCTCATCCTGTACGAGGTGGGCTTCCGAAACGTGGAGGGCATCGATCCGCTTTACCCTTCCGACCACCCCATCGGCGGGAAGGTGACGGTATATCGTCGCACACTGGAGGAGCATATCGCGCACCAGCCCGAGCCGTACGACGTGCTGATGTACCACCACGTGCTGGAGCATATCCCCGACCCGGAGCGCGAGCTGAATCTGGCGAAGCGGTTGCTGAAGCCGGGCGGGCGCGTGCTGGTACGCATACCACTGGCGGGGTCATACCACTGGAGGCACTACGGCACCGACTGGTTTCAACTGGACGCGCCGCGCCACCTGAGTATCCCTTCGGTGCAGGGAATGCGGGAGATGGCGGTGCGGTGTGGTTACGCGGTGGAATATGAGGGGTTCGATGCCCTGCCCCTGCATCTGCACGCCAGCGAGCTGTACCGGCAGGGCATTCCCGGCTCACAACATCGTCCAGAGATGCATTCCCGCGCGCAGTGGAAGCAGTTCGCCCGGCTGACCGAACGGCTCAACCGCACCGGAGAGGCGGACTCCGGCGTCTTTGTACTTCGCCGGCACTCGTAGCACGGGCGTCCCGCCCATGAGCCTCACATCATGCTGAGGCGCCAGCCGAAGCATCTCAGGAGATTCTTCGCTTCGCTCAGAATGACAGGAATAAGTGGCAGAACGAGCCTATTACTTGTCATGCTGAGGCGCCAGCCGAAGCATCTCGTGGGATTCTTCGCTCCGCTCAGAATGACAGGAATAGATGGCAGAATGACATCCTGTTCAGATGATACCCCGCTCAGGGGGACGTCAGACCAGGCTGGCGCACGGGGATCGGCTCGGACAGGTCTATATGCTCTCCAATGGTGTCGATCTTCTTCCCCTCCACCAGCAACGTCACCTTCTCCACGTCATCGAACTGAGCCAGTGTCCGGCAGAGGCTCTCCAGAATGAGCGCCTCAGTGGTGGAACCGCCGGGGAAGTTGTCGATCAGTTCGCGGCTGAAGTCCACCTTCGCCAGTCCATCGGTCACAGTCACCCTCAGCAGGCGCGTGCCCTGCGGGAAGGGGCTATCGCGGGTGATCAGCAGGTGCTCCAGCGCCACGCGCAGGGGGTCTTCTCCCTCGCCGACGGGTACGGGCTTCGCCTCCCACCGGTACTTCCCGTCCTCCTCAAGCGGGACGAAAACCACCACCGAGGGCTTCGTTACTTTCTCGTCGGGGTTGAGAGCCAGCTCGGGGCGGCGGCTGGTGTACCAGTATCCACCGCCAAAAGCCAGTATCGCCAGCACGACCACAATCAGTATCCAGCGCCATCGCATAGGCTACAGCGGCTCCGGTATCTGAATCTGTGTGTCCTCGCCTGGTTGAGAAGCGGGACCTATTTCCGGTTCTTTCTGCACCACCTGCGCCTCCTTCTCGCCCTCCACATACGCCTTCAGCCCCGCCACGATCGCCTCCGCCACCTTCTTCTGGAACTTCGGGTCTTTCAGCTTCGCGCGATCGGTATCGTTGTTGATGTAAGCGACCTCGATCAGCACCGCAGGCATCTCACTGCGACGCAGCACCGCAAAGCCCGACTGGTAGATGGCGGTATCGGTCTGAGCGCCACGGTTCGGCAAGCCGGTGACCGCCGCGACATGCTTCTGGATCGCCTGAGCGAGCGCACGCCCGTCCGGGTTGGAGGCGTGGAAGTAGGTGGTGGTGCCGCTGGCGGAGTTGGGCCTGGGCGTGGAGTCGCAATGGATACTGATGAAGAAATGCGCACCCTTCTCGTTCGCCAGCTTCGGGCGGTCGTAGAGGTCTACCGTGCTGTCGTCCTCGCGCGTCATGGTGACGGTGGCTTTCTCCTTCAACAGCAGGTCGCGCACCAGCAGGGCGATGGCAAGGTTGATGTCTTTCTCATAGAGCACGGAGTTGCCGTCGCGCCCCACCGCGCCCTTGGAGGTGCCGCCATGTCCGGGGTCTAAAACGATATGTTTCTCCGAGAGCTTGCCGTGTGCGTTACGCGGGCGGTTTACTGCCAGCGTGATGACGGGCTGTTCCTTATCGTACTCGACGCTGAGGCTGGCAGGGCGTGTGGTGCGGATGAGTATCGCCGAACGCGCCCCACGGCTGTCCCCCGTGAACTCCACCGCTTCCACCAGCGGGTGCTTGATGTTCCACTCCGAAGACAGATTCGCGCCCGGTTTCACCTGCGGCATCTCCAGCACCATACTGTAGCCATCTTTCAGTGGACGCAGGCGCACAGGCACTTTCCGCGTGAGCTTCATTTTCAGCTTTGCTCCGTCTTCCTCGCTCAGCCATTCGGCAGACAGCAGGTCGGCAGGTGGAGGCGGGGCAGGCTTTGCGGTGCCGGTCATGGCTGGCTTTGCCTGAGGCGGTTCGTTCGCGGTGGCAGGCTGTGGATTGCCAAGCGCCAGCGTCGCCAGGTTGCCCTCACCAGCGGTGGAAAGGGCATACTGGGTGTTCTCGCGCAAATCCAGCACCACGCGCACCACGCCGTCGCGAAACTGCGCCCAGCGCAACCGCTCCACGGCAGTGGGGGTATCGCCCTGCGGTTCCAGTGGCTCCTTCGGCAGGGTGCAGGGAGAGATGTCGACCACCACACGCAGAGGCTCGCGAAGGGTAAACGACTGGAACGTGACCTTTCCGCTGGTCACGATATGCAACACACTCTCTTCCCAGCGCAGAGCCAGCAGGCTCGGCAAGGCCGGCGCGGATTGGGCGGACTGCGCCAGCCCCCGCACAGCCATCCACCCGATACACACCGCGAAGATTGCCACACGCCACGCCGTCGGCACCACGCCACCTCCTGCTACGCTGATGGTTTCTCGCTTTGCGTGCAAATCTCCTCTTTCAGCCAGTCGGCAAAGTCGCTATTGATTCTCGGCACGTCGATCTGCGCTATGAAGTTGGTGTACGAGATATGCCTGCGCACTTCTTCGGTGACCGCGTCGTACAGCTCCGGCAGGGTTTTCACGATAAGCACGGTTTCCGGCTCCTCCACAATGTCGCCCTTCCAGCGGTAGGCGCAGGTGATGGGGAACCAGTTAGTGCACACCGCCAGACGCTTCTCCAGCAGTGCGCGGGAGATGGTGCGCGCCTCTTCATCGGTGTTCAGCGTGATGTACAGGATGACCATCTTCCGTCCTCCGTTGCCGGTTTGGTATGAAGTATACCGTACCGGATGTCGTACTCGGGGGTACACTGCGTTCTTACCCATTTGCTTTCTGTTCTATCCCGAACACAACCTCTCACTCGAGATCAGACGCTCTCTCCGGCTTCCCTTGCACTTTTTTCGAGTGGTATAATCAAGGCGCAAGGGAGGCAAACACGATGCTCAAGCTACGGCGATTGTTATTCATCGCACTCATCGCTTTGGGTATGCCTCTCGCTCAGGCGCAGGCTCCTTCCGTCGAGCCACGCATCAGCCTGAACCTCCAGAACGCCACCTTCCCCCAAATCTGCGAAGCCCTGCTCGCCAAAACCGACCTGAACCTGCTGGCAGAACTGCACCTCGCCCACGAACCCTTTGCGAACCTGGACATCCAGAACAAACCGGTCAGCAGTGCCCTGCGCGAAATAGCCGAAATGTTTCAAAGAGAGGTTATCCCTGTGGGCAACACGACCGTCCTGCGCACAAACCGTTGGGCGTATCGGCGTTGGCTGGATCGTCAGACAGTGGCACAAGGCTATACTCGCCGTCCATCGGCGGGCAAGGTGGAGGTGAAGGTGCAGAGGTCGCCTGCTGGGGTGATGCGTGTGGATGTGGAGGCGAATGGGGTGAGCGTGGGTCGGCTGGTGCAGTCGCTGGCGAAGCAGACGGGCTGGGTTGTGCGGGTGGAGCGTGAGTTGCAGGATGTGCGGGTGCTGGCGCGATGGAAGGGGGCGTCTGTTTCGGAGGTGCTGGAGGCGTTGACGGTGTTGCTGAACAGCGCTCAGGAGGTAGCGATTGGTCGTTCAGAGGAGGCGAAGCGTCAGGAAGAAGAGCAATTGGATCAGCGCACGCCTGACGAAAAAGCTACGGAGAAGCTGCTTCCCGAGTTGCTGAAGTTGCTAACGCCTGAGGAGTTGGCTCAGTATCAGCGAGGGGAGCGTGTAGAGCTTTCGAGCAAACGGATACCCACCGAGTTGCTGAGTGCTTGCGGATGGTTGGACAAAAACGGTTCATGTCTGCCCATCCTTAACGTGGTTACCTCACTTTGCCCCCTGATGGTGGGAACAATTCCCTGATGCACCCTGTCGCAGGAGAGCGCGACACGCAGTGCGAACATGGCATCAAACAACGGGTGAGGAGTGAGTGCCATGCTGTGGGTTATCGGTCTGTTAGCAAGCGTACAGCCCGGGGTCACGTGGTGGTGCACGCACGCCCTGCATAACGTGTTCCGCGATACGCCGCCGCCCACTGAAGCCGTGCGCGAGGTGCGCGTGTCCGCCGCCAAGAATCAGCGCGTGGGGTCGCAGATTGTACTGCGCGTTCCCACCGACGGACGAATAGAAACGGTGGAATGCTCTGCGCTCCGGAGGCAGGGAGGACGCGGGTCAGTGCCCGCAAACGCATTCTGGTACGCTTTCGTGGAATACCATCGCGCCACAAAGAACTCCACCCACACCCCCAGAGAGGAGCTCGTGCGCGAAGCCCCGGCGGACTATCCGGACGGATTGCTGGAGGAGCGAGCAATAGACCTGCGGGCGAACGAGAACCAGCCCATCTACGTGCGGTGGCACGTACCGGCGGACACACCTGCCGGAGAGTATCGCGGCACTATTACCATCCGAACCAACGCGGAGGCGATACAGATACCGGTACGACTGACGGTGTACAACTTCGTCTTCCCCGAACGCCCTCGCCTGAAGGTGACGATATGGATGAACGACGGCGCGCTGGCGAGGCATCACAGGGTGGAATATCTCTCGGAGGGGTTCTGGCAGATACTTCAGCGCACCGCCCGGCTGATGCGCCAGCACCACCAGAACACCATCTGGACGCCGTGGTCACTCATGCGAGCCACCCGCAAGGTGGACGGCAAGGTGCACTATGATTTCAGCGCGTTCGACCGCTGGGTAGAGACCTTCTTGAACGAGGGCTTCGAGGTTATCGAACTGCACCACGTCGGCGGACGCGAGCACGGGCAGTGGGAAGACAGAAACTTTGTGGCGTGGCCCCTGCGCTGTGACAACGAAGCCAGCGGACAGACCGAGTGGCTTCCAGTAGACGAGTGGCTCCCCGCTCTGCAGAAGCATCTGCGAGAGAAAGGATGGCTCCAGCGTGCCCTGCTCCATGTGGCTGACGAACCCATCGAGGTGAACGTGGACTCGTGGAAACAGCTCTCCGAGCGGGTGAAGCGTCTGGCGCCTGACCTGCCGCGCATCGACGCCATCCACGTGCCCAACCTGGAGGGCTATCTGGAGGTGTGGGTTCCTCAGCTGAACTATCTGGAGCAGTGGTATGATCGCTATCGCCGGGCGCAGTCGCGCGGGGCGGAGCTGTGGTTCTATGTGGCGTGGGTGCCGCAGGGCAAGTATCCAAACCGCCTGCTGGATTACCCGCTGATCAAGACGCGCGTCATGCACTGGCTCAATCACCTTACGGAAACCACCGGCTTTCTGCACTGGGGTTACAACTTCTGGGACGCCGGGCTGGACGACCAGCTCGCGCCGGGTGATAACTGGATCGTGTACCCCGGCAAGGATGCGCCGCGCGGCAGTCTGCGCTACGAGGCGATGCGCGAGGGAATAGAGGACTACGAATACCTCTGCCTGCTGGAGGACAACGCCAGACAGGTTGCCGAGAGGCTCAAACTGCACGACTTTGACGCCAGGCAGTGGGCGAAGGGGTTCACGCGACTGGTTGCGCCCGGATACACAACCTATACCCGCTCGCCCGAACGACTGTACGCTGTCCGAGACGCTGTCGCCCGCGCCATCGAAGCGTTACAGCGTCGCGACCTGCCCGTGCTGGCATGGGTGGAGTCACAGGATGACGATACGGTTTGGCTTCGTGGCGCCACCCTGCCAGAGGCTACCGTATCCTGCGCCGGTGTACGCGCCCGAGCCGACCGGGATGGGACGTTTCGCATGAAAGTACCCCGCCCAGAAAGCGGACTGTTGGACATCGAGACACGGCATGAGAGGATGGCGAATCGCATACCCGTCGCCGTTTATTGACGGCTGAGAAAGAATAGCGATACCTTTTCACGCCGCTTCCAGCACGTCGATCGGCGGTGCGGTGGAGGAGATGAACGCCTTAGCGGTCACCTCTTCGAGGGTGGTGATGCCCTGAATCGCCTTCTCGATGCCGTCCTGCGCCATGGGGATCATGCCGTTGCGCATGGCGGACTCCAGTATCTGACTGCTGGGGGCGTGCTGGACGGTGAGCGCACGCACCTCTTCGTCCACCACCAGAATCTCATGCACGCTGATGCGCCCTAGGTAGCCGCGCCCTCCGCACGCCTGACATCCCTCTCCACGATACAGCCTGTCCACGTAACGCCCGATGATGCGCAACTCTGCGAGCGTGGGCTCGTAAGCCCTTTTGCAGTGAGGGCATATCACGCGCACCAGCCTCTGCGCCACCACGCCCACCAGCGACGAGCTGATGAGGAACGGCTCCACCCCCATGTCCATCAGTCTCGGGATGGCGCTGACCGCGTCGTTCGTATGCAGGGTCGAGAGCACGAGGTGACCGGTCATCGCGGCACGGCAGGCGATTTCCGCCGTCTCCTGATCCCGAATCTCCCCCACCAGCACCACATCCGGGTCCTGGCGGAGGATGGCACGCAGTTGTACCGCGAACGTCAGCCCCGCCTTTTCGTTCACATTGGACTGATTGATGCCTTCCAGCTCGTATTCGATAGGATCCTCACAGGTGATGATGTTGCGGGCAACAGACTGAATCTCGCGCAGAGCTGCATACAGAGTGGTGGTCTTGCCCGATCCGGTTGGTCCGGTTACCAGAATGATGCCGTTGGGTCGTTGTAACAGCCACCGGAAGGTAGCCAGGTTGTGCAGGGAAAACCCCAATTCATCCAGGCGTCGGATGCTCCGGTCGCGGTCGAGTATACGCATCACCACCCGCTCGCCGTACTGGATGGGCAGGGTGGAAACGCGCAGGTCCACCTGTCTGCCTTCCACCTTGATGGTGATGCGTCCGTCTTGCGGCACGCGCCTTTCGGCGATGTCCATGTCCGCCATGACCTTGATACGCGAAATACACGGTGCCATCAGCGATCGCGGAATATTGCGAATGTGCTGGAGCTCGCCGTCGATCCGATAGCGCACCTCCAGATGCGTGCGACGCGGTTCGAGGTGGATATCGCTGGCTCGCCCGTTCACCGCCTCCAGCAAAAGCATGTTCACAATCCGCACCACCGGCGCATCTTCCACAGCCCGGCGGAGGTCGTCGATGTTTTCCTCCTCGCTCTCGGAGGCAGAATGGGTATCCGAAATCACGTCATCCAGCGTTGCATCGCCGGGAGCTGCCGCGCCATAGTGGAAATCGATGGCTTTCAGCAGGGTATCGGGGTTGGTGTAGACCACCTTGACATACATGCCGCTCTGGCGCTGGATGGCGTCGAGGGCGTCCACGTCCAGAGGGTTCAACATCGCCACGACCAGCTTGCTATCCTCGATGCGCAGGGGTAACACTTTGAGGCTTTTCGCCATCGTGGCTGGAAGCTTCGCAATCGCCTCTGCCTGCAATGCTTCCGGGTCGATCGGTTCGTAGTCCACGTCGTACTGTTCTGCCTGCGCTTCCGCCAGCTGGTCGGCGGTAATGTAGCCGAGACGAATCAGCACCTGCCCCAGCAGTCCACCGCTGTTCTGTTGCTCTTGCAGAGCTGTTTCCAGCTGAGGGAAATCGATGTAGCCCAGGTCTATCAGTATCTCTCCAAGCTTCCGCCGACCGTACACCGCAGGCAATCCTCTCGGCTCACACCGTTGCGTTGCGACACGGGCATTGCGTAACGAACGTGATGCCTGTGCTCTGGTAACATTATCGGCAGTACCGGCGCAACGTCACAGTAGTTTCGTCAGACTACAGCTCGCGCCGCCACTCGAGGGCAGAGATGAGGGTTGCCTGGTCAGCATAATCGAGGTCGCCGCCGACGGGCATGCCGTGCGCCAGCTGAGTCACCCGAATGCCCAGTGGCTTGATGAGGCGTGAGAGATACAGAGCGGTCGCATCACCCTCGATGGTGGGGTTCATGGCGATAATCACCTCGCGCACCCTGCCCGACTCCAGCCTTTTCAGCAGCTCGCGGATGCGCAGTTGCTCGGTTCCCACACCGTCCATGGGCGAGATGACGCCCTGCAACACGTGGTACAGCCCGCGATACTCCTGCGTGCGTTCAATCGCCATCAGGTCACGTGCATCCGCCACCACACACAGCACAGAGCTGTCGCGCGAGGGATTGCGGCAAATGGGGCACAGTTCCTCGTCTGCGTAGTTAAAGCACTGGGCGCAGGTGACGATTCGCTCCTTGACCTCCAGAATGGCTTCCGCCAGCGTGCGTGCCTCCTCCTCAGGCATTCGCAGGATGTGGAACGCCATGCGCTGGGCGGATTTGGGTCCCACGCCGGGCATCTTCTCCAGTTCGCGGATGAGCTTTGCCAGAGGCTTGGCGTACTCCATCGCTCAGAACAGGTTCCCCAGATCGAGATTGGGCATGCCCGAAAGCGACGCCATGCGTTTGGCGGCTTCGGCAACCGCCTGCTCGCGCGCCTCGTTGACCGCGGACACAATCAGGTCCTGCAACATCTCCACGTCGTTGGGGTCCACCACCACCGGGTTGATTTCGATGGAGAGGAGCTCGCCGGTGCCGTCCACCACCGCCTTCACCACCCCGCCGCCGACGGAAGATTCCACCCGCAGGTTCTTCAGCTCTTCCTGCGCCTTCTGCATCTGTTGCATGGTCTGCTCCAGCATCCGCTGAAGATCACGCGGGTTTGCTCCAAAAGGATTGCGCATTGCTTATCCTACCTCCCGTTCCACATAGCCGTTCAATTCACGCGCCACTTCCTGCGCGTATTGTTCACCGTTGATGTCCTCGACATCCTGCGTCCGTTCGTCACGCTGGCTCGCCCCAGAGGCGTTCGCCTTCTGCATCTCACAGCGGATCGCCACCTGCCTGCCGAGAATGTCGGACATGGTGCGCTCCACAAATTGCCGGCGCTTCTCCGACTGCATCTGCGCGTAGGGGAACTCGCTCTGGAACTGCAGAACCACCACGTTGTTCGCCTCCACGCGCACCGGCTGGCAACTGCGAAGTACCTCCGCTCCTCCCCGGCTCCGCTCTGCCACCTTCGCGATAATCTGCTCCCATCGCCCCTGCACCAGCTTCAAGAGGGTCTTTGCTTCCTCACTCACGACAGAGCCCGCGCTCCCTGCGTCCCCCTGGGTGCTCTGGGCGGGCGAGAAGGCGGGAGATTCAGGGGAAGGCTTCTGCGTCGGGGGCATCACCGCCTGCTCTTGTTCCGGCGCAACGACCGCTGTGGAAACGGACAATTGAACCTCCGCCTGCTGTGCTGGAGAGGACTGCCCGACGTCACGCACTCCGGCAGGCGCAGGTTGCCTGGTCGTCGCCGGAGGAGCTGCCGATTGCGATGTGAGCACGCTGGTACCGGCATCGTTTGCTCCAGCCTTCACGCTGGCGATCTGCACCATCGCCATGTCCAGCAGGAGCCGTTGCTGGGGCACATTGCGCAGTTGCGCCTGCGTCCGCACAAGGATGTCCAGCATCTGGCTGAGCATGGCGGGCGTAAAGTTCTGCGCCTGCGCCTTCAATGCCGCCAGCTGTCCCACCGGCAGGCTTTCGTCCAGCGCACCGACCCGCGCGTACAGCAGGTCCCTCACACGCTGGGCAATGGCTTCGAGGATGGTACGCACACTGCTCCCGCGCCTCAGCATCTCATCGCCAGCGTTCAATGCTTTCGCCACGTCGCCGCGAGCCGCCGCGTTGATTACCGCGCCTATCGCTTCTTCATCCACAATGCCCAACACCGAACGCACGGTCTCATAATCCACGTGCCCGCCAGCGTACGCGAGCACCTGCTCCAGCAGGCTCAGCGCATCCCGGAAGGAGCCATCCGCCACCCGTGCAATCGCCTGCACTGCTTCCGGGTCGGCAGTCAGCCCCTCGCGCTCCAGCACCGTCTCGATGCGCAGGATGAGGTCTTCCAGAGTAGCACGACGGAAGTCGAACCGAATACAGCGCGAGCGGATGGTGATAGGAACCCGTTGCACTTCGGTGGTTGCCAGCACGAACACCACATGCGGAGGCGGTTCCTCCAGTGTCTTCAGCAGGGCGTCGAAGGCTTTGGTGGACAGGTCGTGTACCTCGTCGATGATGTATACCTTGTAGCGGGCTTGCTGGGGCATGTACTGCGCGTTTTCGATGATGGTCTCGCGCACGTCATCGATGCCCGTTTCCGACGCGGCGTCCATCTCGATCACGTCCACCGCCCTGCCCTCGCGAATGGCAACGCACATCTCACACCGGTCGCAGGGTTCGGGTGTGGGCCCCTGTTCGCAGTTCAGCGCCTTTGCTAGCAGGCGGGCGGTTGTAGTTTTGCCGGTGCCTCGCGGACCGCAGAACAGGTAAGCATGAGCCACTTTGCCCGTGCGGATAGCGTTTTGCAGAGTCTGGGTAACGTGCTGTTGACCGACGACATCTGCGAACGTCTGCGAACGGTATTTTCGGTAGAGCGCGATGTGTGCCATCTTCACAGGTTGGCGGATAGCCACTCCTTCAGTGCGTCCACCAGCGCGGGCGCAAGGGGAATCTGCGGGTTGGTCAGCACCTCCTGCGTGTCACCCGCCGGCGCCGTTTTGAACGCATGGGCTGTGCCCGGCAGTACTTTCAACACCACCCGACTATTTCCTGCCCCACGCGCCTGCTGAGCCAGCAGTTCGCCGTCCTGCTTCGGCGACACCCGTTTGTCCATCTCGCCGTACAGCAACAGCACGGGAATTTTCACCGCCTTGATGCGGGCAACGGGGTTCTCGAAGTAGAACTCCTGCAGGTAGGGACGGTCGGGTAGCATGAAGTAGGGAGCCACCTCCTCGCGCAGAGGAGGCATCGGTAGCCGGTAATAGAGCGCAGAGATTGCCGTATCGAAGTCGCCCAGCAACAGCCGGATGCGCTCCGCCGATATGCCCTCACTGCGCCATCGCTGTTGCAGGTTATCGCGCAGGATGATGGCAGGAGTGCGTCCAGGTGGAGCAAGACATACCAGCGTTTTGGGGGTTTCTGGCAATTCTGCAGACAGCGCCATCCCGATGAGCGCGCCGTCTTCGTAGCCGAGCAGTCCCACCCGCTGTGCGTCTACCTCCGGCTGTTTGCGCAGGAACTGGTATGCCGCCGCCGCGTCGCGCGCCACCTGGGTCAACGAGGTTTTGCCCTGCTCCTTCTCCGGCAAGGTGCTGGCGCCGACACCGCGTTTGTCGTAGCGCAGGGTCACATACCCCATCTGCGCCAGCTGGTGTGCCAGCTGGCGGTACAGGTTGGTGTTGAGCCCATCGCCGTTGCCGTTGCGGTCTACCGCACCACTACCCGGGATCATCAACAGGGCAGGCGCACGCGAGACGGAATCGGGCAGAGTGAGCGTGCCGACCAGCGTGACCCCGTCGCTGACGAAGCGTACCTCCCGTTCGGTAACCGCGCGGCACTCCACAGACCACAATGCCACCCACAGGCACGCCAGCAGGGTGACGAATCGTTTCATCTCATCTGCTTTATGCATCATTCGGGGGACTCGTTGCCAGAGTGATAGAGTAGCCGTGCACCTGCCGTTGATGGACGCCTTCCGGGTGTCGACCCGCGCAGTTGGCTCCGGCTGGGTAACTCTGCGGCACACGGAGAACGTGCGGACCGTTGCTTCCTTCCGGACCTGGCGGGGTTGACACGTCTGCCGTTGCGCAGGGCCCAACCATCCACACCACTTACGCAGGCACTGCCCACAAGACGCCACCGCGGGCAGGAGTTCACCCCCGCTATAGCGGATTGCGGGTACAGGGCACCGCTAGCTCCCCGGCTAGCACGGCTACTCTATCACTATTGTAGCACAAGGCACGGGTTTATTCCAGCGCCGTGTACTCTGTGGCTTCGCCCTGACCGCTGAGCAACTGCTCGCGCGTCAGCAACAGGTGCTTGCGCACCCGGCGTACCGGCACGGTATAGGTCTTGCCGTCTTTGTCGACCGTCGTGACCTCGTCTTTGCGCAGGTATCGCTTATCCGTGATACCCTCGCCGCGCCAGCCGATCCGGTCCTGCGTCTGCGGCGGGGCATACAGCGGATTGAATCGTACCGTGATCACGTAGCGCGGAGCCTTGAAGCTGTACATCATCGGGTCTTTGCTCATGTCGATCTTGCGCTTGAACTTGCCCTTGATGATGGCGATCTGCTCCTGCATGATGGTCACGTCGGGCACTTCGAAGGTGAACACCTTCTGTCGCCACACCTCGCCCGCTTCCTTCTCGTCGGTCGGCAGGATGGATGATTTGTAGCCCTCATCCCGCAGAACCACGTCCACACGACCGGGGCGGAAATCCATCTTCTGCATCTGCTCGTCAAAGTACTCGCCCAGGTCTACCGTGCCGGAAACCTCGATGATCTTCGGTTCCACCACCCGGACTTTGACGTCGAACTTCACGTCCAGCGGCGGCTGGGTGTCCGGCGGTTGTTTCAGGTAGCGTCTGTACTGGCGCAGCTCGGTGATGGCATAGTTGTGCTTGGCAACGTCCACCTGCACCTTGGCCATGTACTCTTTGGGATGCTGCTTCAAGTAGCGCTCATGGCGCTGGATGATGTCCTGCCAGGTGAGCAGTGCCTGATCGATCAGCCCTGCCTTCTCCCAGGCGTGCGCCAGCATGTGCCGTCTGGCGGGCGGGATACCCGGCGAGTACTCGTCGGGGCGGTCGGGGAACTCGTACGCCTTCTGGAACCACTGCACCGCGTTATGCCCCTGCTTGATCTTGTCGTACCACATCCACCCCATCTCGAAGTAGATGTCGTACACATCGGGGTTGTTCTCCACTCCTTCCTCCAGCAGCTTCAGCGCGGCAGACAGGTAGCGCCGGTCGGAGCGCTGTTCGGTATCGGTGAAGTTGTAGCCGATGTGCCATGCGCCGGTGCTGTACACGTCCAGGTTGTGCGGGTCCAGCCACGTCACGAGGCGGATGATGGGCAGGATGGCGTCGTAGTTGCCCTCGTGGAAGAACGAGTCCGCGCGCACCCACAGCGCGCCTGCCACCACCTCGCGGAACCCCAGCATCGTGCCGAAGATGTACTCGGTGGGCAATCCGGTCATCTTACCGAATAGCCCCTGCACCTTCGGCTCGAACTGCTTGCGCAGTGGGTCGATCGCGGTCTGCAGAGCAGCGCTCAGTGCCCACAGCACCACAACGGCAAGGATCAACTGCGTTCGCCGCATGGCTACACCTCACGCCGGTCAAAGATGATGACCGCGATGATCAGCAACACCGCGATGTACAGGATGGCGTAACCGATGTTCTGGACGTAGTACAGCCCCTCGTTAATGATGCGCGTCTCGGGGTGGATGATCTTGTTCTGCACGTTGAAGTTGCCGAAGTTGGGCAGGAGGTAGTGCAGAACCGCGCCGATGCCCTTCTGGATGATGGTGCGGTTCTCGCCCTTCATCAGCGATTCGGTGACGCTGGAAAGCGTGCCCACGATGTACACCCCCAGCGACATGAAGAAGTTGACGAAGGGGGTGAGGAACACCGAGAAGAATATCGCCAGCGACACCAGAATGCTCATCTGGAAGAAGATCATCACAAAGCCTTTCCACAGGTCCAGCGCCTGTCGCGGGCTTCCTCGCCATGCTACCACCACGAAGAAGACGATCCCCATGAACAGGATGTTGAAGAGCATGGTAAGGATGCCGCCTAGGAACTTGCCCAGAACGAACTCGTATCGCTGAACCGGCTTCGAGAGCACGGTGTAGATGGTGCGTCGTTCGATCTCGTTGGGGATCAGCGAGATACCCAGCACGATACAGATGAACATCGACGCCAGCTGGATCACGCCGAGCCCTAGGCTCTTCAGCAGGGTCAGCTCCTCACGCGGAGAGAGGAAGCTGAACAGGGGCGAGAGAACGATAAGCACAAGCGCCCCGAACAGAAACAGCAACACCACACGTCGGCTCAACGCCTCGCGCACGGTGTTGTAAGCGATTGCCCAAACCGCCGTCATTGCTTTTCGACCTCCTCAATGGTGGCAACGAAGAGTTCTTCCAGAGTGCGTCTCTGCGGGATCAGCGAGCGGATGACTCCGTTGGAGCTGCGAATCAGGTCTACCACCTTATTCACCGAAGCGTCGTCCGGCTGGTACACCCGTATCCGTCCATCCTGCCGCTCGACCTGACCGCCCATCGCGCGAATCTTCTCGACCGCGCCGTCGTCCACGTTCTCCGCGACGATCTCCACCCGTCCGCTGGGCAGAAGGTCTTCCAGCCTGCCCGCTTTCAGCAGTTTGCCGCGGTTGAGGATGGAGACGCGGTCGCAAATCATCTCCACCTCCAGCAGCTGGTGCGAGCTAAGGAACACCGTCTTGCCCTCCTGCTTCAGGCGGATGATGAGGTCGCGAATCTCGATACGCGCCATCGGGTCCAGTCCGGAAGTCGGCTCGTCGGGGAACAGCAGGACGGGGTCGTTGATGAGCGCCTGCGCGATGCCAATACGCTGTAGCATTCCTTTGGAGTAGTTGCGCAGGGTCTTGTCGCCATCGCGCGATAGCCCGACCATATCCAGCAGAGCATCGACCTTTTTCTTGCGCTCGGTTGCCGGGATACCAAACAGGCGGGCATAGAAATCCAGCACCTGTCGTCCGGTGAGGTACTCGTAGAAGTAAGGGCTTTCGGGCAGGTAGGCTATCTGCCTCTTGATACTGACGTCGCCGATCGGCTTGCCGAAAATCCACGCATCGCCCTTCGTCGGGAAAATCAACCCGAGCAGCATCTTGATGGTTGTGGTTTTGCCCGCGCCGTTGGGTCCCAGAAAACCAAAGATTTCACCCTGATATACTTCCAGATGCAGGTCGTCTACCGCGCGGACCATCTTACCGGTCGTTTTGTTGAGATATTCCTTTGTTAGACCCTCGATCTTGATGGCTGACTCCATCGTACGTGCGATGCCTCCTTTTGGTTGGCGCCAGTGATATGGGTTTTGTGGCAAAAACCACCGTCGGATAGTATACCGAAAGCCCTGCCCGGTGTCAAACGGCACCGTCCGTGCAGCAGGGCTTACCTTATTATATACGAACGGAGAGGCGCGATAGTGCCCGTCACTCTGCGGGCTTGCCCAGACCATGCCGAAAAACCCGTCTCTTTACCAAGAGCCTGCGACAGGTTGACGTCCGCCATCCAGCACGCTATACTGAAACTGTTACAGGAGGGAATGCGATGCGACGTTTCGTGAATCTGAACGGACAGATGGTGTCGCCGGCAGAAGCGAAGATCGACCTGTACGACCACGGTTTCCTGTACGGCGACGGCGTTTTCGAGGGCATTCGCGCCTATAACGGGCGAATCTTCAAACTGAAGGAACACGTGGACCGGCTATACAACAGCGCACGCGCCCTGATGATCGGCATCCCCATCTCCAAAGAGGAGATGACCGAGCGCATTAAAGCGGTGGTGCGCGAAAACGGAGAGACCAACTGCTACATCCGGGTCACCGTCTCGCGCGGGGTCGGGCTGGGGCTCGACCCGAAACATATCCGCCTGGAACCTACCATTGCCATCTCAACAGCGGACCTGGCGCTCTATCCGCCCGACATGTATGAGAACGGACTGCATGTGGTCACCGTCTCCACGCGCGTTCCGCCCGCCCAGTCACTGGACCCGCGCATCAAGTCGCTGGGTCGCTACATCAATAACATTCTGGCGAAGATGGAGGCGAATCGCGTGGGCGCTGGTGAGGGGCTGATGCTGAATATCGAGGGCTATGTCGCGGAGGCGACAGGAGACAACATCTTCATCGTGAAGGACGGTGTCCTGCACACGCCCCCGCCGTCGGCGGGTATTCTGGCTGGCATCACCCGCGCCACCGTGATGATGCTGGCGGAGGGTCTGGGCATTCCGGTGCGCGAGACCATGCTGACCCTGTACGATGTGTACACCGCCGACGAGGCGTTCCTGACAGGCACCGCTGCCGAAGTTATCCCCATGGTGAGTCTGGATGAGCGCCCCATCGGCACCGGCAAGCCGGGCGAGCTGACCCACCGCATCATCTCAGCGTTCCGGGAACACACCCAGAACAGTGGCACGCCTGTCTGAGCAGAGGTGTGAGGTCTGCGGGAGTATAGCAGTTGAGTGGCGGGTGCATCTCGCTGGCGACAGCCGAAGTCTGTGCAGTAAGTGTGCCCGCCGCTATCTGATGCGTTTCGCGCCCGAGCAGGCAGGAGCAGTTTCCCAACTGCTTCGACAATTTGCGGGAATGCCATTGCCTGAGAAGGTCTCCACATGCACGCACTGTGCCGTGGAGTCCCACCTGGTTGCCCAGCAAGGAGTGGCAGGGTGTGCGCACTGCTACCGCCTTTTCCCCGATGCCGCGCGTGAATGGCTGGAGCGTTATTCCCTGCCCACCTCACACGCCGGCGAGCCTCTGCCGGATGCGGCGCCCCTGCCCCCGTCGTTGCCGCCCTCCGCACATCCTGAAGCCTTATGGCTGAACGCGCTTCAGGAACCGCGGACCATCATCAGTAGTCGTGCGCGATACGCCCGCAATTTTGCATGGGCGCGGTTTCCCTGGCGCGCCGACGGCGAGGAGCTGGAGAAGGTGCGACACCGCGTGGAACAGGCGGCACGGCGCAGTCACTGGCGATTCGAGGTTCTGCCAGCTAGTCGGATGAAACCGTCCGAACGGCAAAGGTGGATTGATCTGCGCCTCGCCAGCCCTCACCTGCGCGACGCTTACCTGCACGGTTCGTTGATTGTGGATGAGAACCGCACGGTCAGCGTGCTCGTGAACGAAGAAGACCACCTGCGTGTACAGGCAGTTCTACCAGGCTTGCAGGTACGCGAGAGCATCGCGCTGGTGCGTGCCGCGCTGGAGGCACTGTCTCTGCAGGACGAATGGGCTTTCTCCGACAATTACGGATGGCTGACCGCTTCCGTGCTGAACATCGGCTGGGGGTTGCGCATCTCGGTCATGATGCATACTCCTGCTCTACAGCGCACCAGGCAACTGCAGGCGGTGTGGGAGGCAGCCACGCAGTTGGGGGGCACCATACGCGGTCTGTACGGCGAGGGTACGCCCGTGAGCGCACTCTTTCAGGTGTCCAACATACACAGCATCGGCGCGGACGAAGCCACCTTCTCAGCACAGGTGGCGGGTACCGCGAGTTTCATCGAGCAGGCGGAACAGCGGGCGCTGGAGTACCTGCTCAGCCACCACGCCGAGCAGTTGCACGAAGAAGCCGAACAGGTGTATTATACTCTTGGAAGGGAACGCACCTTGAGAGCGGTAGACGCCCTGCAGATGCTGTCCACCATCAGCCTCGCCGCGTCAGCAGGCTGGGGCCGGCTGAGCGCAGAGGTCTGGAAGCAGATGCTGATGGCAGTGCGCTGGGAGGCACAGGTTGACGACGCCGAATGGCGTGCCATCAGGATGCGAACGCTGGTGCGGCAAGTGCGCAACGGATAGCTCCCGAACGGCGCTGTGCTTGCATCTGCAGGGTCAAAACGGGTAACCTTATAGACAGAAAGAACCTTTTGCAGAGAATGGTCGGCTTGCCGGCGCCGCGGCAAGGGAGCATCATCCGCCAGCACCGCCGCTGCCGATCAAGGAGGTCCCATGTCAGCAATGTGGCAGCGATTCACTGAGCGTGCTCGCCGCGTTATCTTCTACGCCCAGGAAGAGGCAGGAAGGCTGGGTGAAAACTACGTCAGCACCGAGCATCTCCTGCTGGGTCTGGTACGTGAACCCGACAGCGTTGCTGCCCGCATCCTGGAGCGGATGGGCGTGAGCCTCAGTCGTGTGCGAAACGAGATCGAGCGGCAGGTATCGCGAGGGGAAGGACGACTCGGTCAGGAGACACAGCTCACTCCCCGCGCCAAGCGTGTGATCGATCTGGCATACGACGAGGCGCGACAGCTCAACAATAACTATATCGGCACGGAGCATCTCCTGCTGGGCTTGATTCGCGAAGGCGAAGGGCTGGCAGGCAGGGTTCTGGCGAAACTCGGCGTGGACCTGGAACGCGCCCGCCGGGAGGTGATGGCTCTGCAATCCAGCGACAGTGGCTCCCCGGCGCCGCGCCAGCGGTCGCGCACCCTCACCCTCGACGAGTTCGGCAGAGACCTCACCGAGCTGGCTCGGCAGGATAAGCTCGACCCCGTCATCGGCAGACATAACGAGATCGAGCGCGTCATCCAGATTCTCTCCCGCCGTACCAAGAACAACCCGGTGCTGATCGGCGAGCCGGGAGTGGGTAAGACGGCGATTGCGGAGGGTCTGGCTCAGCGCATCGTCTCGGGCGACATCCCCGAAGTGCTGAAGGATCGGCGCATTGTGGCTCTGGACCTCGCCGGGCTGGTGGCAGGCACGAAGTACCGCGGCGAGTTCGAGGAGCGCATGAAGCGCGTGCTGGAGGAGGTGCGCAAGGCACAGGGCGAGGTTATCCTCTTCATCGACGAACTGCACACCGTGGTTGGCGCCGGTGCAGCGGAAGGCGCCATCGACGCCTCCAATATCATGAAGCCTGCTCTGGCGCGCGGCGAACTGCAGTGTATCGGTGCCACCACGCTGGATGAATACCGCAAGTACATCGAACGAGACGCGGCGCTGGAACGGCGTTTCCAGCCCGTGCAGGTGCGTGAGCCCAGCGTGGAAGAGGCGATCGAAATCCTGCGCGGACTGCGCGACCGCTACGAGCAACACCACAGGGTGCAAATCGAGGACGGCGCCATCGTTGCAGCGGTGCGCCTCGCTGATCGCTACATCACCGACCGCTACCTGCCCGACAAAGCGATCGACCTGATCGATGAGGCGGCATCGCGCGTGCGCCTGCAGTACTCCCTGCCTCCGCGCGAATTGCGCCAGGTCAAACAGCAGCTGGCACGCATCGAGAAGGAGCTGGAACAGGCGCACAAGTCGGGTGACTACTCGCGCGTGCAGGAACTGCGCGCCCAGCGGAGCGTCCTGCAGAACCGCGCCGCCGACCTCGAGCAGGACTGGAACCTGAAGCGCCAGGAGATGCGCACGGTGGTCACCGAAGACGAGGTGGCGCACATCGTGCAGTCGTGGACGGGTATCCCCGTTTCGCGCCTGATGGAGGCAGAAACGGTGAAGCTGCTGAAGATGGAAGAAGAACTGCACAAGCGCATCATCGGTCAGCACGAGGCAGTTGTGGCGGTCAGCAAGGCGATACGCCGCGCCCGCTCCGGATTGAAAGACCCCAAGCGCCCGATCGGTACTTTCATCTTCCTGGGTCCCACCGGCGTGGGCAAGACGGAGCTCGCGCGTGCGCTTGCCGCTTTCCTGTTCGACAACGAGAACAACCTCATCCGCCTCGACATGTCGGAGTACATGGAGCGGTTCGCCGTCTCGAGGCTGGTGGGTGCTCCTCCCGGCTACGTCGGCTATGAAGAGGGCGGACAGCTCACCGAAGCGGTGCGTCGCCAGCCCTATTCGGTCGTCCTGCTGGATGAGATCGAGAAGGCGCATCCCGAAGTGTTCAACATCCTCCTGCAGATATTCGAGGATGGTCGCCTGACCGACTCGCAGGGCAGAGTGGTGGACTTCAAGAACACGGTCATCATCATGACCTCCAACCTCGGTGCCCGCTCCATTCAGGGCGAGCCGAGCATGGGCTTCCTGAGCGCCGCCGCCAAACCCAAGGAGGAAACCGAGCGCGAATACGAGAGCATGAAGGGGCGCATCATGGACGAGCTGAAGCGCACCTTCCGCCCCGAGTTCCTCAACCGTATCGACGAGATCGTGGTGTTCCACGCGCTCACCTTCAACGAGATTCTGCAAATCGTCGACCTGATGGTGGCTCGCGTGGCTCAGCAGGCACGCGCTCAGGGCATCGAACTGGAGGTTACCCAGGAAGTGCGCGAGATGCTGGCGCGCGAGGGCTTCGACCCGCAGTTCGGTGCACGTCCTTTGCGGCGTGCAGTGCAGAGGCTCATCGAAGACCCGCTGGCGGAAGAGATCCTGCTCGGTCGCTTCAGCGAAGGCGACACGGTGGTTGCTTCGCTGGACGAGGAAGGCAGGCTGGTGTTCCTGAAGAAGGAGATTTCCGAAGCGGAGAATCCACCCGAGCCTGCAGGAGTCGGATAGTAGCACCGCGAACATCCCGCCGGAGAACCGGCGGGATGTTTTGTTCGAGGAGGTGCGTCCATGCGGCGTTTGCTCCGGCTCCTGATGGGTATTCTGCTGGCGATGGGGTGCGCCTGTGCTGTTTTCGCGCAGGCAAACCCTGTTTGGGTAGGGCTGGATGTGTTGCGCGAAGGCGTACCTGCCAGCATGACCCGTATCCGCCTCTATGGCGAGAACACGAAGAAGGTTCAGTGCGCGCTGTACCAGATACCAGTTGAGCAGTTCCTGCGCTATCTCTCCGACCCGCGCTACTATTCGGGCTACACCTTCACCAGCGAGCTGGCACGCTATCGCCGTGCCCTGCCGGAACCTCAGGGCAAGCTGGTGCAGCAGTGGGAAAGCACGCTCACGGTGCAGTCTCGCTATCGTAGCGACATCAGCTACTCGCGCACGGTATTCCTGCCGAAGGTGGATAGTGGGGTGTACTATCTGCGTGTGTCTGCGGGTAACAGATGGCGGGGTCAATTCATTCTGGTCTCCAGCGTCGGCTGTGTGGCGAAAATCGGGGCGGATGGGCTTCTGGCGTTCGCCTACGAATACGAGAGTGGCAAACCAGTGGGAGACACCGTCATCACCGGGCTCGATTCGCGGCGCAGGACGCTCCATCAGGCACGCACAGGCGCGGACGGCAGCGTGCGTATCCCCGCCGACAAACTGCGCGGCGCGTCTGCCCTCATCATCCAGCGTCAGGACAACGTGCTCTTCAACTACCTGTACACGGAGCGCCCCAGCGCAGAGCGAGAATGGAAAATCGCCCTCTACACCGACCGCCCCATCTACCGGCCGGGACAGCAGGTGTACTATCGCGTGATGGTACGGCGCATCGCCGGCAACGAATATCGCAACGCGCCCCGCGAGACCATCAACCTGCGTCTGGAAGACCCGCGAGGACGCACAATCCTGCGTAGGGCGTTGCGCACCGGCGAGTTCGGCACGGCGTCGGGCGTGTACCGACTGAACTCCGAAGCCACCATCGGTGAGTACACGCTTGTGGCACAGAAAGGCGAGGATGAGTCGTACGCGGTGTTCGAGGTGGCGGCGTACCGCAAGCCCGACTTCACGGTGGGCGTCCTTCCCGAACAGACCATTTACACCGGCAAGGGTAAGGGCGCGTTCCTCGTAAAAGCCACATATTTCTTTGGCGCACCGGTCGCCGGCGCAACGGTGCATTACGTCGTGCGTGCTCAGCCCTATTATCCCTGGCGCCGGGTCGTCGATGACGATGAACCTGCTCCTGTCTTCCCCAATCTCTATCCTTCCGACATTTACGGGTTCGAGCCGGTGCTGACCGAGGGCGAGCTGAACACCGATTCAGAGGGCACAGCACGTGTGGAGTTCGACCTGCAATCCACCACACGTCACGATGTGCTGTACACCATCGAGGTCACGGTGCGCGATGCTGGCGGAAGGTCGGTGGATGCGCGCGGAAGCGTGCTGGGCACCCGCGCCGCGTTCTACTTAGACGCCACTGTGGAGCCTTACTTTGTGACCCGTAACCAGCGATTTGACCTGCATGTTCAGGCGCAGGACTATTCCGGTAACCCGGTCGCTACGCCCTTCCGCGCAGAGCTGGTGGCAGTTTCGCGGAGAGCCTCTGACGAGCAGAGTCGCGAGCAGGTTCTGCAATCCTGGCAGGGCGAAACTTCTACCGACGGCAAAGGCACGCTGGAGCTCAGCTGGGGCAAAGAGGGGTTCAACGTCCTGCGCGTTACCGCCACCGACCCCGCAGGGCGCACCACCACCGCCGAAACCTATCTGTCCATCTGGGGGCGTGAGTACCGCTGGCTCACTATGGGAGAACCGCCGACCGCCCTGCGATTGGCACTGGACAGGTCTTCATACCGTCCGGGCGACACCGCCCGGGTGGTGGTGCTGGCGTCGCGTACGCCTACCATCGTGTGGCTGACTCTGGAGACCGACCGTGTGCTGTGGTCAAAACAGGTCAGGATATCGGACCCAGCCGGGGTGTTAGTGGAGATACCCGTTCTGCCTCAGTACCGCCCCGGCGTGTATGTGTGCGCGGTGGCTTTGCAGGGCTACTACGCGCCCATAGCGGTGCGCTACCTGCGCGTGCCCTACACGGAGAAACGGTTGCAGGTAGACCTCCAGCCAGACCGTGACCGCTATCTTCCCGGCGACCGCGTGCGCTACCGCATCCGCACGACCGACGGACAAGGCAAGCCCGTGCGCACGGAGCTATCGCTGGGCGTGGTGGACACCGCCATCTACGCGCTCAAACGCGACACAACCCCAGACCCTTACACCGTCTTCTGGGGCAAACGACAGCACGCCGTGCAGACCACACAATTCCTGCCGGAGATGGTGCCGGGCGGGGCGTTCCAGAAAGCGGTGCGACAGTCGCTGTTAGGCGATGTGCAGATTCGGCGACGGTTCGAGGACACCGCCTACTGGAACGCGCGCGTGACTACCGACTCCCGCGGCGAGGCAGTCGTGGAGTTCGAACTGCCCGATAACCTGACGCGCTGGGCGACGACAGCCCGCGCCATCAGCACCGAAACGCACGCCGGCATGGGCTATCAAGAGTTCGTGGTCAACAAGCCAGTGATGGTACGCCTTTACCTGCCGCGCTTTGCCGTACAGGGCGATAAATTGAGCTTCCAGGTGATGCTGACCAATCGCACGGGAAGCGCACAGCGGTTCCGGCTCTCGCTGATTGCCCAGCCCGTTGGTTCGCTGGAGACGACGGTCAGCGAAGAGCGCACGGTGGAACTGCAGGATGGCGAGCAAAGACGGCTCGACTGGCAACCGTTCCCGCAGATTCCGCTCGCGCAGAGACTGCGCCTGACCGCCGTGGCTGTAGCGGAAGGCATCGACGACCGGCGCGCAGGCTCTGATGGCGTAGAGCACTCCCTGCCGGTTTTACCGCGTGCCACCCTGCAACGCGAGGTGCGTTCCGGTACGTGGAGCGGGCAAACCACCCTGTCGATGCGCCTGCCGGATGATGTACTACCACAGTTCGGCGAGATAGTGTTGCGTTTGTACAACTCGCCGGTGGCGCGCGCCCTGCCTGCGTTGAGCGACCTGGCATACTACCCCTACGGCTGTACCGAGCAGACCTCCTCCACCCTGCTGGGTATCGCCTTCGCCCGACAGCTGGCTCAGAGGGTGAAGCTGGTTTCGGCGCCGTGGTTGCAGAAGGCAGAAGAGAGGCTGTCTGCCAGCCTCACCCGCCTGTACGACCTGCAGATCGGCGAGGGCGGATGGGCATGGTGGGAAGATGAAGAGTATCCCCTGCCCGAGCTCACGGCATACGCGCTGGTTGCGCTGGCAGAGCTTCGGTCGGCAGGCGTGGAGGTCGACGCCAGCGTGCTGAAAACGGGTATCGCCGCGGCAAGAGAGATGCTGGAGTGGAAGAGCGTCACCCGGCGCCACTACGACTGGAACGCAGAACAGCCCATGGACAGGGAGTACGCCATCCGCATCGACCAGCGGGCATGGCTGGTGTACGCGCTGGCTCGACACCGTCAGGCGCCCGATAACGCTATCGAGAGCCTCTGGCGCGAGCGTGCGAAGCTGAGCAATCTGGGGCTGGCTCTGCTTGGGCTGACGCTGGACACCCGCTCTGCCCCCGGCGACGATCGGCGCGTGGAGGAGATTCTTGCCCAGCTCAGCCGTCGCGAGCGCCGGGACGATACAGGCGCATTCTGGTCGACCGCCGACGATGACTGGTACGTCTCCAGCGAGGAGTGTACTGCCTTCGTCCTGCGCCTGCTGGTGAAGCGTCAGCCCAAACATCCTCTGGTCGCCCCTGCCCTGCAGTGGCTCCTCGTCCAGCGCGAGCAGGCATGGATTTCTACGAAAGCGCAGGCGCATCTGCTGGGCGCTATCGCCGAATACGTCCGGCACTATCCCATCGGCGCGGGCGGACAGACCGTGCGCGTGCAGATTGGCAATCGCGAGCCAGTAGCATTGACTGTGCCCTCGCTGGAATCGGCAGAGCCGTTTGCCGAATACCGTCTGCCCCTTCTGCGGATGGAAGAGGCACAGTGGCAGGTGAAGATGGAATCGCCCGACAGCGCTCAGCTGGCATACACGCTTGAACTGCGCAGTTACCTGCCGCTGAAGGCAGACGGTAGCACCGGCCGCGATAGCAGTTCTGACCTGCGCATCGTGCGCCGATTCTATGTGCGAAAGCCGGATGCTCAGGTCAAGCCGGGGGAGTCGCGATGGGAACAGCTCAACCGCCCGGTGCGCGTCGGCGAGACGGTGATGGTGGAACTGGAGGTGCAGGCGAAAGGTTACCGGCAGTACCTGCTGATTGAAGACCCCTACCCTGCCGGTTTCGAGTTCCTGCCGTGGCCCAGCAACAGGATAGCTATGCATGAAGACCTTGGCTTCTTCATAGCCAATGAAGACTGGTGCGAGCCGCGCGACCAGCATATCGCTCTCTTTGTGTCCGGCATGGACGACCGCTACCTCTATATCTACTTCCTGCGTGCCGAGACACCCGGCGAGAAGCTGGCTCTGCCCTCGCGCGTCGAGATGATGTATCGCCCCGAAGTGAAAGCCTTCGGTAAGGCGCAATCCATCACCGTGGTAGACCGGGAGTGACCTGCGGTGCCTGCGAGCACGAACCTGCCACCGTTTGTGGGCGAGCGGGCGCCGGGGTTCACTCTGCGAGACCGGACTGGGCGCGCTTTTCGGTTCAACCCACCTCCCGGCAAGCCGATCCTGCTGATATTCTGGGCGTTCTGGTGCGACACGTGGAAAGCGGTTGCCCGTGCACTGAGGCAAGCCCGCCTTCGCCCGCCGTACTGGGATGGGGATGTGTGGGCTATCTGCACGGACGGCAGGTGGGTACACCGGCTGTCGGCAGACCCCATCGCGCGGCTGGTGGATTTCCCGGTGCTTCTGGACATCGGCTCGCAGGTGAGCCGGCGATACGCGGTGGATGCCGTACCCACGCTCGTGCTGATCGACCACGCAGGGGTGGTGCGCTGGCGCCTTCGAGGCGTGCCCAAACCCGCATGGCTCGAATCGGCGGTATCAAGCCTCTCTGCTCCGGTGCATATGCCAGAGTCTCCGCTCTACCTCACCTTCGACGACTTCCCCCAGCCGGGCGATGACCGTCTGCTGAAGGTGCTTCGTGAACTGAACCTGCGCGTGGCGCTGTTCGCCATCGGGCGCAACGCCGAGCGGCTATCCAGACTGGTTCAACTCGCGATGGAAGACGGTCACTGCATCGGCAACCACTCCTACTCGCATGTGCCACTGGCAGAGATGGACACAGCACAGTGGACAGCCGATTTCGAGCGGGCAAACCGCGCCCTGCACCGACTGACCGGACAACGCCCTCATCTCCTGCGCCTGCCAGGCAACCCGAACGCCCCTCTGGCAACGGAGATCGCCAGCGCACTCTCCATGCAAGCCGTCGGCTACACGGTCAACCCTTACGATTTCGCCCGCCCCGGCGAGCGCATGTTGCTGGAGCGGGTGCTGGCACAGGCGAAACCGGGCGGGATCGTGCTGTTGCACTGTGGCGTGCATGAGACCGTGGAGGCACTGCCCGTGCTGGTGCAATCGCTCAGCCGACGGTTCACCCTGCGCCCGCTGGATGTGGGAGGCACCGACAATGACACGCGATGAGCAGGTCTGGCTGTTGAAATACCTGCGACGGCGGCTTCAGGAAATGGTGGCGGGCAATGCGCCGCGACGCCCACCTCCTCGCGATGTGCCGGAGGTGTGGAGGCAGGCAGGAGGGCTGTTCGTCACGCTGGAGGTGGGCAACCGGGTGCGCGGTTGCAGTGGCAGTCTCTATCCCCGCCTGCCTGAGCGCTGGCAGGAGGCGGAGTTCGCCCTGCAACACGCTCTGCGCGACTCGCGCTACCGCCCGATACGGGAGCAGGAACTGCGCCGGGTGCGCATCTCGGTGACGGTGGTGGTCGCGCTGGAGCCGGTAGGTAGCGCCGAACAGGTCGGTGGCACGGAGTATGGTCTGGTCCTGCGCAGTCCGCGGGGGCGTGTTGGGGTGGTACTGCCGTACGAGGGACGTCGTCCGCATGAGCGACTGCGCTGGGCATACCGCAAGGCAGGCGTGCCGGAGGGCAGTCCCGTGCAGATTTATCGCCTGCGTGCGCATCGGTTTGCGGAATGAGACGGCACACTCGCGTTGCAGGCTACACGATTTTGTGATATAATATTGCACGGTGACGCGGGGTGGAGCAGCGGTCAGCTCGCCGGGCTCATAACCCGGAGGTCGAGGGTTCAAATCCCTCCCCCGCACCCATTTTTTAACAGCACTCGCAGTGCACGAACGCCTCTACCTTCTCCTTGATGGTCTTCTCGCAACCCTGAACGCTCAGCACGTCGCATTCACTGCCGAGAATGAACGGGTGCCCTACCTCGCGCATCTTCTGAGTCAGCTCACATGCCATCTGCACGACCTGCTCGCGCGTCACCAGCTCATCGGAGTAAAACCGTTTGGACGGCAGGTTGCCATACAGCACCACGTGTTTGGGCACCAGTCGGGCATCCTCCCACAGCACGCGCGAACTGCCCAGACTCAGGAGGACCGGCTCCAGTGAGGCGTATGCCCCCACCATGTCGTCGGTCAGCTCCCCGCAACAGTGAAAGATGAGGTCTACCCCGCGCTCGTCCAGAAAGGTCTTGATGCGACGTATATAGCGCATGACCATGCGTTCGAAAATGTCGGAACCTTGCTCCATCTGATTGGGCGAGATATACACTCTGTTCGCCGCAGGCTCTGCAATGAACACCGCGCGTGCTCCCGCCTCGATTTGCGCCTCCATCGACCGCAGGATGACCATCGTGGACAGCTCCAGAGTCACCCCTACCATCTTCACCTCGGAGTCCTCCTCACCGCTGACACCCATCCCCGCCAGATAGATGGGCGTGATGGGGTCGGCAATCAGCTTAGTCATCAGCGAGAAGGGACCGATGGTCATCCCAATTGGCACGAGGTCGGTATTCCGCGCGATATAGGCAACCGAGCCTGCCTGCGCCTGAATGCGTGCGTTCAGCGGGCGCTCATACAGATATCGCCGAACAGCCTCCACCATCTCCGGCGACGGCGCCTCGGAGAAATGATACGTGGGGATTCGGTCCGCTGGCACATCCAGCAGTTCCAGCATGGCGGTCTTCTCGATCATCAAATCCATGTGCGGTACCGCCAGCGGAGTGCGATAACGACGCGCCGCCTCTTCCACCACCTGCCCCAGCCGATGCCCATCCAGCAGGATAGACGGCACGTCGTCCTTCTCGTGAAGCACCAGGTCAGTACCTATCGGCATCCGCAAGCCGCTCTCTGCCAGCTTCAGGTAGAACGCTCTTTCCATCGTTTGTTCTGCTTCTTGCCTCCGTGAACCGTTTATGCTTCAAAGGATGGCGTCAATTGCCTGCGCCATCTCAAAATCTTTCTCGGTCAGCCCGCCCTCCGAGTGCGTGCTCAGGTTCAGGATGACCGTTTTGTAGTGAATGGCGATATAGGGATGATGGTTCATCTTTTCCGCCAACAACCCCACGTGCACGGCGAATGCCATCGCCTCGCGGAAGTTGTTGAACTGCACCGTGCGCGTAATCTCCTTGCCCAGCCGCTTCCAGTGCGGCGTCTTCTGCAAGTACTGTGCGATCTGCTCATCACCGAGCAGTGCCATCGCTGACCACCTCCCCGTTCTTATACGAGAGGCACCTCCATTTCGCGCAACCGCTGATGGAGCAATCCCTTCAGGTGGAACTCGCGCGCCTCACGCTCATGCGGGGGAACTATCCCCGTCAATCGGAGTGTGACCGCATTCGCGTCGAATGCCGCTACTCCCACCAGGGGCGTCTCCAATCCAGCCTCAACTGCCGTTTTCTCCAGCACATCGCGCAGGGCAGACAGGTCGGCAGAAGGCGCCACGCGCACATCTACGCTGATTTTCACTCCACCGATACGCGAGTGGTTGATCACCAGGCTCACATCACCGTTCGCGATAATCACCATGCGTCCCTGTTCGTCGCGCAGGTGAGTGGTGCGCATACCCACCTCTTCCACCACGCCCGTAATCGCGCCAATGGTGACCACCTCACCCACCGCGAACTGATTCTCCGCCAGCAGGAAGAAGCCCGAGATCACATCGCGCACCAGTCGCTGAGCGCCGAAGCCAACCGCCAATCCCGCCACTCCCGCCGTTGCCAGCAGGGGAGTGATGTCGATGCCCACCGCGCGCAGAGCCATCAGGATGGCGATAATCAGCACGGTGTATTCGACAATACTGCGGATCAGGTTGCCCAATGTGCGGATGCGTGGCTTCTGCGCGGTGATGCGTTCCACGCTCTCCAGACGGTTCACCATCGTGCGCCCGATGCGCGATACGATGAAACGCACCACCACGTAGAACAACACCACTTTGAACAACTGCAAGCCAGCTTCCACACTGCGCTGCAAATGCTGTTCCAGATTCAGCGTTTTCCACCAGACAGGCATGGCAACACCTCTCGTTGATAGAATATCAGTACGCGGTTGCACTGTGCAAGTCACCAGCGAAGGTACAATAAAAGAGCATCAGCCTGTTCAACGGGGGTACCGATGGACGCACTGGAAGCACTCCGGCGCGTGCTGTTTCTGCGCGATGCGGACGAAACCGTGTTGCGCTCACTGCTTGCCCGCGCCCGGACGGTTCATGTGAGTCGCGGAGAGGTGCTGTTTCTGCGGGGAGAGCCCTGCCATGGGCTGTACATCGTGCTGGAAGGAGCCATTCGCCTCTACAATAGCAGTTCAAATGGCAGAGAGCAGGTTATCGGCGTGGAGCGCGCCGGCTCGGTGATCGGCGAACTGCCCCTTTTTGACGGGGGCAATCAACCCTGTTCTGCCGACGCCATGACACCTTCTCGCCTGCTGTTCATCCCGCGCGACCACTTCCTCAGCGTGCTTCATGCTCACCCCGAGCTGATGCAGGCGTCTCTGCGCGCACTGGCAATCCGCATCCGACGCCTCCTGCACTTGGTGGAAGAGATCTCCCTTCACGAAGTTCCCGAACGGATCGCGCGCTATCTGCTGGCGCAGGCGAAAGAAAGAGGCGCGTGCTTCACCCTGGACTACACCCACGCTGAACTTGCCGCCCAGCTGGGAACCGTCCGTGAGGTGGTCACGCGCACTCTGAACCGGTTTCGCAAAGCGGGCTGGATCGCCGTGCAGGACGGACAGGTGACCGTGCTCGACCACGACGCCCTGCAGACGCTCGCCTGTGCCGACGATCAGCCGCTGACCTGACCGCTCTCAAATGCCTCGCGGTTGATGCGGATGAAGTGCTTCCACTGGTCAGGCACGTCCGTCTCGGCAAAGATCGCGCTGACGGGGCACTCCGGCTCGCACAGACCGCAGTCGATGCACTCATCGGGATGGATGAACAGCATGTCGTAGCTGGTGCCATCCGAGTCGGTAAACACCCCTTCATGGATGCAGTCCACCGGGCAAACCGCCACACATGCCTTGTCCTTCACCCCGATACACGGTTCGGCAATCACGTATGCCATCTTGACCTGATAACCTCCTTTAGAGAATCTAGAGGGAAGCAGTTCTAGTTTAACGGAATCTGCAGGAGGTCAGCCGTGATTTATGTCACAGGGAGGCGAAAAGGTCGTGCGAACAGCCGTCCGCACGACCGGTCTTGAGCAAAGGCTTAACCGACCTGTCCGCTGACGTATGCCTCGCGGTTGATGCGGATAAAATGCTTCAGCTCGTCGGGGATGGAACCCTCGGCGTAGATCGCGTTCGTCGGGCACTCGGGCTCGCATACCCCGCAGTCGATGCACTCGTCGGGGTTGATAAACATCATGTCGTATGTCTTGCCGTCCGCATCGGTGAACACGCCTTCCTTGATGCAGTCGACAGGGCAGACGTCGATGCAGGCACCGTCCTTGGTGCAGGCGTCCGTAATCACATATGCCATCTGTAAGAACAACCTCCTGTGCGAAATTGGAACGCGCGATCGGCGTTCGTTTTCTATTTTATCGCATTTATTCATCAGCCCCAGTGATTTAAGTCACACGATGCTCAGAACAGCCAGTGGCGCAGGAGGTTCAGCACCAGCAACAGGGCAAAGGCGATACCGAGCGGCATCAACGCGCCGAACCACGCCCATTTTGCGCTCTTCGTCTCGCGCCAGATGGTCAGGATGGTGGTCGAACAGGGGTTATGCAACAGCGAGAAAAGCATGAGGTTGATAGCTGTCCAGGTTGTCCAGCCGTGCCCGTCCACCAGCAGACGGCGCAGTTCGCTGAGGTTGTCCAGCTCGGTCATCATGCCCGCGCCCATGTAGGTCATGATGATGGTCGGCACGACGATCTCGTTGGCGGGAATAGCAATGATGTAAGCAAGCAACACCACGCCATCCAGTCCGATCGCCCGCCCTACCGGGTCTAACCACATGGAGAACCAGTGCGACAGGCTCTGCCCCGCTACGTGAATGTTGGCAAGCAACCAGATAATGCCTCCAGCCGGCGCAGCCATCACCACCGCCCGCCAGAGCACCACCAGCGTTCGTTCGATGATCGACGTATACAGCACCGCCAGCACGTTCGGCTTACGATAGGGCGGTAGTTCCAGCGTGAAACTGCTTGCCTCACCCTTCAGGATGGTGCGCGATAGCACCGCAGACACCAGAAAGGTCATGCCGATCCCTACCAGCATCACCATCAGCAACGCCCCTGCCGCCACCGCCGCGGCAAACATCGGCGGGAACGATGCCGCCACGAACAGCGTGCTCATCGTGATCAGCAGGGGCCAACGTCCGTTGCAGGGCATGAAGTTGTTGGTCAGAATGGCGATCAACCGTTCGCGCGGCGAATTGATGATGCGCGTCGCCACCACGCCTGCCGCGTTGCACCCCAGCCCCATCGCCATCGTCAATGCCTGCTTGCCGTGTGCGCCCGCCTTCTTGAAGAACCTGTCCATGTTGAATGCCACGCGAGGCAGATAGCCCAAGTCCTCCAGAATGGTGAAGATGGGGAAGAAGATTGCCATCGGCGGGAGCATCACCGAAACCACCCACGCCAGCCCGCGGTACACGCCATGCCACAGGAAGCCGGTCAGCCACCAGGGCGCGCCCAGCCCTGCGAACAGAGCACTACCTAGCTCCTCCACCCACAACAACCCGGTAGCCAGAAAGTCCGACAGGTAATTTGCGCCCTGAATGGTGATCCAGAGCACTATCATGAGCAACAGTGCCATGATGGGCAAGCCCCACACGCGCGAGGTGAGCAGATGATCCAGCTTCCTGTCCCAGTCCCAGCGGCGCTCCCCTGCTCGATGCACTACCTTGCGGGCAATCGCCTCTGCCTCTGCGTAAAGCGACTCCACCATGCGGTCGCGGAACGACCCCTCCAGCCTGCGCTGGAGAGATTCGGCGTGGGCAAGGATGTGCCTGGCGTAACTGCGAGCCACCTCCACCTGCGAGTCGATGGCATCGGTGTGCACCAGTTTCAGCAGTTCGCCGCTTTCCAGCGACCGGCGCACGTTATAGTCACCGTCCAGCAGACGCATCGCCACCCAGCGGGCGTTCGGCAGGTCGGGGTACGCCTGCAGTAGCGTGGGCACCAGCTCTGCTAGAGCGGTCTCTACTGCCTCATCCACCTTCACCCGCCGCGGTGAGGTGCGTATCTTCCCCTGCACGAGATCGGCGACCGTCTGCATGAGCAGTCCCAGCCCCACGCCCTGCCGAGCCGCCGTCGGCACAACGGGTACGCCCAGTTCGCGTGAGAGGGCACGGTGTTCTACCTCGATCCCCTTGCGCTCCGCCTCGTCCATCAGGTTCAAACACACCACCACACGGACGGTGATCTCCAGAACCTGAAGCACCAGATTCAGATTCCGCTCCAGAATGGTGGCATCCACCACCACGATCACCGCGTCGGGTCTGGCGAACAGCACGAAGTCGCGGGCAACCTCTTCGTCCACCGAAGCGGAAAGCAAGGAATAAGTGCCGGGCAGGTCCACGATCTTGTAGCGCTTGCCGTTGAACTCGAATGCGCCCTCCATGCGGGTCACGGTCTTGCCTGTCCAGTTGCCCGTGTGCTGGCGCAAGCCGGTGAGCGCGTTGAAAACGGTGCTTTTGCCGGTGTTGGGATTACCCATCAGCGCGATGACGTAATCGAACGAGTCCACCCGCACGCCCATGCGCACGAGGCTCTCTCTCAACGCACACGACTCACAACCTGCGCTTGCCTGCCACTTGCTCATGCGCTCTTTGCTCCTCCTTCCGCACTTCTGCCGTTGCGCTGAACCCATATCCAGTCCGCCTGCTCCCGTCGCAGGGCGATGAGGCTATCGCGCACGCGGTACGCCACCGGGTCGCCAAACGGTGAACGCATCACCACCTCGATCTCTGCGCCCGGCGTGATGCCGAGGTCCAGGAATCGTCGGCGCGTCAATCCCTGACAGGCGTCGTCGATGCGCAGAACGGTTGCCATCTCGCCGGGCTCCAGCTCGCCCAATCGCTGTGCCCCCGCGAGCGTCTCCTTTCTCACCGCCTCGCGCACCGTGATGTTCGCCGCCACCACCGGCGCCAGCACGTGTTCATCCGTGTCGCTTTCCAGCACGATGCGCGTGGGTGATCGCTCGATGATGGTCACCACCATGCCGGGGCGCAGTCCCTCCGCCACAATCTGCGCGTACACGTGCGGAGGTTCATCCTCCACGTGCACGATCTGCGCAGGCGTGCCCACGGGAAACTCCACCAGCGACTGACCCTCCACTTCGGGCATCTCGCCGCTGGCGGTGGGGATGGGGTCTCCGTGCGGGTCTTCCAGGGGATGTCCCATGTAGGCATCCAGCTGCTCCACCTGCTCCTGCGTCAGGGTATGCTCCAGACGGTGCGCCAGCTCGTGTACCTCATGCGCCAGCACGGAGGTCTCGTAGGCAAGATACCGCTCGAAGAGGCGGTGGGCACGTACCACCTGTATCGCCAGGCGGTGCCCCTCGGGAGTGAGGCTCAGCCCGCCCGCACTCACCCTCAGTAGCCCCTGCCCCTCCATGCGCTGAACCAGCGCCAGAGCCAGACGGGTAGAAACACCCAGCGCGCCCGCCAGCGACTCGACCGAAGCCAGCCGACCGGCGTGTTCGCGCTGATGGAGGTGCATCAAAGCATCCTCGATAGCGGCGCGCGAGGTCAACCACCGCCGCTGTTTCCAGCGTGGAACCATTCCCCACTGCGGGGCGAACATCAGCACCAGCACAATGACCAGCGCAATCGCAACCCCATTTTCAAACACACCGGAACACCTTTCTAAGAATCATTCTCAATAACCATTGTACCTCAACACATGCCACTTTTGCACGGCGCATTTCTGCCTGCGGTCGGCTCACCGGGAGTTTAGCCCCACACACGCTTGCAGACACCCACTGGAGGACAAGGCTCCCGCCGAGCCTGCCCTCTTTAGGGTAGTTCGAGCGACCGGACGCTCGCTCCTGCCCTCATCGGTACCGTAAAGCACAAAGGAAAACCGACGACGCGTTACCTAATTCTGATGTTGATTGTATCGTTAAAGGCGGGAGGACATCAGTACATGCCGTTGATTCGTTCGAACATCGCACACGCTTCGGGTATCCCGCTTGGTGGGATTGGTACCGGCACGGTGGAGATACGTCCGGATGGCTTGCTCCACGAGTGGCAGATATTCAACATGGGTTCATGGTCGCCGCAGACGCCCGGTGGGGTGCGTACCGAAGACCTGGTCCGACCGGAGGATTTCGTGTTCGTCTTGCGTACTGCCACGCCAGACGGCGACGTTCAGGTGCGCTATCTGGCGTTGCGCGAGAGCCTTCACGACCTGTACTCTGCCGGATGGGCGCGTTCCGTACAGGCAATCGATTTCGAAGGGGCTTTCCCCGTTGCTCGACTGCACTACATCGACGATACCCTGCCGGTGCGCGTCGTGGCGGAGATGCTGTCGCCGTTTATTCCTCTGGATACCCGCGCCTCCGGCACACCGGGCTTCATGGTGCGGTTCCTCATCCAGAACGTGAGCCAGACGCCCGTCGATGTCTCCATCGCCGGGGTCATCCGCAACATGGCGGGCATCGGTCAGGAGGGCAGGCGCGCCCGTAACCGCCTGCACCACCTCGGCGATGCGATGGCAATCGCCCTGACTGCAGACAACTTGAAACCCGACCATCCGTCCACAGGCGACCTCACCTTTTCCGCGAGGGGCGGGGAGGTGACCTGCATCACCGGTGGGTACCGCGAGGAATACCGCGCTGTCTACTTCTGGCGAAACCGATTCGGACTGAAGCCGGTGTCGGTTCTGCGCCGATTCCGCGAGGAGGGCTCTCTGCCCAACCTGACCGCCGAAACCGCCCCTGAACTGCCCGACGATTTCGACGCCTCGAAACTCTCGGAGGAAGAACGCCAGGCGGTCTTGCAGAAGCTCCTGCAGTATCCCTTCGTGTACGACCACTATCACCGGCTCGCGCTGGTAGACCCGCAACTGCCGAACTCCGTGCAGTTTCTGGAGGAGGCAGTAATGCACCTGCAGGAGCTGAAAGAGCGCCAAGCCGAGTGGGGTTACTCAGCGCTGTGCAGTCGCCAGCAGATAGAGCCGGAATGCGAGGGCGAAGCGCTCTTTACCGTCAGCTGGTTCTTTCCGAATCACATCAGCGCCACCGGAGCCAATTTGGGGCACCAGTACGAACACTGGTTCTCCAGCTCGCTGGACGTGGCACGCTACCTGCTGAACCACGCCCGACACCTTCGCGAGCGTACTCTGGAGCTGGTAGAGGCGATCTACGACTCCAGCTTGCCCGCTGAAGCTGCCGACGCCATCAGCGCACAACTCTCCACGCTCACCAAGTGCACCTGGTGGACGAAAGCGGGGCATTTCGGCGTCTGGGAAGGGCTGGGATGCTGTGGTTTCCACACCACAGACATCACCTATCAGGGTTCGTTCCCCATCATCTCCCTCTTCCCCGAACTGCAGAAGATGCAGATGTTGCACGGGGCGAAGTTCCAGCGCGCGGACGGCAGGGTGCACCACTTCTTCACGCCCGACTTCAGTATGGTGGACAACGGCTTCGACCGCGTGGATATGAACCCGCAGTTCGTCATGCTGGCAACACGCGACTACCTCTGGAGCGGAGACAGGGACTATCTCCAGCGTCTGTATCCCCACATCGTGCGAGCCATGGAAAGTACGTTGCGACTGGACACAGACGGTGACGCCCTGCCCGACACCGATACCCGCCGCAACACCTACGATGTGTGGGACTTTCAGGGTAGCCCATCTTATATCTGTAGCCTCTGGTTGGGCGCGCTGAAGTGCGCCGTGCGGCTTGCAGAGGAGATGAACGATTCGGACAGGGCACAGAGCTGGCGCGCATTGTACGAAAGAGGGGTGCGGAGCTTTATTCAGAAGCTCTGGAACGGCGAGTACTTCGTGCTGTGGCGTGACGGTGATCTGGTTGATGAGTGCTGTATGAGCGACCAGATGAGCTCCGACTGGTTCTTCGCGGTGAGCGGATGGGAACCGGTTCTGCCTGAGGAGTACATCGACCGCGCGCTGGATGCTATCCTGCGCCACAACTTCCGCCCCGGCGAGGGGTTGCGCAATGCTTCGTACCCGCCCGGCAAGGCGCATCGGCTGGCGGCGTCGGGCAACATGCAGGCGGACGGCTTGTGGACGGGCATCGAGTACACGGTTGCCGCACTGCTCATCTGCCGTGGCAGGCTCGCGGAAGGCATGGCGATTGTACGCGATATCCACGACCGGCATCTGCGGGCAGGACGGTTCTGGAACCACGTAGAATGCGGTGACCACTACTACCGCGCCATGTCCTCGTGGACACTGCTCAACGCGCTGACCGGATTCGGCTGGGACGTCCCTCGCGGCGAGCTGACCATCGCACCGAAGTTACATGCTCCCGACAGCCAGTATCCCTTCTTCACGCCACTGGGCTGGGGCATCTATACACAGAATCTCGGTAAGCCGGTGAACCGGGCGAGCATCACGATGGTGGAAGGCGAAATCAGCCTGCAGGTCCTTCTCCTGCCGTGCTGGCGAGGTGGCACGGAGGTCGTCGTGAGCATCGACGGCGAAACCGTGCAGGCAGAGGTAGTCCCCGAAGCACAGGGCATCTCCGTGCGCTTCGCCTCGCCCATACCCCTGAAGAAAGGACAGCAGATCACGGTCGAAGCATAGGATCGGCAAGCCACAGCACGAAAAAGAGGGCTGGAAGAGTCTCCAGCCCTCTGCGACGCCACGCTGTGACGTCTTTTGCCTACTTGCGTCTGCGTCGTAGAGCCAGCAAACCTACCCCAATGCCCAGCCCTGCCATGGTTGCAGGCTCGGGCACGACGGGCAAAGCGGTGATTTGCCCGCGGATCTCTCCGCCCGGATGTGCAAAGGTGTGCACGTTGATGTAGGTATTGCCGGAGAGCAGATTCGCCTCCTCCGCCGCGGGGAACGGTGCGCCAGAAATCATATTGATTAGCTGGCTACCCAGCACTGCGTAACTGCTGCCGGGTCCGATGTTGAAAATACTGGGCCCGTTCTGTCCGGCAGGCGCGCGGTGGATGTGCGAGCCGGTAATATCGCTCTGCGACAGTACGTTGATGGTAATCGCCAGATTGATGGTCTTGGATACATCATCGTAACTGCCGAAGAGGAACCCGCTCGCCGTGGTAGTAACAGGCGGCACCTCCTGCGAGCCGGTTAGTGTGGCTTGCAGATACCATAGTGCCGCGCTCGACGGCAGTGCCAGCATACTCAACAACACCGCCATCAGAGCAAAACGGAGCGCCAATCGGTTCAAATGCCTCTCCCTCCTTTCGAACGTTGCGATGCTTGCGCATATCCTCCCGCGCGTCTACTCTTCCCTTCTCTACAGCGACTCCGCTCAGCGAGAAGAGAAATGTCCGCACGCGATACAAGCGGAACAAACAGCCCGAGCGAAGATGCTCAGGCTGTCCACATGGAAAACTTACGCTTTTCGCCGTCGGAGCAGGAGCAAACCCAGCCCTGTCGACAAGCCAACCAGAGTCATCGGTTCAGGCACGGGGATCAATTGACCACGGATGTCCTTCACCCCGCCGGGCGTGCTGATCTGGATGTAAGTGTTGCCCGCGAGCAGGTCGGCTTCGTACGCCGAAGGGAACAGCCCGCCCGAGATGAAACGCGCAAAGGCAGTACCACTGCCCAGCCAGGAAGCACCACCACCGAGGTCGTAGATAGCCGGTCCGTTGGTGCCCGGTGCGCCTGCATAAAGCTTGGCGCTGAGGATCTCACTCTGGGTGAGCCCGGCTTCGTATACTGCCAGATTGAACAGCTTGGAAACATCGTCGTAGGTCATGATAGCCGAGCCAACCGCGGGCGAGCTGGTGGGCGGAACCACCTGGCTACCCGAGAGGTTTGCGGTCAAGACCCACACGGTCGCGCTTGACGGCAATGCCAGCACCGCCAGAAGCGCCACCAGTGCCACGAACCGCGTGCCGAAACGAAGCATAATCGCTCCTCCTTTCCCATCATCATGGATTGTTGAAACACCAGGTAGGTGCGAGATGAACTCCCATCCTGCTTCCAGTATACACCTTCTGCCACGAGGTGTCAAGCATTTTTTGCAGGGTTCGGAGAAAAAATCTTCATCATGCGCTGGTACATGCTGGATAATCGCCTTGCAGGGCGAACCTCCCGGTGAGCAGACATTCTCTAACCTCTTCCCGATGATGCTCGGCGCGCCCGTCCCTCGAAGCATCGGGAGAGGGGCAAGGGGATGAGGGCTACTCATTCCCAATCGCGCCGAAGTTGCTAACCAGAATACCGAAATCGAACAGCGTCACCTCATTGTTTCCGTCGATCTATTTGTCATGCTGAGACACAAGCCGAAGCACCTCACGAGATTCTTCGCTTCAGAATGACAATATAGTGTGTCATTGCGAGCCTACCCTCAGGCAGGCGAAGCAATCCCTCGCGATTCACGGTAGACAGAGGAGATTGCTTCGCCGCTTCGCTCCTCGAAATGACACGGAAACGCGGAGGAGATTGCTTCGTCGCTTCGCTCCTCGCAATGACACGGGGGAGGCTTGGCAGGGGTCTATCGCCCTCTAGCCAATGCGTTTACCGCACATAGCCGGGCTGGAGACAACGCGCTCTCACCACCTCCGATTCATCGAGAGCCGACCACTCCCCCTGAACGCCCAATCCCTCCGCCAGCCCTTCCAGCAAAGCGGTAACAAGATGATGCTCCTCGATACCCATCAAAGGCGTCTCCAGAGGCTCGCGCCACGGACGGAGACAGCCTTTCAACACTTCTGGAAGGCTTTCGAACGGGATGCTCACCTGCTCCATCACCACGTCGCCGCGGCGGTACTGCGCCCCACCGAGCAGTTTCACCCCGCTCGAATCGGTCAGGTCGCCCGGCAGAGCATGGTCGAAACAGTTGACGTGCGCACCCCGCAGAGCCTGTGCGTCCACACGCCCAACCGGGCTGACCGGCACGCCCAGACGCCGAAACCCGCATGCCAGCGCCTGCACGATGCGCAGATGCACCTCGATCACCCGGTGTGCGGGTAGGAAACAGCGCAGAGGAGCCACCACGCATAGCGTCAGGTCGTGCCCATGTAGAACAGCTTTTCCACCCGTCAGCCTCTGCACCACCGGAACGCCTCGCTGGCGACACAACGCAAGGTGGAGCACCTTTTCCGGCTTCTGAAACCTTCCCAGCGAGATGCTCGGGCGCGCCCAGCGGTAGAAGCGGACGGTGGGAGGCTGTTCCCCCGCGATGACCGCGTCCAGTATCGCCTCATCCGCCGCCATGTTCCACGCGGCGTCTCTGGCTCCGTCCCGTATCAGACGCCAGCCAGCGCTCATGGTGCGAAGGTCAGCCTCGCCAGCAGACGCAGAGCTCCTTTGCCGCTCGTGCCTCGTCCAGCCTGCGCACGGGAGTGTGGTGGGGCGCGTCGTGCAGGAGTTCGGGATGCTCGCGTGCCTCGTCCGCAATGCGATGCAGGGCGGACACGAAGGCGTCCAGCACCTCCACGCTCTCGGTCTCGGTGGGCTCGATCATCAGCGCTTCGGGCACGATCAGCGGGAAGTACATCGTGGGTGGGTGGAAGCCGTAATCGATGAGTCGCTTGGCGATGTCCAGCGCACGCACGCCATACTCGGTCTTGTAGCGCAGAGCGGTCAGCACGCACTCGTGCATGCACATCCGGTCGTACGCGGCGGGAAAGATATCCTGCAGTTGGACGCGCAGGTAGTTGGCGTTCAGCACGGCGTGCTCGGCGACCGCGCGAAGCCCCTCCGGTCCCAGCGTGCGGATATAGGCGTAAGCCCGCACCGCGTTCAGGAAGTTGCCGTAGAAGGAGTGGATGCGTCCGATGCTGTGCGGACGGTCGGTCTCCAGCGCGAAGCCTCCATCTGGTCGGCGTACGACCACCGGCACCGGCAGGAAGGGTTCGAGAAACGCTTTGACGGCAATCGCGCCTGCGCCCGGGCCACCCCCGCCGTGTGGAGTGGAGAAGGTCTTGTGCAGGTTGAAGTGTACGGCGTCGAAGCCCATATCGCCCGGACGCGCGATTCCCAGCAGGGCGTTCATGTTCGCACCATCGCAGTACACCAGCCCGCCCGCTGAGTGTACCGCTTCGCATACCTCGCGCACATGTGTCTCGAACAAGCCCAGCGTGTTCGGGTTGGTAAGCATCAGCCCGACGGTATCGGGGCCCACCGCTTCTTGCAGAGCCCGCAGGTCGATGCATCCCCGCTTATCGGAGGGAAGCGTGCGCACCGTGAAGCCACACGATGCCGCCGATGCCGGGTTCGTGCCATGCGCCGAGTCGGGCACCAGCACCACCTTGCGTTGTTGCGCCTCGCCGCGGCTGGCGTGGTACGCCTTGAACATCATCAGGCTGAGCAACTCGCCGTGCGCCCCCGCCGCAGGCTGAAGGGTCACCGCATCCATGCCGGCGATTTCGCCCAGATACTGCTGGAGTTCCCACATCACCTGCAGGGCGCCCTGCACCGTCTCCTCCGGTTGCAGAGGATGGATCTGCGCAAAGCCGGAAAGGGACGCAACCCTCTCGTGCACGCGCGGGTTGTACTTCATCGTGCAGGAGCCCAGCGGATAGAAGCCGACTTCTATGCCGTAGTTGCGCTGGGAGAGCCGCACGTAGTGGCGCATCACATCCAGTTCGCTCACTTCGGGAAGGGGCAGGTCATTGCGGAGGTTTTCCGCTCCCAGCAGATGCTCTATGGGACGCTCGGGCACATCACATTCTGGCAGGTTCGCCCCACATCTGCCGGGCGAAGACATCTCGTAAATCAAGGGTTCCATCGGCAAATCTCCACCACTCGACGCTTCACTGCTTCCATGATAGCACATCCTGGCTTTCAGGGACAACAGCAGTTGCAGGATGTTTTTAAAACACGCATCACAGGTCTCTGGAGGGCGGACCTCGCGGTGAGCCGACCCCTCTCCCGACCTCTCCCCGACGCGGGGAGAGGGGTTTGCTCCCCTTCCCTCGCAGGGAAGGGGCAGGGGGTTAGGTCAACAGTCGGCTCGGCTGGGGCTCCTCGCCCTCCATGCACTAGATCTCACCCTGTGGAGGGCGGACCTCCTGGTGAGCCGACCCCTCTCCCGACCTCTCCCCGACGCGGGGAGAGGGGTTTGCTCCCCTTCCCTCGCAGGGAAGGGGCAGGGGGTTAGGTCAACGATCGGCTCGGCTGGGGCTCCTCGCCCTTCAGAACCAAAAGTCACCCGCAGCTTGCGATGGACGCCATTTTCCGTTAAGATTATGCACAGTGAAGCCAGAAAGACGAGGACTTCATACGTTGAGGATTCGAGGAGACTGGATAGGCAGACTGCTGGGGATTGCGGTGTTTCTGCTGGGTGTGGGCATTCTGTGGGTTACCTTTCGCGAGGCGCACCAGATGTTCACCGCTCCCCTGCCCTCCGCTGATAAATCCCTGCCCAAACTGGGGCAAATCGGCATCGATATCCTGAAGAAGCTCGGCTTGCTCATCATCATGACCCTGGCAGGGTCGTTGATTGCGAACAAGGGAGTCCAGATGTATTTCGTGGCGCTGGGGGTAGCTCCCAGCCGCTCGCTGGAGAAGATGGCGAGCGAAGTGCCCACCCCCGAACGCGCCGAGCAGGCGAAGTAAAGCCCAGAGTGGCTCAGCACTCTGGGCTGATGGGCTTGCTTACGCTTTTCGCCTTCGCATCACTGCGCCTGCCAGACCGGTCACCCCGACGAACAGCGCCACGAGCGACGACGGTTCAGGCACGGGCACAAGGTCCAGTTCCAGCGTTGGTCCAGCAAGACTGCTGTGCGAGAAACCGGCGTAAGTCGCGGCGACAGCATCATCGGCGGGCGAAACCAGCAGACGGATGACGCCTGCGCTATTCAACTGGTTGATGAGGTAACTCTTTGCGGTGGGCGATAGCGACAGCGTGTAGGTGAACACCGTACCATCCGCGGTGGGCGTATAGGTGCCGGTGCCCAGTTCGTAGCGGGGCGTCAGCTGCCCACCCAATCCGTTAGGCAGTTCCGAAGCGTCCCATACCAGCGGTGACGAACCCGGATCAATGCCCGTCGCCGTGTCTTCCGTCAGCCAGAAGCGAATACTGCCTGCCGCGCTGAAGCTGGCACGGTCTTCTGTTAAAACCAGACGGATGCCCACGACGTCGGCAACCGGCAGACCGATGCTCAAGTCGCCGGCGTTGAAGTCCGCCACCCCGAAGCTGGCGAACTGACCGTTGTTGTTGCCTTCAATGTTGAAGAAGGCTTTACCCGCTGAGCCGGTGCGCGGACCTGCGGGCTGGACGGTTGCGTTATTGAACGCTTCCGTGCTGACGGTCACCTGCGCATACGCTGTGACAGAAGCCACGAGCAATAGCGCCGCTGTCATCCATGCGCGGATTCTCATGATGCTTGAAACCTCCTCCTTTCGAAAATGGGCTTCCTACGCTTCCATTATAGCACCTCTGTCGGCAAACGCAAGCCCCAGTGTGTAAAAGATGGGTTAAACTCGCCGGGCAACGAAGACGAGGGAGAGGACGATTGATAGCGACTCCTTCTCAATTCGGGGTACACTCGATAAAGGGAGACGAAACATGCCAGAACTGGCAACTGCAGGGGCATGTAGTGCGTCTTAGTAAGGTGAAGGAGGGCGGTATCGATGCCTGTAGAGCAACAAGAGGCGCTGGAGACCATCCGCATCCAGCTCAACTTCCCGCTGGAGCGCGTCAAAGAGCCCATCGTCTACCGGCTGGTCAAGGACTTCGACCTGATACCCAACATCCGTCGGGCGAACATTGACCCGCACATCGGGGGATTCGTTTTCCTGGAGTTGACCGGCTCCTCCGCGCAACTGCATCGCGCCATCGAGTTCCTGAAGGAACAGGGCATCACGGTCAGCACCATCGGCGTGAACGGCGCCGAGGAGTGGGTGGTGGGATGAGCACCGAATCCGCAGCCTACCTCCTGCCGGTGGAAGAGGACGAGGCGGTCGCCTCGGTGGGCGAGAACGTCGTGAAGCATTTCTCCACGTTCGGCTCACCGGAAGAACCCTTCATTCTGGAAAACCGACAGACCCTGCCAGAGGTGGACGTGGCGTACGAGGTGTACGGCGAGCTGAACGCCACGCGCGACAACGCCATTCTGGTTCTGCACGGCTTAACAGGCAGTTCGCACGCGGCGGGCAAATACGCGCCGTACAACCGCACCGTCGGCTACTGGGATGGGCTGATCGGTCCCGGCAAGGTGTTCGACACCGAGAAGTACTGCGTCATCGCGCCCAATGTGCTGGGCAGTTGTCGCGGTAGCACCGGACCGGCGTCTATCGACCCGCGCACGGGCAAGCCCTATGGTCTGCGCTTCCCTATCGTCACCATCCGCGATATGGTGCGGGTTCAGCGCATCCTGCTCGACCATCTGGGCGTGCGCAGGCTGAAGCTGGTCACCGGCGGTTCGATGGGCGGGATGCAGGCGCTGGAGTGGGCGGTCATGTATCCGGACTTCATGGATGCGGTGGCACCCATCGCCTGCAGTGCGCGCCTTTCAGCGCAGGCAATCGCCTTCAACGAGGTGGGCAGACGCGCCATCATGCTGGACCCCAATTGGCGCAAGGGCGAGTACTACGAAGACGGCGTCAAACCTCAGCAGGGGCTGGCTCTGGCGCGCATGATCGGCACCATCACCTACCTGTCGGACGAGATTATGCAACAGGTGTTCGGACGCAAGCCCGCCAGCGAGGAGAGCGCGCTGGAATATGACCTGCACGCCCGCTTCGACGTGGAGCGCTACCTGCACGAGGAGGGCGAGAAGCTGCTGAAACGGGACTTCGACGCCAACAGCTACCTCTACCTCACGAAGGCGATGGACCTGCACGACATCAGCCGTGGCTATGCCAGCCTGGAAGAGGCGCTCAACCGCATTCAGGCGCGCGTCCTGCTCATCTCCATACGCTCCGATATCCTGTTCCCGCCCTACGTGATGCGCGAGATTCACGAAACGCTGAAACGGTTGGGCAAGCGGTCGGAGTATTTCGAGATGGATTCCGCCTACGGGCACGATGCGTTCCTGGTGGAGTATCGCAAGATGATACCGCCGCTCCGACATCTCATGCAGACACTGGAGGAAGAGGGCTGATGACACCGGTTATCGACGTACAGGACGTCCACAAGACGTATATCCTGGGCAAGACGCACGTGCATGCCCTGCGCGGAGTATCCCTGCAGGTATTCCCCGGCGAGTTCGTGGCGATTATGGGACCGTCAGGGTCGGGGAAGTCCACGTTCATGAACATTATCGGATGCCTCGACCGTCCGACCAGCGGTTCGTACCGACTGGACGGTATCGAGGTCGCCAAGCTGAACGATAACCAGCTGGCAGAGATTCGTAACCGCAAGATCGGCTTCGTGTTCCAGCAGTTCAACCTGTTGCCGAGGACGACCGCTCTGCGCAACGTGGAACTGCCCCTGCTGTATAACGGACGCTTCCGCGACCGTCATGAACGTGCCAGGCGCGCGCTGGAGACCGTTGGGCTGGCGCATCGCATTAACTCGCGACCGAACGAGCTGTCCGGAGGTGAACAGCAAAGAGTCGCCATCGCGCGAGCGCTGGTGAACGAGCCAGCGGTGATTCTGGCGGACGAGCCGACGGGCAACCTGGATACGCGCCGCGGCGAAGAGATTATGGCGATATTCCAGAAGCTGAACGACGAGGGCAAGGTTATCGTGCTGGTCACGCACGAGTGGGACATCGCCCGTCATGCCAAGCGCATCGTGCGGTTCCGCGACGGCAAGATCGTGGGCGATGAACCCGTGTCCGAGCGACTGATCGCCGAGGAACTGCTCAAGACCATTCCAGCAGTGGATGACGAAGAGGAAGAAGAGGTGGTGACCACCTGATGGACGTCTGGAATGTGAACGGCGATGGAGGATCGGAGAATGGACTTCCCGGTCCTCCTCAAAGCGAGATGACAGAAGATGAGTTGCACGTCGAGAGGCGGGCAGAACCGCTCATGACAGGGCCAGAGGAGGTGCGCCCTATGGAGAAAATTGCCATTTTTATCGACGGTCCCAACCTGACCTACACCATGCAACAGCTCGGCTGGGACATCGACTTCGGGAAACTGTTGCGTTACTTCTCGCGAGGAGGCAGGCTACTGCGTGCGTTTTACTATGCGTCGCGCCGCGAGGGCGAGTACGACCCCATGCTGGCTTTCCTCGACTATCTAGATTACAACGGCTACACGGTGGTGACCAAGCCGCAAAAGCGCTATTTCAACTACGCCACCCAGCAGTATGAAATTAAAGGCAACATGGATATCGAGCTCGCCATCGATATGCTCCTGCTGGCAGACCATATCGACCGGGCGGTGCTGTTCAGCGGAGATGGCGACTTTCGGCGGCTGGTGGAAGCGGTGCAGATGAAAGGCGTCCGCGTCGTGGTGGTCAGCACCATCCGCACGCTCTCGCCGATGATTGCCGACGAACTGCGTCGGCAGGCGGATGAGTTTATCGATCTCGCAGACGAAGCCGTGAAACGCGAATTGATCCGGGGCGGCGAGCCGCGCATGGATCCCAGCCTGAGGTGAGACATGACCTCTGCGCGACGCTGGCGGAATCTCCTGCGAGGAGTGGTAGTTATCCTCGCGATGGGGATGCTTTTGCTTTATATACCGCTCCCCATGCTCCCCGCCAGCGTGCTCACCTACCGGGAGGCACTGGTGGTGTTCGCGGTGGTCGTCGCGCTGGGCAAGCTGCTTTACGATACCTTCTTCTACGACCACTACTGGCCATGAGGGTGTGTTTGAAGAATCACGTGGCGTGGGCACTTTGCCCATGTTCCAGTTGCGGTTTCCTTACTTCCGACGACACGATGCGGTCAGCAAAATGGGTGTTGGTATACACGGGCGGGGACGCCCGTGCCACGAGTAGATTTCAAACGCCCTCCCGTGAGATTTGACTTCCAGGCGTAAGGTGTGCTATAAAATAGTCAGCTGCCGTGCGCACGGTGGCTTTTCTCGATAGAAACGATTTCTCCGCTCCAAAACGCTGGGGGCAAAAGGATGGACAGCAGTATGGCAAAAAGGATGCTTTTCACATCGGAAAGCGTGACCGAGGCACACCCTGACAAACTGGCAGACCAGATCAGCGACGCGATTCTGGACGAATGCCTGAAGCAGGATCGCGAAGCAAACCTGCCCATCGAGGAGTACTCACGAGTCGCCATCGAAACCCTGCTGACGCGAGGGCTGGCGGTGGTGGCAGGCGAGCTGACCACCCACGGCTACGTGGAAATCCCCGATGTGGTGCGCAAGACCATCAATGATGTGGGCTACACGCATACCGATTACGGCTTCGACGGCGACACCACCGGCGTGATGGTGGCTATCCAGAAGCAATCGCCGGACATCGCACAGGGTGTAAACACCGGCGGCGCAGGCGACCAGGGCATGATGTTTGGCTATGCCTGCACCGAAACCGAACAGCTGATGCCCCTGCCCATCACCATCGCGCACCACCTCACCCGCCGTCTGGCGGAAGTGCGCAAGGCGCATCCCGACCTCGGACTGCGCCCCGACGGCAAGTCACAGGTGACCATCGAATACGTGGACGGCAAGCCGTACCGGATCGACACGGTGCTCATCTCCGCTCAGCATGAACCGCGCCTGACTCAGCAGGAGGTCGCAGAGATCGTGCGGCAGTACGTGCTGGAGCCGGTGCTGGCGCATTACCAGCCGTTCAACAAAGGCGACTATCGCTTCCTGTGCAACCCGACAGGACGCTTCGAGATCGGCGGACCGCAGGCGGACACGGGTGTGACGGGGCGCAAAATCATGGTGGATACCTACGGTGGCATGGCAAGGCACGGCGGCGGCGCGTTCTCCGGCAAAGACCCCACCAAGGTCGACCGTTCTGCCACCTACATGATGCGCTATGTCGCCAAGAATATCGTGGCAGCGGGACTGGCGGAGCGATGCGAACTGCAGATCGCCTACGCCATCGGGCGTGCGGAACCGGTATCGCTGACTATCGAGTGCTTCGGCACCAATACCATCCCGGAAGACCAGATCCTGAAGCGCGTGATGGACGTGTTCGATTTCCGCCCGCGCTCCATCATCCACGATCTGGGACTGCTCACCGAGAACGTATGCTACCTGTGCACGGCGAAAAACGGTCACTTCGGCAATCCGGAATTCCCATGGGAGAAGACCGATAAGGCGCACCTGCTGAAGTGAAAGCGGTGTATGGACGACGTGGAACGGGTCATCGAAGAGTTTCTGGACGGCAAGCCCCGCGCTTCCACTCTGCGCGAACTACGTGAGGCGCTGGAGGCGAAACTGCGCCGTCTGGAGGATGACCCGTCCACGCCGCCCGAGCAGATTCAAGAGTTGCGGGAACAGGTGCGCGTGCTGTACGAAGAGGAGCTGATTACGCAGTTCGTCGAAGATTCCATCCGTTTTACGCTGTCTGCCGATGCTCTGCAACAACAGATTGGAGAGGATTAGGAAGGGAACGTTGTGAGGGCAATGTACGCACTGAACTTTTATCCCGATATTTACGAGAACCTGTTGCGCAGTCACCGCAAAACAGTCACCATCCGGCTGGGCGATAAGACCGATAAGTACCGCGCCGGGCAGATCGTGTGGGTGACGGTGGGCAACCGCTTCGCCCGCCGACACAAACTGTTTACCGCCATCATCGACCGCGTGGAGGTGAAGCCGCTGGCGGAGCTGACCCCGCGCGACATCAGCCGCGAGAACCCCGAGTTCCGCACTGCCGAAGATGTGCGCGACCTGCTGGAGCGAATCTACGACCGCCCCCTCGCGATGGAGGAGATTGTCACGGTCATCTACTTCTCGCCGGTGGAAGAATAGCCGTCTAACCAAACACCTCCAGCACCAGCACCTTGCCCTGCCCGATGATGGCAGGTTCGGTCAGGGAAACCTGCCTGTCGGTGGCGTTCGCCGATAACGGCGTACCCGAAAGATGCACCTGTGCGCCCGTTGCGTCGAAGCCCAGCTCCAGCTCCTTCACCTTTAGCGAGCCACGATGCACCTGCACCTCCGCCCGCCGATAGCCTTCCGAGAGTACTTGCCTCAGCATTCCCCAGCCCGAGTCCACACTGAAGAAGCAGGCGAAGCCTTCGGGATAGACGCAGGGCGCAAAACGCAACAGCCCGCGCGGCGCCGAGTAGAAGAATCCCGACAGCGCCAGCAACAGCGCATACGACGCCATCGCACGGGCATAGTGGTTTCCGCACTCGAACTCGTTCCACGGGTTGCGACGGGTGCCATCGTAGCGGTCGCGCACGCCCTTCACGATAGCCAATCCCTCGTCGATGAATCCCTCGTAAATGAGATGGCTGGCAACCTGATACTCGATGCCCGTCCACACCTCCTCCGAGTACGGGAAGGGGAACATCGGTCGCCCACCGTGCGGCCATGTGGCGAGCAACAGTCCGGCTTCATCGTTCAGCGCGTAGATACGCTGGGGGTTGGCGTGGTCGAACAGCTCGCGCTTCCAGTTGTAGCGGAAAACGGACTGCAGAGCCGTGCGCACGTGCTGGGGGTCAAACAGGTCGCCCAGCCGCAACATGCGGGCGTACCACTGCCCGATGAGCTGGTCGGACAGACAGCCTTTGCCCAGCTGGTACTTCGGCGCGCTGGGGCTCTGCACGTCGGCAGACATCTCGGGGGAGGCGGGGCACACCTCCTGAATATAGAACTCGCCGTTGAACAAGTGTTCGTCCATCCAGCGTCGTCCGCTTTCGTATACCTGCCGGTATTCGTCTGCTTTATCGTGTTCGCCCAGATAGCGCGCCATCTCTTCCGCCGCCCTCAGCGCACCCAGATAGAACGAACCCATCATGGTATTGGGCCCGTGGAACTCGATGTCATAAGTGTTGTGCTGGACGCCCTCCATCACGCCGTCTTTGTCCTTATCCCATTCCACCCACGCATACTCCAGCGCGCGTTTCACGCTGGGGAACATGCGCTTCAGCCACTCATCGTCCCCGCACAGGAGCCATTCGCGGTAGGTCTTCATCACACCGCCCATCTGCCCGTCCGCCGCGGCGTGGAAGGTGGGTTCCGGGATGGTTCCCAGCGGGAGGGGCATCCGGAAGGTCATGTGCCCGTCGCGATGCAGGTTGATAGCGTAGTCTTTCTCTCGAATAGAGCGTTCCAGCGACGGGAAGAGATAGGGCAGAGCCTGCGCATAGTTCCACACGTGCGTGCAGGTGCCCTCGCAACAGCCGACGGTGGGATTACAGCCCTCCCACCCGTAAAAAGTGCCGTCCGGCAGGCGCAGACAGGTGGTGGTCTTCAGGATGGAGATTTGCGAGCTGACCGCATCCAGCACCGCCTCCGGTAGTGTGGACGACCACAGCGCGTGGGCAAAGGCGCGGGTATCGCCTTCCAGCCGCTGGATGTTCTGCGCCACATACTCAGCAACCGCCAGCGCGTCGGTGTGCAGTTTGGCGTAGTAGTTCCGCCAGACAGGTTTCTGCTCAGCGGGAGACCAGTACATCTCGAAGTTGGGGATGTGCCATGCTATCCACACAGGCAGGGTGATTTCTCCCTGCGCAGGCACTGTGGCTCGCAGGGCGATGGAGCCAACGTCGGTGCCCTCATCGCGCACAGCCGGTTCTGCGTTCTCGTCCAGCCTGCCCTCACGGGCGAGTTGCCAGAAGCGATCCAGCGTGTCGAACCAGCCAGCGCGTAACCAGTGTGTCTGCACCCGAACATCGCTGTGCGTGCTGACCAGCGCCAGCGTGCCGTAACGGGGCGATTCGGGCGGATGCTTGCGTGTGAACATCTTCAGACCGCGCACCAGCCCCGTATCTACCGCCTCAATAACGCCACCGCCAACCTCGGGATAGCCCAGCTTGTTCTCCATGTTGGCGAACAGCACCACCTCCACCGCCGAGTCGGTGGGGTTGGTCAGTGTGAAGTTGAAGATGGCTATCGGCAGTCCCGAATCGTCGGGATTCAGCGGGATGAAGGGGTTGTATGCCTCCAGCGTGACGCGCAGAGGCACCTGCGGGTCTTCCAGATAGAGCCTCGCAAACGGGAATGCGCCTTCGAACACCGCATGGCGGAAGCGAGGCAAACCGGCGCCGGTTGCACGCCCCAGCCCTCCCGAACCATCTCCGGTGAAGTTATCTCCGCCAACCGGTCCCTGCACCACCCGCGTGATGGCGCCTCCACCTGCTGGCTTCGCGTAGAGGGTGAAAAAGGTGTAATCGAACATTAGTCCTTTGTTGGGGCGGTTGAAGATTTCGAAGTCGCGCAACTGTCCCCATCCGCCAAGGGAGATACTACCCGTGCCGATACCTCCGATGGGGAAGGCAATCTGGTCGAGCTGTCGCCCGCTGTAGCGCCTCGGCTTGCCCGGCGCATACAGTTCGTCCAGTCGGTAGGGGATGTGTGGATTCTTGCTCCTCATTCTCCTCTCCTGCTCTGCGTGTGTTGAGGTCAGTATAAAACAGTCGCGCCCCAGCGTCAAGGCAGATATTGCCAAAACGGCCCAGCTTGGTTAGAATGGCACAGGAGGTAAGCCAGACATGCGATTCGCCATCTGCAACGAGCTGTTCGAAGGGTGGGAACTCAGCAGGGTTTTCCACTACTGTGCCGGGCTGGGCTATCACGCGGTGGAGCTGGCACCTTTCACCCTCGCCGAGAGCGTCGAGCAACTGAGCGCAGACGACCGCCACTCCATCCGGCGCATGGCGCAGGAAGCGGGTATCGAGATTGCCGGTCTGCACTGGCTGCTGGTCAAACCGCCGGGGCTTCACCTGACCACCCCCGATGCTGAGGTACGCCGCCGCACCGCACAGTACCTGAAGGCTCTCGCCCACTTCTGTGCCGATGTGGGGGGCAAAGTGCTGGTGCTTGGCTCGCCCAAACAGCGCAGCGTGCCCACCGGCAGCACGACTGAGCAGGCATGGGAGCGCGCGCTGGAGACCCTGCGCCCTGCGGTCGAGGTGGCGGAAGAGCGTGGGGTGACGTGGTGCATTGAACCGCTCTCGCCAGCGGAGACCGACTTCCTGAACCTCGCGGAGGAGGCTATTCGCTTCGCGCAGGCGCTGGACAGCCCATCTGCCCGTATCATTCTGGATGTGAAGGCAATGAGCAGTATGGGCAAACCCATCCCACAAATCATCCGCGAGTCGGCGGGATGGTTCGCGCACTTCCACGCCAACGACCCCAACCTGAAGGGGCCGGGTATGGGCGAGGTGGATTTTGTGCCCATCCTGAGCGCGCTGAAAGAGGTCGCTTACGACGGCTATGTCTCCGTAGAGGTGTTCGACTATTCCGACGGTGCAGAGTGTATCGCCGCCGAGAGCATCCGCAACCTGAAGAGAGCGCTGGAGGCAACATCCTTCTGAAGCAAATGGCGCAGGCGGATCTGCCTGCGCCTATCACAACGCCGCTGGTGCGGCGGACACCAGAGAAGAGACTACATTACCTGTGGGAGGAGGGTTCTCACAGGGGTTGTTCCATACCGCCCGCAAAGTGTACAGTATCCCGCAATGGTACGGAGAAAAACCGGTAACAGTTACAGGGATGCTTCGGGGTAGGGTTCACCGTCATGCACCGGGCGTCCGCCAGCACTCATCACCACCCGGCACAGTCCACCATATTCGCACACCTGGCAGTGCTCGCCGGGGGTGGGGATGATGTCGCCACGGCGCAACCGGTTCAGCAGGTAGCCTATCTTCCGCGCTGTGCTGCGTTCGATCGAACTCCATCGCTCAATCTGAACTCGCTGAACCACCCCGTAGCCTTCGTTCGGCTGAGGGTTAAGACGTTGGAGCAACTCAGAGGGGCAACTATCGAGGAAGACGATACGACACCGCTTCTCACCCATCGCGCTGTCCAGCGCCACCGCGGCAGGTGTTAGCTTCCACACCTGACGCAAAGCGGCTACATACAGTACAGTCTGGAAATCTTCACCCGCCTGGATGTTCTGCCACCATGTATCGGGAAGGTCGCGCTTGTAGTCCAGCAGAACCGCCATGCCGTTTTCGGGGAACACGTCCACGCGGTCGATTCTGCCGCAGATGTGCATTCGCTCGCCGTCGGGCAGAGTGAGCCGTAGCGCAGGAAATGCCCCCTCCGCCAGTTCGTCGTTCTCGTCGAGAGCGGGTCCGAAAGTAGCTTCCGTGTACCGCGTCTGCAATCCGAACGCGCTGTAGACCGTTTCCTCACGCTTGACCACCGAACGAAGCAGTTCCTCCACCTGTTGCATCAGCAGGTGCCGCTCGCCCAGAGGGCGGTCCACAGGGTGCTGTTGTACCACCTCCTGCAGAGCCTCTTCCAGCGGTTGTTCTGGCTGGCGATGGCGACGGTGCAGAACGGCGTGCAACCAGCGCCCCTGCCCTGCTGTGTAGTGAACCCTGTCGGGACGAAGTTTCAGCTCCCAGCGCACAAAATGCCGGAAAGGACAGCGTTGCAATTCCTCCAATTCGGTCGCCGAGTAGGCGCGGGTATTTGCCTGCCGCACGCCCACGCTAAGCTGTGGAAGGGGTGGCAGAGTTCTCCACCGCCACCAGCGCACGCACCGCTCCGGTTTGTCGCGAAGCCACATAGCCAGCGTTTCCGCAGTAAGGCGGCGTTCCTCATCGTCCATCGGGCGACGGGTATGCGGATTGCGGTCGAACACCGAGTCCACCAGCGTGCGTTCAATGTCCTGCTCGTCCAGAGCCTGCGAGAGGGGCGCTGTGATGTCGCTGAGGCGAACACTGCGCTGAACGATTGACCTCTGCTGAAACAGCTCGCGCAGGGAGCGCAGGTAGAAAGAGGGTTGCACGTCGTGGTCGCCTTCGGTACGCGAGTAGGTGAACACCACGCGCTTCCTCGCGCAGGTCGCCGCCTGATAGAAGATGAGCCGCTCCATCGCCGAGGCATCTGTGGTCAGCGGTAAATCGCAACCCGTCCGCTGATTGAGGAAGAGTCTGTCCTCGTCGCGCAGGAAGGCGTCTTCCGTGATGCGTCGCGGGAAACGGCTCTCTTGCATGCCCATGACGAAAGCCACGCGAGGCTGAAGCGGACGGCTCCGGCTCGCCTCCAGCAGCCAGACAGCGTTGCGCGGGGCAGTGGCACGCTTCTGTGGAGTGACCGCCCACGCCTGAATCACCGCCTCTGCCCAGTGTTTGGGGTCGCCTCCGCCCTCGCGGTCGAGCAGGAAAGCCACCTGTTGGGCCACCTCCATCGCCTGCGTCAGCACGTCGTTCGCCTCTGTATCACAGTTCATGCCGAAGGACATCGCGCTCAGCCCGGTCTGGAATGTCTTCAACCACTGCGAAGCGCTCGTCGCCTGCGCCAGGGACTGTGTGTGCTGAATGACCGCCCGCAACAGCGGCACCACCGCACTACCTTCCTGCTCGAGCTCTTCTGCCAGCCGAAGCCAGCCCGACGCACCCGAGCGAACCGCCCTGCGCACCGCCAGCCGACGAAGACGGTCGACCTCCAGTATGTCCACCGGCAGGTAGCCGTTCTTCAGCCAGCTTATCAGCGCGTCGCGCGGGTAGTCGTTGTCGTGAATCTGCATGAAGCCGATAAGGGCACGTACCAGGGGATGTTCCGCCAGCATATGCATCTCGAAACTCTGGGTGGGCACACCGAACTGCTCGAAAACCCCCTGCAGGTTTGGCAGGACGCTCGCCAGGTCGCGGCACAACACTGCCATATCGCCCCATGCGACTCCTTCACGATGCAGGCGCACTATTTCGCGGGCGACCATCTCCGTCTCCGCCAGCAGGTGAGGCGCTTCCCAGATCTCTACTTCCGGCGTGCCGTTTGCCGTGAGCACCTGAGCCGATGCAGAGAACAGATGCTCCGCGATATGTGTAATCGCAGGCGCGATATGCGCGACTCTCCCTGAGGACAGGTGTTCGTGCAGCACTTCGAAGTGCTCTCTCAGCATTTCCAGCGTAGCGGAGGTGCTCTCGAAGAGCACATCTCTGCCTGCCTCCCAGCACAGCGTCACCACCACTTCGCATCGCGCTTCCGCCAGTGCACGCAACAGTTCGACCTCACTGCGGCTGAAGCGTGAGAAGCCATCCAGATAGACCGTGCTCGGGAGCCGGAGGTCCGACCGGCGTTCGCGGCAGGCGCGTGCGGCGACGGCATAGATGTCCTCTTCCTCGTGCCAGCCCTCTCTACCCAGCAGGTCGCGGTAGCGCCGCCACACCTGCGCCAGCGCCGTCAGCCGTTCGCTGTCCGAGCCGTGCTGTGCCAGCAACTCCAGTGCCTCCGGCGAGATACGCTCCCGCGCCAGCTCGCGCACCCAGGCGGAAAGCAGGGTCAGGATGCCCTCTCGCTGTAACGCCCGTTCCAGCAGGCTGTGCGCCTGAGCAGATGACCGAACCGCCTCCTGCAGAAGCCAGCGACGCATGTGCGCGGGCACAGTGCGCACCTCTTCCCCCGACGCCAGTTCCATGGCGAAGGCATGGAAGCTGCGTACGATGTGGTCTACCCTCCGGTCCCCGACGCCCTCTGCCAGCAGGATGGCACGCGCCATCTGCGCCTGCAGGTCGGAGGGTAGCACAAGGCGTAGATTGCCGGACGAGTGCAGGCATCTCTCGACGCACCGGTGGGTCTTTCCCCCCAGTGCGGGCGCTGTCCATACAGTGATGCACGGCTTCATGCGGGATACCGTTGATTTACTGCCCCCCAACGCAGTAGACTATTACTGTATTCTCTGCGCAGGCGGGCAGGTACTGCACAGGCAGGAGGGTTATTCCGGTGCAACAGACTGTTTTTGACCTCGACACGGTGTCCGCTCACAGTTTGCCAAACGCCGATTGTCCCCGTCGTCGTCCCGATTACGGACTGGTGACGGTGGCACTCTTGCTTATTGCGACGGTTGCGCTGATAGCGGTTCTGGCTCATTTTTCACAGAGCACATCGCCGAGCGTGCTACAGCGCACCTACACGCTCCCCAGCCCCCAACCGTTGAACCCTCCGCCACCTGCCCTGCCGACGGTGACCGTAACGATGCCTCCACCTGCGCCGGTAGTGCGGATTCCGCCGCCGCGCCGCTCGCTGTGGGAGATTCGGGCGGAGCTGAAGCGCGGGCTGGGCGAATGGGAGTTCCCCCACTACGTCAACGCGCCGCATTACGGCTCCGGTCCCAGCAGTCCATTACCCAGCCCGCTCAGACCGCATATCGCCACCGCTTACGCGCAGTAGGCTTAATGTGACGGCGCCAGTATCGGGAACAGCTCGCCAGCCAGCGGCCCTCCCGGTTGCAGTCCCAGACCATCGGTCACCACATGCGGCTTTCCGCTGTAACCCGTGCCGTCCGCCATGTAGATGGTGACCATCGCGCGACGCGGACGGTCCGAGTGGTTCGCGCCCGCATAATGGAAGGTGAGTCCATGATGGAAGGTGCAACTGCCCGCCTTCATGCGCGCGATGTACGGCGGTTTCACCTCTTTATCAGGAACCAGCGCGAAGATGTCCTGCGGGGTCACCAGATTGATAGGCTCCAGCTCTCCCCAGAGGTGCGAACCGGGAATGAACTGCATACATCCGTTGTGCTCATCCACATCGTCCAGCGCCATCCAGCACGACAGCTGGTCGTAGCCAATCATGGGCCAGTAGGGTCGGTCCTGGTGCCACGGGGAGGGTTTGCTGTCGCCGGGCATCTTGGTCAGCAAATGGTCATGCCACAGGCGTACGGCGGGTGCGCCAATCAGCTGCCGCGCGATTTCGGCGATTTTGGGGTTGAACACGTACTGCCGGATGCCCTCGTGCACGCGCCACAGGTTCACCTTCTGCACGAACACCTTCTCATACTCGGGATTGCTGGCGGAGGTTTCGATGCGCGGGTCGAAACGCTGGCTGAGCACCTCGTCCGCAGAAGAACGCAGGGACTCCAGTTCTTCTGGGGTCAACACGTTGTCCAGCTGCACAAAGCCGTTCTCGCGGAAGAAGGCTACCTGTGCCTCGGTCAGGGGATAGTACTCCATCGTTCTGTGGGTTCCTCCTGTTAGCATTGCTAACTGTTTGCCGATAGTATACCAAGCTCGTCAAAACGAGTTCAACCACAGCAACCAGATAACGTGTCATTGCGAGCCTTCGCAAGAAGGCGAAGGAATCCCCCGGCGAATCGCGATAGTCGCAGGAGACTGCTTCGTCGCTTCTCTCCTCGCAGTGACACAGTGTGGAGGGCGAACCTCGCGGTGAGCTGACCCCTCACCCGGCCTCCGACGCGGGGAGAGGCGTTTCCCCATTCCCTCGCAGGGAAGGGGGACAGGGGGTTAGGTTTTCTCCACACGGCTCGCCAGGAGTTCCTCACCCTCCAGACAAGCGTTGTGGAGAGGCTTCCCCTTTTTGCCTGATGGTGATACAATAGTCACACAGTTGCACGGAAGCATGGTGAC